>Ga0193753_10000166_pt1 | contig 62333 bp, 54 predicted proteins | sample H1c2metaG_FD_144925 | JGI IMG/M metagenome (GOLD analysis project Ga0193753, IMG submission 144925) | Soil microbial communities from a riparian zone of the East river system, Colorado, United States - H1c2 | ecosystem: Environmental > Terrestrial > Soil > Riparian zone | place: USA: East...
CAAGTTCCCAAACCGTATCGCTGGAAAGACCATTCTGGCGGTTGAATACCGTCATGCGACCGCCGTCGCGCGAGTACATTCCGGCGCCGTATGTTCCGACCCACAGGACACCTTTCCGATCCTCGACTAACGCCCGCGCGCGAGCGGTCTCAAAACCCTTCGGTGGCCTAATGTGCTGAACCACGCCTCCGACATAGCTGCTTAGGCCGGCGTCGGTGGCGATCCAAATGCCGCCGGCAGCGCGCGGCGTGATGCTCCATGTCACGTTGCCTTGCAGACCTTCCGGTATCCCCAAAGGCACGAACTTGCCATCGCGATATCGCCGCAGTCCGCTCCCAAGAGTGCCAACCCATAGGCTTCCCTCGTCGTCCTCGTACAGGGAAGGCAGGTCGATGCTCAGGTCTTGATTGGCGTCGGGCGCGCTGAACACACCATCGCGCAGTCGCACCAATCCACGGCCGTAAGTGGCAATCCAAAGATTGCCATCGCGATCGCGCGTGAGCGTGCGAACCGCCACACCGAGCTGACCGGCGGGCGCAACAACGTCTAGGTGGTCGCCGGATTTGCGATAGAGTCCGCCGGCTTCGGTGCCGAACCACAGCGTTCCGTCCTGATCCTCATGCATCGAGGATACCGGGTCCGGGACTTGGCCCGTGCCGAGTCGCATCGATTCGAAGTGGCTGCCATCGAAGCGGTGCAAGCCCCCTGCCGCCGTGGCCACCCAAATCATTCCATTGCGATCTTCGAGCAGCGCTCGAATGTTGGCGTCGCCAAGCCCGTCTGCGATGCCGAACACACGGCCGCGCTGCTCCTGATCGACCTCAATCAGGCCTTTTTTCGTTCCGACCCAGAGACGTCCCATGCGATCGTCGAGGATGGAGAGGATCGGAACGTGCGCAAGGACCGCAATAGAGTTGTATGGCTCGAATCGCCCATTCTTGAGCACAGCCATCCCATCCTGCGTTCCGACCCAAAGCTGACCGGCTCGGTCGACATGCAAAACCAGGATCAAATTGCTTGGAAGCGCAGGTTCGTTGCTGCGGTCGAATACCACGAAACGCGCTCCGTCATATCGAGCGAGCCCCTCCTCGGTACCGATCCAGAGATAGCCGTCCGGAGTGCGGGCGATGGTTTGCGCCCCGTTCTGGGGCAGACCTTCCGGTATCTGCCACTGGTCGAGCACGTACTGGCTCGTTCTCAATGAGGGATCGAGCGCGAGCGCGCGCCCACTTAAGACCATCAAAAGAACCGCGAGCAGTGCGCCGGCCGACATTCGGGCCATAAACGATGCAGTAGGTGATCGATGCCAAGACCCAGTCGCCATTTGCCCTCCATAGACTATTGGCATCCGCACGGGCACGAGCCTATCTCCGGCGCGTCGTTGATCCGCTCCAGCCCTTATGGGTTAGCGGCCTCAAGCATTGATACTAAAGCAGGCGTGCGCGGTAATGAGGGCCGTTGCCGGATTAGCGGCCAAACTGTTGCCGAATCAGGGGTTTCCTCAAGACGCAAGTACATTCAGTTGGCAGCCTAGCGCGTCTTTCTCAATAGGGGGATGTATTCGTGGCTCTCTGAGACGGTGTTATGGCTCACGCCTGGAATGATGGTCAGGTTTGCGAGGGATTGGGGCAGCTGCTTATAAAGCGCCTCGGTGCTCGCCAGGGGAATGATCTCGTCATTTTGAGCTGCGATCAACTGTGTCGGCGCGGTTACCGCGGGCGCATAGCGCCAGGATTCGAATTTATCGAGCATCAGCCACGACAAGGGAAAATAACGGAATTGGGTTGCGGCAATCCTGAGCAAGCTGTCATACGGAGTGACGAGAATGAGTCGCTCGACCGGGCGCTCACTGGCGATGTGTATGGCGACGCCGCTGCCGAGGCTTCGTCCGATGACGATGACGTGGGTGTGATCAGCTTGCACCCGCTCGAACAAAGCGAGTGCATCGGCAATCAGGGCGGTCTCGGAGGGCTTGCCGGTGCTGCCGCCGTAGCCGCGGTAATTCATTGCATAGAGAAAGCGTTCGGGGAAGGCGTCGATCAGTGTCGGGAGACTTCGGGAAACGTCTTCGGCGTTGCCGCCGAAGTAGATAACGGCATCAGCGCCGGTGCCGGGGCGGGTGGAGACGACTATGCGTTCGCCGTCCACGTTTAGTGTGAATCTGTTGTTGTCGGATGCCGATTTGGATTGCGGAAAATAAATGAAGGAGCGCTGAGCCAGGAAAAGCACGAGGCACAGCGCGAAGTAGATTACGCCTGCGATGGCGGTGAGAATCAGGATAGTGCGGGGCAGCGGGTTCATTTGGGGAAGTATATTCCGCACGATTCGCCCAATCGCTGCCTTTGCAGTTATCATTTGCCGATAACAAGCGTGGGGAGATCTACATGAATTTGGGGACCAAATTTTGCCTGTTGCTGCTTGCGGGATTCACCGCGACGGCTGCGCAGGCCGCCGCGGAATACCGCTACACCATGCTGTTCTCGGGCCACGTGGGCGGGGAACACGTCACTCGCATCGCCGATGACGGCAGCATCACCACCGATTTCAGCTATCGCGAGAACGGTCGCGGGCCCGACTACAAGGAAAAGCTCTCGCTGGCGCCTGACGGCACGTTGCAGCGCTTCGCCATCACCGGCAAGTCGACCTTCGGCTCGCTCGTCGACGAGCGCTTCGATCGCAAGGGTGATCGCGCCGAGTGGTCCGGCAAGGTCGATCACGGCTCGCTGAAGATCAGCGGTAAGGCGCTGTATGTACCCATCGACGGCACCATCGAAGTTACGGGCATCACCGTACGCGCGCTGATCCATGAATCAACCTCGAAGCTGCCCGGCATTCCGGGCGGTGAGTTGTCCATCCTCAAGCTGATCGATACCACCGTGACCAATGGCCAGGAGACGCGGGCGGTAGCGCTGTACGCCATGCGCGGCGCGGATTTGGAACCGGACTATGTGTGGATGAATGCCGACGGACAGCGCGCATTCGCGACGATATTCCCGGGGTTCGCGCAGCTGATCCAGAAGGGCTGGGAATCTCAGGCCGCAGGCCTCGAGAAGCAGCAGCTGGAGGCGCAGGCCAAATACCAGCGGGATATTGCAAAACGCGACCGGCACGAATTGGCGCAACCTCTGCTCATCAAGAACGCACGTGTGTTCGACGCCGAGCATGCGGTGCTCGGCCCTGCGCAAGATGTCTATGTGAATCATGGCCGCATCGGCACGGTGTATCCGGCGGGCTCGCCCAGTCAATCGCCGGGCACGGTCATTGATGCGAAGGGACGCGCGCTGCTGCCGGGATTCGTCGACATGCACGCGCATGTATCGCCGGGCGACTACCTGTTGAACCTGGCATCCGGCGTCACCACCGTGCGCGACATGGGCAATGACAATGCCACGCTGGCGGAGGCGATTGTGCGCCTCGATCGGCATGAGTCCATCGGACCGCATGTCGTGCCTGCGGGCTTCCTTGAAGGCAAGAGTCCGTTCAACGCCAACGGCGGCATTCTGGTGGACAGCCTCGACGGCGCGAAGAACGCGGTCGATTTCTATGCGCAGCGCGGCTATCCGCAGATCAAGATCTATAACTCCTTCAAGCCGGAATGGGTGAAGGAGACTGCGGCCTACGCGCATCAGCGCGGACTGCGGGTGAGCGGCCACATCCCGGCCTTCATGAAGGCCGAAGACGCAGTGAAGGACGGCTACGATGAGATTCAACACATCAACCAGGTGCTGCTGAATTTCTACGTCAAACCGGACACCGATACGCGTTCGCTGCAGCGCTTCACGCTCATCGCGGAAAACGCCAATTCGCTCGATCTCGACGCCCAGCCGTTTCAAGATCTGGTCAAATTGTTCGTTGCGCACAAGACCGTGCTTGATCCGACGCTGACGGCATTCGAAGCGCAATTCACGCAAATGCCCGGCGAACTAAATCCGTCGCTGGCCGCGGCGGCGGATCATCTGCCGATCACCCTGCGCCGCGGCCTTTACAAGAGCGAGAGCGAGATCACCAAGGCGATGGCGCCGCGCTGGCGCGCCTCTTACGCCAAGATGCTCGAAGCCGTGGCACGATTTCACCGTGCCGGCATTCAAATTGTTTCGGGCACCGACGATGTCGCGGGTTTTGCTTTTCAGCGGGAACTCGAGTTGTACGTCAAGGCGGGAATTCCGGCGAACGAAGTGCTGCGAATCGCGACTTGGAACGGCGCCACTTATGCGCGCGTGCTATCCGACCGGGGGTCCATCACCCGCGGCAAGCGGGCCGACCTGATACTCATCGACGGCGATCCGACCCAGGACATATCGGCCATCCGAAATGTGGCGTTGGTTCTGCAGGATGGCGACGCCTACTATCCGGCGGAGCTGTACGGCGAACTGGGCGTGAAGCCGTTTGCCCCGGCGTTGAAGCCCGACTAGGGAGCCGACGCTTGAGGTCTGGCGCTGCCGCGGAGTGCGATTTTACATAACAAGCGGATTGTGAATTGGCGCACATGGCGTCAATTTGAACCGCAATCTCAGCGCTTTTGTGCGGATCGGTCTTCAGTCTTATGGTGAGTAACGAGGTAGGCTGCGATCGCCAATGGACTTACATCTGCACCCATGACACGACATCGGTTCAATCCGATAGACGACGCGCTGGATCCAAACGACCTGTTTGACTCCATCAAGTCGAAGCTCGCGCAGCGCCACAACGGCGCTGAGGACGGGATCACCGTCGATCTGTTTCCGATAACCGAAGAGCCGACGCCCATATCCCCACGGCCCCAGCCGGAAACCGCAGCCGGCACGCGGCTGGATATCGGGTCTGTGCTAGGCGGGCGCTTCGTGATCGAAAGCCAGGTGGCGACCGGCGGCATGGGGACCGTTTATAAAGCGCTGGACCGGTCTCGCAGTGAACACACGCAAGCCGATGCCTACGTTGCCATCAAGGTTTTGCACGAGAAGACGCGGACGCGGTCGGACGTGCTTGCCAAGCTGCGCCGTGAATTTTATAGCGCGCAAGCTTTGGCGCATCGGAGCGTCGTCAAGGTGTACGAGCTCGATTTGCACCAGACGCCCTTCTTCACGATGGAGTTGATCGATGGAGAAAGTCTGCCGCAAGTGACGCAGAAATTTCACCCGCTGCCCCTGCCGCGCCCCTATGTGTGGGCAATCATTCGCGAGGTAGGCGACGGTCTCGCGCACGCGCACGAACGGCGCGTGATTCACGGCGACATCAAGCCGCAAAACATCATGGTGACGAACTCCGGAGAGGTGCGCATCCTGGATTTTGGGACCTGCGGCGATTCGACCGCAGCCGCGACACCGGCCTACGCCTCCTGCGACCTGCTGGAGGGACGCGAACCCGATGCGCGCGATGACCTCTTTGCGCTTGCCTGCCTGTCTTATGAACTGCTGGCCGGAGAACATCCCTTTCAACAGCGACGCGCGACCGAAGCTCGCAAAATGAAGCTCGAGCCGCGCCGTCCGCCGGGATTGAGCGGCCGGCAGTGGAAGGCGCTCACTCAAGGGCTGGCGTGGGAGCGCACGGATCGGCCGCGCTCGGTTCGCGATTGGCTGGCGGATCTGGATCTCGGGCGCGCGCCGCTGGGTCCGATACCGTTGCCTGAAGACTCGAAGGCCCGGTTTTTCTCGAAAGGCGTCGCTTCGGCCGTGATTGCGCTGTTCGCCGCCATCATCGTCGGCGGCATCACCTGGGCGGTGCTCAGCCGCCCGAAGCCCGTGCCGGTCGCTGAGGCCGCAGCCGGCACGCAGGTCGCCGCCGCGCCCGCCATCGACAGCCCCGTCACGGATTCACAGATCGATGATGCGCCGCCGCCCGCCATGGCGAAGACGGCCGCGAACAGCGATGTGAAGGCCCGCGCCGCATCCGCGGCACGGCCCATCGACAAGACGGAGAGGATCGGCATGACCGCCGCTGCGTACTCGTTTCGGTCCGGCGAAAAATTCGCGGAAATCCGCGTGCAGCGCTCGACCGGATCGAAGGGCGCGACGAGTTTTGAATGGTGGACCGAACCTGACTCGGCGCTTGCCGGCACGGATTTTGCGGGTCAAGCGCCGGCAACCGTATTTTTCCCGGCGGGCCGCCGCACGGTCAGCCTGTTTATCAAGCTCTTGCCGAATGCGGCGCGAAAACGAACTGCGGTATTCTATGTCGTCCTCGGCAACACCAGCAGCGGCAGTGCATTGAGCAACGTGGCTAAAGCTTCCATATCGCTACGCCCATGAGGGCGAAGCCGCCGCGCTTCGGAGCGGCGCGCGTGATCTCGAAACTAGGCCTGGGTTCCCGCACTCAAGGCGCGCAATGGGTGAGAGAAGGCCGCGTGCGCGTCAACGGCCGCCTGATCAACGATCCCGAATTTCCCGTCAATCAAGCGACAGACCGAATCAGCGTCGACGGCGAAGGGGGTGCGCAGCCGCGACTGGTCGTCATGCTCAATAAACCGCGAGGCCTGGTGACGACCACGCGGGATGAGCAGGGCCGCGATACTGTTTATCGCTGTCTCGAGGGTGCCGGCTTGCCGTGGCTCGCGCCGGTCGGAAGGTTGGATAAAGCCAGCGAAGGCCTCTTGCTGTTCAGCAACGATCCCAAATGGGCCGCGCGCATGACAAATCCCGCGACCGGACCGGATAAAACCTACCACGTGCAAATCGACCGTATTGCCGACGATGCGTTGGCCGCCACGCTTGCGCGCGGCACGACCGTCGACGGCGAATTGCTGTGTGCGAAGAGGGCGCGATGCTTGAGGCAGGGTCAAAAGAATGCCTGGATCGAAATCATTCTCGATGAGGGGCGAAACCGGCAGATACGTCGGCTGCTCGGCGCCTTTGATATTGCGGTTTTGCGGTTGGTGAGAGTGAGCGTCGGGGATCTGAAATTAGGCGGCTTGCCCAAGGGCGGATGGCGGATCGTGACACAACGCGAGCTCGAGTCGCTCGCGCCCGCCGCTGCCGTAAATTAGTCGCGCGGCCGAGCGGGAGCGGAGGTTGGCGCGGCCGCTGATGCTTGCGCGGCTACGGGCTCGGGTGCGGAAGGCGCTTCGGTTGCGGCTTGCGCTTCGGCGGGCAATTCGGCTTGGAGGCCTACCGTGGCGATCACACCGTCCGCCTTTTGCAGCACCTCTCGCGCATAATCCCAGTGAATCGCAACGGTTGTGTCGCCGACCGCGGCTTTCAGCAAATCCGAAAATTGATCGATGTTGGGCTCGAAGCTCTGGCCCTGCGCGTCGACGGGCGGATGCGCTTCCAGCAACAGCTCGCCGTTGATCCACGCAACCTTCACCGGCACGTTGATGAGGCGCACCGGGGTGCCGACCGGAATCAGCGGAAACAGTTGCGCCACATCATCGGGATACATGCGAATGCAGCCGTGCGTCACGGCCAGCCCGACGGCGATCGGGTTGTTGGTGCCGTGGATCAGGTAAGTGCCGTTGCCGGCGGCGAGGCGCATGGCATAGGCGCCCAATGGATTGTCGGGACCCGGGCCCACTTTGGGCGGCAGCGGATCGCCCGCGGCGGCGTGTTCCTTGCGCACAGATTCGGGTGGGTACCAGGTCGGATCCTTTTGCTTTTGAATGACGCGGGTAACACCCAGCGGCGTGCGCCAGTCCATCTTGCCGATGCTCACCGGATAGGTGATGACCTCGATCGGACCACCGCGCTTCGGCTTTGGATAATAGTAGAGACGGTGCTCGGGAAGATTGACGACGATGCCTTCGTGCGGTCCCGGCGGAAGAATGTGCCGGCCCGGCACCGTCAGCATTTTGCCGGCCCCCGGCAGCCACGGGTCGACGCCGGTATTGACCCGGATCAGCTCCTCGGAACCCAGGCTATACGCTCGCGCCAGATCGTAAAGCGTGTCTTCATAAACCGTTTGAATGGTCTGATCCTCACCCACGACCGTGTCGTCGGCTTTCGGGAGGATGTACGTCGTTGCGTGCGCAGCAGACGCGGCGAACCCTAAGAGGGCGAGCCCGGCGAGCAGGAGGCCACGGGATTCCCGGGCGGTATTGAGGTTCAAAGTTTCCACCAGATAAGCCTAGCACGTGCCCGGGCGTTTTGAGTCACGTATCCTTGCACAGGCTTTTCCCTATGGAGGCATTCGCGATGATCAGACTGATCGGCAGCGCACTCATTTTGACAACCTGGATGCTGATTGGTTCGCCCCTGCATGCGCAGACGAATCCGGATTGGACCACCCCCATCGCGCCGTTCCGCATCGCCGGCAACCTGTACTACGTGGGCAGCAAGGATTTGGCGTCGTACCTCATTGTCACGCCCGCGGGCGACATCCTGATCAACTCCAATCTGGACAGTTCCGTGCCGCTCATTCGCAACAGCGTCGAGCAGCTCGGATTCAAATTCGCGGACATCAAGATCTTGTTGATCAGCCATTCGCACTTTGATCATGACGCCGGCAGCGCGGAGCTGATACGCCAGAGCGGTGCACAGTACATGGTGATGGATGGCGACGTGTCGGTGGTTGAGAGCGGCGGCGCCACGGACTTCGCCTACGGGAAAGACACTTACGCCCCGGCGAAGGTCAATCGGGTGCTGCACGACGGCGAAGAGGTCAAGCTCGGCGGCACGGTGCTCGTCGCTCATAAGACCGCCGGTCACACCCGAGGATGCACGACCTGGACTCTGCAGGTGAAGGAGGCGGGGCAGCTGCTCAACGTCGTTATCGTGGGCAGCTGGAACGTGAATCCCGGCTGGCGCCTGGTGGACCGGCCGGAGCAACGGGCTTCGTATCCTGGAATCGCAGATGACTACCGGCGCACCTTCGTAACTTTAAAGCGCCTGCCCTGCGATATTTTCCTGGGTGCGCACGGCGGCTATTTCGGCATGCTGGCAAAACTCGACCGCATCAAAGCCGGGGAGACATATAAGGTCTGGATCGATCCCCAGGGCTATCAGGCGGCGACGGCCGAGCGCGAGCAGGCTTTCGAGAAAGAACTGAAGCGCCAGGAGAAATAACCTACTTGTCTTTCGACAGGCCCTTTCTCTTGGAAACCGCCTGACGCAGGAGAAATTCGATTTGCGCGTTCACGCTGCGCAAATCATCCGCCGCCCATTTCTCGACATCCTTCCAAAGATCAGGCGGAATCCTGAGCAGAAAAGGCTTGCGCTGCTCCGATGACACGTCAGGTGTAGAGGGTGCCGGTGTTGATCACGGGCGATGCATCCGAATTTCCGCAAAGCACGACCAGAAGATTGCTGACCATGGCCGCCTTGCGTTCATCGTCGAGCTTCACGACATTTTTCTGATCCAACTCATCGAGTGCCATGTGCACCATGCTGACCGCGTTCTGCACGATGATCTTGCGCGCGGCGATGATGGCCTCCGCCTGCTGCCGGCGCAGCATGACGGGCGCGATTTCCGGCGCATAGGCGAGATGCGTGAGGCGGGCCTCCTCGACGACGACGCCGGCCTTCACCAAACGGACCTGCAATTCCTCCTTCAGCGCGAGCGCGACTTCATCCGCGCCGCCGCGCAGGGTGATCTCATGCTCATCGCCCTGATCATATGCGTAGCGGCTCGCGATGCTGCGGATCGCCGATTCGCTCTGTATCTCGACGTAGCTGGTGTAGTCCTCCACGTCGAACACCGCCTGCGCGGTGTTTTCGACCCGCCACACCACCACGGCTGCAATCTCAACCGGATTGCCGCGCTTGTCGTTGACCTTCAAGGCCTCACTCGAGAAGTTGTGTGCGCGAAGCGATAGCTTGGTCGACAGCACGCTCAATCCGCCGCCGGCTCCACGATGTTCCGGGCGATTTCGTTCTCCCTGACCCGGTCTGGAGTCCTTCCGCGGGGCGAAGCCGCGGGTGCGTGAATAGAAGGGATTGGCCCAATGAAATCCGCTGCTGTGCACCGTGCCTTTGTAGGCGCCGAACAAGATGAGCACGCGCGCTTGATTCGGCTGCAAGGTGAAGAAACCTCGGAGCAGGATGAGGCCGGTGAGCATGACCAGCGCGCCGGCGAAGTGAATCGGTACGACCAATCCCGTCGTGCGGGTCAGCATGAACCCCGCGCCTAACAGCAGCGCAAAGCTGACGATCAACATTCCCCAGCCATTCATGGTGCTGACTACGCGTTCCGATGCGGCGGATTGTGCGGCTTTGACAGGCATGTTCGCTCCCGGCTCTGATATTGGAGTGATATCATAATGAAATCTAAGGCGCCGTCAATATCCCGCACCGATTCACCTGCATCGTGCGGTACGCGCGGCATGTATTGCGGATATGCAATTATTTTGCGGGCCATCCAATTTGCGGCGTACAATGCGCCGGCGATAACACAACCGGCACTCAAATCGGTGGCATACGAGGAGTTGGATGTCGAGCGCTAGACCTGGCACGGCGTTGAAGAATTTGCGCAAGCGCAACGGCTGGACTCTTGCCGATGTCAGTGACCGCACCGGTATCCCTGCCTCCACGCTTTCGCGCATCGAAAATGATCAGATTTCCCCAACCTATGATTTATTGCTGCGCCTGAGCAATGGGCTCTCGCTGGACCTGAGTCAGCTTCTGTCCAACGCGCCTGACAGTCCTCTGTCGGGCGCCGAGCAGACGGGTCGGCGCAGTGTCAACCGCGGCAAGGACGGTGAAGTCGTGCCGATGTCGAGCCATACGCTGCGTTATCTGAGTACGGATCTTCTCAACAAGCAGATCACGCCCATTTTGTGCGAATACCGTGCGAAATCACTCGAAGAATTCGGTGAGTTCATGCGGCATGAGGGCGAAGAATTTCTCTACGTCGTCGATGGCGAACTTGAGCTGCACACCGATTGCTACGCCCCGCTGAAGCTCGGCCGCGGTGAGTCGGTTTACTTCGACAGCCGCATGGGTCACGCCTACATAGCGGGCGGCACGAAACCGTGTCATGCGCTATCGGTGTGCACGGTGCCGCGGAATCCGGTGGTATCCGGGCAGGCGGCCGCGGAACCAAACCGCCCTGCGCATTTGGCCTTTGCCGCACCGTCGTCCGAACTGAATTCTCCGACCGTGAAACGCGCGCAGCGGCGTCGCCGCTCGGCTTGAGATACCCCGCCGCGCTCAGCCTGCGAGACAGGCCTCCACCAGCGCATCGAGTTCAGCGCCGCCGCGAATGGGGTCCGCAGCCGGCATGTTGAGGTTGCGGCTGCACTCGGCAAGCGCCTTTTGCGCCTCTGCGGCATCCACGCGGGCTGTGTTGAGAGCGACGCCTGCGCAGCGGACGTTTGGATTGGTCCGTCGCGCCAACATCAGATTTGTATTGATGGCCTCGGTGAGCGGCGGCGTTTTGAAATCCTCGAGGCCCAGGATCATTTCCCGCCCGATCTCATGACACAACACGATGACGTCCGGTTGACTGCCATGTAGAAGACCCAAGGAGACCCCCGCATAAGAGGGATGAAAGAGCGAGCCTTGTCCCTCGATGATATCCCAATGATCGGATGCGGCCTCCGGGCTCAGAAGCTCCGCAGCTCCCGCCACGAAATCTGAGACGACGGCATCGATCGGGATGCCTGATCCTGCAATGAGGATGCCGGTTTGTCCCGTGGCACGAAAATCGGCCGCGATACCGCGCTTGCGAAATTCGCGGGCCAACGTCAGCGCCGTATACTTTTTGCCCAGTGAGCAATCGGTGCCGACCGTGAGCAAACGACGGCCGCTGCGCCTGCGGCCCGTGGCGACAGGAATATCCGCAGGCGGTATCCGAATATCGATCAGACGACCGCCGTGCCTTTTTGCGGCGGCGGCGAGCGGCGCAACGATTTGCAGGCGCCCGTGCATGCCGCTGATGATGTCGAGACCTGCCTCCAACGACTCGACGAGCGCAGCCATCCAACTGTCACGCAGCACGCCGCCGATATTGGCGACACCGATGACGACTGCGCGCGCCCCTCGAGCCTGCGCTTCCCGCGGCGTGAGCACGGGAAGTCCGAGGCTGACCGCGCTGCCTGCACACGCAAATTCCCCGATGCACGCTTCGGGCGCCCAGTCCCGCAACCCGTGCGCGGTCTTGGCGAAGGGGAAATCGCGCTCCTCGCCGAGGAACAGCAGGTACGGACGAGGCAACTGGAGGACAGGGGCGGGTGGGCGCATGATTTCCATATCCGGAATATAAAGCATTATGAGGAAGTTTCTTGCATATATGCAATAAGGATGACAGTATTTGGTCAGCGACAAGAAATTGGTATCCAAAGCCAGTAGCGGGGGTTTCTATGCTCGAGGTCACTGACTCACGGCGGCGCGTCTTTGGGCGCTGGTTCGTTCTTTCACTCGCCGTCCTTGCCGCGCAAGCTACGGCACTCGCGCAAACCGCGCCCGGCAAGCCTGGCCAGAGCGCCTCGTCTGCGGACGAACAGCTCCAGGAAGTGGTGGTCTTCGGCCGCTATGAGTTTTTGAGTGCCGATACCAGCGGCGCCACGAATCTTCCCTTACCGATCGAGAAAGTGCCCCAGTCAATTAGTCTCGTCAGCGAAGATTTCATCAAGGCGGCGGACCTCAAGAGCCTGGGAGAAATCGCGCAGTACACGCCGGGAGCGCTCGACGTCGGCAACCAAGAGGGCTTCGGTACCATCGTCAAGCTTCGCGGCTTTTCGTCGATCACGGCTTTTGACGGATTGAACGTCGGGGTGTTGACCGGCACATCGTATGAGCCGGATTACGCCATCATCGATCGGCTCGAGATCGTCAAGGGTCCCTCCTCCGTGACGTACGGTGTTTCGAGCGCGGGCGGCCTCATAAACTTCGTCACCAAGAGCGCCACAGCAACGACCCCGGACTATGTGTCTCTTCAATACGGTTCCTGGAATACCATTCGTGTCGAAGGGCAGGTTGCCGGCGCACTGAATCCGTCGGCTTCGCTGCGCGGTATCGGTCTGGCGGTTTATGAACAGGGCAACAGTTTCATGACCGATGTCGATCATTCCAACATCGTTCTTTACGGCGGATTGAACTGGACGGGACCCGGCTCGGTCAGCGCATTCCTGCACGGCGGTGTGGAACGCCACGTCCGCACCGCCTTCGACGGCATACCCACTGAAGCCGATGGGTCGCCCGCGCCCCTGCCTCGCTCTTTCTTGATCGGCTCCAAAGAGATGGAGTTGCGCTCGAACCTCTGGCATGCCGAGGCCGATGTCACCTGGCACGTGAATGACATCTTGGATCTGAGTCTGAAGGGCAACATCCGGCATGTGACCAACCGGGGCATCGCGCCCTACTCGTTTGGTCTCGACGCCGACGGGAACCTTGGTCTGGCCGTGCAGGATTTCAATCAAGGCATCCATGCCAACGACTATGCAGTCGGTGCCTCCGGCATCCTGCATTTCGATTCGTTGGGCCTCGCAAACAGCTTTCTCTCGTTGTCGGCCATGTACCAGGATGATCTGAATGCCGGCGCGGGCGGCCAGGCCATCTTCACGGGTCCCTACGCGGGTGACCCTGAGGTTCCGGTGGTCGGATTCGTGAACATCGCCGGCGGACAAGCAGCGGTCGAAAACGCCTTCAATACCGCTATCCCCACCGGTCCGCAAACGTTTTTCAACATCGAGTCGAAAACGCTCACCGTCTCGGCGCAATCCTGGATACAAATTGTTGATCACTTGTCGCTGCTTGCGGGGGCCTCCTTCGCAAAGCCGCGCATCACCGATGAGGTCAATGGCGATTCGCAGAACTTCGATGCCGGCAGCCAGAAGAGCTATCGCGGCGGAGTGACTTATGAGTTCCTGCCGGGCGCGAACGCCTATGTCAGCTACAGCCAATCCTTCAATCCCCAAACCAGCATCGATGTGAATGGCGCTGTGCTGCCGCCCATCGTCGGTGATCAGTACGAGGCGGGAGTGAAGTATCGTCCCGTGGGTGGGCGATTGCTGCTGACGGCGGCCGTGTTTCAGATCAAGCAAAAGAATCAGGGCGAATTCGACACCCAAGTAGACGGCCTGGACCGCTATGCCCCCGTGGGCGAATTGACCCACAAGGGCGTGGAACTCGAAGCCGTCGGTCGGCTCAAGCCGAACTGGCAGGTGAATGTGGGCTATTCCTATCTCGACGCCAAAGTGACCGAGGATTCGGATCTCACCATCGTCGGCAGGCACGAAGTGTTTCTGCCGCGCCAAACCGCCAGCCTGTTTTCGACCTACACCCTGGATCAAGGCGCGCTGAAAGGCCTGTCGCTCGGCGCCGGCGCCCGCTACGTTGGCGCCGAGCCGACCGCCTATGACGGCTCGACCAAAGACATCGCGGGGTACGCGTTGATTGACGCGTCCGCCGGCTATAGCTTCGCCGGCTGGACCGTTCAGCTCAATGCTCATAATCTCTTCAATCGACGCTATTACATCAACAATTACAACACCTTGTTCTACGGCAACGCGGTCGGCGCGCCTTTCAACGCTGCGCTCATGCTGCGGCACGACTTCTAATGAGTAACAAAAAATGCGTGTACTGCTTCTCGCCTTCGGTCTTGTATTCGGCTCCACGGTTCTGGCAGACACCGACTCACGGCTCGCCGCGACGGCCAAGGTGATCGAGAAAGTCCTCGCCTCCTCGCCGAAGCCCGGCCTCATCATCGGCATCAGCGATCGTCATTCGCTTCGCAAAGTGATCGTACACGGCTACGCGGATCTCAAGACGCGCACGCCCCTCACCGCCGATTCCCGCCTTGCCATCGGCTCCATCTCCAAGGGCTTTACTTCCGTGGCACTGCTGCAACTCGCCGATGAGCAGCGGTTCGATGTGCACGCGCCCATCACGCGCTATCTGCCTTGGCTCGACATTCACTCGAGATTCGCTGCCGTGACGGGCCATGATCTGATGTCGCACACCGCCGGCCTGCCGTACTATCTGACCGACTCGGCTTCCTCGCGGTTTGCCGGACTGGCGCTGAAAGAGTTCGAGCCGACGTATGCGCCCGGGGCCCACTGGCAATATTCCAACACCGGCTACCAGTTGCTCGGCTACGCGCTGGAAAATATCGAAGGTACGCGGTACTCGCAGGTCATCCAACGGCGCGTGCTCGAGCCCTTGGGGATGAGTTCCTCGTCGTCGATCATCGACGATGCCGAGCGCGCGCGCATGACGACGAGCTATGCGCGATGGCCGTATGACGGAAAATACGTCGAAGCGCCCTGGTTCGAATATACCGCCGCCGACGGCAGCATCGTTTCAACCGTCGCTGATATGGGCGCGTACACGCGGTTCATTCTGAACCGGGGCGTGGGACCGAATGGCCGGGTGCTTTCGGAACGTGCGTTCGCTGCGTTCACCACGCCCGTGCTCGACGACTACGGCTATGGCCTTTGGATACGTCAGGAGAGCGGCCACACGGTCATCAGTCACGGCGGCGGAATCGCTGGATTCCGCAGCCACATCGAGGCGCACATGGACGAGGGCTTTGCGCTGGTCTTCCTGAGCAACGGTGGCATCGGCGAGCCTTTGAGAAAATGGGTAACCGAGTCGGTCGCGGCGGCCTTTGCCGACCGCGCAGCACCGGCGCCCATGGCGCCGGAGCGGGATCCACTCATGGCAAACCTTGGCGAGTACGCCGGCAGCTACGGCCGCGCCGGCCAATCGGCGGCTTCGCCAAGCGCCAATATGCAGTTCGCCGTCGTGAAAGGTACTCTCGTGCTTAAAGGTGCCGGTGCTGACAAGCCATTGCAGCGGATCGGCATCGACGCTTTTCGCATCGCCGGTGAGAGCGATGACTTTCAGGCGTACATCTTCACGCGTGCGGCTGGCAAGGCCGACAGCAAAGTGGTGCAAGTCTCGCACGGTGCTGATTGGTATGTCACCGAGGAGTTCGCCGATCCGGTGACATCATCGACGCAGGATTATTCCGCCTTCGTCGGGCACTATGTCTACCCAGGCCCGGAAGGACCGGTGGGCAGGATCTTCGTCCGCAGCGGCGAGCTCGTCGGCGTGTTCGCCTGGGACGAACAGCTGTTCTCGGAAAAGTTTGTGCCGCTGGGATCGGGTGATTTTCGCATGGGACAGGAAGAATACAGTCCTGAGCGCGCCCGCTTCGATGGTGTCCTCGATGGCCACGCACAGCGACTCATCATCTCCGGTGTACCGCTTTATCGAAGGGAAACCCAGTGACAGACGCCTCGGGATGGGCCCGATTCACACTGCTGGCCTCATTTGCCTCTCTCGGCACAAGCGCATCCACGGCACCTTCGTCTGAATCCGCGGCTGTCTACGACCTGGTGATCGCCGACGTTCGGTGCATCGATCCGGAGACGAGTCTCGATGCAGTGCGCAGCATTGGCATCAGCGACGGGCGCATCGCCGCAGTCTCGACTGCGCCGCTGCACGGCAAACGCGTCATCGAAGGACGCAATCTGGTCGCCGCGCCGGGTTTCATCGATCTGCATTCGCACGCCTATGGCTACGACACCGCCACCTATCAGGCCATGGACGGCGTGACCACGCGCCTGGAATTGGAAATCGGCGTATACCCGGTGAAGTCCTGGTATGAAAAGAAGGCCGGACACGAGCTCATCAACTATGGCGCCAGCGTCAGCCACAATCGCGTGCGCTTCTCGCTGCAGCGGGGCGGCGCCGTGGGCAAGCCGGAGATTGCCGGGGAAACCTTCGATGACATCGTCAACGATCCGACATTTGATGAACTCATCCATCAACCGATCCCGGCGGTTGCCTACGAACGGTTCGTCGCCGTGCTCCAATCAGGCCTCGACGAAGGCGCGATCGGCATCGGCAGCGGCACACAATATGCGCCCGGCATCACGCACCAGGAGATGCTGGATCTCACGCGTGTATCGGCCAAAAACCATACCTGCGTGTTCACGCACATTCGCTACGGAAGCCTCGTGGAGCCCGGCAGCACGCTCGAAGCGGTGCAAGAACAGATTGCCAACGCCGCGATCACCGGCAGCTGCGTGCACATCGTGCACATCAACAGCATGGCCATGTCCGCGACGTTGAAGATGATCCAATTGTTTCACGGGGCCAGAGACCACGGCATCGATGTCTCGACCGAGATCTACCCGTGGGACGCATCGAGCGATGTGATCCGCAGCGTCATCTTCGATCCGGGTTGGGAACAACGCTGGGGTGTCGACGTGGGGGATCTGCAATCCACGGTGACCGGCAAGCGCCTTTCGCGGCGGGAGTTCGATGAGCTTCGCGCCGGGCGTGGCGACGATGGTGTGTTGATGCACATGAACAGCGAGGACACCCTCGTCGCCGCGTTGCAGGACCGGCTCGTCTTGGTCGCCAGCGATTCCAGCGACATCGAAAATCGCTTCAGTCATCCGCGCTCCGCAGGCTCGTTCGCCCGCGTGCTGGGACACTATGTGCGCGAGGTCGGCGCTCTAACGCTGTCTGACGCGATCCGTAAAATGAGTCTCATGCCCGCGCAGCGTTTGGAAGGATTCGTGCCCGACATGAAAAGAAAGGGGCGGCTGCAGGTCAATGCCGATGCCGATCTCATCGTGTTTGATCCAAAGACCGTCTCGGAACAGGCCCGCTACCTCGAAGCCAAACAATACTCCAAGGGCATGGCTTACGTCTTGGTCAACGGACGATTCGTGGTGGACCACGGCCGGCTCGTGCGTGACACGTTTCCCGGACGCCCGATCCGTTCACGACTCCCGACGGATTGAGTTGCGTCATCTGAGTCCGCCACGCGTCCGCCATCAGCGGCAGCAGCGAATTGCCTGCAAAACGTGTAATGTCGCCTCCGATCACGGCTTTAGGCATATCGAGGAGCAAGCGATGACAGTGTTGAATGGGCTGCGGTTCGCAGCGGCAGCGGTTTTATGGGGTGCAGCCCAGGTGTGCTCGGCGCAGGCGCCCGCAGCGCTCAAACCCTATGTCAGCGAAGATGCGCCCGTTTTGGTGCTCATGCACGTTCGCGTGATCGACGGCACCGGCGCCGCGGTGGCCGAGGATCAGCGCATCGACATCGAGGGCGGAAAAATCACGCGCGTGCAAAGCGCCAAGTTGCGTAATGCGTATCCACCCAATGCGAAGATTTTGGATCTTGCGGGCAAGACCGTCATCCCCGGACTCGTCGGCATGCATGAGCATCTCTTCTATACCGGGCCGGAGCGCGCCAAGGATGGGTTGCCCTTCTGGATCGAGATGATCGACAGCGGACCGCGCCTGTATCTGGCGAGCGGCATCACGACGGCCCGAACCGCCGGCAGCATGGAGCCGTACACCGACCTGTCCCTGAAGAAACTGATCGATAAGGGCGAGAAGCCGGGCCCCAAGCTGCGCATCACCGGTCCCTACATCGGCGACTTGCTCAGCATCGCGCCGCAATTGCATACGCTGGACGACGCGGCGGACGCCGGCCGCACCGTCGACTACTGGGCGGCGGAGGGCGTCACCTCGTTCAAGGCCTACATGGGTATCAAGCCCGACGAGCTGAAGGCGGCGGTCGAGCATGCTCATGCCAAGGGATTGAAAGTGACCGGGCATCTTTGCGCGGTGGGATTCAGAGAAGCCGCGGCCTTGGGAATCGACAATCTGGAACACGGCATCGTGGTCGACACGGAATTTCTGCCGACCAAAAAGCCGGGCGTTTGTCCCGCAAAGGATGCCGCGGAGGATTTTGCGAAAAACGTGGATATCGCGTCTGCGCCGGTGCAAGACATGATCCGCGATCTGGTCAACCATCACGTGGCGGTGACTTCCACGTTGGCGGTCTTCGAGATAACCGTTCCTAACCGGCCGGCCATCGCTAAGATGCAGCGCGCCCGGGATGCCTTGAGTCCCCAGGGCTGGTCGACCTATCTGCGGGTTCGCGCAGGCATCGCGGAGGAAAATAATCCCTTGAGCGCAATCTCCCTCAAGAAGGAAATGCAGTTCGAGCGGGCCTTCGTCAAGGCCGGCGGGCTGCTGATGGCCGGCTGCGACCCCACTTCCTTTGGCGGAGTCCTGCCTGGGTTTGGCGATCAGCGCGGACTCGAGCTCTTGGTCGAAGCGGGATTCTCGCCGCTCGAGGCGATTCACATTGCGACCCAAAACGGCGCCATTTACCTGGGTGAGAGCGACCAGATAGGCTCGATCGCAGCAGGCAAGGCAGCCGACTTGGTGGTCCTAGCGGGTAACCCCGCGCAAAATATCGAGGACGTCGAGAATGTACAGCTGGTCTTCAAGGACGGCGTGGGCTTCGATCCGGTCAAGTTGACGCAGTCGGTGCAAGGTATGGTCGGCCTGCGATAACGGTTGAAACCCACAAGTTTCGGCCATGCCCAATTCTGATGCATCGCTGCTCGCCGCCGATGAGCCGCCGGCCGTTCACGAGTTTCAGAGAGAAGCGCGATCTGATTTTCTCATCGTCGCAGATCATGCCGGCGCGCGCATTCCGCGGCGCTTGCGCAATCTTGGATTGCCGGATTCCGAGCTTATGCGGCACATCGCCTGGGACATCGGCGCACTGGGTGTGGCGCGCGGCGCGGCGCAGGCCCTCGATGCGACTCTGCTCGCGCAAAATTATTCTCGCCTGGTGATCGACTGCAACCGGGACCCCAAGGTGGCGAGCTCAATCCCCCGCATCAGCGAGCTGCGCGAGATTCCCGGCAACATGGATTTGGACCCCGCGGCCATCGTCGCGCGGCGCGCGGAGATCTTCGATCCCTACCATCGGCGCATCCGCGAATTGATCGATGCGCGGCTCGCCGCAGGCCGGCGTGTGATCTTGGTCGCCCAGCACACCATGACCGATGTTTACAAGGACGTGCGCCGCGAGATGCACGCCGCCGTGCTCTACAACCGCGATCGGCGTTTTGCCGGATGCGTGCTCGACATGCTGCGGCGAGAGCAACATTTGATTGTCGCCGACAACGAACCTTACTTCGTCAGCGATGCTACCGACTACACGATTCCGCACCACGCCGAGGCGCGTGCATTGCCGCATGTCGAGATTGAAATTCGCCAGGATCTCGTCAGCGACCAGGCGGGTCAGACGGAGTGGGCAACGCGCATCGCACAGGCGCTCAAGGACGCGGAACGACAATTCTATGCGGCCGACACGCGAAAATAGACCCATTGGGGCCCCGCCTGGGCTCGGGTGCCTCTGTCTGACAGGGTATTGCGCCCCTGGCCGGGTGCCAACGGTGACCGTGTACGCCAGGATAGCCGCACAGTAAGTCAGTAAAGAGAAGTGCGATGCCAATTCCTACGCGGTGCAGCAATCTAATGATGATTGCCGTTGCTGCCATCCTTGAAACAGCCACTTTTGGATTAAAGGCTCAGGCCGCAACGCCGGGCGATCCGTCGCCAAGCGGCGATCTCACGCCAAATAATATCGCTCCAGTGAAGAGGACTTCACCGCAGAGGCTATCCCCCAGCATCAAAGCCCCTCTCGATCGTTCCGGCGAAAAGCGCTTGGGCAAAGCCTCCTTCTACCACCACATGTTCTCGGGACGAACAATGGCGAACGGCAAGCGAATGAACCCCGCGCACAACAACGCCGCGAGCCGAACGCTGCCGCTCGGCACCACGGCCAAGGTGACCAATCTCGAGACGGGTAAGAGCGCGGTGGTGACGATCCAGGATCGCGGTCCCTACGTCGATGGCCGTATCGTTGATTTGTCGCCCGCGACCGCACAGGAAATCGGGATCACGCGCCGTCAAGGCGTCGCCAAAGTAGAAGTCTCGCCCATCGCCGTACCGCTGGCGAATGGCCGCATCAGATTGGGTGCTGCGGCGGAAGAGGCAGCCTGGACTGCCAACAACTATCGGTCGCCCAGCTCATTTCCGCCGGTCGGTTGGTAGCTTACGCTGCGGGCGTTTCGCCCCGCATTACTTGTAAGTACCGGCTCCTCTCGATATTTCCGCCACTCAAGACCACGGCAACGCGCTTTCCCGACATGCGCTCTCGGTCCTTCCACAATGCGGCCAACGGTGCGGCCCCGGCCCCTTCCGCGACCTGGTGGGTATCGTCGAAATACACGCGCATCCCCTCCGCGATTTCGTCCTCGCTCACCTGCGTGAATCGTGCGACGCCGCGGCAGATGGTGGCGACCGCTTGATCGTTGGGTTCGCGAGTGGCCAAACCATCGGCGAACGTTCGCGCCGATGGGTGGGAGACGGTTTTACCGGCAGCGAAGGACAGGGCGGAGGCGGGTGCCTTGTCGGGACCCACTCCCACGATGTCGGTCTTCAAGCCCAACGCATCGCGAACCGCGATCAGGCCGCAGATTCCCGAGCCCATGCCGACACCCACATACACGGCGTCCAGTTCGCCCCCGCTGCGAAACAGCTCCAGCGCATAGCTGGCGACGCCGGCGACAAGATCCCGATGAAAGGAAGGAACGAAATGCAGGCCCTCGAGCGCCGCCACGCGAAACGCTTCCTGCTTTGCCTCGTCGAAGTCCCGGCCGAATTCAACCAGCCGCGCGCCGAACGCGGTGATCGCCGAGTTCTGGTCCGGAGAATTGCCGAGGGGCACGTATATCGTCGCCGGAACACCGGCGCGCGCGGCGGCGAATGCAATGGATTGTCCGTGGTTGCCGCGCGTCGCGGAAATCACGCCGGGAATCGCCGGCTGAGCCTGGCATAGCCGGTCCAGATACACGATGCCGCCGCGCACCTTGAAAGCGCCGGTCGGCGTGTGATTTTCATGCTTCACCAAGACGCTGCATCCCAAACGGCGCTTGAGCTTTGGCCACGCAAACAGGGGCGTCGGCGGCATCACCCGATAAACCAGCGCGGCGGCGCGCTCGAGCTCGGGCAAGTCCAGGCTCATCGGCGATTCACTCTTAAATTGCGGTTCAATACTGGATTGCGAATTGGGCATGGGCTCTCTCGGCTAACCGCAGCAACCGCGCTGCGCTTGGATGGGTGGGCACGCGACCGTACCGTAGGAACAGAATACACAGCAATCGCCGGGCTTCGGGCGCAGCAGAGTACTGCAGCCGGTGCATTCGTAGAAATACTGGCAGGCATCCGTCGGCATGGTCTCCTCGCGCTCTGCGCCGCAGCCCGGACAGCGGATGATCGATTGCAATATGACTTCGCTCACGTTTTGCGTGTCCCCGGCGTTAAAAGACATTGCTAGACTACATCGGCAGACTTCCCCGAGCCTGTCATTTGTAGGACACCTTTTCTGGAGGACTCGTGCACCACTATCGGCTACCTTTGAATCGTTGGTTGAGCGCTGCAGCGGCGGGCCTGTTGATGGCGATTGGGTCCGGATCCTTCGCGGCCTCGGAAGCCGAGGATTTGGTGCCGCAAACGCCGGCCGCGTTTCTGCCCGGCGGCATGCTGGGGATTCAATTGGGCGGTTCGTGGAAGCTGAGCAAGCAAAATCCCTCCCTGCATCAACTGGACTGCCAGGCGGTGAAGGATGCCGGCGATTTCGACAAGGTATGCTTCTTCCACACTTCGGCGGCAAGCCGCGTGGGCGGGGCCGAGATTCACGACGGATTCATGGTCGGCAAGGACGATCGCGTCGTGTTGGTCGGAACCGGCATCAGCATCAAGGATGCGGACGATCCGGTGGCCGAGTCGGTGGTGCACTCACTGCAGGGGCAAATCAATTCGGCGTTCCAGCATACCGGCGATAACGTGTTATTCGTGACGCTGCCGGCGCGGCATCTGTCCGCGGATGAGCTTGCCGGCTATTCGAAAAAAGCCCCGGTGCTGTTGGTGCAGCTCGAGGCAAAAGCCAACGAACTGGCGGTTCTGTACGGCTATCTCGCGCCCGTCAACACTTTCGGTGCGCTGACTTCCGACTAGCAGGCGGCTGTTGAGCCTCTGAATTTCATGAGTCCACTTTTCATCGTTGCCGTGGCGGGCCTGATCGCCGGCATGATGAATGCACTCGCCGGCGGAGGCTCATTCGTGACCCTGCCGGCGCTGATTGCCGCCGGCGTGCCCTCGGTCAATGCGAATACGTCGAGCACCGTCGCGCTATTCCCGGGAACGCTCATGAGTGCCTGGACCTATCGCGATGGCCTGGGTCCCATCGGTTCCGTGCGGCTGCAGCCGCTCTTGATCGCGACATTCATCGGCGGCGCACTCGGTGCGGTGCTGCTGCTGCTCACGCCGATCAAAACCTTCGACTTGGTTCTGCCCTGGTTGATGGCCATTGCCACGATCATGCTGGCGCTGGGCGGCCGACTGGGCGAGATGCTGCGGCGGCACTGGCGGATCGGCGCGGCCGCGGTTCTCACGGTGCAATTTTGTTTGGGAATTTACGGCGGCTATTTTGGCGGCGGTGTCGGCATCATGATGATGGCCGTGTGGAGCCTGCTCGGTGAGCGGACCTTGAAGAGTTTCAATGCGCCGCGCACGCTGCTCGTGAGCGCCGCCAACACCATCGCCGTACTGATTTTCATTGCGGCGCAGTCGGTGCGCTGGCGCGAGACTCTGGTCATGCTGGCGACGGCCACGCTCGGCGGCTATTTGGGCGCGCTGATCGGACGGCGCGCGCCCGCCGGCGTGGTGCGCACGGGGACATTGCTGGTCTCAGTCAGCATTACCCTGGTATTTTTCGCGCGCGCTTATCTCAAATCCTAGCTGAACGCACCCCAAGCTGCGCGCGCCACCATGAACCACAAGGCCAGCGCGGAGATGCAGTAAAGCCAGAATCGCAGAATGACGATGTTGACCGTGCAGTGCACGGCACTGTGCAGCACGCGAAACCCGGCGAATGTCCAGGCGGCGATCAGGTAGGTTTCGTCCACATGGTTGGCGACGAAGAGGTACAGCGCCAGGCCGTAGAAAAGCGTGGGAAGCTCGAAAAGATTCTTGAGATTGTCGGAGGGATTTGCGACCGCCGGCGGGGACATGCGGGCGAGTTCACCCGGCGTCAGGTCGTTTGGATTGATCTTGCTCTTTTGTATGAAGGGGATGCGTTTGGAGTACATGTAGAACCAAACGAGGAGCGTCAGGAGCATCACGGACAGGAACGGGCCGAAGATCGCGTTCTGGTTCATTGTTGTTCTCTTTCAGTTCACGAAGTCCTCCAGTCTACGCTCTAAAAGCGGCCGGCATCCACGTCGAGAATGAACTGCGTCAGGCCTGCCATGTAGGTCTGCTGATCATCGTACAGCGCGAGGTGGCTGCCCTTGGGGCAGTACAGGTAGCGCCCCTTTTTGACGTCCTTGGCGATGCGCTCCATCTGCGCGGGCTCCATGGTGTCGTACTGCGCACCGATGGACAGGGTGGGCACGGTGATCTTGGGCAGATCCGCGGTGCGATCCCAGTTCACGAGCTTGCCGCTCGCGCCCATTTCGCTTGGGCCCTGCATGGGAATGTAGATTTTCTTGTTGATCTTGGCGAAGGCGCGCAACACCGGATCGGGCCACTTAGCCTGCGGCATGCGCAAGATATGGTCGACGTAGAAATGCTCCATCAACAACGCTTCGTAGCGCGGATCGTCATAACGGCCCTTCGCCTCCAGCTGCTTGATTTCGGCGAGCGCCTTCTGATCCATGGCCGGCATCAGCACGCTGGTCGCGTAGCGGTTGTAGGCGGGGATGCTCGGCACCATGTTGGAAATGATCAGCCCTTTGAGATTCTGCTGGTGCTTGAGCGCGTACTCGAGCGCCAGAATGCCGCCCCAGGATTGGCCGTAGAGATAAAAATTGTTCTTGTCCAACTTGAGCGCCTTGCGGACTTGGTCCACTTCTTCGACAAAGCGCGGCAGCTCCCACAGCGCGGGCTCGTCGGGTTGGTCGCTGTAGGCTGAACCTAGTTGATCGTAGTAGTAGTATTCGATGCCGGCCTTGGGAAAGTAGCTGTCGAAGGCCTCGAAATATTCATGCGTGGCACCCGGTCCGCCGTGCAGCAGCAGCACCTTGATGGTGGGATTGTTGCCGACGCGCTTGGTCCAGACGCGGAAGGCGCCCTTGGGCGTCTGAATGCTGATCATTTTGACGCCGCCCGACAGTACGTCGTCGCGGCCGGTTGAATCGAAGTAGGCGGCGGGCGCCGCATTCACCGTCGACATCACCAACGCCAGCAGGCAGAGGCGAACGAGTTTTTGCATTGTAATTTTCCTGAGTTCACCGGCTCCAAGCCTAACTGAAGGCGTGAAGCAGTGGCAAATCAGGCGCTAGTGCCGAGTTATTGGGCGCGATATTCGATTCTGCCGCCAAATGGTTTTGATGGACCTGCCGATCCCCATGCCGCTCGGTGGAACCGGGCAAACACCGTTCGATTGATAACTCAAGGCGGACGCGAGGATGCCTTCCGCGCTGTCGCCGAGCTGATGGGTATAGTCATCGGCAACCGAGCAGCCCGGCAGCAGCACACCCTCCGTGCCCACGGTGTTCTGGGGCGTAAAGCCGTCCGGATAGTCGCCGAAACTTTTCGCGTTGATGCCCTGGAACTGAATCGAAAAATAGGTCACACCGCAATTGTCGGCCGGATAGAACCCATACGGCTTTCCGCAAGTCGTCGAGCCGATCTGGATCACCTCGACGTCCACTCCGCGCAGGCCATTGAGGATGGCTTCGCTCGCCGAGCACGTGCTGGCTGTCGTGAGCACGAACACCCGCGTCAGATTCAACGTCGGCAAAGCCTGGCCCGCCGGGGTGGTAAATCCCTGCGCGGTGGCGTGAAAATCCACCGGCGTCAGCGCCGCGCCGGTCACCGGATTGACGCTGGGGTGCTTGCTGTTGAACTGCGCCAGCTCGAAGGTTTGTCCGGTGGTATGTCCAGGGCCGGCAACCATGTAGGCGACTTCACTCGCGATGTCCAGGTACCCGCCGCCGTTATAGCGAATGTCCAGCACCAGATCGTGAACACCGGCGGCCTTGAGCTGGGAAAATGCGGCAACCAGTTCGCTCTCTGCGGTCGCCACATGATCGTTGAACAGTATGTAGCCGACGAGACTGCCGTTGGGCGCCGCGAGGGTGTGCACATTCTGCACCGGCGTCTCCGTCACGTTGGCCGATACCAGGGTGATCGTGCGCGGCGTGGATGCGCCGACATCAAGGACGCTGAAAGTATGGGATTCGCCGATGGTCTGCGGCGCCAGTCCGGCGTTGAGTATATCGATACTGGCCTGATCTGCGGCATTGACCAAATCGACGCCGTCAATGGCGAGCAGCTTGGCGCCGCGCGCCAAATTCGCAGGCGCGATCGTGGCCGCTGATCCGGGTTGCGTGTAGGAGACGACTACCTCCCGTGGCGGCGTCGCCGCGATCACCACGAGATTAGCGCCATAGCCCGCTGAAACGCCGTTTTGCGACAGCGCTTCCCAAACCGAGGTTTGGTAGGTGAAATGAAATCTATCCTTCGGTTTGCCCGAGGGAGTGGTCTGCGTGGTCGTCAACGCGTCGAAGTAAGCGGCGTCGGTGCCGAAGTTGGCCGGATTCTGGTCGGTCACTTCGTCGAACCACAGATACAAATCATTGTTCCAGGACCGCAGCCAGTTCAATTCATTGAGCAAGGTGCCCTGCTTGTCCGGATACGCCTTCTGCGTGACCGGATCGGTACCGGTTCGAGGCGTCACGCACATGGCTGCGAAGTTGGCCTCGGGCTGGAATTGACCTTGGACCCATCCGGCAGGTGGTGGCGGCGGAGCTGCGGAGCCCCCGCCGCCGCAAGCCGCGAGGATTGAGGCTGCGCCGAGCAGCGCCAGACCGCGAAGGGTGCGCGTCAGATTCATATGTAACATCCCTATCCACAGCGTTCTTATGCCGCTTACGGATAGTGCAGAACGCACGCGCACCTGGCAAGGAAAGACCTCAGTGCCGCTTGGATTTCATCAGCAGTTGCAGGTGTCCCTTGATGCCGCGGGATATCTGTTGCCCCAGCGTGCCGAATTCCGAAATGGCGGCGATATTGATGATGCGATCCTGCTCATCGGTGACCCACAGCGCATCGAGTGCGCAACCGGCCTCTTTCACGAATAACTTGCCGTCGCCACTGGCCCAGACCCGCGAACCCTTGGCGCGCTGTGCCAACGCCGTCGCGCGCACGATCGAGACGGCGGCGTTCAATGACAGAGGCCCAATCGGTTGGGCTTGATCCTGTGCGCGTACAAAGAATTGAATAGGGGATTCATCCATAAGCGTGCTCCGTCACAGACCCGCACAACGCGCCAGTCCATTCTAAGAGGACACAGCGCGGCGCCGCTTACGTCTCGGAATGGAGACAGCGTGCGGTGCAACACAGTTGCCGCAACGACGGGCGCGAATGCAAAGATTTGTCAGGAAGGCGGTAAAGAATTATGTCGCGCCGCCGATCACCTGGAATGCGCGGTAGTTGTTCAGACGTATTGTTGTGCCCTTAAAAAATCTCCTTCACCGTGCGATGAGCCGGCTCGCCGAACCGGTGGTGCTGTTCCCGACGATTGCCGTTGTGTTGCTCGGCGTCATTTGGGCGGCGACCGCGGAACTCGTCAAGCTGAGATACGCGGATGCAGAGCATGCCGCGGCGGCGTCCAATCGCGAACTTCTGGGCACGTATGAAGCGCAGGTCGTGCGTGCACTGCGCGAGATCGATCAAAGCCTGAACCTGGTCAAGTACTGGCACGAGCGGAATCACGCGCTGCGAACCCTCGAAGAACTCAAAGACAAGGGCCTGTTGCCGCCGGACCTGCTCTTCACGGTGAGCATCGCGGACGCCCACGGCGCAATCATCGACAGCACAGCGTCGTCGCCGCGACCGAACGTCGCCGACAACGATTACTTTCTCGTGCAGCGCGGGAGCGATGTGTTTTCCGTCGGGCGGCCGCCGCGCGGCGCCGCGAATGATGCCACTTTGCAATTTAGCCGGCGCCTCAACAAAGCCGACGGCTCTTTCGACGGCGTGGTCATCGTCGTGGTGGGCGCGGGCTACTTTGTCAGCGGCTATGACGTATCGAGGATGGGAGACCACGGCGTGCTCGCGATCGTCGGGACCGACGGCATCGTGCGCGTCAGGCGCAGCGGCGAATCGGCCTTCGCGGGCGACGCCGTCGACTATGACAGCGCCATCGCCAAGGTGGCCGCCGACGACACGGACGCCGCGATTTCGGTCAACGGCTGGGACGGCGTCAAGCGCTGGACTGGCGCGCATGAACTCTACGGATTTCCTCTCGCCGTCGTGGTGGGACTCTCGGTCGATGAACAATTGGCAGGCGCGCACGGCGAGACGCAGTCCTACCGGTGGCGCGCCGGCGCCGGCAGCTTGCTGGTCATCGTACTGACGGCGCTGTTGGGCCGCATGAGCTGGCAGCTGGCACAGAGTCGCCTGCGCGAAGGCGAGATCAAACTCAAACACGCGGAACGCGTCGAGTACCTGGCCTACCACGATGGGCTCACCGGTCTGCCGAATCGCAGCATGTTCAGCAAATTGCTGAGCCAAAGCCTGAGCGAGGCGCATCGCTACGGGCGGCGTCTCGGCGTCGCGTTTCTCGACCTGGATCGATTCAAGCAAATCAACGACACACTGGGGCACGAAGCCGGCGATCAATTGCTGCAGGATGTGGCGAAGCGATTGAAGGGGTGTGTACGGGAAAGCGACACCGTCGCGCGCCTGGGGGGCGACGAATTCGTCGTGCTTCTGCCCGAATTGAACGACGTGAAGCACGCGGGCGTCATCGCGGAGAAAATCCTGGCGGCGATTGCCAAGCCCTTCACACTGATCGGCCACGAGTTCCGCGTCACCGCCAGCATCGGCATCAGCGCCTATCCGATGGATGGACTCGATGAGCAGAGCCTGACCAAGAATGCGGATGTCGCCATGTACAAGGCGAAAGCCGAAGGCAAGAACAACTTTCAATTCTATTCCGAGAGCCTCAATACCAATTCTCTCGAACGGCTCACGCTGGAATCCAGTCTGCGGCATGCCCTCGAGCGGCAGGAATTTCGGCTTCGCTACCAGGCCAAGCGCGACATGCACAGCGGTCGCATAACGGGCATGGAGGCGCTGCTGCGCTGGGAGCATCCGGATCTGGGGTTGGTGGCGCCCATGCAATTCATTCCGGTGGCGGAGGAAAGCAACTTGATGCTGCCGATCGGCAAGTGGGTGCTTCGAACGGCGTGCGCGCAAAACGTGGCATGGCAAAAGGCCGGCGTTCCGCGCTTGAAAATCGCCGTGAATCTCACCGGCACGCAATTCTTCGATGAACACCTCATCGACGACGTCACCACCATTCTCGAGAGCACGGGAATGGATGCGCGTCTTCTGGAGTTCGAGATCAGCGAGAGGCTGTTGATCCGTGACGTGGAAGCGACAGTGCAGGTATTGACGAAGCTCAAACAACTGGGAATCGGCATTGCAATCGATGATTTCGGCACCGGGTATTCGTCGCTCACGACTCTGCAGCGCTTCCCGCTCAACACCATCAAGATTGATCGTTCGCTCGTGGCGGGGATGTGCGCCGGCGGCGAAAACATGGAGTTTGCCGAATCGGTCATTGCGATGGGCAAGAACTTGAGTCTGACGGTGGTGGCACAGGGCGTCGAGACCCGCGCGCAGGCCGATTTTCTGCGTGACCATGCCTGCGACGAACTGCAGGGATTTTATCTGAACCGGCCCCTGCCACCGGACGAGTTCGCGGTGCTGTTGCTTGCCGGCGCGGCCAAGGGCCTTACGGAACCGGCCAAATCCGCATGAGCATCAAGAGAACAATGCCGGCCGCCTCTACCGCGCTTGCGCTTGCTCTGTGCGCGCTCGCGGCGCCGGCCGGCGCGGCAATCGATGACTACGTGACCTTCAGCGGCTTCGGCACCCTGGGCGCGGCGCACACTAACTATACGCAGGCGGATTTCATTGCCACGGTGAGTCAACCGCGCGGGGTGGGCTTCAGCCGGAGTTGGAGCTTCACCCCCGACAGCGACTTGGGCGCCCAGGCGAACATTACGCTGTCGGACGAACTCACCGGCGTGGTGCAGGTGCTGTCGCGCGAGACCGCGGACGGCAACTTCAAGCCGACGGTCGAATGGGCCAGTCTCAAGTATGACTTCACGCCGGATTTCGCGGTGAGAGTGGGCCGGATTCTTTTGCCCACCTACGATCACGCCGATATCCGCAACGTGGGCTACTCGCTGCCCTGGGTACGGGTACCGGTGGAAATCACCTATGCGAGCACCGCAACGCACAGCGACGGGGTCGATGTGATGTACCGGATACGCACCGGCGCCGTCACGCAAAATCTGCAGCTGCAGTGGGGGACCACGGAGCTGGACCTGCCGGGCCTGGATTTCACCTTGAATCGCTCGCACATCGCGCTGTTCAGCGACACCCTGCAGTACGGCAACGCGAACCTGCACCTGGTGTACCAGCAAACGGACCCTGCGCAAAATCCTCCGGGACGACTGCGCATGGAAGGGATAGGGTTTGACTACGAGCCGGGGCCGTGGTTCGTCAGCGTGGACAGCAATCTCACCCATAACAATTATTTCGGCGAACTGCTTTCCTGGTACGTCAGCGCCGGCATGCGCCTGGGACATTTCTCGCCTTACGCTTTTTATTCTGCCATGCATCAGCAGACCGTCGGCACCTCGGGGCTAACACAACTGGGCAACCAGCACACCGTGGCCGCGGGCGTGCGCTGGGACTTTGCCAAGAATTTTGATTTCAAGTTTCAAGCCGAGCGGGTGACCATGGAGTCGCTGGACGATCCAGCCTCGTTTGGCAATATTCAGCCAGGCGCCCGGGCCGGCGATCAGCTTCATGTCATCAGCCTCGCGCTGGACTTTTTGTTCTAAGATCATGCAGTCCCTATATCACATGAAATTCTCCGCACTGAGCGCCCTGATTCTCGCGGTTCTCCTAGCAGGGAGCGCGCGCGCGGAGGACATCGTGGTGATCGTCAATCCGGCGTCGGCGCCGCTCAGCAAGGAGCAGATTGCAGATATTTATCTTGCAAGAAACAGCACTCGGACGCCGATCGATCAGGCCGCGGGATCCCCGATTTACACCGAGTTCTATAAAAAGGCGACAGGCTATGATGTCGCGCAGGTCAAGGCCATCTGGTCGAAGATCTTGTTCACCGGCCGCGGCGTTCCGCCCAAGCAGCTGCTCGATTCAGAGGCGGTGAAGAAGGCGGTCGCCGCCAATCCCAAGGCCGTGGGCTATATCGAGAAGTCCGCCGTCGATGATTCGGTCAAGGTGGTCATGCCGCTCGGTTAAGCCTCGAGCATTTCGCGGATCCTTGCAGCCAGTGCCTCCATGGCAAATTAGTCGTTTGCCGGGTCGCGCTCGGGTTCGGGATCTTTGAAATCCCCCGCATCCAATCGATGGCGTTGCAAGAGCTTGTAGAAGTCGGTGCGGCTGCGCTTGGCGAGACGGGCCGCTTTGGTCACGTTTCCACCCGCGCGCTGCAGGTGGTCGGCGAGGTAATCACGCGAGAATTTGTCGCGCGCCTCATCGTACGCCGGGAGGCTGCTCGACTGCCCTCCCAGAGTCCGCTGCACGAACTCCTTGCTCATGATCTTGCCGTGGGAGAGGGCTACATGCTGTTTGACCAGCTCGAACAGCTGCCGGACGTTGCCCGGCCAGTCCGTCGTGGCGAGCAGTTCGATCGCCTGCGGCGAATAGATTTTGGTTTGGCCGCCGGCCTCCGTGGCTTGTTCGAGGAAGTGCGATACCAACAAGGGAATATCTTCGCGCCGCCGCCCCAGCGGCGGTATCTCGATCGGCAGGATGTTGATGAGATGCAGCAAGTCGCGATAAAAGACGCCGCCGTCAGCCAAGGCTTGCAGGTCGTGCGGCGTGGTGCAGATGAGGCGGGCGTCGATGCGCGGGGCTGAGCGATTTGCGAGCTCGCGAGCCAGTGCGACCTGTAGGTCGGCCGGCAAGTCGCCGACTTCAAAGAGCAGCAAGGTTCCGCCTTGGGCCCGTTGCAGCGCTGCTGTTTGCGAGTCGCTGCCAAGCAGTTCGGCACGCAATTCCTCGGGCGCACGTCCCTTGCAGACGACCGTGATAAAGGGCGCATTGCGGCGTGGGCTGGCCGCGTGGATGGCGCGTGCGAGGAGTTCCTTGCCGGTGCCGTTTTCGCCCGTGAGCAAGACGGGCACATCGCAGCTCGCGGCGCGGTTGGCGATGCTCAGGCGATCCTGCATGAGTTGGTTGCGCGACACGAATTTCGCACGCAAGTCTTCGTCGTCCGGATTGAAGGTCGACGCCAAAATCGCACGTTGCACCTGGCCCAGGAACTCTTCTCTCTCAATCGGCTTGACCAGATAGCCGAACGCTCCGCATTGCGTCGCTTGCACCGCCTCCGCAATCGTTCCATGCGCGGTCAGTACGATGACGGACAACAGGGGCCAGCGGCTCTTGAGCTCTTTCAAGAAGACGATGCCGTCCATGTCCTGGAGGCGCAGATCGGTGATCACCAGATTCGGGCGGCTGCGGACGCCGGCATCCAGCGCGGCTTGCGCGCTATCCACGCCTTGAACCTCGTAGTCCGACGTGCCCAGACGGGCTTCCATCAATCGGCGCAGCGCAGGGTCGGGATCGACGATCAAAATCTTCGGTTTGCGAGCCGAGAGAGTCCTGCCCCGGCGGTCAGGGGACTCTATTGTCTCGCGCGCAATCCCAAAACCCAGCGACGCCGAGGAGTGCTTCGGCTTGTCTTTCATGTGAGACAGATTATAGGAGGCAGGGGCCAAATGGGGTGGCGGACCGCCCTGCCGGCCGTCGATTTTGTGCGCTACGTCTCAGCCGCGCAGAATTCTAAGGGCGGGCCGGCGTGCTCTGGCCGACGCCGATGGAGGCGGCCACCAGCCAGGCCGCTGCGATGAGCGCAAGATTCATGGCATTGGCGGCCCAATTGAAGTGCGTGTGCGGATCGGCAAAGACCAGGGGTGCATGCACCAGCACGCCGAACACGATGAACATTGCTGTGAGCAACCGCGCACCCAGGCGCGCCGCGATGCCGGACAAAATGGCGATGGCAGCCGCGAGATGTCCTGCCGCGGTGGCGTAGGCCCAGAAAACCTGGCCCGGCGGGATCCAGGCGGGAACGAAGTCGGCGGTGGCTTTCAAATAGAACAGGTGCGCCAGCGCGAAGGCGATGAGACACACCCCGAAAATGAGCCGGGCAATGCTGGCCAGGCGATTGGCCCGCGCCAAGCGCTCACTGTCTTGCGACTCCCTCGACAGGCAAAACGAGTAGGCCACCAACCCGCCGGCCACCAGCGCGAGCTGCTCCGCCGTTCCCGACCACATCACGAAGACGGAGGGATGCGCGATGAGGCTCGGCAGGTGCAGCAGTACGACCCCCAGACTGTAGAGCAGGGTGAGCGTCAGGGCGGCGGCGCGGGCGCTGCGCTTGAATTGAAGGCTGGCGCCCGCCAGTAAAAATACCGCGGCGATCGCATAAGCCAGTGCCGTACGGCCGGGCAGCGCTTTCGGCACCGGCTGCCATACCGCCAGAAAGTCGCCCCAGGTCAGACCCACCAGCCCAATTGCGACGGAGGCGAGGCCGAAGATGCGGACGGCGAGATCGCGCGCAAAGATCTTGTCGAGAAAGGATGCCACGGCTTGTCTCCCCAGTACGGGGGAATGCTAACTGATTTTGCACGTGTCAGGCTTTATAGGACTGCTCCTATAAGAGATTGTTACCTCTGAGAGCTGCAAATACGTCGCTGTGATCTTCACACTCCATATAACCGCACTGAAGCGATACCCGAGGTACTTGCCGTGGATACCGAAGACCGCCTAAAGAGACTTCAATCCCTTTTCACGTATTCATTGAGCGGCGCCGTGTCCGCCAAAGCGCGTTATCTGGCCATCGCCGGGGACCCGGCTTCGACGACCGCGGCCGTTGCGCGCGCCAGGTTGGCGTGGCAGCAACTCGAGGCCCGCAAGACCGCGATCATCGCGCGCATGGTGGAGCTGGAAGACTTGGAAGAAGACGCAGTCGCTTAGAGTGACGCTCAGTGCGCTTTAGTTCTTTCCCGATTCGGCCTTGTACGCCGCCGATAGCGTTCCCTTCGACGTAGCGATGGGCAACAGGGTCGGGTAGAACTGCACGAAGGTATTGTCCACGGCGGCGTGCTGCGCATGACAGGAATAGCAATCCGCGGTGCGGGGAATCATTTTTGCAGGCTTGTCGCCGTCGAATCCGAAGAACGCCCAGCCTTCAGGAAAGTGCGAACTGTCCTTGATGTGGACCTCGCGGCCCATCACTTCGGTGTCTTGGTAATGGCCGTTCTTGTTGATCGAGCCCTTGTCCTTCGCGCCGCGCACTTCCAGCACCAACACGGTTTTCTCGGGCCAGGTGCCGGTGGCGACGAAGGCCTTGTAGGCGCCAGGTTCGACGAACACGTTGTCGAACATGTGATGTCCCATGCCGGCCATCGGGCTGTACGACATGTCGAACCCGGAAGTCAGGTAAACCCATTCCCGATAATTTTCCGGGAGGCTCAAGCGGGCGTCCTCGGTGTAAACCGGACTGTAGCCGGGCGATGCAGTGGGCTCGCTCGAGGCCATCGAACATAGAAGAGTGAATGCGGCCGTCAGAGCCAGGGTTTTTGTTTTCATGGTGCCAGTATGGCGGCAGCGCGTTCGCCGAGCCACTCCGCTCGCTGCATCAAAACGACGATTCGCTGCATAGTCGCGCTTAGGGGTAGGCCGTGGAGTACGATTCCAAGCAGCATGGAAATACCGCTAAAAAAGGGCACTTCGTACAACTGGCTGTGGATTGCGTCGCTATGGGCGGGGCTCGCGATCTTGGACGCAACCCAGAACGTGTTCGCCATGCGGCACGCCGGCATGCATCATGCCTGGCTCAAACTGTTCATCTACCAGACCTTTGCGTGGCTGCCTTGGGGCTTGGCGACGCCGCTCATCATCCATCTGGGGCGGCGATTTCCGCTGGACTGGAAATCGGCGCAAAACTGGCTGGCGCATGTGGCCGCCATCGTTGTCATTGAAGCCGCCTCAACTGCCTGGGCGTCGCTGCTCGAAGGACTGCTGCAGCCCTGGCTGCCGGATTTTGCGAGTCAGGCATTCTTCGAGACCTGGCCGCAGAAATTCTCAGGGAATCTCCTGGCCGCATTCATTATCTATGCGCTCATTCTGGCGGCCACCTACGCGCTCGATTCAAGGGCCCGGGCGGCGGCGCAGCGAACGGACGCCGCGCGCCTGAATGAGCAGCTCTCTTACGCGCGGCTGAATGCGTTGCAGCGGCAGATCGAACCGCATTTCATCTTCAACACGCTCAATGCCATCGCCGGATTGGTCCGCGAACACAAAAATGACGCCGCGGTCGGCATGATCGTGGGCTTGAGCGATTTCCTGAGAAGAGTCGCCGCCAGTTCCGGCGAGCCCAAGGTGCAACTCGAGCAGGAGGTGGAGTTCCTGAGCAGGTATATGCAAATCCAAGAAGCGCGCTTTGCGGGGCGGCTCAAATTGGAGCTCGACATCCCACCAGAGCTGCACAAGGCGCAGATTCCGAGCCTGATGCTGCAGCCCCTGGTTGAGAACGCCATCAAGCATGGCATCGCGAAGCGCGCGCAAGGCGGAGTGGTGCGCGTCGCGGCATCACGCAGCGGTGATGAGCTGCGCTTGAGCGTCTACAACGACGGTCCGCTGCTGGATCGAGATGGCCAGGCCATCCAGGACGGCATCGGTCTCGCGAATTTGCGCACGCGCTTGAGCCTCTTGTATGGCAATCGCGTTGAGTTGCGGCTGGAAAACTGCGGCATCACCGGCGTTGAAGTCAGCGTCGTTTTGCCCTACCGCGAGACCTGATGGCGCCGCCGCCGAAGATCCGGGTGCTGATTGTCGATGACGAGCCGCTCGCGCGCAGCAATTTAAAGGTCCTGCTCCGGCAGGATACGGACATCGAGTCGATCGCGGAGTGCGGCTCAGGCGCGGAGGCGATCGCGGAGATTCGAAGTACGCGGCCCGACCTGGTGTTTCTCGACGTGCAAATGCCCGAATGCAGCGGCTTCGATGTTCTCGAACAATTGAAGGCGGATGATTTTCTGCCGGTCATCGTGTTCGTGACCGCCTACGATGAATACGCGCTGCGGGCATTCGACGCCGGCGCGCTCGATTATCTCTTGAAGCCGTTTGACGACGCGCGATTCACGTTGGCGATGCAGCGCGCGAGGCAAAAAATCGCGGCGCTCACCGCGGCGCAGCCCCAGGAAATCTCGCGGCTCAAGGTGCGCAGCGCAGGACACGTGGTGTACGTGCCCATTCCGGATATCGATTGGGTCGAGGCGGCGGATTACTACGTGTGCCTGCACGTGGGTCCGAAATCGCATCTACTGCGGCAGAGCATGGCGGAGCTCGAGCAGGAGTTGGATTCGAAGATCTTCTGCCGCATCCATCGTTCGGCCATCGTCAATTTGCGCCGGGTGCGGGCGCTCGAAGTCGACAGTGCCGGGGAATACGAGGTTGTCCTGGAGAGCGGCAGGAAATTGCGCTTGAGCCGGCGCTTTCGCAAAGACCTGCAAGCGCGTATGGCGGAGCTCTAGCCCGGCGCAGAAGTCAAAACGCGGCGGGGTAGGTGCCGCCGTCGAGCAGAATATTTTGGCCGGTCATGTAGCCGGCGTGCACGCTGCACAGAAAGGCGCAGGTCTGGCCGAACTCGGCCGCGGTGCCGAAGCGTTTCGCGGGAATGTTTGCCATGGAGCGCGCGACGGCTTCCGCGTCGCTCACGTGGGTGCGCTTGGCGGCAAGACTTAGGTTGCTGCGCAGGCGTGCGGTGTCGAAGTTGCCGGGCAGCAGATTGTTGATGGTGACATTCTTGTCGGCGATGCTGCGCGCAATGCCGGCCATGAAGGCGGTGAGGCCGGCACGGGCGCCGCTGGACAGGTCGAGGCCGACGAGCGGCATTTTGACGCTGATCGAAGTGATGTTGACGATGCGGCCGAAGCCGCGTGCCGCCATGGGGTCGATGACTTTCTGGATGAGCTCGATGGGGGTGACCATGTTCATGGTGAGGCCGTTGAGCATGGCCTCGCGGTCGAGCTCGCGGAAGTTGCGCACCGGCGGCCCGCCATTGTTGTTGATCAGAATGTCCGGTGTAGGACAAGCCTTGAGCAGGGCCGCCTGGCCTTCGGCGGTGGAGACATCGGCGAGCACCGGGGTGACGGAAACGCTCCAGGCCTGGCGCAGTTCCTCCGCAGTTTGCTCGAGCAATGCCTGATTGCGGCCGTTGATCACCAGGTTCACGCCCGCCTCGGCGAGCGCTTGCGCGCAGCCTTTGCCGAGGCCCTGGCTCGATGCGCAGACAATGGCGTTGCGGCCGCGAATCCCTAAATCCATGATGAATCCCCTCAAGGTACTTGCAATGAAAGCGCAGGAATCGTATAGCCGTAGGCAGTGTAATCGCAACCGCATCCAAGGAGTGCCCGTGTCTTCCGATCGAAACCCTAGCGGACCGCGCATTGCCTCGGTGACCTCGCCGGAGTTGCTCGCGGTTCTCGAAGAATTGAAGCTGCGCGAGCCCATCTTTCATCATCCGGAGTTCGGCACGACGCGCCGCGAGTACGAGGCCATGACCGATCCCGAGTTTTGGGAAGTGGGGGCATCGGGACGGCGCTACAGCCGCGAATTCGTGCTCGAAACGTTGGAGAACCGGGAGCCGGATCCGGATGAATCCCAATGGCTGACGCGCGACTTTCAATGTCGGGAGATCGCTGCGGACAATTACTTGATCACCTACACGCTGCATCAGGGACCGCGCATTACCCGGCGCGCCACCCTTTGGCGCAGGACCCCCAGAGGCTGGAAAATCCTGTATCACCAGGGCACCCTGGTCGAGAGTCCAGAGTCCAAATAGAGCCCTCCATGCTGGCGCTGCAAAACATTCATAAGACCTTTGAGGGCAGGCTGGTGCTGACCGACGTGAACCTCACGATTCCGAAAGGCGCGACGCATGCGCTGATCGGTTCGAGCGGCTCGGGGAAAACCACCTTGCTGCGGATCACGCTGGGCCTCATTCCCTTGGATAAGGGCTATGTGAAGATCAACGATCAGGCCTTGTCCTCATTCAGCCCCATTGAGTGGGCGGACCGCATCGGCTACGTGCCGCAGGAAGGCGGGCTGTTCCCGCACATCAGCGCATTCCAGAATGTATCGCTGATGGCGACGCTGCGGGGTTGGAAGCGGGCGAAGATCGGGGCGCGCGTGGAGGAATTGCGCAAGCTGGTCGATCTCGACGCGGCGCTGCTGGGTCGATTCCCGTTTGAACTGAGCGGCGGCCAGCAGCAGCGCGTGGCCATCATGCGCGCGGCCATGATGGATCCTGAAGTGTTGCTGCTCGATGAGCCGATGGCGGCCCTGGATCCGCTCATCCGCCGCAGCCTGCAGCAGGAGTTGAAATCAATTTTTCAGCGTTTGGGAAAAACCGTGCTGTTGGTCACGCATGATCTGGGCGAGGCGGTATATCTCGCGGAGCAGATTACGCTGCTGCACGAGGGCAAGGTCGTGCAAAGCGGGACCTACGGGGAACTGCTGCGGCAGCCGAATGATCCGTTCGTGACGGCGTTCATCAATGCGCAGCGCACCTTGCCCGACGCGGCTGAGGTCGCATGAGGCGAATTCTGGCGGCGCTGCTGATCACCGCGGCGGGTTTGGCGCCCGCGCACCTGTGGGCGGCGCAGAGCATCGTCGTGGGCTCGAAGGCTTTCACCGAAGGATACGTGCTGGGGGAGATCGCGGCGCAGACGATCGAGGCTTCGGGGCAGGGGCCGGTGACGCGCAAGTTGGGCATGGGCAGCACGGGCATCGTGTTCGAGGCCTTGAAGAGCGGTGCCATCGATGTGTATTCGGATTACACCGGCACCTTGGCGGAGGCGATCTTGAAGCGCCCGGACCTGAAATCCATCGACGACATCCGCCAGGCGCTGTTGAAGATGGACTTGGTGATGTCGGAGCCCTTGGGTTTTGACGACACCTATGCGCTGGCTGTGAAGGAGAGTTTTGCCGAGACGCGGGAGCTGCGCTCCATCAGCGACCTGAGCCGCGTGGAATCGGGACTGCGCGCCGCCTTCAGCTATGAATTCATGGACAGGAAGGATGGATTTGCGGGGATGGCGCAGAGCTATCATTTGCACCTGGCGCCGCAGAACATCAAGCGTATGGAGCACAGCCTCTCGTTCCAGGCCATCGACGACGGCGCGGTGGATTTGATCGATCTGTATTCCACCGATGCGAAAATCGAGAAATCGAAGCTGCGCGTGCTCAAAGATGATCGCGGCTACTTTCCGGTGTATCAGGCGGTGTGGGTGGCGCGCAGGCAGTTCACCGAGCAATATCCGCGCGCGTGGGCGGCGCTCACGGGTATGCAGGGTTCGATCAACGAGCGGACCATGATCGACATGAACGCGCAGGCCGACATCGAGCACGTGGGCTTCGCGAAAATCGCGGCGCAGTTCCTGGGCGCCGAGGCGCCGCGCTCGCAGAGCTTGAAGAGCAATATCCTGCAGCGCACGCGCGAGCATCTGTGGCTGGTCGGGATTGCGCTGCTGTTCTCGGTGCTCGTTGGGATTCCGTTGGGGTTGGTGGCGGTGCGCTTTCATGCGGCGGGGCAGGGGATTCTCATTGCGAGCGCGCTGATCCAAACGGTGCCCTCGCTCGCGCTGCTGTGCTTTCTGATTCCGCTGTTCGGCGTCGGCATGAAGCCCGCCCTGGCGGCGCTGTGCATGTATAGTTTGCTGCCGGTGGTGCTCAACACCTTCACGGGCATTCGCAGCATCGATCCCAAGCATTTGGAAAATGCGCGCGCCTTCGGCATGACGAACCGGCAGGTGTTGCTGCGGGTGATACTGCCGCTCGCGAGCCCGACCATCCTGGCTGGCATCAAAACCGCGACCATCGTCAGCATCGGCACGGCCACACTCGCGGCGTTGGTGGGCGCCGGAGGCTATGGCGCGCCCATCGTCTCCGGCCTGTCTTTAAACGACGTGCCCACCATCCTCACCGGCGCCATTCCGGCGGCCCTCATGGCGCTGATCGCCTATGGACTGTTCGAGCTTTTGGGACTGGCCGTGATTCCGGCCGGTTTGCGCAAGCAGACATAACGACCCGTCTTGGCGCTAAATCGCGCTAACAGGGCCTCGCAAGGTCGATTTTCCGCTCTGTGAACAACGACGATGCGCCGCTCCCTGCAATGTAAATAATAATGATTCGTGTTAGCATTGAGGTGAAATACTTTAGCGATAGGGAAGCCATCGGTCGATGTCCAATGCTATGAACTCGATATCGATTACATCGCTGTTGGGGCAAATGAGCACACCGAGGCTCGAAGCGTTGTTCGCGCAGGATGTGCGGCGCGCCGCGGATTGGGTCTTCGTGGCGGCGGTTGAAGGTTTGCCGCAGGCGCAGGTGTGCTACGGCCGGATGCTGCTCGAGGGAACCGGGCTTTCCAAAAATCCGGAGCAGGCGCTGAAATGGTTTCAACGCGCGGCGGCGGCGAACGACCCGGACGGCATCAACATGGTAGGTCGCTGCCTCGACAGCGGCTGGGGCACCGCCGAAGACGCGTCGGGGGCCGCGGAACACTTCCAGCGCGCCGCGGATATGGGCCACGGGTGGGCACAGTACAACGTGGGCCACATGTACTTGGACGGCCGCGGTTTCAAGCGCGATCGAACGCTCGCCTACCTCTACTATCTAAAGGCTGCCGCGCAGAAGCATGAGCGCGCCATGAACCTGGTGGGCCGTTGCTGCGAAGAAGGGTGGGGCACGCCGCGCAACCTGGACGCCGCGGCAGACTGGTACCGGCGCTCGGCGGAGGCCGGCTATTTCCGAGGTCAGTACAACTGGGCCAGCTTGTTGTTGAAGGCGGGCCGCTTCGAGGAGTCTGCGTCGTGGTTCGAGCGCGCCGCGGCGGGCGGCACGGCGGCGATGCGCAGGGCCGTTGCGGAGCTGATCGTGCGCGCCGGCGCGCCGCGGGCACTGCAGAGTCTCGCCGCGCGCCTCAAAGCCGGACGCGAAGGCTTGGGCAGTGCGGCCGCGGCTGCGCCGACGAGTCCTTAAGGCCACCGGTCGCCGGCATGTTCCTGCGGTGCTGCCCAATAAAGTCTATCCGCCGATGTTCAATCGCTGCGGCGATGGAATGCATTTCGGCACGCATGTCGATGGGTCGGTGCGCATGATCCCCGGTAGTCCCCAAAAATTGCGCACCGACCTGTCGGCAACCCTGTTCCTCGTCGAGCCGCAAAACTACGACGGCGGCGAGCGCCTCACCGCGCACTATCACGGACTGCTGAAGGCCTGGACTGAAATTTGAGCGCAGGGGTCACTTGGCTTTTTTTGGTCTAGCTGCTGCCGATCGCCGCCGGGTATAGTTCGCCGGAGACAAACGAGGGCCCTAAGTGCCCGCCTTTCCCAAGGGAGAATAAAGCATGACTAGTTCGAAACTCGCAATTGCCGCCATGGCGCTGCTGGCAAGCGGCCTCGCCTGTGTTCACGCCGCTGACATGCCGGCGCCCTTGCAGGCCGCTGAAATGAAATGGGGTCCGCCGCCGCCGGTACTGCCGGCCGGCGCTCAATTCGTTGTCCTGTCGGGTGACCCGGCGGGCAAGGGGTTGGTGACGGTGCGTATGAAACTGCCGGCCGGCTACACCATCCCGCCGCACTGGCATCCGACCGATGAGCACGTCACCGTCATCTCCGGCTCACTCGCGCTCGGCATGGGCGATAAAGTGGATCACAAGGCGTCGAAGACGTTGACGGCGGGCGGCTACGGCGTCGCGCCCGCGAACATGCACCACTTCGCGTGGACCAAGGCCGGCGCGGTCGTGCAGGTCAACCTCATGGGTCCGTTTGCCATCACGTACGTGAACCCCGCCGACGATCCGAGCCACGGAAAATAGGGCCGTTCGCCCCGCCTTTTCGACCGCCTGACATCTATTTGGCGGTGCGGGTCCGTATTGCGCTAGTCTCTGAGGCCCAGTCAGGGTCGGCGAGACGATTATGCATAAGAATAATAAATGGCTATGGGCGTTCCTATTGTTGTTGTCGGGCACCATTCAGGACAGTGCCTTCGCCCAGGCGACCGCGACTGCCGCGGGAGCTGATTCGGCGGCGCATGCTCTGAGTGCAACAGACGTCGAGACCTGGCTCGACGGCTATATGCCCTACGCGCTGCACAGCGGCGACATTGCCGGTGCGGTGGTCGCCGTGGTCAAAAATGGCGAGGTGTTGTTCGAGCACGGCTACGGCTATGCCGACTACGACAAGCGCGTGTCCGTCGATCCGAAGCTCACGCTGTTTCGTTGGGGCTCGGTCTCGAAACTGCTGACCTGGACCGCGGTGATGCAGCTGGTCGAGCAGGGCAAGCTCGATCTCGACGCCGATGTGAATCAGTATCTGGACTTCAAGATCCCGCCGCGCGAGGGAAAGCCGGTCACGTTGCGCAACATCATGACTCACACCGGCGGATTCGAGGAGCGATTGAAGGGACTCATCGGCGTCGAGGCCGATGGCGTCATGCCGCTCAGTGAGTTCGTGAAGCTGTACATACCGGCGAGAATTTATGCGCCGGGCGAGACGCCGGCGTATTCCAATACCGCCACGGCGATTGCCGGATACATCGTCGCGCGCGTGTCGGGCGTGCCGTTCGACGATTACATCGACAAGAATGTGTTCGAGCCGCTGCAGATGCAGAATGCGACCTTTCGCCAGCCGCTGCCGGCGGCGCTCAAGCCGAATGTATCGAACGGCTACCGGGTGGCGTCCCTGCCGCCGAAGGCCTTCGAGATCGTCGGACCTGCGCCGGCAGGGAGCTTGAGCGCGAGCGGCGACGACATGACGCACTTCATGATCGCGCACCTGCAGAAGGGGCGCTACGGATCGGGTCATATTCTCAAAGAAGAGACCGCCGAGCAGATGCACACCACCGCGCTGACGATCCTGCCGCGCGTGAATCGAATGGAGCTGGGATTTTACGAGGACAACTACAACGGCCACCGCGTCATTGCCCATGGCGGCGACACGCAGTGGTTTCACAGCGATCTGCACCTGTTCATCGACGATGGCGTAGGACTGCTGATCTCCATGAACAGCGTTGGCAAGGACGGAGCTGCACAAGAAGTTCGCTCTCAATTGTTTCATGAATTTGCCGACCGCTATTTCCCGGGACCGGCGGCCGACGGAAAAGTTGACGCGAAGACCGCCGCCGAGCACGCGGGCATGATCGCGGGCCGGTACAGCGTGTCGCGTCGTGTCGACACGAGCTTCGTGAGCCTGCTGTATTTGGCCGAGCAGGCGACGGTCGCCGACAACGGCGACGGAACGATATCGGTGTCATCGGCGACCAGTCCGTCGCAGGTGCCGCTCAAGTGGCGTGAAATCGCTCCCTTTGTTTGGCGCGAGGAGCATGGCAAGGATCTGCTCTCGGCGCGGGTGGAGAATGGCCGCGTCGTGCGTTTTGCTTTTGGCGAGGGATCGCCATTCGATCAATACCTGAGAACGCCCTGGGAAAAGTCGGGAGGATGGTGGACGCCCGCCATGGCGTTGAGCGTGGTGCTGCTGTTGCTGACGGCTTTGGCGTGGCCCTTGAGTGCGCTGACGCGCCGTCACTATGGCGTCTCTTACGCGTTGAGCGGGCGGGACGCCCGGGCGCATCGCTGGGTGAGAATTGCCGCCGTGGCCGCGATTGTGGTTTTTGTCGGCTGGGTCGTGCTGGTCGTCAGCATGCTGTCGTCCCTCGATTTAATACCGAAGGTCAATGGCTGGATCGCGCTGCTGCGGATTCTCTCGCCGTTCGCCTTCTTCGGCGGCGCGGCAATCGGGTTGTGGAACGCCTGGGTCGTCGTGCGGGGCCGCCGCCGCTTTTGGGCGAAGCTCTGGGCGGTGCTCGTGGCGCTGGCATTGCTGGTGCTGCTGTGGGCGGCTTTGACGTTTCACCTGATTTCATTGTTTACGGGGTTCTGAACTCAAGACGCGATGGGGTAAGGCCCGCGGATTCTGACGAGGATCGGCTGGCTCGCTCATTGGCGCAAGGAACCGATACCCGATACGCTCTCGGCATTGGTGCGACCACACAGATGAGAGGGCAATCGGTGGATGAGCGTGTTTTGCATTGGCGAGACGATACCCCAGGCGTTGCCGGACGCGTGCACCTGAACAATGCGGGCGCGGGCCTTATGACGAGCCGCGTGCTCAGTGCGATTACGAACCATCTGCAGCTCGAACTGCTGCACGGCGCGTATGAGGCGGAGGATGAGGCGGCCGAGGCGGTGCACAATACCTACGCCGCGGTGGCCGGTCTCATCGGTGCGGCGCCGGCCAACGTGGCCATCGTCGAGAACGCGACGGTGGCATTCTTTCAGGCCCTGTCGTGTTTCGACTTTCAGCGCGGCGATGTCATCGTCACGACCCGGAATGACTATATCTCCAATCAATTGGCCTACCTGTCATTGGCGCGCCGCTGCGGCGTGGTGGTGCAACGCGCAGAGGATCTGGCGGCCGGCGGCGTCGACCCGGATTCGGTGCGCGACCTGCTGCGCAATCCCAAAGTGCGGCTGCTTGCGGTCACCTGGATTCCCACCAATTCCGGCTTGATTCAACCTGTCGAAGCGCTCGGCGAAATCGCTGCCGCAGCGGGTGTCCCGTATCTGATTGACGCATGCCAGGCGGTTGGACAGCTGCCGATCGACGTGGGCAAATTGCGCTGCGATTTCCTGGCTGCCACGGCACGAAAATTCTTGCGCGGCCCGCGCGGCATCGGCTTTCTCTACGCGGCCGATCGCGTTCTGGAGCGCGGCCAGTACCCGTTGTACATCGACATGCGCGGTGCGACATGGCAAACGCCGGACAGCTTTGCTCTCGCCGCGGACGCGCGGCGCTTTGAGAACTGGGAGTTCTCTTACGGGCTGGTGCTCGGGCTTGGCGAGGCGGCTCGCTATGCCGCGGAAGTCGGGGCGCGCGGCGGCCTACGCGCGCGCGAACTGGCCGCCAAGACCCGCCTGAAGCTGCGCGATATGGCGGGCTTTCGCGTGCTGGATCATGGCGCGGATCTGGCCGCAATCGTGACCGTGGAGATTCGCGGCCGTCATGCCCCCGACGTCATGAACGAGCTGCGTGCGCGGGGCATCAATACCTCGGCATCGGTGCGGGACCATTCGATCATCGACATGGACCAAAAGCGCGCCGCTTCGGCGCTGCGGATATCGCCGCACTACTACAATACCGAAGCCGAAATCGATCTGGTGTGCGACGCGCTGCGTGACCTCGAGTGAAAGAGAAAGATCCAAGAGCCGCCGGATCGGCGTTCGCACCCGTGCTCGAATCGGCTGCGCGTCATGCGATTGCGCATCTCGAGGGATTGCCCGAGCGGGCGGTCCAGCCCGCCGGCACGGTGGAGTCGCTTCGCGCCCGATTGCGCAAGCCTCTGACTGACCGGGGCATGGCGGCGGAGCAGGTCTTGTCCGAACTGGTGCGCGACTGCGCGGACGGCTTGCTGGGCAGTCCCGGCGGCCGCTTTTTTGCGTGGGTGATCGGCGGTGCGTTGCCGGCGGCCCTGGGCGCGGACTGGCTGACATCCGCCTGGGACCAGAATGCGCATTGTTTTTCCACGGCGCCTGCCGCGGCCATTGCCGAAGAAGTCGTGGGCTCGTGGCTCAAGGATCTTTTGCGCATTCCCGATACCGCTTCTTTCGCGCTGGTGACGGGTTGCCAGATGGCGCACGTCACCTGTTTGAGCGCTGCGCGACAGGCCTTGTTGGCCCGGCGCGACTGGGATGTGGAAGAGAACGGCCTGTCCGGCGCCCCGCAAATCGTCATTCTGGCGAGCGATCAATTGCACGGCTCGATCGAACGGGCGGTGCGATTGATTGGATTGGGAAGATCGAACCTGATCGCCTTGCCCACCGATGCACACGGACGCCTGTCGGCTGAAGTCTTGACACAGGCGCTCGATGCGCATGAGGACTCGCCGATCATCGTCACGCTGTGTGCCGGCGATCTCAACATCGGCGCGTTCGATGATTTCGAAGCGCTCATACCGTTGGCCAAGGCGCGCGGTGCCTGGGTACACATCGACGGCGCATTCGGCCTCTGGGCGGCGGCGAGCGCGCGCTATCGGTACCTGCTCGCGGGTGCGCGGCGGGCCGACTCTTGGGCGACCGACGGGCACAAATGGCTGAATGTGCCCTACGACTGCGGCTATGCATTCGTCGCCGATAAGATGGCGCACGCCAAGGCGATGTCCTATCGCGCATCCTACATTTCGTACGCGGCAGAGGCCCGCGACGAAGCCGACTGGAACCCGGAGTGGTCGCGCCGCGCACGCGGCTTCTCGACCTACGCGGCCATTCGTGAATTGGGCAGACAGGGCGTGAGTGAGATGATCGAGCGCTGCTGCGCCTGCGCCAAGTCCATCGTCTCGAGGCTGGGCGGCCTCAATGGGGCGCAAATGCTGTGGCCGCCGCAATTGAATCAAGGATTGGTGCGCTTCCTGGATCAACGCGCGGGGGCGACTGCCGAAGATCACGACAGGCGCACGGACGAAGTGATTGCGAGGACCAATGCTGCCGGCGAGGCGTTTTTCAGCGGCACGACCTGGCGCGGACGGCGCGCCATGCGGGTCAGCGTCTGCAATTGGCAAACAAATGACGAGGACGTCGAGCGCACGGTACAAAGCGTGGCGGCAATTCTGCGCTCACCCGGTTGAGTTCAGACCAGCGCGCTGCCTATGGGATGAGGACGATCTTACCGCGTGCACCCGGCTCTGCGACGCGTCGGTGAGCTTCGGGGGCCGAGGCCAACGGGATTTCCGCGGCGACCACCGGACGCAGGGTCTGTGAGCGCAATCCTGCTTGAATCGCGGCATGGATCTCCGTCGCTTCGTCAGGCAGTACACCCCATAGATAGACGCCGAAGATGCTCGCCTCGCGCAGCATGATTTCGCGCGGATTGATCTCGACATTGCCGCGGCTGCCGATCACGACGATCCGTCCGCGCCTGGCCAACAGCTTGAGGTCGTGGGCGAGATTGACGTGCGCCGCCATTTCGAGGAGCACGTCGGCACCGGATCCCTTGGTGAGATCCAGAATCTGCTGCTGATAGTCCGCGGTTCGATGATTGACCGCAAGCTGCGCACCCTCGCGCCTGATGGCCTGAAGGCCCTCCTCACTGCCGGCCGTGCCGATCACCCGCATGCCGGCGGCGCTTGCAAACTGAATCGCGGCGAGTCCGACGCCGCCGCTCGCGCCGTGAATCAAAACCGTTTCGCCGGGCCGGGCACGGGACAATTGAAACAAGGCTCGATAGGCGGTCGCGTAAGGAACATACACGGACGCCCCCTGCGCATAGGTCACACCCGGCGGCAGCGCGTGAACCTGGGAGCGATCGCACAAGGTCAATTCCGCGTAGGCGCCGCTGAGGGTACCGGTGGTATAGACCCGATCGCCGGGCTTGAGATCCACACCCGCGCCCGCCGACTCCACGACGCCGGCGGCATCGGATCCGGGGATGAAGGGGAGGGTCGGGTTTCTTGCGCCGTACGTCCCGGACCGCATATAGGTGTCGTACGGATTCACGCCGGCCGCCTTGACCCGAATCAAGACCTCGCCGGCAGCGGGAGGGCGCGGATCGGGCACGTCTTGAAGCGCCAAAACCTCTGGACCGCCAAATTGACTCACGCTGATCGCCTTCATGGACAAAGCATCCTTTGTTGGTGGTTGGGAGTTCGCCCTCGGGGCTGTTAACTTCGTCACAACAATAATAACCGCCCTGGGCTCACATCGCAGACACATGGCCCTTCTATCCTTAAGAATTAAGGTCGCGTAGCAGGAGAGATGCTTGAAGGACCCGACAGGGCCGACTAGTGTGCGCGCCGCCCTTCAGGCGAGCGCCGCTTCCGTCCCGAGCCCAAAATCCGGCGGTGCCAGCGCCTCGCGCAAATCCTGGGAACAGATCTTGCGCGAGCATCCTGAATTGGAGTCTGCTCACGAGGAGGCCTGCACTGTCCTGCAGCAGCAGTATCCCAGGCTGACCTTGCGGCAGTTGCGCTTGGCTTATCCGCAAGTTCAATTCCGATGGCCCGCTGAACGGGTGGAGCGCGAAGCCCTGGAAGAGCGGCGCTGGAGCCGTGAAGTCCTGCGTCGCGGCCTGTGCGAATCGCTGTATCTCAGCGCGAATCTGGCGATCGCGATTTTCGGCCTCTTGTGGCTGATTCGGCTGTTGTCGCGCGCACCGGCGTCAAGAACCGGGCTTCTCTTGGGCGCCGCGGTCCTCGTAAGCATTGCCGCCTATCATGTCGCCCGCTCGAGGGTGAGCGCGCCGATGTCGCTGCACGTGGAAAAGTTCATCGCGTGGCTGATCGCGACGCTTGGAATGGCGTTGGTTTGGGGTGGTATTTGTTTCGCCTTCGCGTACGGATTGTTTCGCTGGTTCAGCGCGCCGGTGATTTATGGCTGGAGCGTCGCTGCGTTTGCGGGCCTATGCGGCTTCACCTACATTGCGATGGGCGAATGGAGCGATCTCGGAGATTGTTTGGCGCTTCCGTCCCGTGAAGGGGGCGCGACTCTACAGCAGGCCCGCGAACTTCACCAGGGCGACTAAGCTTTCGGTGTTCACTGGCTTCATTAGATATTCGTGCACGTTGAAATCTTGCCCATCGCGGGGAATCTTTTCGAGCGGATAGGAGGTGAGTATCGCAACGGCGATGTTCATAGTGGCGGAGTCTTCGCGCAATCTCTGCAAAAACTCCATGCCGCCGAGTCGCGGCATTTTGAGGTCGAGCAAGATGAGTTTGGGCAGTGCGTTGTCGCGCTCGCCAAATCTTGCCTGACGAAAAATGAAGTCCAACGCTTCAACGCCATCCGCGAGTCGCAATATCCTTTGAGTTACGCCAATTCCCCGCAGGGCACGTACCGTCAGTTCGGCGTCCGAGAGATTGTCCTCGACCAGGAGGATTTCGACGTTATCCCATTCTTTCACGTTCTATTCTCGGCAGTATGGCGATCGGGCGAGTCATTCGGCCCACCGACCCCCGAAATTACCTTGTTTCCTCGGCAAGCGCCATCCGGGCAAACACCGAATTTTTGCTTGTTGCAAAGTGGTCCATCCGTACAATGAATCAACGCGTGAGCCAACGCGCCGGGAGGATCCAATGCCAACGCGAGAGTCCGAGCGACAACTGGCAGACTTCATTGCGAAATTTACGCCCGAGATGGGCAGGTTCATCCGCGCGACGCGAGCCAAGATGCGCGCCTTCATTCCGCAAGCCCTGGAACTGGTGTACGACAACTACAATTTTTTTGTGATCGGCTACGGACCCAATGAAAAGGCCGGCGACGCCATCTTTTCTCTCGCAGCCCAGGCGAAAGGCATCAGTCTTTGTTTTCTTCAAGGCGCAAAGCTTCCGGACCCACACAAGCTATTGCGAGGCAGCGGCAACGTCGTGCGCAGCATTCGCCTCGAGTCCGCCGCAACCCTTGACGACCCGAGAGTTCGCCAACTCATGGATACCGCGCTGAAGCGTGCAAAGTCGCCGATTCCAGACGACGGCAGCCATCAATTGATCATCAAGTCCGTCTCAGCCAAACAACGGCCGCGCCAGTCGCCGGTCGCAAAGAAGAAATAACAGCGAGTCCACGGAACGCACTCCGTAGCCCCCCCAAGAGAGTCGCGGGCGCCTCTTCGCCGTCTTTATAATAGTAGTGGCTTATATAAGTATAGAAATATATAATAGACGTCCCGCACGCCATGGCTTTCAGAATTGAGGAGGACACCCATGGAGATTGATATCGGCAACGTCCTGGGACCTGTCGCGCGCACGGTGCGCAATTTCGAGAAGGACGGGAAGCCTGCCAGCACCGTGACGCTAACGCGCCTTTACGACACCAGCGTCGATGATTTGTGGGACGCGCTGACCAATGCGCAGCGCATCCCGCGCTGGTTCCTGCCCATCGAAGGCGACCTGAAGCCGGGCGGAAAATACCAACTCAAGGGGAATGCCGGCGGGACGATTACAGCTTGCAATCCTCCGCGTCAATTTGCCGCGACATGGGAGTTTGGCGGCGGAATCACGTGGATCGAAGTGACCGTCGCGGCGGACCGCGGGAAAGCGCGCATGACGCTGGCGCATACGGCGATCATCGAAGACCATTGGAACCAATTTGGGCCAGGCGCGGTGGGTATCGGCTGGGACCTCGGACTCATGGGGCTTGGCGAGTATCTGTCGACCGGCGCGTCGGCGGACCATGAAGCGGCTGAGGCGTGGATGGGATCGCCGAACGGCAAGGAATTCATGAGCCAGAGCGGCGAGTTTTGGCGGGCCGCGCATGTCATCAGCGGAGCGGATCCAGCTTCCGCCAAAGAACGGTCTGACCGGACAATCGCCTTCTATCGGGGCGAGAAACCCCAAAATGTGGCGCACCCCGGCACGGGCAGCTGATGCAGATCTTCGAAGTCCTTTCTGATCCAGTGCGCCGCCGCATCCTTGAATTGCTCGGTCGACGGGAGATGGCCTCGGGAGAAGTAGTCGAAGCGATAGGTGCCGAATTCGGAATCACACAGGCTGGTGTGTCACAGCACCTCAAAGTTTTGAGGGAAAGCGGCTTTGCGCGAGTGCGGGCGGAGGCGCAGCGGCGCCTCTATTCGGTGGATGGCGAGGGCCTCCAAGCCGTGAACCGGTGGGTCGGCCAGTTCCGGAGCTTCTGGGAGCCCAAGCTGGACGCGCTGGCGACCGAGATCGCGCGAGGAAAACGCGAGCGGCGTGGCGCGCCATCGGCGGGTCGCAAAGGCAGGCGTGCCTGATCTATGAACCCGTCGTTCCCGGCTTGCGGTAGGCTACGCACGTCACCCGACAAACCAAGAGACGACCATGACCAGCCCCATGTATATCAACTCGGTTCCCGTTTTTAAGCAATTGCTGACGGCATTGAAAGCGATTCTGGCTCAGGCCAATTCACACGTTCTCGCCAACTCGATCGAGCCAGACGCATTCTTGCACGCACGCCTTTATCCGAACATGTTTCCCCTGGTCAAACAGGTGCAAATTGCCACCGATTTTGCGCGCGGGATCTCGGCACGCCTTGCAGGTGTGGCTGTTCCCACCTATGAAGGCAAGGAGAAGAGCTTTGCCGATCTCGACGGACTATTGGCGCAAACACTGGAATTTATTGACAGCGTGGACTCTTCCAAATTTGACGGAAGCGAAACGAACGAAATCGTACTGCGTCCCGGTACGCCCAAAGAAAAGAAACTGAGTGGTCAAGCCTATCTGGCCAACTACGGCTTGCCGCAATTTCTCTTTCATGTCTCGACGACCTACGCGATTTTGCGGCACAACGGGCTGCCCATCGGCAAGCGTGATTTCATGGGGGTGTATTGAGGGGTCGTCAGCCGTAGCTCAGCCCTGATTGATGTCCTATACCTCGGTTTCTCGAAGGAGATCGCTCATGAGGCAAACCTGGATATGCATCATCGCCGTTTCTTTCGCGGCTCTATTCGCGTCTGCGATGGCCATGGAAATCTCCCTTCCAACGACGCTGGCGGCTTGGTCCACGGGAGCCCGCCTCTTTGATGGCCTCGGGGACTATCAACGCCCCGTGACTACCAAGTCGCCGGAGGCTCAGCGATATTTCGACCAAGGAATGCGGCTTCTTTGGGGGTTCAACCACGACGAAGCGACGCGATCCTTTGCGCGTGCACTGGCGCTCGACCCATCTTGTGCCATGTGCGCGTGGGGCGTTGCGCTGACGGTCGGTCCGAATTACAACATGCCCATGCTGGCGGAAGCCCGGGCGAAAATCGCCTTCGAAGCGAGCAAGCGTGCTCAGAGTCTGGCCGGTTCCGCTGCGCCGGTCGAACAGGCACTCATATCTACTCTGGCGCAGCGCTATCCGAGCCCCCAGCCGCTTGATCCTCAAAGTGCCGCTCCGATTCTGACGGCACACGCCGCCGCCATGCGTACAGTCGCCCGTCGTTATCCCGACGACCTTGATGTGCAGACGTTGTACGCCGAGTCCATGATGAACGTGCATGCATGGAAACTCTGGAGTCCCGACGGAACGCCGGCCGAGGGGACCACGGAAATCATCGCCACGCTGGAGAGCATCCTCAAGCGCAATCCAATGCACATGGGTGCGCTCCACTACTATGTTCACGCGGTGGAGGCATCGCCACATCCGGAAAAAGGTCTTGCCGCAGCCGCCCGGCTTCGCACCCTTGCGCCGGCGGCGGGCCATCTCGTACACATGCCCGCCCACATATTCCACCGCGTTGGCCGGTACGAAGAATCCGCGGAGGCGAATCGCAAGGGCGCTGCAGCCGATGTGGCCTACCTTGCAAAGACAAATCCAATCGACTACTACCCGGCCATGTATGTGAGCCACAACTATCAGTTCCTGGCCTACTCGGCGGCGGCCGAGGGCCGCGAAGCGGAGACGCTCGATGCGGTGCGCCGCTCGAGAGCCAGTGTGTCGGACGCACAGCTGCAGGAGATGCCGGGCACCGACTGGTACGTTGCAGAGCTCTACACCGCACCCGTGCGTTTTGGACGATGGGATATGCTGCTCGCGGAAGCACCCCCGGCTCCGGGTTCGCAAAGCCTCACCGGTGGCTACTTGTATGCAACGTCAGTCGCGCTTGCCGCGAAGAATCGGCCCGCCGAGGCCCGCGAACGACTGGCGCAGCTCGACACGCTGATCGCCGACCTGTCGGCGGACGTGCCGGCCGGACAAAACACACTGCGCGACGTGCTCGCGGTCGCCCGTCGAGTTGCCGCTGCGCGCATCAGCTCGGCCGAGGGCCGCGGCGAGGATACGCTTCGCGATCTACGCGAGGCGGTCCTGCTGGAGGACGGATTGGCATACGACGAACCCGCGGGTTGGTTCTTCCCCGTGCGCCATCTGCTCGGTGCGGAACTGCTTCGTGTGGGAAAAGCAGAGGACGCTGCGAGGACCTACCGCGACGACCTGGTCCGCCATCCGGCCAACGGGTGGGCCCTCTACGGCCTCATGCAGGCTCTAAAGGCTGAGGGACGAAGTGCTGAAGCAAGTGCTGCCGAGGCGGAGTTTCGCACAGCGTGGCGTCGGGCCACTATTTCCATCAGCGCGTCAGCGTTCTGAGGCGCCGAACCTGGGCGTCGTGCGCTCCCGCACCGTATGTCTGTCCTTTTCACAGGCGGGCGGACTGCGCGCCTAACTCACCATGTCGAAATGCGGCCTGGCTCTTCGTCGTATTGAATAGAATGCGGCCGTGGCCGCACAGACATTTCGATGTTCAACTACTCGAGGACAGGCAAACCATGACTTCAATTCGAACACTGGCACTGAAGGCCATCGCGCTTTTAATCGGCATCGGCGGCCCTGCGCTCGCCTTGGCGGCGCCGGCGCAGTACACCGTGGATCCCGAGCATACCTACCCGAGTTTTGAGGCGAGCCACATGGGGATTTCGATCTGGCGCGGAAAATTCGATAGAACCACGGGCAGCGCTACATTGGATGATGCGGCGGGGAGCGGCGTCATCGATATCCGTGTCGATCTGAAAAGCGTTGATTTCGGCCATGCCAAGCTCAATGAATTCATGGTCGGGCCGCAATTCTTCGACACGGCCAAATTTCCTGAGGCTCACTACCGCGGAACACTCACCGGATTCGCCAATGGCGTACCGACGCGGGTGGATGGCACCTTGACCCTGCACGGTGTGACCAAGCCCTTGACGCTGACCGTCAACTTGTTCAAGTGCATTCCCCACCCGATGTTGAAGCGCCAGCTCTGCGGCGCCGACGCCATTGCGACCTTTCAGCGCGACCAGTTCGGGCTGGATGCGGGGAAATCCTACGGCTTCAGCATGGACGTGACGTTGCGCATTCAGGTCGAAGCACTTAAAAATGACTAAGACGGTGGCGGGCAAAATTGAAGGCTTAGGCTTTTGCACCTCGCAGCTGCCACAACAAGAAAGCGTAGGTGTCAGCCGCCTCCCGGTCCTGCTGCGCGCGAGTGGAACCGATGCCGTGGCCCGCATCGTAGTCGACACGCAGCAGAATGGGCTTGCCGGACGTGCTTGCGACCTGCAGGCGTGCGGTCATCTTGCCCAGGTGGAACGGTGCAACGCGCGGATCGGTGACGCCGGTGGTGAGGAGCACGGCGGGATAGGGGGTGCCGTCCTTCACCGACTGATAACTGTCGATCATCTTGAGTGCTTTGTAACCGGCGGGATCGGCGATGGCGCCCCATTCAGGTTCTTCGCCATAGCCGTCTTGCTCGACGACGTAGCGAAGCGGGTTTGACCAGCCGACGCCGTCGATCACGGCGGCGAACAGGTCGGGGCGTTCGGTGAGCGCACGTCCGACGGCGATGCCGCCGGCGGAGCGGCCGCCGATCGCGAGGTGTTTGCTCGAGGTGTATTTCTTGGCGACGAGATCCTCGCAGACGGCGATGAGATCGCGCCAGGTATTGGGCTTGTTCGCGAGCTGTCCGGCCTTGTGCCATTCACGGCCGTATTCGCCGCCGCCGCGGACATTGGCATAGCCGACGATGGCGCCGGCATCGACGAGGGCGAGATTGCGTCCGGCGAAGATGGGCGTATACGCGGCGATGCCGTAGGAGCCGTAGGCGGAAATCCAGGTCGGGTTGCTGCCGTCCTGCTTCATGCCCTTCTTGTAAATCAGCGTATACGGAATCTTCACGCCGTCCTTCGCCGCGGCGAAGAAGCGTTTGGCTTCATACCCGCTGACATCGATATTGGGCTTGGGCGTGATGCCGGTGTCGGCGAGATGGCCGGCGGCCTCCACCGACCAGATGCCGGCCGGCGTAAGCCAGCCTTGAAACGATAACAACGCGCCATCCTCGTGCGGCACGGCAAATACCGCGCCGATGGTGCCGTCGAAGGGCAGGGCGATGTCGGCGACCTTGCCGTCGTGGCCCAATCGCTGCAGCCGGCTGATGCCGCCGTCCATGATCCTCAAGTAAATGCCGTCGCGCGCACGCGCGGTGCCCTCGATGACCAGCGTCGCATGCTGCGGCACCACCACCGTGCCCTTGGCGATGCTCGGCGCGGCGGCGGACGTCTTGACGATGCGGCCGCGCGGCGAGCTTTTGTTCACGAGCAGATACAAGTCGTCACCGTCGAGCTCGAGGTCCGTGACTTCGTCATCGAAGGCCGCGAACGACACCCACTTGGCCTTGCCGGCGATGGCGTCGGTGAGCGGCGCGATGAACCATCGCCCCTCGGGTCTGACGTCGGAGAGCTCCAGGATCGCGTAGCGGGAACCCGGCGAGGTGATGATGGTGGGAGCCTGGATCTTCTCGTAGTCCACCCCCGCGACCAGACCGCGCTTCATGAGAATGGGGTCATTCTTCGGGTCGGAGCCCAACTTGTGGAAGCGGGCCTGCGCATCGAGGTAGCGCTCGGGCGTGGCAACCGCGCCGGTGAGCTGGGTGTAGAAAAATCCACTGGCGTCGTCGAGCCATTGCGGGTTCGCGCCCTCGGTGTTGGGAATGGTTTCGGGCAGGTTCTTGCCGTCGGCGACGGTGAGAATGTGCAGCAGCGAATCTTCGCTGCCATCCTTCGAAAGCCCGTAGACGACATACTTGCCGTCGGGAGAGGCGCGCCACCAGTCGAGCGACATGTGGCTCTTGGCGCTGCTCATGGCGATGGGATCGACGAGCACGCGATCGGGACCGCCGGTGCCTGGGCGCACGAAGAGCTTGAAGTTATCCGCACCCAACGGGCGCTGTTGGATGAAGGTGAGTCCGCCGGCGCGCTGCACGCGGGAGGTCGCGACCGCCTCGCCGGAGAGTTGTTCAATGCGCTTGAGGAGCGCGGCGCGGCCGGGGAGTGCGTCGATGATGGCGCGCGTATGGTCATTCTGGCCTTTCAGGTACGGCAGCCAGTCAGGATCCTTGCTGTTCTCCATCCAGCGATAGGGATCGCTGATGGTTTCGCCGAAGTAGGTGTCCTTGACCACTTCGACTCGTGCGACCGGTGCAGGGGGCACCCCGTCCTTGGCGGCGGGCGCCGCCCAGAGCTTCAATGGTAGGAGCGACAGCGATAGGGCGCCCGTGGACCCCAAGAGAAAGGAGCGGCGGTCTAGATCCATTTTCATGTTGGTTACTCTTGAAATATCGATGGATACCTTTAAGGCCGTGCCGCCAGGATTTGGTCGAGACGGGCCGGTTCGGCGGTATCGCGCTCTAGGTGGGGATAGCGCAGTCCGTCGTGATAGTCCAGGTTCGCAACCATGTAGCGATCGCCGATCTTGACGATCAGCTGGATCGGGTCCGGCCGGCTGTGCGCGGCGCGGATGGCGTCCTTGAGCACATCGGCGTCGTAGGCAATGCCGTTGATGGCGAGAATTTGCGCGCCTTCGGTGAGCTTCGCCTTGAAAGCAGGACTGTCCCAGATGACCTGGGAGAGCGTGCCGTCTTTGCCGCTTTCCTTGCCGTCGATCTCGATGCCGATGGAGTTGAGCAGGTCGATGCGCTTGCGCTGATCCTCGGTGATCGATTGATAGTCGCTCGGCGTGTCGGTATACACGAGCTTGTAGCCGCCGCGATGAAAGCCATCCTCCGGCACCGGTTTGCCGATGCCGTCCAGGCGCTGGCGTAGAAAGGCCGACCAGTCATTGGGCTCAACGGCATTCAGTGCCTTCACGATGTCGTCAAAGGTATAGGTGACGACAGCGAAGCTGCCGTCATTGATGCCGAAGAAGGCGTGCGCAAAATCATCCAGCGATCGGGCGCCTTTGGAGTGTTCACGTATCCAGGTGTCGACATCGAGCCAGACGAGCGCAGCTTCGGAGTAGTAGTCCTCGAAGCGTTGCCAGTCGAGCCAGGACTGGGGCCGGCGTGGATTGATGATTTCATCGTTGGTCGTGTCCTGCAGCGGACGCCATTGACGGCCCTTTTGAACCTCGTAATGCGCGGCGGTGATGGCGAGCTGATCGAGGGCCTGTTGACGCGTGCGCAGCCCTGAGCGCGCAGCGAGCACCTGACCCCAGTACTCGGTTTGTCCTTCATAGACCCAGAGCAGGCTGTCCTGCATGGGAACGTTGTAGTTCGGAGTCCACAGATCGGCCGGACGTCGGAATTTTCCATTCCACGAGTGCGTAAACTCGTGCGGCAGCAAGTCCCTGGCGAATGCTTCCTTGTCCCACTTGGTGAAGGACTCAGGGTCCGTGCCGTCCTCGCTCGATTGATGATGCTCGAGCCCGTTCTGTTGAATCTGATCGCTCAACGAGTACAAGAAATCATAGTGGCTGTAGTGATGCGAACCGTAGAGCTTGTAGGCCTGCCGCACCAGGCTGCGGTACGCCTCGAGATGTTCGGGTTTCATAACCAGGAACTCGGGCCGGTCGGCAAACAGGTCCATGTGCACGGGAACCGCGGCACCGGGATCTAGATCGAGCTTGGAGGCGTAGCGTCCCGCGTACAAAGGACTATCGATGAGCGTTTCCAGCGGGGTGCGCTTGAAGTTCGTGACCGCATGGTCGGCCGAGGCGGTTTCCAAGGCAGAGGCGAACTGCCAATCGGCGGGCAGCGTGAGCTGCACCTGGACCGGGATTTGCCGCGTGAAGTAGCCGGCGGGATAGAGCACCAGTTCGTTCCATTCGATCAGCATGAGGTCACGGCTCATCTCCAGCGCGCCGACCTTGGGACTCGTGGGCGAGAGATAGTCGAAATCGATGTCGATGGAGCGGGTGCCGGGCTTCAAGTTCAAGCGAAACGCGAAGACCTCGACCGGGTCGCGCTTCCAGGTGATGGGTGCGCCGTTGGCGCTGATGCGGATGCCCGCAATCCGATCAATCGTACCCTCGGGCGCATGGGTGCCGGGCAGCCATTTCGGATACAGCAGCACCGTGTCGGAGTTCACGCCGCTCAAGGTTTCATGAACGCGCACCACGCGACGGCCGGTATCGCTGGCATCGACCTTCAGCTGAATCTCGCCGGCGTACGCACGATCCTTGGGTGCGGCGATGGGCGTGATGGGCGCGGTCGCGCTTGGGCCGGCGGTCTCGGGGGCGGCCTGAACGGCGGCGCCAAAGGGACTTAAAGCGGCGCAAAGGGCGATTTGGAGGGCAACGGTTCTCATGAGATCCTCTTTTTTGAATTCGGCGTGCATCATAGCAATCAAATTTCAGGCGGGAGTAGTGCTAAATGGATCGTATAGTCATTCGGGTTACGCTGGCGCGACTTTGCGTGGTGTCCCTGACCGCGTTGGCCGGCACTGCCGTCTGCGCCGCGGTTGCAGCGAGCAATCCCGCCGCTCCGCAGTTCGGTAGCTTCGGCATCGATCTCGCCGCTCAGGATAAGTCGGTCAAGCCGGGGGACGACTTCTACCGTTATGTGAACGGACGATGGCTCGCCACGGAAAAAATTCCCCCCGATCAAAGCACTTGGGGCCCCCTGGAGGCGCTGGAAGTACAAGCGGAATTGGACGTCAAGGCGATAATCGCGGCGAGTGCAGCCGCGCATGGGGCAGCCGGCACGAACGAGCAGAAAATCGGCGATTTCTACAGCGCGTTCCTGGACCGGGAAAAAATTGACAGACTGGGACTGACGCCGGCGAGGCCAGCGCTCGATGCAATCGCGGCGCTCAAGACTCATGAGCAAGTCGCGGCGCTAATCGCCGATCCGCGCTTCCCCCTGGATGGGCCCATTGCCTACGGCATCACGCTCGATCAGAAAAACCCCGATCGCTACATCGTGACTATTGGACAGTCGGGCTTGAATTTGCCGGACCGGGAGTACTACTTGAAGGCCGATCCGCAGTTTGCCGAGATCCGCGCAAAGTTTCTTGTCCACGTGGAAAATATGCTGGCGCTGGCGGGGCACACCGAGGCGAAGCGCGAGGCCAAGCAGATTCTTGACCTGGAGACCAAGATCGCGAAGCTGCACTGGGAGGTGGCGAAGCGCCGCGACCGCGACCTGACTTACAACCCGATGAGCGTCGGCTCGCTGGAAAAGGACGCCGCGGCGTATCCGTGGGCCGCCGCTTTTCGATCATCGGGTTTTTCGGGACTCAAAGACGTGGTGGTCACCGAATGGAGCGCAGTACCGGCCCTGGCAAAACTGTTCACTGATACGCCGGTGGCGTCATGGAAGATCTATCTTGACTATCAGTTCTTGACGAGCGAGGCCTCGGTGCTGCCGAAGGCGTTCGACGTTGAGAATTTTGATTTCTACGGCCGTGTGCTCGAGGGACAGCCGCAGCAGCGCGAGCGATGGAAGCGCGCCGTGCAAGCCGCCAACGTCGCGCTGGGCGAGGCCATCGGCAAGATCTACGTCGAGAAGAAATTTCCGCCTGCCTCGAAGCAGGCCATGGAGACACTGGTCGAGAACTTGCGCAAAGGCTATGCGCAACACATCGCCAACGTGCCGTGGATGACGGCCGAAACCAAGAAAGTGGCGCTGGAGAAGCTCGCGGCCTTTCGTCCGAAGATCGGCTATCCCAGTAAATGGCGCGACTATTCGAAGCTCGAGGTCAAGGCGGGCGATGCCTTCGGCAACCACGAGCGCGCGGCAGTGTTTGAATGGAACCGGCAGCTGCGCCGTTTGAATCAACCCACCGATCGCGACGAATGGGGCATGACGCCTCAGACCATCAATGCCTATTACAACCCGGTGTTCAACGAGGTGGTTTTCCCGGCTGCGATCCTGCAGCCGCCGGTCTTCGATCCCAATGCTTCTGCGGCGGTGAACTACGGCGCGATCGGCGCCGTGATCGGACACGAGATGGGACATGGATTCGACGATCAGGGAGCGAAGTCGGACGCCAAGGGAGTTTTGCGGACCTGGTGGAAGCCTGAAGACGTGAGCGCGTTCCAAAAGCACACCGAGGGCTTGGTCGACCAATACTCGATGTTCGAGCCTTTGAAGGGATTGCATTTGAATGGACGTCTGACCTTGGGGGAAAACATCGGCGACTTGGGGGGAGTGACCATCGCGCACGATGCGTATCTGATTTCGCTGCATGGATCACCGGCGCCGAGCACGGACGGCTATACCGCCGACCAACAATTTTTCATGGGATGGGCGCAGGTGTGGCGCACGCTGGATCGCGACGAAGCCCTGCGCAATCAGGTGATGACGGATCCGCACAGTCCGGGCGAATACCGGATCAACGGCGTCGTGCGCAACATCGATGCGTGGTACACGGCGTTCCACGTGCAGCCCACCGACAAGCTGTATTTGGCGCCTGAGAAGCGAGTGCGTATCTGGTAGCAAGCCAGATAACCCTTCAAGGGCCGGTAAAAGCGCATGCCTGAACTGCCGGACATCGCTGCCTACCTGGGCGCGCTCAATGAGCGGATTGTGGGCGAGCCGCTGGAGCGGGTGCGGATCGGCAGCGCCTTTTTATTACGCACGGCATCGCCGCCGGTTGCGGAGGCGGAAGGCCACATCGTCACGGCCCTGCGGCGGATCGGCAAGCGCATAGGCATAGGCCTCGACAACGATTTGTGGCTGGTGCTGCATTTGATGATTGCAGGCAGGCTGCACTGGCGACCGCGCGGAGCGAAGTTGGCGGGGCGCAATAGTTTGGCGGCGTTCGATTTTCCCCAGGGCTCGATGGTGCTCACCGAGGCCGGCACCAAGCGGCGCGCATCGCTGCATGTGCTCAAGGGCGAGGCTGCGCTTGCGTCGGCGGATCCGGGCGGCATCGAGGTGTTTGAGAATGATCTCGATGCGTTCCGTGCGGCCATGACGGCGGAGAACCGTACGCTGAAGCGGGCGCTGACCGACCCGCGAATCTTGAGCGGCATCGGCAATGCCTACTCGGATGAGATCTTGCATGCGGCGCAGCTGTCGCCGGTTACCCTGACATCGAAGCTGACGCCGGAAGAGTGGAGCCGCTTGTACGCAGCGACTCGCGAGACCCTGAGTCTGTGGATTGAACGGCTGGGCGCCGAGGCCGCGAAGGCGTTTCCGGAAAAGGTGACGGCATTTCGCAAAGACATGGCGGTGCATGGCCGGTATGGGCAGCCGTGCCCGCGCTGCGGTGAACCGGTGCAGCGCATCCGCTATGCCGACAATGAAACCAACTACTGTGCGAAGTGCCAGACTGGCGGCAGGGTGCTCGCCGATCGGGCGCTCTCAAAGCTGTTGGGGGCCGATTGGCCGCGCACGCTGGATGAACTGGAGGCGCTCAAGCGGCGCTGACGAGTCAAGGCTTGCCGAGATCCGAGGAGGAGCGAGTCTTGCGTTATTGTCGTTCTCATTCAGAATTGAGCGCCTGAAGCCTTTAGGGAGAAAGATCATGCCGCGTAAGTTATGGGTATCCCTTGCTTGGATGGCCCTTGCCGCGGCGCCGCCGTCGGCTTTGTGGGCGGCAGACCTTCAGATCGAGCACGTCACCATCGTCTCTCCCGAGCGAGGCAGCCCGATGCGTGACGCTCGGGTGCGAGTGCACGGCGGGCGCATCGTTTCGATCTCGAAAGCTGGGGCCAAAGCTTCCGCGCCAACCAAGGGCATGGCAACCATCGATGGCACAGGCCTGTTTTTGACTCCCGGCTTGATCGACAGTCACGTGCACTTGGGCGCGGTCCCTGGCATGACGCCTGAGCAGGAAGCAGCGCATCCCGACATCGTCAAAGCCGCGCAGGATCAATTTCCGCGCAGCTACCTGCTGTCCGGCTTCACGTCGCTGATCGATCTGATCTCGACGCCGCAGGATATGGCGCGCTGGAAAGGCCACGACACGGTTCCGGACACCTACTTCTGCGGCGGCGCTGCACTGATGGACGGCTACCCGATGAACTATGTGCCGATGCCGCAGCGCTATCAGGCTGCGCCCTATATGTTGATCGAGTCCGGTAGCCAGGCGCCCGCGGGAATTGATCCGGCCCTGCACACGCCGCAGGCCGTGATCTCGAGAATGAAGGCCGATGGCGCGATCTGCGTTAAGACGTTCTTTGAGCACGGTTTCGGCGGGGTCACGGATCTGCCGGTGCCGAAGCTCGAAACGATCCGCGCCCTGGTGAAAGCCGCGCATGCGGCTGGAATGCCCGTGCTGATGCACGCCAATTCCGAGGAAGCTCAGAAATTCGGGCTCGATGCGGGCGTTGATGTGCTGGCGCATGGATTATGGAATTGGGGCGACGAGCAATCCAGGAGCAGCGAACTGACGCCGGGCATCAAAAAGCTCTTGGACGAGGAGATCGCGCACAACATTGGCTGGCAGCCGACGATGCAGGTCCTTCATGGCCTCACCGACCTCTTCAGCACGTCCTTTCTCTCCGATCCGCAACTCGCGCGCGTTTCGCCGCCGAATCTCATTGATTGGTATCGCTCGCCCGAGGGTCGGTGGTTTCGTGCGGAGCTGTCGATGGATACGGAGGGGCCCGACCATAGCCCCAGCGATATTGAGCGCAGCGTCAACCAGAGATTTTTCACGGTCATCGATCGCGGCAAACAGACCACCGCATACATGATCGCGCGAGGCGGCCGCATCTTGTTCGGCTCCGATACGCCGAGCGCGCCGACTTACGCCAATCCACCGGGTCTCAATGAGTGGCTGGAGATGCAGCGGCTCAGGGAGGCCGGCGAAACGGCGGCGCAGATCTTCAA
>Ga0193753_10000167_pt1 | contig 62206 bp, 49 predicted proteins | sample H1c2metaG_FD_144925 | JGI IMG/M metagenome (GOLD analysis project Ga0193753, IMG submission 144925) | Soil microbial communities from a riparian zone of the East river system, Colorado, United States - H1c2 | ecosystem: Environmental > Terrestrial > Soil > Riparian zone | place: USA: East...
CAGCGTCATCAGCTCGAAAAAGCGCACCGGTTCGTTCAGGTTGGTTGTGACTACAATCGTGCGGTTCGTCGGTACCGCCGGGAAATCCTGTAACAGCATCCATCCACCGGTGCTGAGTGAGTTGCGATACAGCACGCTATAACTCTTGTTCGACACGGCGTTGAATTGAAGCGTGACCTCATTGCCGGCGGGTGTTGCGATCCTCATCGCGAGCCGGCTCGTCGCCAGCGTCGGGATGGTGCCGGCAAGATACTCCTCCAGGTTCGACAGGCCGTCGTTGTCCGCATCGTCGCCGGAATCATTCACACCCACGACCAATCCATACTCCTGTTCCCACGCGTCCGGCATTCCATCGTTGTCACTGTCCGCGGACGTGCTCACGATCCAGGTTTCCGAGATCGTGGCGCTGTTCGTGTCCTGCCAGAATCCGGCCGAGTTTTTGCCGACGACGTAAACCGTGTAGGTCCCATTCGTGAGATTGCTCAATGTGATCGGCACTGCGTTTGAAAACATTGTGGCCGTGATCAAAAAGTTGTTCGTCAGCGCCACTTCACCGCTCCACGGGCCGTCATTCAGTTTCCACTTGTAGGCATAGACGCCCGGACCCGCGATCGCGAGCGTGGCCGAAGTGTTCGTCGTCGTCCCGATTGGCTCGCCGGAAATGGAAGCGCCGCCTGGCACCAGCGCGCCACGGTCGAGTCCGTTCGGGCCAGTGCCAATCGCCGGCGAGCCGGCCAGCAGCGCGAGATTGCTCTTGATGTTCAAGTGCGTGATGCCCGTCTGCCAGTTCACGAACATCGGATCGTTGGTCGAGTTGCCACCGAACGTCATGTTCGTGCCTTGGATGATGTTGTCGTTGGCCACCATGAACATCGTGCCGTTCGTGAATACGATGAACGGCGTCGTGCTGTGCAGATCCCACAAAATGTTTCCATTCATCAGGATGCCGCGCCCGCCCGGCACGCCGCGATGCGGTTCGCCGAATTGCACGTAAGCCGCGCGCGAGGCCGAGAACTGGTTCGTCTCAATCGTCACCACCGTGTTGTTCTCGAAGACCGCCGAACCCATGTCCTTCAAGAGCAGCGCGTGATCGCAGTTGTAGAAAATGTTTCGCACGATCACGACTTCCGAAGTGCCGCTACCTTCGCCCGTGGAGATCGGATTGGCCGTGCTGGGACGGTAATCGTCCTGATGCACGTTCATGAAAATATTCCCCTCGATGTGCGCATCAGTCGCGTCGAGATCGAGGCAGTCATCCACCGCCGCCAGAAAAACGTTATCGATGAACTGCACAATCGGACCGGGCCGGTTGCCGCCGGTGAAATCAATGCTGTCGTTGTAGCCCTGCGGCGCACCGAAGACGTTGCCCTTGATGATCGCGTAGCCGCTCGCGGGCATCGTGCTGAAGTGAACCGGTTCATTGCCGTTGCCGCCGGGAATGTAAGAGTCCAGCAAGGTGACTGAACTGTTGACGAGGTCCACCACTTGCGCGGTCGTGTTTGTCCACCAAACGTTTTCGATGTAAACGGCCGTGCCATTGGCGCTGATGTTGTCCGACGAGGAGGAATCAAAGTCCGCGAAACGAATACGGTGCGTGCTCGAAGCACCCATCAAACGGATACCGCCCCAAGTTGTTGCGCCCTGGTTCTGACGGAACACGATCCGATCATCGGCAGTCCCTTCGGCCAGGAGCAAGCCATTCACGGTTAAGTTGAATCCCGGGTTGAACAGCACATGAACGCCAGCCTCGATGGTCAATGTTACGCCCGCGAGGACCGTCACCGAACTGGTGGCAATGACCGTGGTGCCCGCCGCCCAGACGGTATTCGCGGAAATGGTGACGCCGACGAAATTCGTGGACGTGGGCGTGCGGCGCATCGCGCCGGCGATGTTCGAGTAGGGAGAAACGCCGGAAGCATTGGTGGCGCGAACGCGATAGTAATACAGCACGTCTTCGACAGTGCTCGGGTCGCTGTGCGCAGTAATGTTCGGGCTGAGATAGGCCTCAATGACCTGCCATGTGATGCCGTTGGTTGAACGTTCCACCCTGTAGCCGTCTTCGTTCTGGGCATCATCTTGCCAGAACAACTGCACGAAGCCCGACGCATCCGGATCGCCAGGAACAACGGGTGGACCAAACGCGCCCAACTTGAGAGGCGCCGCTGGAATCCCACCGACCGGAAACGTTACACCCATGTTCGCACCGTTTCGTCCGGTTCCGAGGCCTGGCGAGCCTGCGGTCAAACGATAATCGCCCAACGCTGCGTTCGCGAACAACGGGTCAGCATCGATGTTGCCCGCGCCCGGCCAATTCGTATTCCCGAAGTCATTGTGGTCGGCCGTTAACGTGCCGCCATCACGCAACGAGAGGGTGATATCGTTGTTCCAAAGAATGTTGTTGTACGAGTTGGTGATGTGGCCACCGGTGTATTGCGGCAGTCCGCTCTTGTTGTAATTGGTGAACCCCCATGTGTTGTCGGCGATGGTGCAGTTGATGACCGCCACGTCGCACGAGTCCTTGGCCTGAACGCCGGACAGGCAACCATAGATAAGGCAGTTGCTCACGATGATGCCGTGCGATGAGCCGTTGTCTCCCACTGACACACCCTTATCGAGCGGAAAGTTCCACATGATGCAGCTCTCGATTCGCGTGTCAGTCGAGCCAGGCAGTCCCGCAAAATCGGGACCGATGTCGATCGCATCCACATTGCCGAGGACGCCGTGCCGGAAAGTGCAGCGGCGGACGAACGATCCCGGTTGCGCGGAATCAAAATCCAACGCGTCGCCGACGATGTGTTCGAAGAGACAATCCTCGACGTGAATGACTCCGTTGCGCACGAGGCATTCGTAATAATTCCAGAAGTGGTTTCGCCGCGCCTCAAACAGCACGGCGTAATTGCACATCATGAGCGGACGTCCCAGCGTGCCGGCGGCCGCGCCGGGATCGAAGTCGTGTAAGTCGGAGTCTTGAATCAAGCCAGAGGCGCCCGCCGTCGCACTCACCTGGGCGTGGGAAACGTCCGCGAACTGAACGTCGATAGTGGAATTTGTCCCGGTCGCGGAGAGCGGACCCCAGAGAGAGCTGGAGGTTTCATTGATATTCAAGAAGACTCGATCGTCGAACGTACCATGCACGTAAATGCGCCCGCCGTTTTGCGCCACGATGGATTGTCCCGGAGCCACGAGCACCACCGCGCCGTTGGCGATCTCGAAGGTCACGTTGGCCGGTACGATCACGCTGTTCGTCACGTACACCACCGTGCCGCGGTTTGAGACCAGCAAACTCGAAGACAGCGTGCCGCCCGCTTCGATTCTGGACGTCTCGTAAATGATGTCCTGCGTGAGATTGGAAAGAAGGTTCCCGCCCGCATCCAGCGCCGCGATGAACAATCGGTTGAAACCGGGCTGAAGCGTCTGTGTCTTTGACCATGTGCCGACGCCGGAATTGAACACTGCCTCGTCGCCATTGACCGAGATACGCGTGGAGCCTGCCACGGTGTTGGTCCCGCTGAGCGTCACGGAATTGGAACTGGTCAACGCATACAATCCGTTGTTCGGCACGGAGCCGCCAATCGCGGCCGCGCTCACCATCAGGTCAGGGACTAGAATTAAATCACTGCTGTCGAGCGTGCCGTTCAAACCAAGAATCGCCAGCGTGTGCGTGCCCGGCGAGAGCCGCGAACCAATGGCACCGAGATCCCACGTCACGGGTGGGAGGCCACTCGATCCCTGGGACGATTCGTGGTTCTGAATGGCGAGAGCGGTATTGGCGGGTTCGACGGTCACCGCACCCGGCGCGTTCGTGCGCGCGACTTCCACACCGTCGAGATACGCCACAAAGCCATCGTCCCAGTCCATCCTCAACAGCAAGTGCAAATTGGTGTCGAAGCCACCGCTGACCGTAAACTCGCGGCGCATGTACAACGTCCGGTAAACGTTCCGCATGTCGTTGAGGATCGTCAGGCAGTTGTTGGTTTCCACCGCGCGATCCGCCGAATAGCCGATGCCACCCGGCCCGGTTGACCACTGCGCGTCGAGCGACGCGTCCGAGTTGGTTTGCCAGCCGGCGACCGGCGCGTTCGTGCCTTTATGCCAGCGCCACGTGTCGCCGTGATTCACCAGCGGCGTGGCCGCGGCCGGCGGTGTGCCCACCTGGACCGTGAAAATCTGCGCACGGCCCGACGCCACGACGGAAAGAAAGACAAGCGCCGGCAGAACGAAGCGGAACAAGTTGGTCATAGGGTGCGTGACCGTGGCACATCACCCGGAAGTTGACAATGGCGGCGCTGTGCAAGGACCGCACGGCGGCGCTCCCGGCGCTTCGCCAGGAATCGCGGCCAGATGCAGACAGGCGCCGCGCGAAACGAAACACGTAGTGAGCAGTACGCTCTTCGCCCCTCTTCCGTCCCGATACTCGCTTCAGTAAAAACCATCTGCATGATCCCGGCGCAAACGATACGAAGGTCCGTCAGCAACGTACGCAGAACGACAAAAGCGGTGAAGCTTCGCCGGCGCGCGCGGAATCCCCACGGCGTCGGCCAGCGCATTCACGAGTTGGACTTTCTGAATTTCATGGACCGCATCGCCGAACTTACCGGCCCGTCTTGGGATCGCCGTGCTGACGCCAATCAGAAAACTGTTGCTAATCTCAAGGGTGCGTAATTCAAGGCCGGTATGTTCTTCTCCGCGCTGTCCACGACCACCGGATCGAAAAACAAAAAGAGCGGCAACGCATTCGTTGCCGCCCCAACCCATCACGTCGTGCTGTTACCCAACGACGGACAGGATGATGGACGCGCTGAAGGGGCCAGGCAGTTACAAATAGATTATCGCGGCAACTCATCACCTGGCACGACGCCGATCTTCCCCAACGCATCAGCAGCGGCTCGCCGCACGTCAGATCGCGCGTCACTCTCAAGGGCTTTGAGCATCGGCGCTGCTTCCGCTGCGACTGATCCCATGTCCCCGAGACCTTCCGCGGCAAAGCGACGGACGTTGCTGGACGAGCCGTTCAATTCTCGAAGAAGTAGCGGAAGCACAACATTGGTTCTCCGATCGAGTTGCCAGATTGCGCGCGCAGCCTGCACTCGTATCAAACCACTGTCGTGTTCCAACAACACGGTCAATTGCGGAAGCGCGTTCTTCGCGGCGGAACCGAGGTGGCCAATGACGCGGGCCGAAAGGTGCGCCCGGCCGTCGTTTGTCCCGGCCAGATCAGCGAGCAAGATCGGGAGCGCCGCCGCGGCTTGAGGACCGAGTCTAATCAAGGCGTCCGCGACTTCACGGCGGCGCGGGTGTTCGGCCGTTTCGTAAATGTCGGCCAGAACTTTCGCGCCGTTCGTTCCCATGGTTGAGAGCGCGTCGATGGCCCATGGCGCGGTGACGTCATCGCCACCCGCAAGCGACTCGAGCCGAATGAGTGTCGCGTTTGGAATACCGCTCGCGGTCCGGCCGCTGGCTCTGCGGACGGTGGCGAGCGTCCTGGCGGCCATCGCGCGAACATTGAGATTCGAGTCGTCCAGAAGATGTAGGACTTCTGGTGTGGCGGCGTCGGCGTCAGCGCCAAACTCGTTAAGGACCACCATGCTGGATGCGCGCAATTCCCCGTCGGGGTTGGCCAGAAACCGTTTGAGCACGGGCATCACGTCGTGGGCCGCACCGTCGATCTTACTCAGAGCAAAAGCGCACTGGATAATCACTTTTGGATCTGAATCGTGTAATCCCTTCGTCAACACGGGAACCGCGGCGTTCGCCGGCCCTCCGATCTCACCAAGTATCTCGGCGACGTGGCGGCGCGTGGAAACGCTGGCCGAGGTCATCCCGCCGGTCAGGAGCGGCACCGCTGAGTCCGGCGCCGCCTTGCTGATCGCCAAAAGAGCGTCGTGCGCGTCCTGATCGTCCCAGGACAGTTGTTTCAGCAACGCGGGAATGGCCGGCATCGCGGCCTCGCCGAGTTCGGCCAGCCGCTGCAACGCGCAGACTCTTCGCCAATGATTGTCAGACTTCGTTGCGGCGATGAGTCCTTCGATGGTGGCCGGCAATTTGCGTTGAGCCGCCCCGAGCGGATCCTGAATGACGTCCAGCCTCAAAACCCATTTCGAAACTTTCACGCCATAGAAATTGCCGCTGGTGAATTCGCCGGTCGGTCCGTCCCAACAGGATCGGAAAAAAAGATTCTCTTCGACCGTAGCCGGCTGCCACGAGCAGTGGATGGTGCGCTCGCCCACGTCGAAGTGAATTCCTGCGACAAAGACTGCCACCAGAAAACCAAACAGTAGCAGAGCGGCGAAACTACCTCCCAGCCATCGAAGCCGTGAGATTGGAATCCTTGTAGTTTGCGGCATCATTTAGAACCACTTCAGCCGGTTGCACCTTCGATCGAGGAAGCTTGTCTCATCTCGAATTTCACCGCGACTTTCATACCGATGTAATCAGCGCTCGTTCCGTAAAAACGTCCGGAGATCGGCATGACGCCGCGGGGATGATTGCTCAATCCTATGGCAATGTGCTTGCGGTTGGTTTGCTCGCCGAGAGTCGGATCGAAGCCCGTCCAGCCGCGGCCGGCCAGATACGCTTCCGCCCACGCATGCGTCGAGGCGCGTCCGGCGAGAGACGCGGCGCAATCGAGATAACCACTGCTGAACCGCGCGGCGATGCCGAGCGCGCGACACCCTTCCATGAGCAAGGTCGCCATATCGCGGCAGGAGCCTGTGCCCCGGTTGAGTGTTTCGAGCGGACGCTGCACGCCCTTTTCCTCGCGGCGGTTGTAACCGATTTGCTGCTTCACCGCTTGATTCAGCGTGGCGACGATCGAGACAGCATTGGCCGCATCGGCGGAAGCAATCGCCGTTCTGGCCCACGCGGCGATGTCCGCCATCTCTTCGGGATAAACGGAAACGAGATAAGCCGCCGCCACCGTGGTCTCCAGTTCATCATAAACCAGCGGATAGGGAACCACGTGACTGCTGCGCTCAGCGAGCCGGGGTATTTCCCCACGACGAATGTCCACCTGGCTGACGATCCGCAACTCTGCCGCTTCCGCGAGGAAATCGACCGATGCCACGGAATTTCCAAAAACATCCCGGCTCCAATCGAGGGAATACGCCGGCTCAATCGTCAGCGTCATGCGCTCCACTTGCAGATCGTGCCCTTCGCGCGGCCGCAGGACCAATCGATGCGGACCGAACCGCGTCAAGCGGTGATACTGATACAGCGTCTCGTGAGTAATACGCAGTGAAGACATGGCGTGACTTGGCGTGGCGCCCCATGGCGCGTCGAATCAAACTCCTTTCCTGCTCAATAGCCTCCCCACTTGAGGTTTTTAAATGGTGGGTTGGCAGGGACTCGAACCCTGGACCAATGCCTTAAAAGGGCACTGCTCTACCAACTGAGCTACCAACCCGACCGAGGGCCGCGCAAACTAAAGGAGCACTCGGGGCGTCGCAAGAGTTTTCCAAACGCCAACGTGCTGCCAGTTTGCAACTGGCAGAAGCGTGGTGAGATCAGAGCGTGTGAACCTCTTCTCTGCGTGTTGGACCGGAGGGGGAACCCAACTGCCGGTTGAAGACCGGCCGCACGTTATCATGGGCCTTGGCCCGCATCATTCGCCAATGATCTTCACCAGCGCGCGCTTGCGCCGATCGCCGTCGAACTCACCGTAGAAAATCTGCTCCCATGGCCCGAGATCGAGCTTCCCGTTCGTGATGGCCACCACGACCTCACGTCCCATGATCTGCCGTTTGAGATGCGCGTCCGCGTTATCCTCGCCCGTGCGATTGTGGCGATACTGGGTCGTGGGCGCGTGCGGCGCCAGTTTCTCCAGCCAGACTTCATAGTCGTGCTTCAACCCATCTTCCTCGTCGTTGATGAACACGGACGCCGTGATGTGCATCGCATTGACGAGGCAAAGCCCCTCCCTCACCCCACTTTTGTCCGCGAGCTTTTCGATGGTGGCCGTGATGTTCACGAACCCGCGCCGCCCTGGAACCTCGAACCACAAATACTCCGTCAACGACTTCATGCGCCGCAGTGTGACGAAAAGTTTGCGGTCGTCGAGTGCGCGAGTCTGATAGCAAAGACATTTCAGTCCCCGGTTCAATTTCAACACGCCGATGCCGGGCCGCCGCTATTTCATTTCCCGGATGTAGATGTTCGCGAAGTGGATGGGCGCGCCGCCATGTTGCAAAACGATGGGACCAGCTTCCAGATCGAGCGCCCTTTCCTCCACGATCAGTTTCTCGTTCAGGCGTAATGTCATTCGATCTCCGTGCAGGGTGATTCGGGAACGGTTCCATTGCCCTCGCGGTTTGGCGCCGGGCGCGGAAGCCAGCGGGATTCGTACTGTTTTGCGCGCGTGAACGGTGGAAGTGTCTGGCGAATTTTCTTTAAACTCTGCGCCGCCGCTCCATTTCCAATCCACGATTAACTCGAATTCGCGAAAAGATTTTTCCGTGCGCAGCCCTATATCCACCGCCTCGCTCTTGCCGTCATGCTCCAGAATCCAGTCGTTCGCCTTCCAATGTTCCGCCTGTCCTCGCTCCGGTTTCCACCCGCGCAGATCGAGTCCGTTGTAAAGCGACATCCACCCCCGGTCCTTCTCCGCCACTTCGCTCGCGCGCGGGTTCGTCGATGGCAACTCCTTGATCCGCACATTGCGGAAATGACACTCGGAACCTTCCGACTCGAGGCAGATGTAGCCTTTGCGGGGGACACAATTCGATCCGCCGGAAACCACTTTGCCATTTACTGCCAAAGTCACCACGCCGTCGCGGCTCTCCACGCGATAATGATTCCACTCGCCTTGCGGCTTCACGCGTTTCTCGCTGGGCAGCGAACGCTGCCACCCTTGCGGATGCGGCCTGTCCGGCACGAAGGTCGCGCCGTGAATCGAGAACACGTCGCCATGCCGCGTCGCGATTCCTTGTGGATGGTCCCGATCGATAATCTGGATTTCCATCCCCTTCGTGAAGGGCTGGCCCACCGCCGCAATGGGATCGCTGTAAATGAAAAATCCCGCGTTGCCTCCTTCCTTCAGGTGCCGCCACTCCAGTTCCGCGACGAAGTTTTCGTACATGCGCGTGGTCCGCAGCACGCCCGTGGGAATCCCGGTGGAGACGGTGATGCCATCGCGCATGGTGAACGTTTCCGGCGCGCAATTCACGTTGGTCCAGCCGGACAAATCGCGGCCGTTGAACATGGGAACAAGACCGCCATCGTCGGCAGTACCAGCCAGCGAGGATGCAAAAATAGAAGCCGCGACGATGAGTGACACTGCGGCCCTGACGCCGGATGAACCTTCACCGCCCCATTGCGGAGCGTGCCCGGACCATTGCCGAACTGAATGATACATGACAGGACGTTGGAGACGCGACCCGCGTCCGTCCAGCCTCATGGTAGAGCGATGTCCTCACCGCGCCGGAGTGAGGCGTCCATCAATCCTCGCGTTTCCCATTCCGCCAACGTGCTGCGAGTTTGCAACCGGCAGCCCGTTGCCAGCGATCCCGCGCGCAATAGATCAGTGCTTGTCGAGTTGGAAGATCGTTGTGGTGCCGCTGATTTCATTGGCGACGACCAGCAACGGTTTCCCGTTCGGGCTGTCGTCCGCTTCGATGAACAGCAAACCTTCCGGCCCGAGATCGCCTTCCGTCGCGAAATCAAACGGCTCCGCGAAGTTCCGGTAGTTTACGTAATCCAAAAGCCTCGGCTCCTCCGGATCTGAAATGTCATAGACCACGATGCCGCCCACGCGCTCGAAGCCGATGAACGCCAACCGGCGTCCGTACGCTTTACCCAGCGCGAGTCCTTCCGGCTCTGGACCTTTGGAAGTGCTGCGCGCGTCTTTTGTGTTCGCGGTGTGGCTCGCGTTGAAATTCAACGGCAGCAGCAGCGCCGTGAGTTGCTCGAAATCATCGCCGCTGTCGAAGACCAGTTTTCCTTTCTCGTCGCGAATGGAGAAAGACCGTCCGCCCAGCGAATACAGCACATCCACATCGCCGTCATGGTCGGGATCGAGGTTCACCTTCGTAATCGTGAGCCGCCCGAGGTTGTTCGTTTTCTGAAGCTCCGCCGCATTGGGAAACGCCTTCGCGTCCAGCGTCAGCGTGCTCACGCGCACTTCTTCGCTGAAGCCGGGATAGACGCGCGTGTCACCTTCATTGGCCATGACGAGATAAGTATCGTCATGAACTTTGTAGGAACTAATCGCGTCCGGCATGTAAACGCCGCGCAACGGCCAGTTGAGAATGTGGATGCCGCCATCCTGATCGCTGACGTCGAGACCGTTGCCGCGTTTCTTGTGGTCCTTGAAACCCAAGCCGTAAAGCTTCTCCACCTTGGCGTCCTCGATGTCGATCTTCGCGATGGCGTTGTTCTCCTGGAGCGTGACCCACGCCGTTTTTGAATCCCTGGAGATGGTGATGTACTCCGGTTCCAGATCCTGCGCCACCGTGGCGTTCGGTCCGAAAATGCGAATGCTCGAATCCAGTTTGTCATGATTGAACCGCGTGAAAGTCGCCGTGCGAACCGTCGCCCGTGAGACGCCCTTCTTCAGATCGATGATGCTCACGGAACCTTCCGGGTCGATGCTCGGTCCGTTGGTTTCACTGCCAAAATCGTTGTAAGTGTTCGGCTCGCCTTCATTCGCCGCCAGCAGCCAGCGACCGTCCGGGGAAAAGATAACCATGTCAGGCAGCGCGCCGACCTGGACTGTTTTCTTGTGTTCGAGATTGCGGTTGAAAAACACCACGTGGCCGCGATCTGTTTTCACGGGCGCTTCCACGGCCACAGCAATCAATCCATCGTTCACGGCGACGCTGTTCACTACCGTGCCGTAAGGCGACATGTCGATCGTCGCAATCTTCGTCGGCGTGGTCGGGTCCTCGATGTCGAGGACATCGATGCGCCCGCCTTGCGCGTTGACGACGTAGAGGCGCTCCTCCTTGGGATCGTAGGATACGATCTCCGCCGCGCTCGTGTTGAACGGCGGGCCGTTCACATGTGTGCCGATGGGTGTGAGTCGAAACGACGACGCGCAGGCACTGAATGGCATCAACAGCGCGAGCGCCAGCGTGGTGGAATAGAATTTGAGTGAGTTCATAGCGATGTTCCTTTTGGTAATTAAAAAGGCGTCTTTCGAGAAAGGCTGCGAGCTTTCTTTGGTGAAAATCTGGCGACGACAAAGTGACGGAATTTTCTCGAGGGAAACTCGGTGGTCGGACGCCGCGGCGGGTGGGGCGTCGCTGTCCTCAGGGCGCCGGGCCACGCGAAGGCAGAACGCGCACGAACTTTGCGGATACCTCACTCTGGCGCGCTGAGGACGGCGGCGCCCTACCCGCCCGCGCTTCGTTAACGGGTGCTCGTTCAAGATCCGCGCCGGACGGAAACAGTGATTAGCAATTTACCGCGTGACTACGCATGGGGGATGTGATTAACAGTTTCGCTTTTCCGAAGCTGGCCGGGGCCGGGTTTGAAATCATGAAACATTTGTTGAGTCTGGAAAAGCTGTCGCGTGCGGACATGGGCGTCATCCTGGAGAACGCCAAAATGTTCAAGCGCCGGCGTAACAGCAGCGACCGCACCTACCAGCCTCTCGCCAATAAAACCTGGGCGCTGATTTTCACCAAGTCTTCCACGCGCACGCGCGTTTCGTTCGAAGTCGGCATTCGCGAACTCGGCGGCCAAGCGATGTTTCTGAACGCGAATGACATCCAACTCGGGCGCGGCGAACCGATCAAGGACACCGCGCGCGTGCTTGGGCGCATGATTCACGGCGCGGTCATCCGCACCTTCGCCCAGAGCGACGTGGAGGAGTTCGCGGAGTTTTCCAAAATCTCGACCATCAATGCGCTGACGGATGATGAGCATCCCTGCCAGGTGCTCACGGACATCTTTACGTTTCAGGAAAAGCTCGGCTCGATTGCGGGCAAAGTTGTGACCTTTATCGGCGATGGCGCGTGCAACATGCCGGTGTCGTGGATTTTCGCGGCGGCGAAACTGGGCTTCGAGTTACGCATCGCCGCGCCGAAAGGCTATCAGCCCGCGCCGGAAATTCTTTTGCGCGCCGGCGGCAAAATCACCGTCACCGAAGATTTGAACGCCGCCGCCGCGGGGGCTGATCTGCTCTACACCGACGTGTGGATTTCCATGGGCAAAGAGGCTGAATCCGCGCAACGCATTAAAGAACTCGCTGGTTATCAAATCAACGCGGACTTGGTGAAGCTCGCCAAGCCGGGCGCGCTGGTCATGCACTGCCTGCCGGCGTACCGCGGCAAAGAGATCGACGAGGAAACTTTTGAGGCGCACGCCTCGACAATCTTCGATCAGGCCGAGAACCGACTGCACACGCAGAAAGCGATTCTGGATTGGATTGTGCGGTAGTGAGTTGGTAGGGGCGCGTCACTCCATGCACGCCGGGCAATACCTTGTCACGAGCGGCTCGCACGGAGTGACACGCCTTACCTGGCCGCCACTGAATTCAAAATCTCGTGGGCGCGGCGAACTCCGGCCTCAAGGCTTGGCTGGATGTTTTCATCGCCGATGTGGCGATGAAACGCCGCCTTGGCCATGAGCCTGGCGGGTTGGTCGCGCATGCCGCACATCACCAGGTGACGTCCTGAAACGTGAAGTCTGTCCGCGAGATCTTCGAGGGCGTTCAAGCCCGTGGCGTCGATGGCAGTCATATTTCTCAGGCGCAGCATGACCACGATCGGCAGCTTCTCAAAATCTTCGTCGATCACGCTGAGCTTGTCCGTCGCTCCAAAGAGAAACGGCCCGTGAATGCGATAGGCCGCGACTCCCTCTGGAATTTGGTTGGTCTGCAAGCTGTGGGGGAATCCCGATTTGACATACTCGGGCGTCACTCGTGAAACGGTGGTTGTGACGGTAACCTTCCGAATGTAGAGCAGCGCCGCGAGAATCATTCCGACTTCCACCGCCACAGTCAGGTCGGCCAGCACCGTGAGCGTGAACGTGATCAGCCACACGGCAATGTCCGCTTTGCTGAGCCGAAGGATACCAGGGATTTCCATCCACTCGCCCATGTTGTAAGCGACGACCATCAGAATTGCCGCCAGCACGCAGAGCGGAATGTGTTTGGCCAACGGCGCGGCGAAAAGAAGCACAAGCAGCAACGTGAGCGCGTGAATCATTCCCGCCACCGGGGTCTGTGCGCCGGAACGAATGTTCGTCGCCGTGCGCGCAATGGCCCCTGTGGCCGGGAGTCCGCCCACCAAAGGCGACGCGATGTTGGCGATTCCTTGCGCGAATAACTCGACGTTGGGGTTGTGTTTGTCGCCGGACATTCGGTCGGACACCACGGCGGACAACAGCGATTCGATGGCGCCCAGCATCGTCACGGTCAACGCGGGAGAAAGAAGCGTGAGAATCAGTTCCGGTCGAAAGTTGGGAAGCACGAGATGGGGAAGGCCGCTCGGGATGCCGCCGAAACGAGTCTCAATCGTGTCCAACGGCAAGTGAAAACCCCAGGCAATCGCAGTTCCTCCAAACAGCGCGATGATGGTCCCCGGAATGCGCTTGGCATAGCGCACCACGACGAGAATCACGGCCACCGTGCCGCAGGACATCGCCGTGGCCGTCCACGAGATCGAGTTCCAGTGTTGCGCGAGAGTCTGCATGCGCGCCAGAAACTCACCGGGCACCTTCTCAATTTGCAGGCCAAAGAAGTCTTTGATTTGCGTGCTCGCGATCAGAACGGCGATACCGTTGGTGAATCCGATGACCACAGGGCGCGGGATGTATTTGACCGCCGTTCCGAGTCCGGTGACGCCCAGGAGAACGAGAAACACCCCCGCCATCATCGTACACATGAAGAGGCCGTCGATGCCGTACTTGCCCGCAATCCCGGCGACGACGACCACGAAGGCTCCGGTCGGTCCGCCAATCTGAGTGTTTGATCCACCGAGCGCTGAAATTAGAAAACCCGCGACGACGGCGCAGTAGATGCCTGACTGTGGACTCATGCCCGACGAAATGGCAAAGGCCATGGCCAGGGGAAGCGCCACTAAACCGACGGTGATACCCGCCACCAGATCGGCGACGAACTTCCTGGCGTTGTAATCTCGGAGACAGAGAATCGACTTGGGGAGAAACGAGTCCCGGTTCGACGATATGTTCATGGCAACGTCATGCAGTGCCTTTCACGCGCGGAAGAGTGTCAAGCGTGAGGTCGTTTTACAAATTCAACTTATCTCTGCGTTCTGTGAAGACTGGGCCTTCTCGCTCGCCAAACCTGTCATTCCCCTTCGCTCATACAAGGCGGGCGAATTCCGCAGACAACGACGTGGGTGTCCACTACATCCCTTGTCATTGCCCAAATCTTGAAACCATCCGATCCGAGGCCTGAAAGACCACAATTCGACAGCCCAGGACGCAGCCTTGGGATTCTTGGCGTCCGCTCCCAGGGCTTCGCCCTGTTGCTTCTTATTTCTCCGCGATGCAGTAGAGATGCACGTCAGTACGGAGGAAAATCTGCCCGCCGGAGATGGCCGGCGTCGCGTTGCTGGGTTCTCCCAGATCATTCATGGCCAAAACCTCCAACTTTTCCGGGTCCGGACGAAAGACAGTGGTGACGCCTCTTCGGCTCGTGACATACAACCGCCCGGCGGCCAGCACGACCGAGCCCCAGCTTTCTCCGCCGTCGAGCCGCTCGGTCCACCGGACTTTTCCGGTCTGGCATTCCATACATTGAGCGGTCCCTGGTCCGGCGTTGACGATGAAGACGTGCCCATCCACGACCACACCCGAGCCAATCCGTTGGGGCTGTCGAGTCAGCCACAGCCGGTTGGAAGCGGTCACGTCGCCGACTCCGCCCAGCTTGAAACCAATCGTGGGTCCGTTTCCCCAGCCCGTGAACGCGACGCCGATTCCGCCCGAGACGACGGGCGAAGCATAGATCAGATCAACTTTTTCTTCCGCCAATCCCTCCAGGAACCACAAGCAGGCGCCGGTCTTCGGATCGCAGGCGACCACCCGCGTGAGCATGCTGCAAAGAATCTGATCCTCGCCCCCGACCTTGGCGACGATGGGCGTGCTCCACGAGCCGCTGTTCCCTTTGAGGACGGTTTTCGGACCGCCGGGTTCGTCGTATTTCCAGAGCAGCTTGCCGGTCTTCAGGTCGAGCGCCGCCAGAAAGGCCCGGTCGCCCGGACCGAAGTTCAAGATGATCTTCCCACGATGGAGGATTGGGGAGGAGCCATAGCCCCACTCATTGCCCACTTCACCGAGGTCCGTTTTCCAAAGTTCTTTGCCGTCGAAGTCGTAGCAAAAGACCCCGGCCGAGCCGTGCCAGACAACCACGCGCGCGCCGTCGGCGACCGGGGTTGACGCGCAGTAGGGATTCGATTTGTGCGTAGCCTCAACGACGGGAAACTCAACCGTCCGCACCCAAAGCTCCTTGCCCGTTCGGCGGTCGAAGCAATACAGGTTTCGCTTCTTTCCCTCGTCTTCCGCACAGTTGATGAAGACGCGCCCGCGCGAAACGATGGGGCTGCTGTTGCCAGGACCCGGAAGCTTCGCCTTCCAGCGGACGTTTTTCCCAGGTCCCCAATGGAGCGGCGCTTCGTCCTCTTGAGCGACACCATTCCCGAGCGGCCCGCGAAATTGCGGCCAATCCTCTGCCCGCGCTGTCAGGGATAACAGCAAGGCAAGCGCCACCATCCGAGGTGCGATTGCGCGATTGCCCGGACGGCAAGGAGTGGAAGGCGCGAGAAAAGTGCGGCGGGGTTTCATCGGCACCAATCAATCCAAATCAGAGACGCATTGTAAAGGAGGCGCAGAGCGCAGCACGGGCTGGCTTCTCACTCAGTTCATCGCAATCCAAAGGTGGCGCAAATCACAGTCTTCGAGACCGTCGCTGCGTCGATGACATGACTCTAGTGTGCAGAGTTTCGCGGCGGAGGTTTCCGAGACAAGGCGAAGAGCGTCTTCGTCGGTCCACGAGGATTCGCTCGCGGTCGAAAGGTCGTAAATCCACTTGTTCGTTTCGGTCAGCCAGTGCGAAAAAGTCTTCTCCTGCACGTAGCCGATCATTGCAGCAAATGTGTGCGTAGAGCCGTGGTGGCCGAACTTAAACCGTTGAATACCGCCAGTCGTCCCAGTGCCAGTCACCACGTAATCGCGTTCGTCGCGGTCTTTCTCCTTTGGAGTAGGCAAACGCTTGCACTCAATCGGGAAGAGCGCATCGAACTGGCTGTGCCGTCGCCCTTCGACGATGAGCGCGGCACCGCGCGGCTTCACGGTGAGGTCAATTTTTCTGCCGCCGCGTGCTTCATCGCCGGTTTCTGTTCTGAACTGGACATGGCTCCATTCCGCGGAGTGATACGCCGCGCCATTGAGATGGTCACACAGGTGTTCTGTCAGAGTGGTTTCTGCCTGTGCCGGTGGCCGATCGGGATGATCGCGCCAGAGCGGAAGTTCTTGCGCGATGAAGTCGACGAGTTCGAGCTTCGCTGTGGATGGCAAATGAACATCTTGGTCGAGCCGGCCTGACTGAACATCATTGGAACTATTCGCCAGCATGTCGTGAATTTCAGAATCCCTGTTCGGATAACTCCGCCAGCGTTTCATCCGAGTCGCGCAGGGCAATGGAACGCAGCCAATATCGCAACCGATCCGGCTTGAGGAGGTAGATGCACGCTCCATCGTAGAGTCGCGCAATTCGGGTGACGTTCAGGCCAGCGCCACGCTTTTCCCGCAGCAGCGTATCGACCTTTTCTTTCAATTCGTCGGCGCCGCTCCATTCCACTTTTCCCTTTCCGAACACGTACGGCTGGCAAATCACGCCCGGCCAGACTTGTGGCTCCAGCGCACGCAGCTTGTTCTTTTTATACACACCGTTGATGCGCGCGGTGAAGACGTCATTAAATGATGACAGAGCTGGAGCGCCCGGCTCTTTCATGGCGTCGGAGTCTTCACCTAAACGAATCAGATCGCGGTAATACGTCACAATGTCGGCGACAAGGATTTGCTCGTGAAAAGGTAGATTCATTTTGCCATTCACCCTAAATGGCAGAGAGAGGACATCGTTTGCAGTAAGGGCAGTGGCTCGCTGGCCAAAAAGGCGGGGACTTGTTGCGGCGAGATACGCCTGAAGAGGCGTTTTGAATTCCCCTAACCATTGGCAGATACTGCGAAGTTCCTCTAAGTGCTCAACCGGGGCACAGAATCCAACGATTTGTTGAGTGTACGTCAGATAATTTTTCGTCCAGAGCACATTTGGAAAGTCCATGTGCTCACGAACGAGCACCATTGGTGGGGTGAACCTTGCCGCTGTGTAGTACGTCTTGAAGAGCGTCGCCTCAACTAAACGAATCTTTGATTCATCGATTCCGCGAACCGTGAGATGCTTCGATGGAATGTATGGCTTACCTGTAATGTGCTCGGCGGCAATCCGCTTGCCCTTCTTCGCTTCAATCCAACCTTCCCCATAATCCCAACCGCGGTTCGACGCGTATTTCGACAAGGTTCCAAATGCTTTTAGTCTATCCACGAAACGCAAAACTCTCCCGCCGCCGAGTTGGTCACCGCGCCACACACCATCGCTGTTCAATACCAGTTCCCTCGGCAACCAATGCATGTCGTAGTAATCAATGTCGAAGCCTTGCTCTGCATCGGCGCGACCGCTTCGCCGAAAAGTTGCGTGGAGAATCTGACGCTCGGCTGGTGGCGGCTTGGCTTCAGCAACCACAACAATGACCTTGGTATCAGCGCCGCCTTTTTGAAAGAGACCCCGAACGGAAATGAAGTCGAGAATCTCGCGGACATCCCACCGCTCGATGAACTTTTGTCGGAACTCCAGTGACTGCTGGTTGTAGAGAAAGTTGTATTGCTGGAGCATGGAAAGCACTCCGCCGGTGGCGAGCATCTCCATGGACTCGTGGAGAAAAAGATACGCAAGTTGCTTGTCCGGTAACGCACCGTGCTCCTTCTGGTAGCGTTCATAGGCGCGTTGTGCTCCGTCGGTGCCGAGCGTTGAAGTGAACGGCGGGTTGCCAACGATTACTCCAACTCGTTCCCTCACCGTTCCTTTCTCTTTTGAACGAAAGAAGCAGTCGGTGTGGATGGTCTTCTCTTTCAACGGTGGAAAGAGTTTTACACTGGCTCGAATCTCCATCGGTTCGAGCGCGTCGCAAAGCGCGAGGCAGAGACTGAATGCCGCAAGCTCGACGGCTCCTTCCTCCAGATCCACGCCACGGAGCCGAGTCGTGAGCAGCTTTTTCAGTGTTGTCTGATTGGGGCGTTTCCACTCGTTGCGATAGCGCCAGTGGAGCACGAGCCTCTTGTAGCTTTCGACGAGATAAATTCCGGAACCACACGCCCCGTCCAGAATGACTTCGTTCTCCTTCTCCAGACGATCCAAACGCTCCCAGCTCAATACTTCACTGAGCATCAGACGCACGAGAAACGGCGGAGTGTAAACAGCCACGGAGGTGTCTTTGACGAAGAGTTGGTAAATGTGGCTGATGAGTTCCACTGGCAAGTCAGCAAACGAGTATCGCTGCCAGAGCGTGAGTTGACCGCCAGCTTCTTGCTTTCCTTCGACGAGGTGTGCAAAGCGACCAAGTTGGTTGCTGTCTCGCAAAGTGTCGCGATCTTCCTTGCTCAAGATGAATACGTGACCATTGAAACGATCCTCAAGGTGGTCCAACAGCGCAACGAGCGCGGTGCCGTCGGCGAGAACCTCGAAGAATTTCTTCGCGCGGGGCCGAAACCGAGCGAAGAAGTCTTCCTCGAAAACCGATCGTGCTTCGAGATATGCAATCAGAACAGAAAGAATCAGCAGCTTGCGCCGAAGCGGCTTGGGAAGAATTACTTTTTCATTGAGATCGCCATGCAAGTTCTTGACAGCGTTGATGAGTGTCTTCTGTGCTGCTTGCTTACTGGATAGCAGTTCTTTGCAGATATCTGGTTCGTCCCATAGCGTTCCATTGCGAAGGCGGTCTGCGTCCCACCAAGGATCGTTCGCGATTTGTGTTGCGAGCCGCAGCGTCTTGAACGGTTTGAAGACCACCTCCCCGTCTTTCTCAAAATCAGGACGATGAGCGCACCGAAAAAGCTGAACGAGACCGCTCGTGACTCGATAAACGAGCGGCACACCGCCCCAGCTCCAAAGCTGCTGGTGCCGTTTCGCAAAATCCGGGTCCTTGGCAGGCCCATCCGAGCGGTAGATGAACGCCTGAGCGATGGAGGGTTTGGCATCGCGTGGCGCTTCAAAAAAAACCGCATCAGCACCGTAGTGCGCAGCCTTCTCCATGACTGCAACGTCTTCGGGAGGACGACCAGTGTTGAGTAGCCCTGAACAGGGACAAGACCGTCCGCAACAGTGCCGCTTCCGGCGCTGTTGAAATCAAACAGCCATTGGCCGCGGTTGATCATGTCTATGCGTTTGCCACATGAGATAACAGAGCAGCGATGTTGTTCAATGAAGATTCGCTCTTTCTGAAACGCCTCGGCAGGAGGAGTGAATTCATATCGGGGCTGAGCGAAAGCGGAGCAAAATCCGGAGAGGCTGGAAAGTGGAAAAGCGTTAGGATGCTCAACAACAGATTTTCGCTGCACGGCGGGCGCGGAGCGACCCGCCTTATCATGCACTGTGGCAGTGCGCCAGCACCTCTGCGTCTCCGCGCCTCTGCGGTTGAATGACGGCCCTCGCCAAGTCAGCTATCAGGGCTTCGTCAATTCAGGCCAGTTCGAATTTTTGAATCGGCTGTTCGGCTGGCGTGAAGTCATCAGGGCGGATTTGCGGAAGCCGGGGATGTCGGAGCAGCCCTGTAGCGCAGACGTCCTCGTCTGCGGGTTCAGCGGGCGTCCCCGCCCGATGGACGACCTGGCAGCGGGGACGCTGCCAGAACTCGCAGGCGAGGACGCCTGCGCTACGGTGCCGCGGCGTGCGAGTCGGGCTTGGTGATTTGCTGCGTTCATGCGAACATCCGCTGCAATCACATCGTCTGACCGAAGTCGCAATGAACAAGCAGCAATTTATTTCGCAGGAAGCTCTTCGCGCGGTGACGCGCCGCCACTTCTTTCGCCAATGCAGCGTGGGTCTCGGCGGCATCGCGCTCACGTCGTTGCTGAATGAGAGACTGTTCGGGCGTGACCAAGCGTACCCGCTCGACCCAATGTTCCCGAAGACGCCTCACTTTCCCGCGAAAGCCAAGCGCGTCATTTACCTGCACATGGCCGGCTCGCCATCACAGCTCGATCTGTTCGACTACAAACCAAAGCTGATCGAGATGAGCGGGCAGCCTTGTCCCGAATCACTGTTCAAGAAGGAGCGGTTTGCGTTCATCAAGGGCGTGCCCAAGATGCTGGGCACTCCGCACAAATTTGAGAAGCACGGCCAGGCAGGCGTCGAACTTTCCACGATGCTGCCGCACCTCAAAGACGTCGTGGATGATCTCTGCGTCGTGAAGTCGATGTACACGGACCAGTTCAATCACGCCCCGGCCCAATTGTTTCTGCACACGGGATCGCCGCGGCTCGGGCGGCCCGGCATGGGATCGTGGGTCACCTATGGACTCGGCAGCGAAACACAAAATCTCCCTGGCTTCGTTGTGCTTACGAGCGGCGGCAAAACTCCGGACGGCGGCGCGTCGCTGTGGGGCAGCGGATTTCTGCCCACGGTTTACCAAGGTGTGCAATGCCGCTCGTCCGGCGATCCGGTGCTGTATGTTTCAAATCCACCTGGCATGAGCGGCGAAGTGCGGAGGGATTCGCTCGACACTTTGCGCGAGTTGAATGAGATGCAGTTGAAGGAATTCGGTGATCCCGAAACGCTCACGCGCATCTCGCAGTACGAACTCGCTTACCGGATGCAGACAACCGTGCCGGAACTGATGGAGATCGATAAGGAGCCGAAGTCCGTTCACGAAATGTACGGCACGCAGCCCGGAAAAGTTTCGTTCGCCAACAACTGTCTGCTCGCGCGACGGCTCATCGAGCGCGGTGTGCGCTTTGTACAGATTTATCATTGGGGCTGGGACCAGCATGGGAACTCCAAGGACAACGATTTGTTCGAAGGTCTCGGCAAGCAGTGCAAGGACACAGACCAGGCGAGCACGGCGCTCATCAAGGATTTGAAGCAGCGCGGGCTGCTCGAAGACACGCTGGTGATTTGGAGCGGCGAGTTCGGACGCACGCCAATGAACGAGGAGCGCAATGGATCAAAGTTCCTTGGACGCGATCATCATCCACACTGCTTCACGCTCTGGATGGCAGGCGGAGGAATGAAGCCGGGCGTCACCTACGGAGAAACGGATGACCTCGGGTATCACGTCGTGAAGGACAAAGTTCACGTCCATGATTTGCAGGCGACGATCCTTCACTGCCTCGGCCTGGAGCACACGAAGCTGACGTACAAGTTCCAGGGCCGCGACTATCGCCTGACGGACGTGCATGGCGAAGTGGTGAAGGGAATTCTGGCGTAGTAGCCCGCTCAAAAACGTGATTGGATTGTAGCCGCCGACGTAAGAAGGCGGATTTCCTCTACCCTCGAAACTCCATCCGCCTTCCTACGTCAGCGGCTACTTTTTGAACGGCTGTTATTCGACCGTCACCGGTTCATCCGGACGCACCACCACGAAGAAGGATTCCTTGCCCTCCTCTTCACCGCCCAGAATCGCCATGCGTTCGTTCGATGCCTGCCGTGTCTTGGTCACCAGCCCGCTGCGGCGGAACAAACGCACTTCGAGTTCACCAGATTTCAACCGCTCGATCTCCAGCGAACGATGATTAGCCAGTGCAACCTTGGTGGTCTTCGCGGAATTCAACTGCACCTTTTGGCGTTCCGTTTCCCAATAATGTTTCCAGCGGAAGACCGGCGAAAGCTTGGCACTCAGTTTCGGTCCGACCGCCCGGTAGTTGGTTCCTGACGGCCGATCCTGATCGCTACCGCGGATCACCTGCACGTAAAGCTGGGAGGAATCCGCTGCGCCAGCCTGGAGAAAGAAAAAGAGAAATCCGATCAGAAATATTCCAGCACGGGTCATAGGCATATTTCGACGGAGCGTTTGCGGTAGAACTTCAAACGGATCTCAGCGCGAGGTGTAAAAACTTTCCAGTCCGCGAGGAGTTCCCCTTGTCGCGAAAACTATTCGCTCGTATAGCTTGGCCGTGAAAGCACCCGGGGCATCGATTCGACTAAACGACGCCGCGCCGACCGTCCGAGGCCGGGGCGCGGCCCAGAACCCGACGAATCGGTTTGAGAAGATTCACCTCGAACAAGACGAAGATTGGAACGCCGAGGAAGATGCCGCGCCGCGCACGCAGTTCTTTCGCGATACGACGCAGACGTTCATCACGCAGAACAACAGTCCCGACGTCGGTTTCGAGACGAGCATCAATCCTTATCGCGGGTGCGAGCACGGGTGCATCTACTGTTTTGCGCGGCCGACGCACGAGTACTTGGGATTCTCTGCGGGATTGGATTTCGAATCGCGCATCATGGTCAAGGAGAACGGCCCGGAGTTGTTGCGCAAGGAACTCTCCGCCCGCAAATGGAAGCCGCAAACGATCGTGATGAGCGGCGTGACGGACTGCTACCAGCCCATCGAGCGCAAGCTGAAGATCACGCGGCGCTGTCTCGAAGTGCTCGCGGAGTTTCGCAACCCCGTCGCGATTATCACGAAGAACCATCTCGTCACTCGCGACATTGATTTTCTGGGTGAACTGGCGCGGCACAACGCCGCCGTGGTGAATGTTTCCATCACCACGCTCGATGCCACGCTGACGCCGCGGCTCGAACCGCGTGCTTCACTTCCAAACTATCGGCTCGCCGCCGTGCGTGAGCTGACGCAAGCGGGCGTGCCGGTGAACGTGATGGTCGCGCCGGTCATCCCCTGCATCACCGATCATGAAATGCCGCGCATCCTCGAAGCGGCGGCGGAAGCGGGCGCGGTTTCAGCGGGCTACGTCCCCGTGCGATTGCCCTGGGCGGTCGCACCGCTGTTCGAGAACTGGGTCGCGCGCCATTTCCCGGATCGAAAAGAAAAGGTGCTGAATCGCATTCGTGAAATGCGCGGCGGCAAACTCAACGATCCGAACTTCGGCTCGCGCATGCGCGGCGAAGGCATTTTCGCGGAGCAGATTCACAAGATGTTTGAGGTCGCTTGCCGTCGCGCGGGCTTGCCGAAAAGGCATGTGGAATTATCAACGTCCGCGTTCCGGGTGCCGGATGGACCGCAGCTTTCGCTGTTCAATTCTTGAGATTGGGAAACAGGACGAACGACCTACCAGCGCCAAAAGGCGATGCGCACCAGTTCCCACGCTGCGCGAAGACTCTCCCAAAAACTATTCGACAGCGCCGAGAGCATGGAAATCACCACGGCGCACACGCCCATGCTCAACAGCCCAGCCAGCGGTTCCATGGTCGGCAGCGTGCCGACGACCATGCCGAGGAAAGCTCCGACCAGTGCTCCGCAAAACAAGCGGGTCTTCAACTCAGACGGGGGATTTTCTTCATTGCGCATTTTGAACAGGATAAAGAGCACACTCTGGAACTGTTGTGAAAAAGATTTTCCCAAAATTTGCAACGTCAGCGGGAATTTCAAATGCAAGCTGCATGAGACTTTGTTCCGGCAACGGTATTTTGCAGCGCGAGTTGATTCTAGCCGTAGGCCCGCAGATTCCACTCTTCAATCAGTTCTGGCGGGATCTCTTTGAGGAAGCGCGACGGTAGTTGCATCGCATCGCCGCCGTAACCCTGGGTCGCGCGAATGAGCGGATAACTCAGATACAATTCATCGCGAGCGCGCGTAATGGCCACGTAGAACAGGCGCCGCTCCTCTTCTTCGCCTTCAATCGATTCGCTGGAGCGCGCGGAGGGAAACATCCCGTCGCACAGCATGATGATGAACACGATGTCGAACTCGAGTCCCTTGGCCTGATGAATGGTGGAGAGCCGAATCTGTTCGTCGTCCTTCGTGTTGGCGCGATCTTCTTCCGCCTCGATGTTCGTGAGCAGCGAAAGTTGCGTGAGAAAATCTTCCGTCGTTTTGAACTGCTGCGCGAAACTGGCGAGTTGCTCCAGGTCTTCCAGGCGGTTGCGATAGTTCGCAAACGTTTCCTTCAAATAATCTTCGTACTGCGCCTCGATGACCGTGCGAATCATCTCCGAAGCTTTGGAGCGGACAGGCTGAACTTCAAGCTGCGACATCGTGATCGCGAACTGCGTCCAGGCCTTCTCCGCCTTTTTGGGAGCCGCGCTGAGACAGGATTGCAGCGCGGCGGCGATCGGGCTTTGAGTTTCGGGTTTTGAGTTTCGGGTGGGCGGTTCGCCCGCGGTCGCGGCGGCAATTCCTTCGACGGTGGTCGGCAACCCGAAACTCGAAACTCGAAACACCGAAGCAAACTTCGTCCACAACTTCTCTGCGCCCTTACCACCAATCCCCGGCAGCATTTGCGCCAGCCGCTTGAAGGAAAGCTCGTCGTTGGGATTCGTGACCAGCTTGAGAAACGCCGCCACGTCTTTGATATGCGCCTGCTCGAAAAACCGGATGCCGCTCGTGATGCTGAAGGGAATGTTACGCCGCGTGAATTCCAGTTGCAGTTCCAGCGCGTGAAAATGCGAGCGGTAGAGAATCGCCATCTCGTTCATGCTGCGTCCCTCCTCGCGCAACTCCAACACGCGTTGCGCCACGAACCCCGCTTGCTCGTTCGCGTCGCCGCACGTCACGAGCACGGGTTTCTGTCCTGACTTCTTGGCTGCCGTCAGCTGCTTGGCGAACTGATTCACGTTGGGCGCAATGGCGGCATTGGCGACCGCGAGAATCTCCGGCGTGCTGCGGTAATTGACTTCGATCTTGTAAGTCCTGGCGCCGGGATAGCGTTGCGGAAATTCGAAGATGTTCCGGAAGTTCGCGCCCCGCCACGAGTAGATGCTTTGCGAATCGTCGCCCACCACCATCACGTTCTTGTGCTTCGAGCCCAGCAAGTCGATGAGGTCGCTCTGCAACTTGTTCGTGTCCTGATACTCATCGACCAGGATGAATTGGAAGCGGCGCTGAAAGCGTTCACGAACGTCTTCATGGTCCCGCAACAGCTTGAGCCACAACGCGAGGAGATCGTCGAAGTCCATCACGTTCGCGGCTTGCTTGCGTTTGCGGTAGCGATTCGCCACGTCCTCGATCTGCGGCGCGAGCGCGAGAAAGTAATCGTAGTCCTGTGCCACCACTTCGCCGATTGAGCGATGCGTGTTCACGCCCATGGAAATGATGTCGCTCACCACGTCGGCCTTGGGAAAACGCGTCGCCTTCACGTCGATTTCCGCTTCGGCGATGCACGTCTTGAGCAGGTCACTCGAATCTTCACGGTCGAGAATCGTGAAGTCGTTGCGGTAGCCGAGCAGTTCCGCATGACGACGCAACACGCGGACGCCGATGGAGTGAAACGTTCCGCCCCACAGTTCGGGCAAGTCGTAGCCGAGCAAATCCACGACACGCCGCATCATCTCGCGCGCGGCTTTGTTCGTGAAGGTCAGGAGAAGAATGCGGTCCGGCGGAATCCCTTGCTCCAGCAAATACGCGACGCGATACGTCAGGGTGCGTGTCTTGCCCGAGCCGGCCCCGGCGATCACGAGCGAAGGTCCGGGCAGCGCAGTCACAGCGGCATGTTGCTGTTCGTTCAATTCCCGCGCGTAGTCGATCTGAAGTTCGACTGGCGCATGAAAAGGTTGCAGCACGTACTCGCGTGACATCCGCGCAAGGTAAGCGCGCCGGACGCGAGGAGGAAAATCAATTCACGACCGAGACGTTCGTGAGCCGGAGGAGTTTCCTGATGTTCACCTCGATCGCATCGAGGTAAAAATTCGGTCCATCGGGATAAGGGTCGGCGAGAAAACGGTGCAGCCCGCCAAAGTCCTTCTCGATCTTCGGCATGACGTATTGCTGCCAGAAACCTGGCGTGTTGCGCATCAGTTCTTCGGGAGAATTGAACGCAATGGCCTTCGGTGAATCGCCGCCGCTGTAGCGCGCCGCCTCGGCGAATTCCAAATAGAGCACGGGCAATTTCTCGACGTAATCTTTGGCAGCCATCTGCCCGAGCAAATCCGCGGTGCCCAGCGCGAAGCCAACGACGCGATCCAATTCGCTCGTGAAAGGAATCGTTGCCAGGTCCACGTTCACGCCCGTGCAACGAATCATGTTCTGCACGGAGTGCGTGTCTGCGGCGTTAAAACCTTTCTCAGCGAGAAAATGCCGAGCGAATTCTCCGCTTCGGCGAACGTGCGTGGCGGTATATTTTGCGCCCGTGCCTTCCGTATCGTTTGCCCGTTTCAAATAACCGGTGTCGTGCATGAGAATCGCGAACAGCCCCAGCTCGAAAGCCATCGGCGTCAGCTCGAGTTGCACGCCTGCGAAATGCCGGCCGCGAAGAATGCGCGCTAGGGCCAGCGTGCCTTGTAAAGTATGTTCGAGGTCGTGATAACGCGCGTCGATGGCCTGGTAGCCCGCGTAGTTTCCCGAGAACCACTGCTCCGCCCAGCCAAAAGCCTCGGGGATGAAACGGCTGTCCGCTTTGGGAAAAAGGGACGAAAAGATCGCATCGACTTCGCTCTGCACCGCAGCCAGATCGCGCGTATCCACCGCTGGGAACATGTCGGCACAATGAATCATTTGGGTCAAAATGAAATTCTTTTTTGCTCCAGGCGCTTCCTTGAGCAAACATCAATCCAGTTGCAGGAATGAAAATGCCAATACCCAGAACGATCACTTCGAAGATGAAGGAGCGCACGCGTCTGTTCCCCGTTCAGCGCTGGCCTCGCCTCCATTAACCCATGGCTCGCGCGCATTTGTCTCCTCGGCCTGACCCCAGCATTCTGGCTCGCTCACGCACGAACTGGGAAATCATCCGGCGAGTCGGGACTTACCTGAAGCCGTATCCGTGGATGGCCGTTGGCACGATTGCGTTCGCGTTGCTGGCGCTGGCGTGCTCGTTTGCTTATCCGATTCTGACCAAGCGCGTGATCAACGAAGTGATCCTCAAGCGGCAGACCGATCAACTGATGCCCGTTATGCTGGGACTGCTCGGCGCTTTTCTGCTGCGCGATCTGTTCACCAGCCTGCGCGTTCGCCTCAACAACACGTTTGAACAAAACGTGATCTACGACATGCGCCGCGAGGTTTACGGCAAGCTCCAGCGCTTGCCTGTGAATTATTTCGATCAGCGTTCCTCCGGCGATCTCATGACGCGCGTGATTGAAGATGTGAACTCCGTCGAGCGCCTGCTCATCGATGGGACGGAAATCGGCACTGTGGCCGTGCTCAGCATCCTGGGCGTGCTCACTTATTTGTTCCTCACGAACCCCGTGCTTGCCTCCGTCGCATTGATCCCGCTGCCGATCCTCGCGGGCGGCGCGTACTGGTACACAACCACGGCGCACAAGCGGTATCGCGCGCAACGCGAAGCCGCCAGCGCCATGAACGCGTTGCTCATGGACAACCTGCAAGGCGTTCGCCAGATCAAATCGTTCGGGCACGAACGCCATGAGGACACGCGATTCGCCGCACGCGCCGATGGGCTGCGCCGAGGCACACTGCTCGTCATGCGCGCCTGGGCAAATTACTCGCCCGCCATGAGCTTTGCCTCCGCGCTCGGCACAGGCCTGGTGATGTGGGTCGGCGGCTGGCAAGTCCTGAATGGGCAGCTTTCGCTCGGCGATCTGATCGGATTTCTGCTATTTCTCGCGCTGTTCTACGAACCAGTGACTCGACTGCACGGTCTGAATCAAATATTGCAAGCCGCGCGCGCGGCCGGCGAACGCGTTTTCGACATTTTGGATTCCGCGAGCGAAACCTCCAACCCGCACCGCACCGAAACCTTCGGCACGCGCCCACAACGTGCCCCCGGTGACGTGGTTTATGAAAACGTGAGTTTCAACTACGCCGGTGATCGCGTGGTGCTGAAAAACATTTCGTTGCACGCGCGACCGGGAGAAATGATTGCGCTCGTCGGCCCTACAGGCGCAGGCAAATCCACGCTTGTGAATTTGTTGCCCGCCTTCTACGAAGCGACGAGCGGGCGCATCCTGCTCGACGGTCGCGACGCCCGTTCGCTGACGCTCGATTCGTTGCGCGCCCAAATCAGCGTCGTCAGCCAGGAGCCATTTCTGTTCAACGGCACCGTGCGCGAGAACATTCTCTACGGCAGGCTGGAGGCGACCGAAGACGAATTGTTTGCCGCTGCGCGCGCCGCGAATTGCCATGAGTTCATCACGCGATTGCCGGAAGGCTACGATTCGCGCGTCGGCGAGCGTGGCGTGAAACTCAGCGTGGGCGAGAAACAGCGCGTCAGCATTGCCCGCGCGTTGCTCAAGAACACGCCCATCATTATCCTCGACGAAGCGACCGCGAGCGTGGACACCGCGACCGAGAAGCTCATTCAGGAAGCACTCGAACATTTGATGGCGCACCGCACCAGCTTCGTGATCGCTCATCGTCTTAGTACGATTAGGCGGGCCGATCAAATCCTCGTGTTGCGGGCCGGGGAAATCATCGAGCGCGGCACGCATGATGAATTGCTCGCCGTCGATGGCCTCTACGCCAAACTCGCCCGCATCCAAAACACGACCTTCATCGAAGAGAGCTTCGAGAAACTGACGGCGACGCCGTGATTTGACTGCTACAAAGACAGATGCCCCAGTGCCAGCAAACCGTAGCAGGTATATTCGCAATCGAGGTGATCATCTGCCCAATTGCCGTGGAATGATCCTTCATTGATCCACAGCGAATCCACGAAGTCCAGGCATGGCTCTTTGATTTTCTCGAATGACGTTCCGAGTCCAGCGAGCGCGTGCAGCGCCGTGGCGGTGGAAAGCAAATCCGGAATGGGCGCACCGGGCACGGCGAGGAACCCGCCTTGCGGATGCGCTTGCGCCAATAACCATTCGCCGACGGCCGCGTTCACCGGCATGTTCAGATTTCTGAGGACGGTCACTGCGGCCGCCGTGGCATTGGTCGCGCCCACTGGCATCGCGCCGCGGCCAAAAACTTCGTTGGTCCACGCGCCATCTTCGGTTTCCAAAAACTTCAACGAGCGAACCAACTCCATTGGCTCAGGCAGTAACACATTGAGATCCTGGTGAGCCGCGAGTCCGAGGAATGCGCCGTATGCTGAACCTCGCGCGCTCTTTGGCGCAGAGTTGAACCCGCCATTGCGTGCGCGAAATCTGGCGAGCCGTTCGACCACCGCCATGCGCGTTGAGGCTGGCGCTGCATTCTTCCCCACGGCAGTCCAGCATCGGGCCAGCGCGCTGAGGTGAACAAAATCCAATCCGGCTCCGTCGCCAAACGAAGTGGCAAACGCGTGCAATCGTTCGGCATCAATCGACTCCTGGAGCGCGGCCAGCGCATCAACGCCGAACACGGTGTAGTAAAGATCGCTTCGGCCCTGGCGATCTTTGAACCCGCCATCTTCGTTCTGTTGCGACCGCAAAAAAGCCGCGACGAGCCGGGCCGCCTCTCCGCCCAGAACTTTTGGCGCGAGCCGCGCGACCTGCAACATTTCCAATCGGATGCTCACGCGCGGGATAAGACTTCACGCCCATCGCCCGCGCAAGAAATGTCCGTTGGACAAGGCCCGGTTCAGAACGAACTTATTCGCGGAGGGAACTATGGAGGCAAGAATCATCATACCGACGGCAGAAGGCGAACGGCTCAGCTACGAGTTACGGCTGCACCACGGCGGCGCGGGCGAAGAGTTGAAAATCGTCTTCAACACCAGCGAGGAAACCTTCGAGCGCTGGCTTTTCTATCTGTTACGCGACGTGGGCGCGCACATTGTGGCGGATGATCCCAAACGCCTGCGCGCCGCCCTGGGGCTGGGCGAAAATGAAGCTGGAGTGATCCACGCCGACGATGTTCCTGAACTGGATGTGACGCGGCACGGGGTGAAAACGTGAAGGTTTCCAAAGGTAAGACGCGTCGCCCCACCTTACGCATCTTCCACTTTACTGACGCAGGCGATAGAATGTCGTCGTGGGAGGATTCGTCGTGCAGTACAGGCTGGTCTTGATTGGGCCGGGAACATCGATCCAGTTCGTTCCCGTCAGGACATTCGCGCGCTGGAGAGTGAGGCCCTCGCCCGGCCAGGAAATGCACACCACGTTGGTCGTTCGCGAAACGCGCAGCGAAGTTTCAGTCGCGAGCGCGCGCACCAGCGAAGCGGTGGAGCCGAACACCACATCGATGTCGTTCGTGCTGATCTGATGGACTTCCGCCGCCAGCACGTTGTCGCCATCCACGACAAGGTTGGTCAGCACTTCGCCGCTCAGACGAAACACGTCCGGCACGTCCTCCGTGGCTTCGCAACTGTTGATCGGGCAACCATCGGCGAGCGATGAGTAAACAATACCCTGGGGCGCGGCGGCCATGCGCACGCGTTGGATTTCCACCCCGTTCAAATAAAATACCGCGCCGTCATCGATGTAATTCGTGAACAGCAAAGCCAGTCCCGTCGGGGAATCATTCAAGGTGAAGTGCGTGCGGAAATAGTAAGTGGAAGAGAGAACCCCGTTCGTCTCGTCGTCGAGCGACGTGACCCGCGGGCTCACGCCGACGTTGTCTTCGATGTAAAGCAGCGCCGGTCCCTGCCCCAGCCAGCCGGAATCATCGTACGCAATTCCAGTCCAATTGGTGCCATCAAGATTGTTGGCGGTGAACCGCCATGAGTTGCTGAACGTGACGAGCGGAATGAGGAACGACGCGGTCGTGAAGGTTCCATCGTACGTGTAACGGTTCGTGCCAATCGAAGAGACGAGGCGGAAGTAGTACGGTGTGGCTTGCTGCAAATCGGTGAGCACCATCGCGTGGTTCGCGACGAGAGTTGAGTCCAGGGCATTGGAGAAACCAAGCGCAGGCGTAGCGCCGAAGAGGATCTGTGAGGTGGAGTTCGAAAGAGTCGTCCAGATGAACGTCGCGTTCGTTTTGCCGGCGATTGCGATCACATTTGTAAAGAAGGGCGGCACGATAGGAGGAAGAGGCAGCGTAAATTGAACGGCGCTTTCAAAGGCGACATCGGCGCTTGGATTTCCTGGCCGGAAATTGTGCAACTCGACCGCATACACATTGGTGCCCACAACAACATTGCTCAAAGCGTTGCCCGTCAGCGTGAAAATCATCGGACAAGTGGCGCTGTTCATCAGGTTTGGGTGGGTGCAAGGACAGTTCACGGGGGTGGTCGTGCTGTTGAGGACGACGCCAGCAGGCATGTTCGTGCGAAAAACCTCAAACCCGTTGAGATAAAAGACTGCGCCGTCGTCGAGGTAGTTCGAAAAAATAAGCGACAAACCCGACAAGGTGTTTGAGTAAACAAAAGCCGTGCGGAAATAGTAAGTGGCGAATGGATATGCACCTTCAAGCGGCATCCGCGTGCCAGAGGAAAAATTCGGAACGAGGTTGGTGTAATTGATGAGCGATGCACCATTGCGATTGTCCGCCCAAAGACATGCCGGACCGTTGGACCAACCACTGTCATCGTACGACGCGGCCTGCCAGTTAGCGCCGTCGAGATTGTTCGTGGTGTAGCGCCAGTTCGCGGAGAGAGGCAGCAAGGTTCCGCCGGCATAATTCGTGGTGGTGAACGAGAATGTGGCGCAGGACGAGGAGTATTCGACGCCGCCATAGACCGAGAGCACGCGATAGTAGTAGCGCGTCCCAGAATTCAGTCCGCTGAGCGCCACGGAGTGATTGGTCGAAAGCGTCGAGTCGAGCGGCGAGAAGGCGCCGAGGCTGGGCGTCAGTCCGTATTCCAACTGTGTCGTGGCATTGGAGATCGTGGTCCACGTCAACGTCGCCGTGACGCTGCCGGGAATAGAAACAATGTCGTTGACGAAGGCGGGCAAAGGCAGCGCGTAGATGCCTAACTGAGAACCGGTGATGCGCTCGCGCCTTTGCGGGCCTCCGACGTAGCTAGAGTGGCCCATCGGTTGCGGGTTTCCGCTACAGTCCGCCATATACATCGCGGTGGATCCGCCGCCGTCCATAGCGATGCCGTCCGAGGCTCCGAATTGCAGCAGCCATATACCCATGTGGTCATCATTGGCGCCGTCGCTGTAGCCCGGTTGCCGGCCATCGATGATCAGCATGTAGAAATAGCGCCGATCCGCGGAAAGCCCAAATAACGTGCGCGGCTGCAACTGATGAAACGTCGGGTCGGGATACGTGGGTGTCAGCGCGGCGCCGCCAATGATCACGCCATTAGTCAAGACCGCGTAGTAGCCGCTGAAGGCGGAATAAATGCCGGCGGTGTTCGTGCCGGGCGGAGAATTGTTCAACACCATGAAAGCTGTTTTATTCGTAGTAAACAGCATTGAAGCCCAGCGGTTATTGCTGTCGGGACCGAAATCGCTCGCGGAAACAACAGCCCCGGTGGAAATGGACAGGCCAAAGACCTGCGCCGGCAATCCTTCAAGGTTCGGGTCGGTGCCCTGCGAGGTATTGTAGAAGTTTGCCGCGCTCGCCACCTGCACGCCGTACTTCTTGATGAAATTGCTGACGCTGATCGAGTAGGTTTCAGATGAATTGGCGACGTAGTTCGCCGCGCGTGGAGTGGGAAACAATTGAACGTCGGGATCAGTCAAATCGACACGCACGCAGTGGGCCACCTGAAGAGCCGAGTCGGTGTAGAACACACCGTTGTTCACGAACGTCGTCGTAGGGAAATTCGTTGCCACTGCGCGGTCCACGCCTTTGAAGATTGGAATCCAGGGCGTGACCACCATGTCCGCTCTCACCATCGTCACGCACAAGAAAACAATGAGACTCACGGCGCGGGCTTTGAAAAACAGGCTCATGGAATCATTCAGTCACCGCTGTATTTATACTTGTAGCCGGGAATCGGATCGCGCGTGTAGGCCGCATTGATGCCGTCGTAATAAATGGGGATGAAATCCACATGGCCATCCACGAAGCCGACGACGCTTTCGGCGTTGTTGTAAAAGGGCTGGTTTCTCTTTCCGGTGCGGCTGCGATGCCACGAGAGCGGCGCGTGGGCCGTCCATTCCATCATCAGCAGCGTCAGGGGCGGCTCTTTGATCGAGGCCACGTTCTTCCCTGCGAGATTTGGAACGCCGGGGAGACTCACCGCATTCAAAACGTAACTGCCGTAATCAAACTTCGCGCTCAACCGGAACGGCTTGTTCTCTTCGTAGCCACGATCGTCGGGACAGCCGAACACTTTGTCGGCGGGTGAAGAAGGTCCTTTCAATCCCAGGTCGCCTTTGACGGCTTCTTTGTAAAACCACCAGATGGCGCCCTTGAGGCCGGGTTCTTCCTCTGGGAAGTGGCCGTTGTTTTGAGCGGCGTAAGAGAGCACGGCGCCGGTGATCTGCTGGAGATTGCTGGTGCATAGCGCCTGCCGCGAACGTCCGCGCGCGCGGGTCCACATGGGCAAGGCAATGGCCGCAGTCAACATCAGCACGGCGATCACCATCAACAATTCGGGCAAGGCAAATCCTCGATGCAGATTATGCGAAGATGAAATGGGGAGAGAACCGTTCAATGCTTTCATCGTCCTGCGGTTTCGGTCGCGAGTAACTCCGTCTGGTTCTGCGGCGTGACCCATTGGAAATAATTGTCGAACCACGCCGAGAGAGTGTCTGAAGCGGGCGGCACGCCCGGCCTGGGCCGGCTGATGACCGCGGCTTGCAGCAGGTGGTCAGCAAACAGTGCGTGCAAATTGATCTGCCGCGGCATGTCGCCTGAACAAAGGGCAATGACTTTGGGCCGCTTCTCGCCCACGCGGGCTTTCTGCGCCGGACTCAAGACGGGCGGTCCCATGAACGACACTACGACGTCGGCGTCAGATTGTTTGCGCAGAATTTCCGCGAAATCGCCCGGCGGCACGCGCACGACGCGGAGCGGGTCCAGCTTGATCAAATTAGTGGCGGCCACGGTGTGACCCGCGCGGCGCAGTGCCTGATGAAAAGTTTTCAACTGCACCTCGGCCCCCGGATAACGAAACGCGCTTGTGTCGGGCGCAATGAGCGTCACGCGTCCGCCGCTGCCCAGCAATTTTGTAGTCTGCGCGGCGAGGGCTTCGCCCAGAGCAGCGTGAGGACGCCGCTCCACCTTTGGCATCGGCCCGAAGTAGCGGATCGCGAGGACCGCAACCGCCGCCACAATCGCCAAAAGCGAAAACACAATTTTGATTTGCCGTGCTTGCATGGCTGTTCAGGAATTCGCTGAGTCTTTCCTGAACCCACCGGCGCAAGCGAGAAAAAACCCAACGTGAAGGCTGCATTTGGCAACGATGAGCGCAGGGAACAACGCGTTGCAGTCTTTGCTTCCAAATTGTCACGCGGCATTCACCGGCCCGTCGTTGCTGCCAGAGCGCACCTCAGGAAGAATTCCCACCATGCACGAAAGGATTCTGGTGGTGGACGATGAGCCGGACGTGGTCGAACTGATCGGCTTCAATCTGCGGTCGCGCGGCTACGAAGTGATCTCCGCGAGCAATGGGCTCGAAGCGCTTCTGAAGACGCGGCGGTTCCATCCCGATCTCGTGGTGCTCGATGTGATGATGGACGGCATGGATGGATTGTCCGTGTGTGAAATTCTGCGGACGCAACCCGCAACCAGGTCGATGCCGGTGATCATCGTCACGGCGGCGGCGGGCGAAATGGCGAAGCTGAACAGCTTTTCCGCCGGCGCCACCGATTTCATGACCAAGCCATTCAGTCCGCAGGATTTGGTCCGCAAGGTGGGCCGTCTCCTGGAGTCCGCGCCGCGCCAAAGCCAACGTGATTCGGATTTGGACGATCCGTCGCCATCTAGTCCGCCATCGCCATGAGCTGCCGCGGCGTGAGCAGCCAATCCAATTCCGCGCAGCGCCCGAAACGAATGCCGTCGAGAGTGAGTTTCAACACCCCGCCCTTTTTCAAATTCAATCCCGCCACGGGCCGGCCAAAGATCAGCGTCGCTGCCAGCGTACTCAGATAAGGTTCGTGACCCACGAGTCCGATACTCTCCGCCCGCCCTTTGAACGCGGCAATTTCCTGAATCAACGCCTGCCGATTCCCCCGTGGTGTCAACGCGTCAGTCAGTTGTAAATGTCGGCGGATATTGAATCGCGCGGCCACCATGTCCGCCGTTTCTTGCGCGCGGCGATATGGGCTGGAAAGGAGAACATCGAAGGAGATTTCGAGCGCCTGCAAGCCCTTCGCGATCCGGCGCATCTTTTTCTTTCCCTCCGGCGTCAAGGGACGTTCGCTATCGTCACCTTTGAACTCTTCGCGTTCCAAGGCGATGGCGTGCCGCAACAAATACAACTCCATGATAAAACCTCCGCTCTCCACTGACCCCGGTCGCGCCCGCACTCCGCGCTCACGCGTGGCCGCTCGTACTGGCCTCCTGCTCAATCATATCCGCGGCATCACCGAGGTCGAACGGGAATCCGAAGAGGCGGCGGCAGGAACGACCGTCATTCTCTTTTTTGCCGGAGAAGCTTTTCCACTCCTGGACAAGGAGCCAGCCGCGCGCGGTGCAATTCCAGTTTTGGCCTTCGTCCTTTTCGCGCGCGCCGGTTGGGATTTCTTTTCCAACTTTTGCAACTGCTTCTCCGTGTCGGCCACCGCTTCGCGCGCTTGAGCGATTGCCTTGCGCGTTGATTTCAATCTCTTGCGCGCGAGCTTCAGAGATTTTTTTGCCTTTTTGTATGCCGCCTTGGCCGTGCGCACGGCCGTCTTGGCCTCGAGGCCTTTGCGCTCCGAATCCGTCAGCTTCTCTTTGGCGCCGGCGACTGCGAGGCGAGCCTTGGCCGCCGCTTCATTGTTGGCATTCATGTGTTCCTTTATTGGGTGGACAAAACCAGCACGTTGGGCGCGCCAGCACGGGCCGTTCTAACAGCCCCTTCCGTCCCCGCAATCCTCGCTTGTGACACTTTTGCGCCCGAATTTCTGGCAGTTCACGGCCATGATGGAAAACACGGAATCCGGCCCTGAAGCACCGTCATTTCTTACACGCGCGCCGGGCACTCCAGAGCGCCAAGCCCAACAGCGCCAGCGCGAAGGTCGAAGGCTCGGGAATCACCGAGGTCAAATAAAACCCGCCCACCTGTCCGGGGCCAGTGCCGAAAATGGAGATGGTCCCGGAAGACGGTATCGTGAAGAAACCCATCGTCGATTGGCCGACCAACGGATAGGGCGGCGTCTGAGTGAGTGCCAGAGCGTACGCCTCTTCATAAGTATTGCCGGCGAAGCTCGACCAACCGCGCACTTGAAAAGAAAGCTGAGTGCCGGGAGTCAGCGCCAGGCTGACGTTGCCGCCTTGAAACGTGCCTGCGATGAGGCCGTTCGTTGTCACCGTTACAAGCGTGGAAGGCGTACTGCCAAAGAGCGCCACGTAGAGACCGAACTTGTAATCACCCGGCCCCGTAATGGGCGCCATCGACACAAAATTAGTAATCTGCGTCTGGCCATTGTTGGCGAAGAGAATCGTCCCCTGCCCGTATGCGGCGGAGGCGAGAATTAAAGCGGAGAAAACAGCACACAATGTTTTCATGACGTCCCTATTGTTTAGCCGGTGGTGAACGCGCGATGTTTTAGCACCACTTGCGCGCCGCCGACAAGGCGAAGTTCCCGTACGTTTCCGGGTCGTGTGGGTTCATTAAGGAGGCGCACCAAACGAGCACATGCCGCACGACCGTAAGCTGCCCCGGCAAAGGTTTACTGTAATCAGGTGGCCGCGTGACCGATCTGACGGCTGGTAGGGCCGCGGTGCTCCCACCGCGCCGCGCTGTGAATGGAACGGGCGCGGGAAGATTTTCCGAGCCTCACCCCGGGGCGCTGAGGACAGCGCCGCTTTACCGACCGACGGATAATTTGCTCGTTGACGCGATCTGAAGGCAAATCACAGTAGGGCCATGAAACCACTACTTTATGTTCTCCTGCTTGTAGCATTTGCGGTGTTCGCGGCTGACTCACCGAAAGGCTCGACCGAAGTCGGTCGCTATCAATTGGCGAGTGGAACGTACTCCGGCATACCAAGCCCTGAACACGTGGTCCTAAAGATCGACACCGTCACGGGAGCCACATGGCAATTGTTAGCGATCCCGGTTAAAGCCGATCAAAAGAAATACCCAGGGTTGAATGTAGTCGGCTGGGTTGAAGTAGTGGAAGATCCCATTGCCGAAGCAGATAAGGTGGGCAAGAAACTTGGCGGAGGTCGCTAGACGAAATCAAACCGTTATATGTGGAGTTGGAGAGGGAACGGTCACGGCCTCTCTGCAAAACCAGCTCATTCCACAGTCCGTCCAGTTTTGATTGTTAAGTGCAATCTGCGGGGCCTTTGCTTTTTCAATCATCGGGAATGACGCTTCCATAAACTTGCCGTAGATAGACCGCACGACCGTCTTGCTCAGTAAGGTGTGAGCGGCTACTCGATCTGATTTCACTATCGCTTCAAACGAGGATTCATCGGTCGCTCGTTCCAATCGCTGAATCATCGCGAAAGCCTGAGGTTTTGAATCGTCAAACTCTTTCTCCGGATCAGGGATGCCGTGGTGCTTTTCGATAACTTTCCAGAGTCTCAAAAGAAAATCTCGCTGCGCTTGTGTCAGAGTTTTGGACGCCTGCATATTGTTGAAATCATCTCCTTCGATCTTTGGCAAAATGAAAATTAGTCTGTAGCTCACTCCTTCAACGCCGCCGCCAAATCCGTCTCGTGCTTCACGCGCGCGCCCGCGATGTCGTAGGCGTGGTTGTCGGTGTGGTCGGGATTGAGCGGCGAGATGTCGCGCAGTTTCTTGATCAGCCCCGGCAAATGCTTGAGCACGTAGTCCACTTCCTCCGCCGTGTTGTACATCCCCAGGCTGAAGCGCACGCTGCCGCGCGCGCGCATCGGGTTCAGGCCCATGGCCGTGAGCACGTGCGAGGGATCGAGCGAGCCGGTGGTGCAGGCGCTGCCGCTGCTGCAACAAATCCCAAGCTGGTCGAGCAGCAGGAGCACCGCTTCCGCTTCCACGAAGTCGAAGGCGATGTTCGCGGTGTTGGGCAGGCGGTCTTCCCTGGCGCCGTTGCGCACGGTGTTGGGAATGGTGGTGAGAATGGTGTTCTCGAGTTTGTCGCGCAGGGCGCGCACGCGGGTGTTCTCGTCGTGGAGATTGGCCATGGCGAGTTCCGCCGCGCGTCCAAAGCCGACGATGTGCGCGACGTTCTCGGTGCCGCCGCGGCGCCCGCGCTCCTGGTGCCCGCCAATAACGTAGGGCTGATACTTGGTGCGGCGCTTCACGTAGAGCAGGCCGATGCCCTTGGGCGCGTGGAGCTTGTGCGCGCTGAGCGAAAGGAAATCCACGCCGAGCGCCTTGACGTCGATTTTCAATTTGCCGGGCACCTGCACGGCGTCGGTGTGGCAGAGCACGCCCTTGCTGCGGCAGATGGCGGCGATTTCCTCGATGGGGAAAAGGACGCCGGTCTCGTTGTTCGCCCACATGATGGAAACGATGGCGGTGTCGGGGCGAATGGATTTCTCCAGCAGATGCACGTCGAGCGAGCCATCGCTTTCCACGGGGAGGAACGTGACTTCGTAGCCCTGCTTGCGGAGGTATTCGCCGAAATTGATGTTCGCGGAATGCTCAACCGCCGTCGTGATGACGTGCTTCTTCGTGGGATTCGTGACGAGCGCGGAATGAATCGCGGAGTTGTTGCTCTCAGTGCCGCACGAGGTGAACACGATTTCCTTCGGGTCAGCATTGATAAGCGCAGCGACTTTTTCGCGCGCCTTCTCGACGTGGCCGTGGACCTGCGAGCCGAACGCGTAGGCGCTGGAGGGGTTGCCCCAGAATTCGCTGAGCATCGGAATCATCACTTCCGTTACCTCAGGGGCGACGCGAGTCGTGGCGTTGTTGTCGAAGTAAAAAACTTTGGGTTGCTGACTCATAAATTCGTCGGCGTAACTTTAGGGGACGTGTGGGGCGGCGCAAGGACGCAGTTGCCGCACGCTGGATCGCCCGTCAATCACGGTTAGTTCGGCGTACGCTCAGTCTTCGTCATCCTCGTCATCATACAACGTGCATTGAAATTTTCCGGCGTAATAATGGGAACCTGACTCGTCCCTCCGTCGCCCGGTCGTTTCAAATTTGCCCGTCATGAGGTTCTTCCTGATTGTTCCGGTAAATCTGTAGCCAGAAACGGGGGCGCCAATGACGAAAGTTATGTGATAGACGCCTGGTTTCTTGAGCGTCCATGTGCCGCTCTCGCTTGGAGTGCTGTGGAAACCAAGGCCAAGCTTGCGGATAAAGTTCGCCTGAACCGTGCCGTTAGTGGCCAGCCTCACTTCCAGCAGGCCCTGCAACCGATCTGAAGGAACCGGAGATTTGGTGTGATACCACACACCTGCCCACAAAAACTCAGCGTGAGCGGCAATTGAAAAACAAAAGGCAACGACGAGGAACGAAAGGAGGCGTTTCATGAAAGCGGACGTTAGCTGGAACTCGTTCGCGAGTCGAGCACCGGGGTTAATCATGGTCGAAGCGTTTGTCCGCTTGAACGCAGGAATCTCTACTCAAACACACGGGTTTCACGTGATTTCCCGGTTGCGCCAGCGGCGCGATGTGTTTCAATTCCCGTCCCGGATCGCTGGATTCATTGACCTGAAGGCGGTCACTGTTTCTCACATCGCTCCGGGGAGATTAAATATGAGTGAAGCTGCCCCGAATCCCGGAGCCCCGAAAGTGACGCATAACGAGGCGATCAAAGCCGCCATTCCGACGCTGGCCGGCAACATCGCTTCGACCATGTCGTCGGGCACGGACCAGTTCGCCGCCGATGATCAGCAGTTCCTGAAGTTCCACGGCATCTACCAACAGGACGACCGCGACCTGCGCAAGACGCAGAAGAAATTCATCATGATGATCCGCGGGCGCATCCCCGGCGGCGTGATGAACCCGACGCAGTGGATCACCTTCGACGATCTCGCGACGCGCTACGGCAACAACACGTTGCGCGTGACGACGCGGCAGAGCATTCAGTTCCACGGCGTCGTGATGTCTGGCCTCGGCCCGTTGGTGAAGAAGATAAACGAGTCGCTGCTCTCGACGCTCGCGGCTTGCGGTGATGTGAACCGCAACATTACTGCCTCATGCACTCCGTCGCAGACCGAGGCGCGCGCGGAGATGATGAAGGATTGCCACCTCGTCGTGGACGCGCTCGCGCCAAAGACCAAGGCGTATCATTCGATTTGGATCGATGGCGTACAGTTGAATCTGGAAGAGCAGAACAACAAGGACTTCGTCGATCCGCTCTACGGCAAGACGTACCTACCGCGCAAATTCAAGACGTGTTTCGTGCTGCCGCCCGTGAACGACATGGATCTCTTCACGAACGACCTCGGCTTCATCGCCATCGTCGAGCACGGGAAACTGGTCGGTTACAATCTGTGCGTCGGCGGCGGCATGGGCCGCAGTCATGGCAATGAGCAAACGTTTCCGCGGTTGGCGGACGTCGTCGGCTATTTTTCACGGGAACACGTGGTGGAAGTTTCCAAGGCTGTGCTGACGATTCACCGCGACTTCGGCGATCGCACGGATCGCAAGCACGCGCGCCTCAAGTACGTCGTGGCCGAGCGCGGCGTGGACTTCATTCGCGATGAGGTGAACAAGCGCGCGGGTATTACTCTGGAACCGGCGCGCGACTACAAATTCACCACCACCGGCGATCTCTACGGCTGGCACAAGGCGCTGGACGGTTCGTGGTTCTTCACGCTCTACGTCGAAACGGGCCGCATCAAGGACCAGAAGAAACTCGCGCTGCGCCGCATCGCCGACAAGTTTCCGAGCGTCGAGTTCCGACTCAGCGCGAACCAAAACGTCATCGTCGCGAACATTGCGGAAGCGGACAAAGCGGCCATCAACGAAATCTGGATCGAGCACGCGGTGCATCCGGAGAAACAAGCCACCGTTCTGCACGCCGCCGCGATGGCCTGCCCGGCCCTGCCGACTTGCGGACTCGCGCTCGCGGAGTCCGAACGCATGTTGCCCGGCCTGATCGATCGCATTGAAAAGCTCTGCGGCGACCTCGGCTTGAGCGGCGAAGAAATCATTATTCGTTCGACGGGTTGCCCGAATGGCTGCGCCCGTCCCTACATGGCGGAGATTGCCTTCGTCGGCAAAGCACCGGGCCGTTACCAGCTCTGGCTGGGCGGCAATGAATCCGGCACCCGCCTGAATCGCATCTGGAAAGACGTGGTGAAAGATCCTGAAATCGAAGGCGAGTTGCGACCACTGCTTTCACGCTTTGCTACCGAGCGCAGCGCTGGCGAACGCTTCGGTGACTGGGCGGCGCGGGTGTTGTGGAACGAAACGCCACGGCCCGCAGCACCCGCGCTGGCGACGGCTTAGGAGAAATCTTTCATGATGTGCATTGATGCAGTGCATGTTCATTAATTCATCATGACACCTGATCAAATTACCAAGGCGAACACGGAGCTTCGTTACAAATCCGCACCGGAGATTGTGAAGTGGGCCATCGCGCAAGCGAACGGCCGCGCTATCGTCTCGACAAATTTTCGTCCCTACGAAGCGGTCATTCTCCATCTCGTCACGCAAGTGCAGCCGGACATTCCAGTGCTCTGGGTGGACCACGGCTACAATCGCCCGGCCACTTACCAGCACGCGGAAGAGATGAAGCGATTGCTCAAGCTGAACATCAAAGCATATCTGCCAAAGCTCACCGCCGCGCACTACGACGCCGTGCATGGCGGCATGCCGGAGCCAACGCCGGAGAACGAGGAGCGCATCAAGGCGTTCTCCACGGTGATGAAGCTGGAGCCATTTCAGCGCGGCATGAAGGAACTCGCGCCCACAGTTTGGATCACGGCGCTGCGCAAGGTGCAAAATCCAAATCGCGCGGGACTCGACATCGTGTCGCACGACGGGAACTTCAATTCGCTGAAAGTCAGCCCGCTCTTCTATTGGAGCGACGCGAAGATGGAGGCGTATCTCAAGCAGCACCATCTGCCGAACGAGTGGGATTACTTCGATCCAGCGAAGGCTGACGACAAGCGCGAGTGCGGGCTGCACGCGGCGTGGGGCGGCCAGGCCGTCGCGGCCACTTGAAGAAAACGGCGCGAATCAATTCGTGCCAATTCCTGAATTTCGTGTTCACTAAAAATATTCGATGAGCAGTTATCATCTCGACCACCTGCAGCTTTTGGAGACTGAGGCCATTCACGTCATGCGTGAAGTGGCGGCGGAATTTGAGCGCCCGGCGTTATTGTTTTCGGGCGGCAAAGATTCCGTCTGCCTCCTGCGCCTCGCCGAAAAGGCATTTCGTCCCTCGGACATCCCGATGCCTTTCCTCAACATCGAAACCGGCCACGAATTTCCCGAACTCAATGACTTTCGCGATCGGCGCGCGAAGCAACTCGGCGCGAAGCTTTTCGTTCGCACCGTCGATGATGCCATTGCCCGCGGTCTCGCGGTCCCGAAGCCCGGCATCGCCAGCCGCAATCAATTGCAAACCCCCGCGCTCCTGGCCGCGATCGAAGAATTCAGATTCGACTGCTGCATCGGTGGTGCGCGACGCGACGAAGAAAAGGCGCGTGCGAAAGAACGCTTCTTCAGCTATCGGAATACTTTTGGCGAATGGGACGTGAAAAACCAGCGACCCGAAATCTGGAACCTTTACAACGGACGTCTGAACCCAGGCGAAAACATGCGCGTGTATCCTATCTCGAATTGGACCGAGATGGATGTGTGGGAATACATCAAGAAGGAGAACCTTGAAGTTCCGACGATTTACTTTAGCCATGAGCGCGAGTGCTTCCGTCGCGGGGGACAATGGATTCCCGTGCCGCCGCCGCACACCGACGCGACCAAGCCCGATCCTTACAATGGCGCGCGGCCCAAAGCGACCGAGCCAATCAAGAATCTCGTTGTCCGCGTCCGCACCATCGCCGACATGATCAGCACCGGCATGATCGAATCCAAAGTTTACAGCGTGGATGACATCATCGCCGAAATCGCCGCCGCGCGCGTGACCGAGCGCGGCTCGCGCGCCGACGACAAAGCGAGTGAGGCGGCGATGGAAGATCGGAAGAAGGCGGGTTACTTCTGACGAACAAGGACAAAGCAGTGATGGACTCTGATAATCAACCACTCGACGATGCCGCCTATCGGGAACGAATCGAGCGCGCTCGGCGTATGACCCCGGAAGAACGCATGACGGAAGGTGTTCGCTTGTTCGAAGTCGAACAGGAGGCACTGCGTGCGGAGATTGCCAAGGCCATACCGGACGCATCCGAGGCAGACTTGACCGAAGCAGTCCGCCATCATTTCCGCCTTGTCCGTGAACGAGAAAGAGGTCCCGATTTCTACGAGAAGCTGCGTTATCTTCTCGTCCTTTGAAGCGACCAACGATTCACGACCAAATGTCTCACACTTCACACCCAATCGAACTCCTCCGCTTCAACACCTGTGGCTCCGTGGACGACGGAAAGTCCACGCTCATCGGTCGCCTGCTCTACGATTCGAAGTCGTTGATGGAAGATCAACTCGAAGCGCTTCAGGTTTCGGCGGACATCACGGGCGGCGGGCAGATCAATCTCGCGAATCTCACGGACGGGCTGCGCGCCGAGCGTGAGCAAGGCATTACCATTGACGTCGCGTATCGCTACTTCGCCACGCCACGGCGCAAGTTCATCGTTGCCGACACGCCGGGGCACGTGCAGTACACGCGCAACATGGTGACGGGCGCGAGCACCGCCAACCTTTCCATCGTGCTCGTAGATGCGCGGCAGGGCGTCATCGAGCAGACGCGGCGGCACACTTATCTGGCGGCGTTGCTTGGCATTCCTCACCTCGTCATCGCGGTGAACAAGATGGACCTCGTCGATTGGAGCGAGGAACGGTTCCTCGAAATTCGCGACGCAGTGGAAGATTTCCTGCCCAAGCTCGACGTGTTCAAGGACGTGAAGTTTATTCCGCTAAGCGCGCTCCAGGGCGACAACGTGGTGGAGCTTTCTCAAAAGACGCCTTGGTACGTCGGCCCGGCGCTGCTCGGCCATCTCGAGACGGTCCACATCGCCAGCGATTGGAACCTGAGCGGCTTTCGTTTTCCCGTGCAATGGGTGAACCGGCCCAACAATCCGACGGACCGGCACTTGCACGATTTCCGCGGGCTAAGCGGTCAAATCGCCGGCGGCATCGTGAAGGTCGGTCAGCAGGTGATGGTGCTGCCGAGTGGCATGAAGAGCACCGTCAAAGAAATCTGGACCTACGATGGCCAGCTTCAGGAAGCGTTCTGTCCGCAGAGTGTGACGCTCGTATTGCAACACGACATCGATGTGAGCCGCGGCGACATGATCATCGGAGCCGAGAACCGCCCGGGCATGACGACTGATCTGTGCGGCCGGGTTTGCTGGATGAACCCCCGGCCCTTGCAGCCCGGCAGAAAATATTTCCTGAAGCATTCCACGCAGACGGTGCAGGCGATTGTGACGGCGCTGGAAAGCCGCATTAACATCCGCACCTTCGATGCTGAGCCGGCCACCGAGTTGGCGATAAATGACATTGGCGAGATTCGTTTGCGCGCGGCCAAGCCGATTGTGTTCGACGGCTACAGTACGAACCGCCTGACCGGCTCCTTCATTCTGATCGAACAGGGCACAAATCACACCGTGGCCGCCGGCATGTTGCAGGCGCCGACGGAGCTGGTGAAACCCGAATACGACGATTTCACGATCTGACGGGCTGGACGATCCAATCTCTGCGCCCGCAGTTGAACCTCGCGGAAATGGCACTTGCGGCGCAGCGGATGAATTCCGAACGTCAGCGCCAATGAAGTTCGGTATCTGCAACGAGATTTTTCAGGACTGGAAGATCGATGACGCCATGGCTTTCGCGAAGAAGACCGGCTACGACGGAATCGAAATCGCCCCGTTCACTCTCGCTAAATACGTGACGGAAATTCCCGCGGAGGAACGGCGGCGCATCCGCGAGAAAGCGGCGGAGCTCGGACTGGAGATTTCCGGCATCCATTGGGTGCTCGTGCAGGCGGAAGGAATGTATCTGAATCATCCCGATGTCGAAACGCGCGCCCGCACCGCGAAATACTTTTGCGATCTCGTAAACTTCTGCGCTGACTTGGGCGGCAAAGTCATCGTCGTCGGCTCGCCCAAGCAGCGGAACGTGATGGAGGGCGTGACCATCGACCAGGCGTGGGATTGGGCCACAGACACATTTCGCGATGCGGTGAAGCTGGCGGAGCAGCGCGGCATCACGATTTGCTTTGAGCCGCTGGCGCCGAGTGAAACGAACTTCATCAATACCGCTGCCGAGGCCATTCGCTTCACGCAGCAGTTCAACAGTGCCGCGATGAAAATCATCCTCGACGTGAAGGCGATGTGCTCGGAAGAAAAGCCGATTCCGCAAATCATCCGTGAGTCGTGGCCGCACTTTGCCTACTTCCATGCGAACGATCGCAATCTCAAAGGACCCGGCTTCGGCGACGTGGACTTCAAGCCTATCGCCGCCGCGCTGAAGGAAGTGGGCTACGAGGGCTACGTGTCCGTCGAGGTTTTCAAGTTCGAAGAAGGTGCCGAGGCGATCGCGACCAGGAGCATCGAGTATCTCAAACGCGTGTTCGGCTGACGCCTGGGAACTCTCGGTTTTCATCGCGCCAACAGTCGAGACACTCATGTCTTGAATCGCGGCACGGATGTTCCATAGCGAGACTGCCGGCGCCTCGAGTCTGACTCTCCGATCTATTGGTCCGTCCCTCGCGCCAACTGGCCCGCGTTGGAATTCCGTCGAAGAAAACGAAGTTTCACCCACTCGTCACTCGTTGGCCCGAAAGTTGTTACGCAATGGGGCGATAACCAAACAAAGCTATGACATGCCGCTACGCCCACAAAAGAGTTGCCCTGCTGTTCACCGCCGTCCAGACCCCGGCGCCGGCGCGAGTCATTGATTGGCCGCAGAAGCACACCAGTACTTCGGAGCAGCGATCCCGGATGAGCGCCAGCACCAAGTCACATGGGGAGACGAGTTATGCGAGTAAGTAAAGAACCCCTGGAGCCGTTGCGCTGCTGGAAGGAACTCTTCCTCGGTGAACGCGCCTTCAAAATGAAAAAGGTGTCGCGCCTCTTTCGCCGTCTCGCCGGCAGCCGCTTGAGCGCCAACGGTCACTGAGGCGCCGCCGAATATTCCGATTCCACCGCGCGGTTCTCTTTGCGTTTGCGCGTCGCAACCAGCCCGTCTTTCCCCCATCGTCGAAGTTCGAGCAGCTCGACCTGCGTCAATCGACTGCAAACTCTATTCAGGATGCGCCACTGCCGCGGCGGCTTCCGGCTTCTCATCGCGCTTGTGGTCGCCGTGCTTGAACACCCGCCGCGTTCGCGCGCCGAGGTCCGTGAACAGTGTGTAAACCACAGGAATGATCAGCAGCGTCAGAAACGTGCTCGTCATCATTCCGCCCACCACCGCGACGCCCATCGGACGGCGGCTCTCCGCGCCCGCGCCGAAGCCGATGGCAATTGGGAGGATGCCAGCAATGGTCGAGAACGCCGTCATGAGAATCGGACGAAGACGAACGATGCCAGCCTGGAGCATGGCATCGTGCGCGTTCACGCCGAGAGCACGTTGTTGGTTCGCGAACTCGACGAGCAGGATGGAATTCTTCGTCACCAATCCGACGAGCAGCACGAGGCCGATCATACTGAACAAGTTTATGTTCATGGCCGGCACCGGCGGAATCACGCCGCTCGCGCCAAGTACGTTGATGATCCAGAGCAGTCCCGCCGCGCCGAGTCCAGCGAGCGGCACCGCCAGCAACACCGTGAAGGGATGCAGCAAACTCTCGAACTGAGCGGCGAGCACCATGTAAACGATGATCAGGGCGAGGGCCAATACCCAGACGAATTCGGTCCAGGAATCCTTGAAGTCGCGCGATTCCCCTGCCCACTCGTACGAGAACCCGGGCGGCAACTCTGCTTTCAGAATCTCTTCGACACGATTCACGGCAGTGCCGAGCGGCACACCATTGAGCGAGGCCGAAAGCGTCGCGCTGCGCAGGCGGTTGTAATGCTCAATGGCGTTTGGCGCCGCGCCTTCGGTGCGATTCACGATGGCGCTGAGTTGAATCAAACGGCCCTCCTGATTGCGCACGTAAAGGCGATCGAGATCCTGCGGCAGCAAACGCGATTGCCGCTGCAATTGCGCGATGACTTCATACTCCTTGCCTCCGAGCTTGATGCGGCTCAGGTCCAGTCCGCCGAACAAAATTTGCAGCGTGCGCGAAACGTCCTCGATGCTCAAGCCGAGCGCGGCGGCGCGATTGCGGTCAATATCGATGCGCAGCTCCGGCTTGGTGACTTCGAAACTGGTGCGCGCGTTCACGAGGTACGGCTGACCGCGCAGCTTGTTCAACACTTCGGTCGTGTAACGGTTCAACTCGTCGAGATCCTGCGCCTGCAACACGAGTTGGAATGACGCACCGAAGCCACGGCCGATAGCTTTGGGAATGTTCGGCACCGCGATGGCGCCCTGCACTTCGTTCCAGAAGCGCTGCCGCAAGCCGCCGGGAGCGTTGACGATCTCCTGGATACCGCGCTGCCGATCTTTTCGCTCCTTGAGTTTCACGAAAACGATCGCGTTGTTCGCCAGGCCCGGCCCCGCCATCGCGAAGGCGGTGACGCTGCCGTAGGCTTCCACCTCGGGTAATTCGCTCAGTATCTGCTCCATCTTGCTCACCTGCCGATCGGTGTATTCCGTCGTGGAACCTTCGGGACCAAACACGAAACAAAGCAAACGGCTCTTGTCTTCCTCGGGAAGAAACTCGCCTTCGAGCCGCCGGAACGCTTCGTAAGTCAGCCACAAGCTGCCGGCAGCAATGAGCACAACCACGAACCGATGCACAAGTGACCAGCGCAACGCGCGTTCATAGAGGCGCGTGAAAAATCCGAGCACGAAGTCGAACCAACGGATGATAAAAACTTTCCTCTCACTGTGATCGATCGGCTTGAGCAGCCGCGCCGCCATCATGGGCGACAAAGAAAGCGCGACGAAGGCCGACACCGCCACCGAGCCAGCCACAGCCACCGCAAACTCGATGAACAAACGTCCCGTCGCGCTTTTCTGAAATGCCAGCGGCAGGAAAACCGCCATGAGTGAAATCGTGATTGCGATCACCGCGAACGCGATTTCCTCCATGCCCTTGAACGCCGCCGCCATCGGCTTCATTCCTTGCTCGATGTGGCGGTGAATATTTTCCAGCACCACGATCGCGTCATCCACCACCACGCCGATGGAGAGCACAAGCGCCAGCATGGTCAGGACATTGATCGAGTAACCAAACGCGTACAGGATCGCGAACGTGGCAATGATGGAAACCGGGATTGCGATCGCCGGAATGATCGTCGATCGAATGCTGCCGAGGAACAGCCAGATGATGATCACGACCAACACGAAGGCCATCGCCAGCGTGCCCCAGACTTCGTCGATGGCGTGCGCCACGTAAATAGACTCATCGTAGTTGAAGACCATTTCGACGCCGGGCGGAAGAATGGTTTTGATACGTTCGACTTCCGCCTTGATCCCGTCCGCCACGTCCACGGTGTTGGCCTTGGATTGCTTGACGATGCCGAGGAAAATGCAGGGCCGGCCGTTGTTGCGGGCGATCGTGCGCTCGTTCTCCACGCCGGCGCGCGCTTCGCCAATGTCGCGCAAACGAACCAGCCGTTCCGCGTCGCTGCGAATGACCAACAGGTTGAACTCCTCGGGCGTCTTCAACTCGCCGCGGGTCTGAATGGTCATTTCGCGCGAAACGTTTTCCACGCGGCCGCTGGGGAGTTCCACGTTCTGCTGCTGCAACGCGCGCTCGACATCGAGCACTGTGATTTGATGCGCGGCCATCTTCTCGGCATCGAGCCAGAGCCGCATCGCGAAACGCTGTTCGCCGCCAATGAGCACGGACGAAACGCCCTTCACGGTCTGGAGCCGATTCTTGATCTGCCGCTCGGCCAGTGTCGTGAGTTCCAGCGGCGTTTGCTGCGCGCTGTTCATTCCGATCCAGATGACGGGCTGCGCGTCGGCTTCCTGTTTGGCGACGATCGGTTCCTTGATCGTCTCCGGCAATCTCCCGCGCACGCGCGCCACCCGATCGCGCACGTCCTGCGCCGCCTGATCGATGTCGCGGCCCAAATCGAACTCAATCGTGATGCTGCTGACCTGTTCGCGCGACTGACTCGTCAGCGTCTTGATCCCCTCGATGTTGTTGATCTCTTCTTCGAGCCGCTCGGAAACTTCCGTTTCAACCACCGACGCATTCGCGCCCGGATAAACCGTCGTGACCGAAACAATGGGCGGATCGATGTCCGGCAATTCGCGCACGGGCAATCTCGTGAGACCGATGATGCCGAACAAGACGAGGGCCAGGCTCATCATTGAGGTGAGCACGGGGCGCTTGATGCTGATCGTGGGAAGAAACATGAGCTAAGAACGCTTCGCCACGTTAGTTGCTGACGACGAACTTTGTGGCGCTGCGATCTTCACCGGCGCACCAGGGCGCACTTTTTGAATTCCCTCCGTCACGACTTTCTCACCGGGTTGCAATCCTTCGATTACTTCGATCTGGTTCGCGGTACGCAGCCCGATTTTAACCGGACGCACCTGTGCGTTACCTTCCGCGTTGATCACATAGACCGACGTGCGCTCGCCCTGGCTCATCAACGCCGACTCGGGAACGACCACCGCTTCCTGCCGCAAGGTGAGCGTCAGATCGAGATTCGCGAACATCCCTGGCTTGAGCTGATGCTCGAGGTTGGGCACCCGCGCCTTGATCAACAATGTGCGCGTATTTGGATCAACCTGCGGCGCGAGAAAATAGACTTCGCCTTGGAACTTTCCCTCGGGATACGCCGCAACGGTCAATTGAATCGATTGGCCCGGCTTTACTCCGCTCAGGAAACGTTCGGGAACGTTGAACTCCGCTTTCACAATTTCCAAATCCACGAGCCAGGTGAGCGTCGTGTTCTTGCTGATGACCTGGCCGGGACTCACACTGCGTGATCCGGTGATGCCGGCAAACGGCGCAAAAATCCTCGTGTCCGCAAGCTGCCGCTTGCGCAGTTCCACACTTGCCTTCTGTGCTTGAAACACCGCCGCGGCCTGATCGTGCTCCTGTTGCGGAATGAGTTTGTCGCGGAACAATACCTTGCTGCGTTCAAAGGTGGTGGCGCTCAGTTCGAGGTTCGCCTGCGCTTCGGCGAGCGTCGAACTGAGCTTGGATTCATCGAGACGGATCAATAGATCACCCTTTTTGACGGGTTGTCCTTCGCTGAAGAGAATCTCGGCGATGGTTCCATCCGTCTCGGATTTCACTTCGATGAACTCATTCGCCGCGAGGGTGCCGACCAGCGCCAGAGTCTCGGCGATGGGCGCGCGCTTCGCCTCAGCCGCGACGACGGTGGTTGGCGGCATGGCAGGAGGACCGCCGGTCGCCTGCTTTTTTTTGCAGCCAGCAAAAGCAAGCAACGCAAGCAAACCCACGGCGGCAAAGCGCGCGCGTCCGCGGATGGGGACCATGGAGAATCCTTGAGTCATTGAGGCGGCATTCTCACGGCAAGAAAACGCGAAGTCAAATTCGCGACTTCCGCGATGCAAAGCCCAAGCGCCACTCCGCCGCGCTGCTTCGCACGAATCACGGTTTGCGTTTGCGGCCTATTCCCCAGATCAACCAGACGGCGAGCGCGGCGAGCAGAATCATCCACCACAGGTAACGCAGTTCGCGCGCGGCCATTTCCACGAACGCGGCTGCGGGTCGGAAGAATGCCAGCAACAGTCCGGCGACCAGCACGAGAAACAGAACGATAAACGCCGCCCGCCAGCGAGGGTTCATGGCATTACGATTTCGGCTTCACCCAGCGGCAGCAACAGTTTCGCGCCGTTGTTTTTCGGATCGGCCGGCACCACAAGCGGCGATTTGCCATTCCATTTCTCGACGATTTGCAGTCGCAGAAAAGCCGGGTTCAGCTTGAGCGCCTCGCCGCGCACCTTGATGGCTTCCGCCTCGCCTTTGGCGCGAATGATGTGCGTCTGCGCTTCGACTTCGGTCTGCTGTTGGGTGAAGCGCGCGCGATTGGCTTCCTGCTCGGCGACCATCTTCGCTTCGATGGCGCGTTCCAGTTCCGCCGAGAGATCGATGTCGCGAATCACGATTTCTTCCACGGAAACAATGTTGCCAATCTTCGTCTTCGCGGAGGCGAGCGCCGCCTGTTTGATCTTTTCGCGGTTCTTCACGATCTGCTCGGCCGTCTGTCCCGCCGTCACTTCCTTCAATGCTTCCTGCACACGCGGTGCGACGAGGCTGTCGAATGGATCGCCCGCAAACTGTTTGTAAATCTGCACCACGGAATTTTCCGGGATGCGATAAAGCACGCGCACGTCGATGCCGACTTGCTGGAGGTCGGACGAGAAGCAGTCGGCCTTCAGCTTCGCCGTGCGTTGCTTGACGTTCACCGGATGGACACGCGTGATCATCGGCGTTTTCCAGCCGAAGCCTTCCGCAATGAATCCATCCTCGGCCTTGCCCAAGGTGACTTTGATTCCGCGCGTGCCTGGCTCAATGATGTAACTCGACGCCGCCATGAGCACGAAGGCGATGAAGACGAGCACGCCCGCGGCGATAATTTTTCCGATGCCGTAGTTCATGCGATTACCTGGTTGGGCGCCCGACGGCGCGTTGTGGTACTTGGGTGGCATTGGGTCTTTGTTTTTCCAAATCGTTCAGTGGGAGCATCAATCCCTGGGCTCCGCCAATGACGAGCGGCGCGACGCCGTCCCAGCGATCGACGACCTGCAATTCCACGAACGCAGGATTGTTCTTCAGCGCCTCGCCGCGGATGCGAATCGATTCCGCTTCGCCACGCGCCTTGATGACGGACGTGTCAGCATCAATCTGCGCGCGCTGTTGAAGATACTTTGAGCGCTGCGCCTCCTGCTCCTGCACCATCTTGGCCTCGATGGCGTGTTCGAGTTCCTTCGTGAGACGGATGTTTTGGATGACGATGTCCTCGATCACCAGCAACGTGCCGATCTTTTGCCGCGCCAGTTCCAGCGCCTTGGTTTTGATTTGCTCGCGGCTCTTCACGATTTGCTCCGCGCTCTGGAGGGCCGCGACTTCCTTCAATGCTTCATGGACGCGCGGCGCGACGAGGCTCTGAAAGGGTTCGCCGTCGTAATCCTGGTAGAGCTTCACCACCGAACTTTCGGGCACGCGATAGAGTACGCGCAGATCGACGTGAATCTGCTGGAGATCGGAAGAATAACACTGCGCCTGATCTTCCGCCGTCTGCTGGCGAATGGAAATGCTCTCCATGCGCGTGATCATCGGCATCTTGAAACCGAAGCCTTCCTTCTTCGGCGCCTGCGTGACTTTTCCCATCGTGACTTCCACGCCGCGGTAGCCGGGATGCACGACGTAGGTCCCGGACGACGCCATGATCGCGATGATGAAGATCAAGATCGCCACTCCGATGATGCGGGCGAGAGTGTATGTGCTCATGCGTAAACGAGACGTTCGCAAATTCATTTGCGAGTAACAACGACGGAATCGCCTGCCTTGGTACCTTGGACCGTTTCGGTTCAATCCAACTCTGCCAACGTCTGTTCCATCTCAGCCTGCGGGCCTTCGTGGTGCTGTTCGATGGCAAGCTGGAGAGCGCGCTGAAATGCCGCCTTCGCGGAAGCTTTGTCCCCGAGCGCCAGATCGCTTTTGCCGATGAGAATCTGCACTACCATCCAATCGGGCTTTTTCGCGAGCGCCACCTGGAGATGTTCCTTCGCGCGCGCGAAATCGCCGGCATCGAACAGCGCCTTGCCCAAGCTGAAGCGTCCCAATTCATTCTGCGGAAACTGCTCCACCATTTTTTCGTAGCGCGCGATCGTGTCGTTCATGAGCAAAGCCGGCAAGATGCTGCCGGCACGTTACTGTGGCCGCACGATGATCTCTTCCACAATCGCGCGCGGCGGAAGGTTGATGGCGAGCAGCACGCACGCGGCGATGTCTTCGGGCAGCATCATCTTCGCGCGCGCCTCGGCCGGCGGCGGCGAAGGACGTTTGTCCAGCAACGGCGTGTCGATGTCGCCAGGGAAAATGGCGCAGGCGCGCATACCGTTCCCGCGCTCTTCCGCATTGATGCTTTGCGTCAGGCCCGCGAGGCCGAACTTGGAGACGACGTAGCCGGGACCCGCTTTGGGACTCGCCTGTTTACCCGCATCCGAAACGATGTTCACAATGGTGCCCGTCTTGCGCTGGCGCATCTGCGGGAGAAAAGCCTGGAGGCAATAATACGCGCCGTGCAGGTTCGTATCGATCATCGCGTGATAATCCTCGAGCGAAAGCACTTCGAGCGAACGCTTGGGCGCGTTCGTCCCCGCCGCGTTCACGAGGACGTCCACGGTCTTGAAAAGTTCCAGGACCGCGCGGGCCATCTGCCGCACTTGCTCCATTTGCGTGATGTCGCAAGGGACGACGAGAATCTCCGGAGCGTTGAGGCCCGTCAGACGCGCGGTTTCATCCAGCGACGCTTTGGTGCGCCCGAGCAGCGCCACGCGCCAATGTTGTTTCGCCAGCGCGATGGCCGTGGCGCGGCCCACGCCACTGCCGGCCCCGGTGATGACTGCGGTTCGATTCATGCGTGGCGGTTGTAGCGCCAAATGCGAAGCGTGAAACGTGAAAACATTTCGGCGCGAAAAGTCACGGAGCGGCGTCCACAACCACGCGTCCGCTTTCGTCCGTGCCGAAGAACGAGCCGTGCGCTTCGTTCCGATTCGGAAGCACCACGCCTTTGATCGTTCGCTTTTTTCCGCTCAATGGATCGGCGAACGATCCGCTGAAAGTTCCCTTCGCGGGCACGAGCGTGAGCGTGAGTTGATTGTCACCTGCCAGTTTGTTGTCGCTGCCAAGAGTCGCGGAGCTCGTGAACGAAAGGCTGTTGCCGCCCACTACAATAATCTCCACGTCGGCGATGGGCAGAACGGGCACGCCCGTCGGTTTCGGAATGTAGAGTTCGCTCAGCACTTCGATCTCGTTCGTAAAACCTTCCGGATAAAATGCGCCGCCCGCGCTGCCCGGCTTGGTCCACCAGATCGGACCAGCCAAACCGTTCTCGTTCGTCAACGTCAGCCAGCCGAACAACGAACCGGCGCCGCGATAGAGCGACACATACACCGGCACACGCCCGGCCACTGCTGTGGCGCTCAACACCTTCAATGGACTTTTGTCTGCCAACGTTCCATTGCCCGACACCTTGCCGCTGGAACTGACTTTCAAAGTGCCAAAGCCATCGCCTGCGGGATTTTCTGATCCGGGGAAAACGATATTGTAACTTCCCGCGAACGGCGATGGCGACGGCGACGAGAATGGATTGCGGTCCGCGACCAGCCAGGAATTTGCCACGCCGTTCGAGACGGTGCCGGTGATGATGCCATTCGCCGTGTCGATCTGCAGAGCCAGATTCAACGCCGGCTGCGCGCCGCTCGCCGGCACGGCAACTTGCGCCACGTTCGCCAAAGAAAACACGCCCTTGAACTTCCGCGGCTTCGCGCCGTTTCGCAGCGTCCCGGAAAAGCCGCCACGCTCATCGAGCTTGAGATTGAAGCTGCCGGCGTTCTCGTGCGCCGGTGCGTTTGTGTCGAAAAACAATCCGTTGTAAACGCCCAGCACCGGGATGAACGGACTGGCCACGAAGTTTGCCTGCAACAATTCGTTGGTCTGCATGATGAAGGTCAGCACCGGCGACGTGCTCGATTCAAAACCCGACCAGTGGCTGAAGAGACTGCCGCGTCCCGGCTTGGCGGTCAGCGTGAAGGTGCGCCCGATTTCAAGTGGCTTGCCATCCAGGTTCGGCGTCACGGTTCCATTGCCCTCGATGCGGATGTCGAGCGGACTGGTGTGAAAAATCACCGCTAACTGCGCGACGTCACTGGTCACCGAGCCGCCCGGATTCGACACCACCACGGTGTAATTGCCCGCGTGCGTCGAGTTCACGTTCACGAACGTCAGCGTGGATTCAGTCGCGTTTTGAATTGCCGCTCCGTTCTTGCGCCACTGATACGTGACCGGCGGCGCGCCGGTGGCGATGACGGAGAAGGTCGCCGTGCTTCCGGCCTCGACGCTCAACGAAACCGGGTTGGTGAGAATCACCGGCGCAGGAGGGATGTTCGAAAAGAGCCGCGCGATCGCGCGACGTGATCTGATGTCATCCGAAACAATGCCTGCGCCCACGAGGATCTGGTCTTCTGCCGTAAGCGCCAGGGCGGCCGCCGGCACTGCCGCCGTGCCGAGCGAGTTGGCGTCATTGCGCGGACCGAATGTCGTGTCGAGGGCGCCATTGGTCGTGAGCCGCATCACACCGAAGCTTTGGCCCAGGAGAATTTTTCCATTGTCTTCGAGCGCGAGAGAAAGCCCAACCGCGCCGCCCACGGTGTTGATGCTAGTGAAGCCCGTGTCACGATCACCATTCGGATTGAGCCTCGTCAGCATTCGCGTGCCGCCATCCACGTCAAACTCTCCTGCGACGAGAATCTTGTTATCAGGCTGCACGAGAAGCGCGTAAATACGGCTGTTGCTGAAGAGCGGGTTAAACGAGGTATCGAGGCTGCCGTCCGCATTCAAGCGCGCGATTCCGTCGCGCTTGAGGGTGATATTGGAACTGTAATTCGTGAACGTGCCGCCCACTAAAATTTTGCCGGATTGCAGCGCCAGCGCGCTGATCTGATTCTCGACCGTGCGCATCGTGGTGCCCTGCGTAAAGGTGCCGTCCACAGATCCGTTCTCATTGCGGCGCAACACGACACCGGCGAATTGGCCCGCAACGCTAAAGTCGTAACCCGCCGCCACAACTCGGTTGTCCGGTTGGACCACGAGCGCATTGATGACAATCGCCAGTCCAGGGACGGTGCGCTGGAAAATGTTGTCCAGCGTTCCGTTGGCGTTCAACCGCGCCACGCCAAAGGCCGTTCCGGCGTTCCTCATATTACCGCCGACGAGGACCTTTCCGCCGGAGAGCACCGCCAGCGCGTTCACCTGATCGCCGGCGAAGAAAGGTGAGTTGAACGTATCGGTGGTGCCATTCGTCCGCAAACGGACGACCGCGTTACCGCATGAACTGCTGAAGTCTCCCCCGACAAAAACCTTTCCATCATCCTGTACGCTGATGGCCCGTGCCAGGGCGCCCGCATTCGACAAACAAACCGACCCGAAAGTGGGATCAATAAACCCATCCGAGCGGACCTGCGCGTGGGAACAAAACACTGTGCTGAGGGCGGCCAGCGCCGCCAACAAACCAGAAGAGCGTAGAGCATTGAGCATGAGGCGCATAGCTTGGCGCATCGCCACGCGCGGTGCAAGCAGCGGGAAAAGGCATTGGTCAACGTACTGCCGGTTTGCAACTGGCAGAAAGCACGCTGAGTTCAGAACGCGTGAATTTTCCTATCCAGCGCGTTGGAGCGAAGGGAACCGGACTGCCGGTTGCAAACTGGCAGCACGTTGCCGTCTCGCACAGAGAGGGCATTTGTTCGGTGGCGCCAGCTTAAGAAGCGTTCGAAACAACCCGATTCCTAAAGGTGATTTCAAATTCCTGACATGCATGGAAGCTGATCAGCACAGCACCAGCCCGGCTTTGCCCACGATGTCGTGGGAAATGCTGGAGAAGTCGCTCGCCCATCCGAATACGCTCGTTCGCGAAAAGGCGATTGAAAGCGCCGGGCGTTTCCCAGACGCACGGGCCGTCGCAGCGTTGCAACGCGCCGTCTGCGACGAAGATTCCCGCATCCGATCCATCGCCGCCCAAGCGATCGTGGAGGCCATGATGCAGCATGAGCCGGCGATCGATTCAGCGTTGGTGGAAATACTCTCATCGGGCACGGATGAAGATTTGCGAATTTTCCTCGTCACTCACGCCGCGTCGTCGGGCAGCGAAACGTTGCTGCGCGAAGTGATTGTCCGTCTCGTTGATTCAAACGTCGCGACGCGCGCCACTGCAGAACTGGCGTTGAAGGAGCGCGCCGGCTGGATGCTGTCCGCTGCCGCCGCCGCAGCGCTTCCGGTGATCGACACCGCCCGCAGTTCTGCCGATTCGACGGTCGCCGCGAAAGCCGCCACGTTGCTGGAGCCAATGCAACGCGCGCAACTCCGCCGCACGATGCTCGATTCCGGTGTGGCGACGATTCTCGCGCTGACGGCCGCGTTGCGCAGCGTCAACGCCCTGGTTCGCGCCGCCGCCGCGGAAGCGTTGCAGCAAACGGCCGATGCCCGCGCGTTGCCAGTGCTTCGCGAAGCGCTGCGAGACGCGAACGAAGAAGTGCGGCGCGCTGCGGCGCTGGCGCTCGGCACTTTGAAATGGCAGCCCGGCACGGAAGAAGATCTCGCTTACTTCCTCGTAGCTCTGGGCCGTTGGAAAGCCGCGTTGACTCTAGGTTCAGGGGCAGTGGATGCGTTGCTGCTCGCTGCCACTCGATCGAATTCAGAAAACCAAGCCACGGCCATCAACACTCTGGCTGAATCCGGTAGCGTGCGGGCCCTGTCGCCACTCGTGAAATTACTCGACTCGCCCCACGCCCCAGTGCGGAAGACCGCCGCGCAAGGATTGAAAACTCTCGAATGGGTGCCGGTGAACTCGCGACAAGCCATCACTCACGCGGTGGAACTGGAAGATTGGCCGGGCGCAGTTTCGTTCGGCGCGGACGCGATCGCCCCATTGATGGCGGCGCTGAAAGACTCGCACGATCAACCCGAGCGCAGCGGGATGATCCTCTGCTCGTTGATCGCGCTCGACGATCCAAAAGCCGCCGACGCATTGGTTCCCTACTGCCGCGACGGTCAGGTTGCGGGCACGGCAGTGGCCGCACTGGATCGTTTGCTGGAGCGCACCGCGGCCGAAGTTTCCGCCGAAACACTGCACGCCATCAGCCAACTCAAGAATGTGGTTCAATTTCAATTCTCGATGGACCCGGCCTATGGCCGTCTCGTGCGCAAAGGCATGGAGTTGATCAACATCGACGACTTGCGTGCACGGGCTTCAGCGGAGATCGCGCGGCGCGGCGAGCTTGATGCGCTCGTCAGCATTGCTTCGAACGAAGGAGAGACTCCGTGAGCAAGCAAAAAATCATTCTCTTCGTCGATGACGACGCTTCATTCCTCGAACTCATCGGCGAACTGATGCAGCAAGCCAGCGCCGGCGGATGGCAAGTGATCATGGCCGACAATCCGGCCAAGGCGCTCGCGTCTCTCAAGGAATTCAACTTCGACATGATCGTGGTGGACGAGCGGATGCCGATCATGAGCGGCCTGCAATTCGTCCGCCTCGCGCGCGGACGTTTTCCGCACGTGCCCATCGTCGTCCTCACCGGCTACGCGGAGGAACGCACGCGCGATCAACTCATTCGCGAAGGTATCGAGGTGTTGCTGGAAAAGCCCACGTCGTCGGAAGGGTTTCACACGCTGTTCCTCACGCTGCACCAACTACTGGAGTTGGAACGCCAGCAAGGTTTTCGCGGTGTGATGCACGATGTCGAGCTGCAAGACATTCTACAGATCGAATGTCTGCGGCGGAACTCGTCCGTGCTCGAAGTTTTTTCAAAGAGCGAAGTCGGTGAAATTTTTATTCGCACGGGCGCCATCGTTCACGCCGCGGTGGGAATTCTTTCCGGCGAACCGGCGTTTCATCATCTGGTGAATCTGAAAGACGGAGAGTTCCGGCTCAAACCGTACCAGGAACCGCCCGCTCAAACGATCTCGCTCAAGTGGGAAACGCTCTTGATGGAAGCCGCGCAACTGCGTGACGAGGTCGCCGGCAGCTCCACCGCCGCGAGCATCGAAGAACCCACGCTCGCCGCTTCCGCGGACGCGGCATTTCCTCCAGTCGAATTGACGGAGGAAGAACGGGCGGCGGCGCTCACGCCCCGCAACTTCGTGGCGGTCTCCATCGAAGGCCGCATTCTTGCCGGCTCAACTCACGATGCGCAGAACGTCCCCGCACAACTCGCTGCTTTGTTGCGCGATGCCGAGTGGTTCAAGACCGCCGCCGGCCTGGGCGCGCTGGAACTGTTCGAGGCTTCGACGCCGGCGCGCGAAGCGGTCATGCACTTTCAACCGGAGTCGGTTTTCTTCGTCACGCAATCCCGGAGGAACGCGGCGTGAGCGAACTGATCAATCGCTGGTTCGGACGTGCGGGCCGGTTGCCCGGCGTGGTGGCCTACGGCCTACGTTACCCGGATGCCACGGTGTTTTCCAACACTTGGGAAGCGCGGCTCTCGCAGACCGTGCTGAACGAACTTTGGAGTCGCCTGGCACCGATGGCTGGCGTTGCGGCACCGGGAGAAACCCACGAAATGTTGCGGTGGACCTTCAATGGCGGCGTCGTGATCGGCACCGCGCGCACGGACGGCCCGGCGTTCTTCGTGCTCGCCTCGAAGAAAGTGGACGAACTCGACATGACCGGCGTCCAACGGTTGCTCAGTGAATTCCGAGCGCTTCGCGGCTAAGGATTCTTACTGACCAACGGATCGTTCCCGCCCGCGCCATCCAATCGCTTCAATTTCAAATCCTTGAACTGCATGAACGTCGCGCAGTTGTTCGTGTTGCGTGTGTAAAGCTCCAGCGCGATCAGCCCCGCCGTATGGCGCTTGGATTTACTCCCATCAGTCACATCCGCCGCCAGTTCGCCGTTGATGTAGTGCGTGAGCCGATTGCCCTTCGCAATGATGACGCACCTGGTCCAATCCTCGGGGCGAACCGCGCTCAGCGTGTTGGTGTCGCCCAGTCGTTCGATCAGTTCATGCTTGTTGGATGAGGTCGCCGTCACGGAATCACCGTAGCCCGCCAGGCGAGAGCGCCGCTTGTCATCGTTTACCGAACCGTTGTCCTTGGGGTTCGTCACCAAATCGAACTGGTAGCAGGTAAGATTCGTCTGGCCGGTCAGCCGATAATTCACGCCGCCGTTCGGATGTTTGTTGCCGCGCAACAAACGGAAGCGATACGAGAACTGCATTTCGAAATCGCTCACGCTGCCCTTTTGCCACACGAGCAAATGGCGTTGCTTCTCATCGTCGGCCTTGGACTGCGCGGTGATAAACGAATCTCGCACTGACCAATGATTCGTGTCGCCCACCCAATCCGTAAAATCGCGCCCATTGAACATCGCCACGAATCCATCGGTGTCGGCGGAAGGCAGCGGCGCCGGAGCAGGTTTCTTGATCTGAGGTTCGGCGTTCGCCTTTTGGGTGGCCGCGAGTCGTTCGCGATCCAGACGCGCCTGCGCCTCGGCTTCCAGAAGCTGCTTCTCTTGCGCCAGGGCAGCGAGGCGGGCCGCCTCCTCTGCCCGGCGCGCGCTCTCCTCTGACTTGAGCCGCGCGGCAATTGCCCGTTGCAACTTCTCCTCAGCCTCGCGCCTCTGTGTTTCGGCCGCTTCACGTTGACGGACCTCCTCAGCCGCGATGGCCGCGATGCGTTCCTTTTCTTGATTCTGCCGATCCAGGAAAACCCATCCGGCAGCGGCGCTGGCGAGTAACAGGAACAGCGCGGCAATCACCCAGGGTGTCTTGGAACGAGGACGCACCGGCCGGGCATGCTGAATCAATTCCAGTTCTGTGCGCGACGGCGAATCGGCCACCACCTCGGCCGTGTGAAGATCCAGTAATGGCGCGACTGTTTCGCGTTCGGGCGGTAATGGCGTTGAATCAATTGGCGCCGGTTGCTCCTGCCCTGACAACAAACAGGCAAAGGACTGGGGCCGCGCTGAAGCATCTTTGTTCAAGCACGCCGTAATGAAATCAATGACAACATCCGGCACAGCGTGGGAGTTGGGCCACTCTGGCAATCGTTCACGCAGCGCAGGCGCGGGCGTGGATTGAATGTCTTGGAAAATGGAATTGGCGTCGGAGAAAACCGGAGCACCCGTGAGGAGTTCGAACAACGTGGCACCGAAGGAATAAAAGTCGTCCGCCGTCGATGGCTCTTGTCCCGCGAGCTGCTGCGGGCTGCAACACCGGAGCACGGCCGGATCGTTCAACGCGGAGGGAACGAACAACGGATTCATCAGCACGCCCGCCACCACGGTGTTCACCAGCCTCACGCGATGGTCGGCGGAGAGAAGAATGTTCTCCGGCTTCAAGCCGTGATGCACCACACCCGCGGGGTGCAACGCGTCCAGTCCACGAGCGATGCTCGCCACCGTGGTGCTCAATGATTCCCACGGAATGCCTCGTCGCACCGCGCCACCGGACGCTTCGAGCATCGGCTTGCCTTCGACATATTCCGTGGCGATGAACGTTTCCACGCCGGGAGACTCGTACCATTCCAGCACGCGGCAGATGCTTTCGTGCTGGACGGCAGCGGCAAGTTCGATACGCGATTTGAGCGACGCACACGCGTGTGGATCATCGCGAATCTCCGGCGGAAAAAAACGAATCGCTGCGAGCCGTTGCTGCTCCTCGTCCTGTGCGAGCCAGACGAGGCCGCTGTCATCGAGCGGCACGTGCAAGCTGTAATGTCCGCCGCCAACAATGTGTCCCGGCGAGACCGCCGCCCCGTGAGTGCCGTCCGAATTTTTCATCTGGTTTGCGTGAGCAGGTTTTCGACTTCCGTGACTTCGATGAAGCACAGCTTGTTGTTCGTGGAACCGGGAGTGCCGCCAATCGTGAGACGCCCATCCGCCACCTGCACCGTGGCCGTCGCGTCGAACCATCGCTTCGTCTCATCTGGCACCCCGTCGATGATCATCGTCCTCTCGGCCATGATGCCGAAGATGCTGTCGTATCGAAGCGAGTCGCCGGCGACGACGCGCACTTTGTAACTGCCATTGGGCAAACTCATTTCCCACGTCACCGGCGCCTTCATCTTTTCGTTGTCCATGTAGGCGGTGAAGTCGTAGCGACGGTCCTGGGTCTTGATCGGAGGATGTTTGTCCTTGCGGTACTGGGAGTCGGCGCGGTCACGCATGAACGCGGCAATGTCTTCGCTCCAGCCGTAAGTGAACCCATTGGTGCGCGGCCCAAAAATTTCTCCATTGTCGCCAACATGCCCTGATGGCGGTGTGGCCTTGGCCGGCAGGAAGCTGATGCGCGCCGAGATGGGTTGCCGCGCGAAAGTCAGTTCCGGTTTCTTCTGCGCGTTCTCGCGGGATTGGATCGTGAGCTTGTTCTTCGACTCTTCCCCAGGCACGAGGGCGAAAGCGATCGCACTCTTGCCGGCGCTGGCTTCCGCTTTCGC
>Ga0193753_10000168_pt1 | contig 61945 bp, 58 predicted proteins | sample H1c2metaG_FD_144925 | JGI IMG/M metagenome (GOLD analysis project Ga0193753, IMG submission 144925) | Soil microbial communities from a riparian zone of the East river system, Colorado, United States - H1c2 | ecosystem: Environmental > Terrestrial > Soil > Riparian zone | place: USA: East...
CCATGAAGCGGCCTATAAGGTCATCGACCAGCTCGGTTTCATCCAGGTGGATACCAACTATGTCGTTGAAAGGGCGCATCACCATGCTATCGCCGCACGCGTACCGGGTTATAAAACGGAATGGCTGGAGGAATTGCAGGCCGATGGAAGGATCTATGAATTCTGGACACGTGATTCGGGGTTTATGCCCATGCATGAATTCCGTTTCTCGCTACCGATCCACAACAGCTTTTCAACTAAATGGAAGTCGCTGCCAGCCGCAGAGACCAACCTGATGAGCAGGATACTCGACCGGATTGCGCGCGAAGGTCCGCTTGGGGCAAAGGACTTTGAAAATGACCGCAGCACAAAGAGTTCCGGATGGTGGGACTGGCGCCCATCGAAAGTGGGGCTTGAACGGCTGCACCTTACCGGGCAACTGTTAACGACAAGAAAGAAAGACTTCCATAAACTATACGACCTTACCAGGAATATCATTCCCGCCGGTACCGACATGTCCATGCCTGCCACCGAAGAATTCACCCGGCATCTTATTGTGCGTTCCCTGCAGGCATTGGGTATTGCTTACGTAAAAGAGATAGCATGGAATGGCCGGCTTGTAAAAGCCCCCGTAAAACCGGAACTGAAAAAGCTCGTTGATACAGGTGCAGTGGTTGAGGTTGCCATTGAAGGCCTGAAAGGACCCTTGTATATGCTTCCCATGTATAAAAAGAAAAAAATCAGCATCGCCGGCGACGCGTTTATTCTTTCGCCTTTCGATATGCTGAACGTGTTCCGGCACCGGCTGCGCGACTTCTTCGGTTTCGATTACCAGGTGGAATGTTTTGTACCTGAAGCGAAAAGGAAATATGGCTATTTTTCATTGCCCATACTTATCGGTGACAGGTTTGTAGCAAGGATGGATGCCAAAGCCGACCGGAAGCAAAAACTGCTTATCATCCATAACCTTCATTTCGAGCGGGTGCAAATGACCAGGCCCATGGAGGCAAAACTTTCTGATGCCATCCTGGAATTCGCCGCATTCAACGGGTGCACCAAGATCGCCATTACGAAATCAAACAATAAGATGCTTCTGAAAACGATCTGTAAAACGTTGAATGATGTGGATGGTAATAGGGTTATGTAGATAAACTGCTTTAATGCCACCAACAATTGCAAGTATCTAAACGAGTATTGGAGAACACTATCTTTACCAAAAGTATTTACACAGCTTATAATGATTTTTTACCTGACTGCGATACTGCTTCAATTTCAACGGATTCACTTACTGATAATGCTTGTGTTTTGATAACGGCGTGCACTTCAAACATTATTTTGTGAAGGGTAAAACAATTGTTACATCGTGAAATGTATTGCCATGATAATCTACATCAATGGCAGGACAGGTTCCGGGCATCAGGTACACATCATGCCAGGTATGAAAATCAAGCTCTTTTAAGGTCGCATTCAGGTGTTCTTCAACAACAGCAGTTCGCACCAGCCGCCGGCTGTCGCAATCCATATATTACCATTTTCATCTTCACTTAAATCGTAGATGTAATTGTTAACCAGTGAATGGGGTTGTGCAGGGTTGGAGGTAAATGTTATAACATGGTAACCGTCATACCGGCAAAGGCCTTCCGATGTTCCGATCCAGATGACGCCTTGTTTATCCTGAATGATTTTTTTTGTGTTGTTTGAAGGCAATCCTTCATAGGTTGTTATCCTGTCAAAACGGAAATATGGTTGCTGCGCTACCACATTTGGTACAGCAATCAAAAAAATTACGATGATGATAAGCCAGCATCTCATACCCGTTCATTCCCTTCAAGGTAATAAATTTCGGTTTAAATAATGGTCTTTTTTACTTACTTGTCTATCGCAGGTTATCATAACACCCTAATCTTTTTTTGAAAGCTCAATTGAGGGATGAAGCGGCTGCAGGGAAAAGGGAAGCAGCAGATCATTGGTTCGATATTCCCGGGAAAATATAAATGTTGAGACAAATGGTTATCGAACCACAAAAGTTAACGAAGCGGTGCAGCTAATGATCAACATGGGAAAGGGTTTCACCAAGCTCAAAATAAAAAAGCCGCGATTTTTCGTGGCTTGTCTGCTGAGGTTCCCCTTCTGAGGAGAAAATGCTATTGAAAATCAGTTCGTAAATTCGAAATTGTAGTTTTTAACATTCACGTAAAAATACCTGGAAGTTCATCCCCAATTTCCTCCTCAAAAATAAAATTATATTATAAAAATAAGTTTTCGAACCAAAAATTACCAACGGGAATTAATAAATTTATTTGGACCGCTATATCAGATATAAATTTATCATTCATGTTTTATACTTTCGATTTACGCCGTTTTCTGACACCCATCTCATATTTTACAAAAGCATTGGCTATTTCTAATCCAAACTCAGTATAAAAAATAGCGTCCAAAAGAGAATTTACTTCTGCTTGACCTACCAAATCATGATACTCTATATAAATATCCAATGCTTTTTCATTGTAAATTTTAGCGGAAAGGTAGTCTGCCTCATGGTATAAAGCAATGGCCATATTAAAATATACTTCTCCTTGACGATAGGTATCGCCGTACTGGTTAAAAATCTGCAAATATTGAGCTGATTGCAAGGTTTTCGTTCAGGACACTGATAAGTGAGTTTTAACTATTGGGCCGGGGAAAAAAAAGAATAGTATTCATGTAACTGGTTAGTCTGGAGCCAACGATGCTGTTATTTGAAAAAAACATGGAGCGTTAGAGAGATTTCGCTACTTAATTACCTTCGAAATCTTTAAGATACTTTGCAATTTTACGCCCTGGTTGGTGCCACCGCTTTCTGAACAGTCGCCCTCCACGTGTATCCCTTCCAGTAATCCTGTTGAATAGTTAATAATAGGTGAACCGGATGAAATTGATTTTGTATCAATATTATTATAAAAAAGGTAGTCGCTTTCAGAGAAAAACAGCGGGCCGCAATCGACTCTTTTTGGTTCACCATCGGGATGTTGAATGATCATAAGAGTGTCATTGTTATTTTCATAATTTTTGGCGACCATCTTAAGGCTCCCAAATACTTTCCCGGCAGTTTGTCCCGTGCGGCTCTTCCCCAATTTTATGATAGCATAGTCCAGGCCGTTTTCCCTGTACTCCAGTAGTTTAATAATTGGAAATGACATCGAGTCATTCCTGATTGATTCGCCCATTCCTGCTTTTTGATAATTAAATATGACATTCATGTAAGAAGCAAACTCTTCACCCTTTAAAATAATGCCATTTTTTACCGGCGTTTTCCGGCCTTCTACCAATGGATCAAAGCAATGTCCGGCTGTTATAAAAGTATCCTCACCGACCAGGCAACCAGAACCCCAGGGCCTCCCATTGACTTCCCCGGGATTATCGTTGGCACCCTGGAAATACTTTTGCAGATCTGTGTTCCAGCGGATCAGGCCTACCGGCCGGGATTTTTCAGTCATAAAACTTACCGGTATTCCATTTTTCATGACATACGTTTCAACATCCACGGAATTATCAACCCGGCCGCACAGTGTTAAGGATTTAAAGTAATAAGCCCTTTCTTTCAATTCCCCGATTATTCCATTCAGGTCATATATTTTTTTACGTTTCAGGTCTATTGGTCCGGTGGTGTCAAGCATTAATTTGGTTAACAGGGATTTCAGTATTTGCAGGCTGTCGACATAATCGGATGCGCTCAGGTAGCGGGCCTCGAAATCGCTTTTTTTATGATTAAAAGGCAATGGATGTCTTTTGATTTCTACATTCTTGTAAGAAATAATACTTTTTTGCTGTGCAGCTGTATTTCCAGTGACGGCAATTAACAATAATGCTGTGAGAAGAAGCATTGCTGTCGGATATGCCAATTGCTGTGTCATGTTAGTTCGATTTTCTCAAAATAATTGTATCTGTCACTATACCGGATACTGGTACCGTTATAGGTTTAGCATACCTGTTATACCTGGATGTGTCGGCAATTTTACTGGCGCTGAAATAATAATTGCCGGCTGACACATTATTTTTCTTAACAATACCGTCAGCATCAGTAACAAGGCTGTCAACGGCACCGGCCGCATCATTACCCAATGCAAGAAGTGGACTGGTGAATATATTTACTTTTGCCCTTGGAATAGCGCCCCCGGTGGAGTCTGTAATCTTAACGACATAGCCATTTACGATCACCACCTGTTTTCTTCTTAATATCATCGTGTCAACAATAAACCCGGTTGATTTCAGGGTAATTGTCTTTAGTATCCGTTGATAGGAAAGCGAATCTACTTTTTTATCCGCATTAAGGTAATAAGTGCCCGGCGGCAAATTAAATTTATAACTGATGCCGTATTCATTGGCCGGAAAAAGTTGTATTGAACCACCACCTGCAGAATCATTTAAAAGTGCCAGTGCCTGGTTGCCATACAGCCTGATATTGGCTTTTGGCAAAGGTTGAAGTGATTCATCAACAAGGGTTAGGATAAAGCCGTTTTGTTTGGAACCGTCCAGGTATGCTTTAACCGTAATGGTATCCTGGCCGGTTTTTGCAGGTGAGCTGCCTTTATAATAAAACCCTTTGCTGCTGTCTTCATACCTCACCACAAAATTTTGTTCTTTGTCATCAGTAAGGACAGGAAAGGTGAAATACCCGTTGACATCTGTTGAGTCAGAATAAATAAAATTCAGGCTGTCTGCTCCTGCCCTTGCAAGGGTGACAAGTTTGTGTGCCAGTGGTGTTCCATTGTTGTATTGTGTTATCGTGTCCACTAAAAACAGCCGGCCACGGATATATAATTTATTTTCTTCAATCCCCTTTTTACAGTTCACAAGCAGTAAACCCAACAAAGTAATTTTTAAAGCATTTTTCATATTTATTGCTTTTTAAATACATTCAGTAAATTAATTAAGCCTTCCGGATCAATCATCAGGGAGACAAAAGGGCCGGCGGCCTGGTATCGCAATGTTTCTTCAACGATAACATTATTCTGCACAAAGTATTTGTTGTTCTTGGCGACATGAACGCCTGCAGTCAATTTTAAACCAGGTACAATGTCATGGTTCAATCCAAAATAAAGATTGCCCAGGGGGTCGGGAATACCTACGCCAATAAACAGTGAATTTCTTTCACTCCACTTCTTTATTTTGGAGTCCTGCATATACAGGCCGTCACAAAAATAATAATGGATACCAGCAATAAACCGGTATTGCCTGATGTTGTTTTCAACCGATATTTGTCCATTGGATTGTTTAACTATTGTTTGATCATAAGAATTCAATGTATAGGCCACTCCGGCACCCAGCCTGAAATGATAATTTTTACCAACTTTGTAACTGAATTTAGTAACCTTGCTAGTGTCATTTTCTTTTTCCTTCACGGTATAAATTTCTACTGTTCTTTCCACCGCATCGTCGCTGGGTTTGGTTTCGAGCAACTTGGTATAATACATCGCTGTCTTATTGGGTGTTGGTTCCAGTGCTTCTGTTGCAGGAAGGGTAGATTGATTGTATACCTGGAAAAGTTGCAGTGCAACCACACTGTCCCTTTGCAGCGCGTGTATTTTAGCAATAAAAATTTCATTTAAATACTGGTTGAGCAATTGTTTGAATAAAACAACAGCTGCAGGTGAGTTTGTCACTTGCTCAAGGGTCATATCCTTGCCAGCGGGAAAAACTTTGACAAAAATATTCTGGACAAAAATGCCTTTGGAGCGAAGCACCGTTTCTATGTTCAGGTAAATTTTCTGCATTTTAGCGTTGGGATAATAATTTATCTTAATCGCTTCAAGATCGATGGTGACAGGAGTTGGCAAAATCCCATGGTCGGATTCTGAGTTTCCTGCAGTTCTGGGATAAGCAATCGCATTATTACCTATTGCAGTTGGAGGAAGAAAAAAATCAATAATGGATGAATAGGGGCTCAATTTTCCAACCAGGGCGGCCAGCTCCCCCAGTTTACCTACCGTAGAATCAAAACCAGCCTGGAATGCTGATTTGTCATTAAAATCCTTGTTGCTTTCAATTAATCCTGCGGTTGCCGGAGTTAAGATATTGTGCAGGACAATCGATTTTTTTTCTTTTGTGTGCAAGGGTGATTTCAAAGCAACCTCGTCCAAATTAAGCTTAATATCAGTTATCGCGGAAAAATTATAAAAGGTGCCCGCAGCAGGGATGGTAACTTTATTCAGTAGTTGTTCTGTAGTCAGCAAAGACTCCCGCCTGCTCTCATTTAATTTTGTAAGCGAGTCCTGTTTTTCCCTGAAATTAAAAACATTTTGACCAGTTCCTTTCAATTTTAATTTCTGGATAAACTCATTCGTCTTGCCGGTGCTGTCATACCTGATTTGCCGGTTGATGACAGAGTCTATGTATTCGTTAAATATGGCTGCCCTTGCAGCGTCAAAACTTGGATTATTATCAATGTAATCGGCGGTGGTAAAGTCAAGTGGATTTAATGTAACCTGGCCTCCCCTGAACCAGAACCAGCTTTTAAACCAGGGTTTATTAAATCTTGATAATACAGACTTAAATGGATCCAATGGTGTTGAAAAAATTACATCAGTAGCAGCCATTTTTTTATACAAAACTTCATCAAATTGTTGTAGTTTCTTTGCTTCTTTCAGTATATCAGTTACCCGTTCCTGGAGTAACTTCAGATAATTTGTTTCTGCGATCTTGGTTTCAAGTGTAATATCATTCGGAATCTGGCCAATGGTTGCATTGTAGTAATCGACGACAAAACCATTGAATGGCTCTCTTTTCCAGAAATTTAGTTTTGTCGCCGTTGGCTTGGAATAGAAAACAGGGTCACCTGCATCAATCAGGTGCTTGGAAATGGCGGTTTTTAATTCACTGCTAAGTGCGTTAAGTTTTGCAGCTGTTGGGTCTTTTAAAGCCACTACTAATTTTCTTAAATCTGCCATTATCCCGTCTGACTGGCCTGGCCATAATATTTCATATAATTCATGGACAGACCTTTTATAAAAATTGCTTTCATATATTTTTATCGTTTCCTCAATTTTTTTTACCAGTAAATCCCGCGCATCTTTTTTTAATTTATCGCTCTCCGCTTTTAATAAATTATTGCTAACATCTGTGATGGTGTTGCCGTTGACTGCCAGGGAAGTTAATTTGCCATCTTCATCGAACACAGTCTGGCTGAACAAAATGCGGGAAAAGAAAAGGAGCGCACATAGAAGAACACTATACCGGCGTGTGTGGACGAAAGCCATACTATAGGATTAAGGTGTAAAATGGGGTTAATGATAGTAATCAGGGAGTTTTAGTGTAATCCAAAGGATGTAGTGGGAAAATGAGATTCTAATATAGTATAAATTAAGTCAATGGCAAAACTTAAAAATAATGAAGTAAAATATATGGGAACACATGCCCATACGTTGAATCTAATGGTTTGCACTTACTGCTCAGGAACTGAAATAAATAAGCCTGCCCAGGTAATGGTCGCGGGATGGTATATAACAAGGATATTTATACGCTTCCGTCTTACCAATGCTTACTCAATGGGCCGTACTAGATTTGCTCTTTTGGCCAGCAACTTTAAGTTACGGTTGTATACCTGCACTTCAATGAAAACCTTCTTCTTGAACTGCAAAGAATTGTTTGGATCAGTATTCATGTAACGAGCAATGATTTCTTTAGCGTAAGGAAATTTGAAAAGGGGAACAATAGCCGGGTTATCATTCTTATCTCTTTTGCTGATAATGTATTGGCCGTGCTCAACATCATTGTACAATTGGTCCTTACGTAGTATCTCAAGGTCATTGTAGTTATAGCTGGTGTAGACTTGGAACAAAAACAGATCCCAGTCCCGCATTAGGCTCTCATAAGTACGGATGTTTTTCGATCCCAGTTTCATGTGGGTAGTTCAGAGGTCAGGGCAGCACGAAAAAGAATAGTCAAGGATGGGCTTTATGTGAATATCCGTAGTAATACGGTAACCTGCTTTAGAAAGTTTCTTATATTTGAATTAATAACCCACAACCATAAACCTTTTATTATGCTCCGATTTGCTGGTGACAGCCTGCCTTATTTTCATTCCAGTTACTACATACAATATCAACAGTTGCACGCTTATAACAAGCAGAAGAACTGGGATTATTATTATCGCTGCGAAAAATCTACACGTTAACACAATATGTGCATACTTGCGGTCAAGAAAAGTAGAAACACCCAATATGCGTTCTTTATCGCATTTAACCGGGATGAGCAATACCTCAAAAAATGGAAAGATATCGGTGCACACTGGCCTGCTTATCCTGAATCGAAAGGATATTTGGATATTACTACTGGGGGCTCATGGATGGCATTTAATCAGCAAGTTTTGGCAATTGTATTGAATAATGACATGTTAGAATCGGAGGAACCAAAAGCAGTCGGCACGCGCGGATTTATCGCGCTCGAGGCAACAAGGAAATCAAATAATGCTAAAACTGCACTGGACGCGGTAACTAAATTGGATATTTCAGAAATCCGACCTTTTAATCTGGTATTGGTAGACTGTAAAAGCGTAGTCTATGCTTCAAATGTAAACCAAGGGAAAATGGTTAAAAAAATATACGCTATGTCTTTGGATCAGGATCTAATATTAGTCAATCGCAGTGTACCAAACGATTTGACTCAGCGGAGAATTGCGGTTGCTATGAAGGAATTTGAAAATTTACAGGAACCTAATCCCAAAGTTGATGACTGGGCAAGTTGGACTAAGTTTATGACGGAAGAGTCCTTTGCCGAAATGCCAGAGTCTGAGAGGACTTTGTGGTTGAACTCAAAAGAATGGGGGACGCTGAATGCAGATATTATTGCAGTATCCACAAAGTCAATACCTGCATTTTTATTGCATCACGTCAAATCAAGGTTGCCATGAGTCAAGGAAATTATTTTGACCTTTTTTTAAGCCGCAAATACGATGAAACGATTGTGGTTGATGAACGGATGCGGCAATGGACGTATGCCGAACTTACGAAGTATGCTCTATTCGCGAAAGAATATTTTATTAAAAACAAGATCAAGATAGTTATGATAACCTTGCCACAAGGTTTCTATGCTTATTCAGTAATATGGGGAGCTTATCTGGCGGGTATTACGTTTTGTCCTGTTACCATAGGAGTTCCTGATGAAAGAATGAAATATTATGAGAATGAATTGCGGCCTGATTTGAAAATAACACCAGACAATGCAGAAACTTTCTTTTCAAACCCGGATAGTAGTTATGAGTTTCTGAATAGGAATGAAATAGTTCCTGCGGAAACAGCCTATATCATTTTTACTTCTGGTTCCACCGGCCAACCTAAAGGGGTAAAGATTCCACGTGAGGGTCTCCATAATTTTCTTAACTGGAGCACAGTAGAATACGGGATTGGTAAAGACGATATTTGGGGGCAGTATTCCAACATAGGTTTTGACCTAAGTCTATGTGATATTTTTACTGCTGTTATTTGCGGGGCGAAACTGGTTCCATTTGAAAGCAAAGGTGAAAAATTAATGCCAGGGTTGCTGATAAAAAATAAGAAAATAACCTTTTGGCATTCGACTCCAAGTGTGATAGATATGCTACAACAAGCAAATCATCTAACCCAAAAGAATCTTCAAGATATGAAAGCCATGAGTTTTTGTGGTGAAAAATTGTATCCGTCGCAACTGGAATTACTTTTTCAAGCCAAGCCAGACTTGGTAGTATATAATACATACGGTCCGACCGAAGGAACTATTTTTTGCACGTACATATGTTTAACCAAAGAGACTTATAGAGATCAATGTGAGAAGACGGTTAGTATCGGTGCGGTTATTCCAGGCTATGGAATGATTGTAAATCAAGAAAAAGATGGTCTCGGTGAGATTGTAATTACAGGATCAAATATTGGAATTGGTTACTTAAACAGGGACAACAATGCACCCGGTTCGCCTTACAGATTAACGCAAATTGGTACACAGCTTTTAAATACCTATCATACTGGAGATTATGCCTATTATATCAATAACAAAATATTTGTTTTCGGCCGGAAAGATTCGCAGGGCAAGATAATGGGAAACAGAGTTGACCTTTCTGAGCTGGATCTTCAATTAAGGAATTTTGGCTGTTCTTCAGCCCACAGTGTTTTTAACAATAAGAAAATTGTAAGTTTTATCGTCATAGAAAGCTTTTCTGAAAAGGCAATCCGGGATTTTCTTTCCCGGTACCTGCCCTCTTATTATCTTCCGCACAAGATTATCCAGAGGGAAAATATGCCTTACAATGCCAGCGGAAAAATTGATTCCATTCAACTCATTCAATCAATTTAAATCAGCCATGAGTTTATGAATATTACCGACAAAGAAATAATTCAACTAATTGCAGAAGCTCTGAATTGCAGCACAAGCGGTTTAACTCCGGAGTCTGGTCTTGGAACCCATTATGAATGGGACAGCCTTGGCCATGTCAATATTATGGTGGCTATTGAAAAAAAATATGGTATCGAAATAAATGATAGCAATATCGAAAAATTAATGTCAGTAATGGATATCAAAAAATTTTTGGAAGAGCATGCAAGTTAAGTTTTCAAAGTTCGAACTCGTTTCAGTGATAATACCTGTATATAACATAAATAAGGAGTTGCTGGTCAAATCCATTCAGAGCATTTTTGACCAATCGTATCCGGTTATTGAAATCGTTCTGTCTGATGATGGTTCGGAAATTCCAATAAGCGACAATTTAACGTCGGTTTTTTCATTATGCAATAATCCTGCTTCAGTGCCAGTGAAAATTGTGAGGGAAGAATTAAATAAAGGTATCGCCGCTGCGCGAAATCATGCAATTCAGCATGCTGCTGGTAAGTGGTTAGTTTGGCTCGATGCTGATGATACACTTGCGTTTGATTGTATTGAAAGCCTTATCTCACACTCGCCTGGTAAAGACCTTGTTATTGGTGAATGCCTGGTAAGTAAAGGAGGAAATATTGAGCGAAGGGCGCCTGGAATTTATTATGAACTGGCTAAAAATTATTTTGGAACACCCAATGACCCATTTTTACTTAATATCATATCACTTCAGCCGCAGTTATTCTTACGTGAGGTGTTTGATACGATTGGAAAATTTGATGAATCTTACCGGTATGCGGAACTGACTGAATTATTTTTAAGGTATATTGTAAAACGAGGAATTGGCAATATTAGTTTCATCTCTAAAGCTCTTTACCATTACAATCGTGATCGCGAAGGTACTCTGACATCGTACCGCAGTGTGTTATTCGAATACAGGAAAAAAGCGTTAGTAAAGTACATGCATGAACAACATATTGAGGGGAGTGACTTAATCTATAAACAAAGAAATCCTGAAACGGGAATGCAGGAATACGAACTTATAAAATAATATCAATGGAAAGAAAAATCAGTTTTAGCAGTTATGACGGGACTAGTCTTACTGGTATATATCAATCACCGGATGGAGTACCATGTCAGGCCCTACTGATGATGCATGGCCTGCCTTCCAATAAAGATGAGTGGGGATTTTATCAGGATATGGCAGCTTTTTTTGAATCCCAAGATATAGCTACTTTCCGGTTTGATTTTCGATTTAACGGTGAAAGTGAAACGGGTAGTTTAACGAACCTTACGATAGCTGCTATGATAAATGATATTGAAAGCGCATTCTGGCAATTGCAGGATTGTTTAAAAAGTAATGTTCCGATCTCAGTAGTAGGCACAAGCGCCGGCGGTGGTGTTACAGCGGCATGGTGTCATGCATACATGCGGAAAGTCAACCGCATATTCCTGATGGCTCCTGTCCTGGACTATGAATATGAAGTGACTGGCAAATTAAAACAACTTAAAGAAAACGACTTTACACAGCTTCAGCCCGGGATACTTGAATTGTTGAAAACCAAGGGAGGGTTAAATTCTGATATTAATTATGGGTATCCATTTATCAATGAGGCACACCTCTTTAATATCAGGGAGCAGTTTAAAAATATTGATTCACTTGTGACCATTTTTCATGGAGACAAAGACAGCATTGTTCCACTCGCTATTACGAAAGACTGCATCGCAGGGTTTTCGAGGATTGAATTAATAGTTGTCAAAGATGCAGATCACGGTTTTGCTGTAGAAGGTGACGATAATCTCATCGCACCAGGTACTAAAATCAATCATCAATTTGTTTATCGTGAAATTTTAAATCGAATAACAAATGGTAAATAAAGTAGGGATTAATATTTTTATCTCCGACGTAATTAAGTTTGCAGGCCACGCAGAAATCGGTCATTGTTCAATGATTGGCGATGCGGGAGTTCTTCAAAGAAACGGTGCTATTGGTGAAAATGCAAAAATCGGTAGGTATAGTTTAATTGAGGGTGGAATTAACATCGGGAGAAATTTTGAGCTGGATGATTATTGCGCAGTATATAGTGGCACAACTATCGGTAACTATGTAAAATTATTGTATGGAAAAAAAATTTACGGAAGATCAATTATTGGAGACAATTGTATCATCGCGGGAAATATACCCGAACGTTGCATCCTTGAGAACAATGTAACTTTTATGGGAGAGGTAGCGCACAGTCATTACAACCCCAAAAAGGACTGGGATACGACTGATGAACCCTCGCCGGTAATAGGCGCAGGATCTATCATCGGTGTAAACGCGCTACTGATAGGAGGAATTAAAATCGGACATAATTGCTATGTGTCAGCAGGCGAAATCCTGAGGCATGATTTACCCAACAACAAGGTTTTTTTAAAGAACAAAATGTACGATATTCAGCATTTTAAAGGATTAATCAAAACAAGGTACTGAGACACAATGGACAACACTCAATCGCCATTTAATAAACAGACAATAGATAATTATTTTTACCAACTATGGTTTCCACGCAATACGCAGGATATTACCATAGTTGCGCCCCCATCTTTTGATGAATTAAAGGATGCTGAACTTACCTCAATGAATTACGCGCTGATAGATAGACTCGGAGATCGGGATTCAATTTATGCAATGGGTAAATTATTGTCACGCAAATACCCGAATGCTACTATCCACTTGATTTCTGCTGAAGATTTTGAAAAACACGGCATGACAAAAAACTATGTGATTATCGGTGGTCCCGGCGGAAAAGTGTATAACGAAGTAACAAAGAAAATGGATATAGAGCATGGTAACGAAGCCTGCCGGGTATTTATGAAAAAAATCAATTCTAGAATATCTTACACGGATGATTGTGAGAAAATGACCGTTGATGCCATTACATTCGAATCCGAATATGATGAAAAAAAACACATGACTGTTGACTATGGTAGTTTCGCTGCTATCGATAATCCTTATCTTAAAAGTGCGAGAGTTATCATTATTCATGGTATCCATACTATGGGAGTGCTGGGCGGCATAAGAATATTTGATGCTCTTATAGATTCGTACACGAATTTTGAAACGCTTTATACTTTATTAAAGCAAGTAGAAAACAAAGGGAAAAATTCATTTGAGTGCTTTTTCAAAGTTGAAGTTACCCATGGTGAAGTGGAATGCCCTGTTCTTGATGCTACAGATATTTATTTCATTAATAACATAACACCCAAGAAACCCGGTTTTATCAAAACTGCTAAGGAGAGTAACAAAAATACTGCTCCTGATATTAAAGCCCAAGTTATTGCACTGCTAAAAATCGCATTGGGGAAGGCAACATTGACTGGCCATAAAAAAAAGTTGCAAGGACTGCTGGAAAAATTTGAACCTTGGGATACAGGCGATACGGGAAAGCTTGGGAAAATTTTAGAAATCTGCAATCAGAATTATCTGATACCTGATCAAAATATTGAATCAATAACCACAATCATAAACAATGGTTAAAAGAAAATATATCCATATACTGGATGTTTTGTCGATCCTTTTATTTTCCTTGCTGGCAAACTACATTTTCGATTTGAAAATTAATTTTAAAGCAAAGATCGATTATATCGCTCTGTTTAAACTCGTCGCACTTTCCGTCAGCACATTTGTTTTTTATTTTGCTATTGACATGTTAAAAAAGTTTGCTGTATCGGCAAATGACGAATTCAATGCTGAAACTACTATTGCTGCAAAAGCGACTAATTCAATTGATAACCGTTACATGACTTTTTATAAACAAGAAAAGGTGAAAATTAATTTACTACTTGTCATTACCGTTATCTCTGGATGCCTGTTTTTTCTGATTGAACCCATACTGGCGTTGTTTTAACACGCCCCAATTGATTTTATTAAATGGACAATATGTAAATACCTCCAAAGCGAAGAACTACTATCGTGACATTAAACCCGCCTGGTTTACAGGAAAGCCGTTTGATAAGATACTAACCTTAAAGCAGGGTGAAATAGATGCATTGAAAATAATGGACCGTAAGTACTTTAAAACGCATTACGCCGGTAAACCAACCAAGCTATATTCTAAATGCTTAAAAGATATTGAAGCGGCAAAAGGAATTTCAATGCATGGAATTGTTAATGGGCATTATGAACGACTTTTATTATTGAATGAATAATTAATATGATTTTCAATCTTCATTTGGGCTTATTTTCTTGTCGTGAATTGATAAAAAATTCAAAGTCACTATCCCATTTTTTTATTTCGGGGTCCAAATGATCGCGGTCTTCAACGTGCCGCAAAGCAAGGAAATAAAGTAATCCCTGAAAGTAACTTGAAATTCTATCTGAATGTCTTCCAAAATCATAACAAAAATCCACACCGGCTTTTTCTTTTTCTACATTTTTTGATGTTAGATACGTCTGCCAAAATGAATGGACGAACAGATTTCGTTTCTTCAGATAATCATTGAGTTCATCTTCAATAACAAGTTTTGGGTTTAGTTTAAATAGGCTGAAAATACCTCCTAATGTTCTAAATGCGCTTTTTGATTTGGCCGACTTTTCAAGAAATTTATCTGTAGTAATTCCATACACATCTTTATCAAATTCAATTAATATTTCAAGAAGTTTTCCGGTCAAAAACTCAACCCGTTGAGCAGAGGTTAGCGCCATTCCAATCCTGGAATAAACAAAATCTTCTTTTGTCATTGGCGGTGGGAAAGGGTTTTCTGTATGATCTGCCATTTGTATTCTTGAAATATGTTTGGAAGATTGCTATTTGATTATTAGTTCAGCGGTCATATCAAGCTTTGTATGGATCTCAATAAAGAGTTTTTGAAATTTCCTGAACCTATCTTCGCTTGAAACATTTGTTACTACTGCAATAGCGCTTCCAAAAAGTTTATTATGCCTAATCATTTGTCCAAGAAGCCTATCATATTCAGATTGGGTCGGGTCTTTCTTAATCTCTACTGGATACTTTTTATTTATTAACAAATCCGGGTTACTTTCTCCAACTTCTTCTTCCAGATTAAAATAATTTTCCAGATAATTCCTAAGCTCAATTTTATAGCCTTCCTCAATAATCCTTTTTCTATCGGGCGTCCAGTCCCTGATAGTTTCTGTCAATTCGTTAAATGTCTTACTAGATTTTTTAGGGGATAAAAAAGCACTACTTTTTTTTATAATTTCAATTACATCTTTCCATTGTGGCTTATCAAAATATTCCTTAATAAAAAATGCAGGAAAATCGCTCCATTTGAGATTGTGAACTTTATTTATTGAATCCGCAGACGGTTTAAATCCCGCTTGCGTCCAGTCGCCTGTAACAGGCAGCCCTTGAAATTTTCGAACAAGTTCCCCGTATTGATCAAGGATTTGAACCATCGGCGTTCTCTGCATTAATAGCTTATTGGGGTTATCGCCGCATTCTTGCTGAAGCTTAGTATAGGCATTTCCTCCAAAAACTTCTTCAAGTTTTCTTGTTTGAATACTGCAATGTCTTAAAAATTGTTTAGCCAGGGGCTTCTGGCCATTATTCAATTCTTTTAATTTTATATATTCACTAATATAAAATGCTTTCTTGTCCATACAGCGTTAACGGAGCCAACCAATAGAGGTTTGCGTTGAACTGCTAATGTATGCCAAATGGCAATGGAAAATAACCAAGTTGCCTACAAATGAAACCGATAGTGTCGGAAATGTGTCGGAGGGATGAAATAAAAAGAGGTCACAATATCTGTAACCTCTTGATTTTCATCGCTCCCCCTTCTGGACTTGAACCAGAGACCCTCTGATTAACAGTCATCGCTAATTATGTTAGCAGTAGTTTCCATATCTTTCCATCTAATTGATAATCAGCAATTATTATTAAATTGATCTGCTAATAATATTAGTTATTTGCCAATTTTAAGTACATTTGTATGCAAATTGTATGCAAATCCTAAGTATATATGGCAGTACTAACGACCTTTTACCTTGACAACAGACGAGCTTTAAAAAATGATAAGTACCCGGTTAAATTGAGGGTAACTTATAATCGCGTTCAAAAATACTACCCTACCGGTGTAAATCTTTCTGGGCAGGAGTATGCACTGGTAATTGGAAAAAATCCAAAAGGAAAGATGTTTGATGCCAGGGTTGCCCTTGATTCAAAAATGTCGGATTTAAGAACACATATTGAATCCATTGCAAATTTCAGTTTTGGCCAACTTGATCGAGCCGGTGGAGCTTTACCAAAGTCTGTACATAATATTTACCCCTTTTTTGATGAGATGATTAATCATTGCAAGGAACGTGGTAGTGCTAAAACTGGTATTGTGTATGATACTGCCAAAAAATCATTGGAGAGTTTTAAACCCAAGGCAGGCTTCTATGACGTCACAGCTGATTGGCTAAGGGAATACGAAAACTGGATGCTCGGCAAGGGTAAGTCTCCAACCACGGTTGGAATTTATTTACGTCACTTACGTGCAGTTTATAACAAAGCGATTAATGACGGGCTGATAAAGGACCTTAGTCTTTACCCATTTAAAAAAAACCGGTATAAGATACCGGTAGGTAGAAACATAAAAAAGGCATTGTCGAAGGAAGAGGTACAAAAAATCGCAACTTTTACTGATTTCCATTCAATACCTGAAAAGCGGTATAGGGATATGTGGCTGTTTTCTTACTTATCAAATGGAATGAACCCAAGTGACATATGCCGTTTAAAATGGGATAGTATTGACGGTGACGTTATCAGGTTCTACCGGCAAAAAACAATCAGGACGACGCAAGGCCAGCTGCCTATCACAGTGCACTTAAGAAAGGAATCCAAGGATATTATGGATCTGTGGGGGAACCGGTCCGCTAAATATATTTTTAATATACTGAACGATGACATGACTGAAAAGAATAAGGTCGACGCGATACAGCAGCACGTAAAAATGGTCAACAAGTACATGAAAAGGATAGGAGCCCGTATCGGTATTGAAAAGAAGATTTCGAATTATGCTGCGCGGTATACATTTTCCCAGGTGATGAAGAACAGTGGCCAGAGTGTAGAATTTATTTCGGAAGCGCTGGGGCATTCCAGCATTCTTACAACAAGAGCATATTTATCTAGCTTCAAGGATGAGATTATAAAAAGTGCTTCCGAAAACTTGTTATAATTACCCGCCGACCGAAAATCATAGCCATATAGTACGATAAATATCAATCTGTGCTGCCTTTTGCCGTATTCCCTTTTTTTTGTCTAATAGATTTCCGTATATTTTTAATGTAACCCACTTGTTACTAAACTATAAATGAAACCTATGAACACAAACGATCCCTGCACCCTTCTTTCCTTCCAGGAAACTGCTGCATTTTTAAGAATGCCCTTATCATCTCTGTACAAACTAACGTCCAGACGTAACATTCCTTTTTTGAAACCCGGCAAGCGAATTCTCTTTTGCAGAGAGCAACTTGAGACTTGGCTGCAAAGCTTCTACCAGAAAACACGCCAGGAGTTGATTTCTGAAACTAAAAAATCCACAAAAAATTAACCCAAACCTAAACCACATGACAGCAAAAATTGCAACACAGACAGAATTGAAAAGATCAGAAGACATCAAAAATTTAGTTTCTAACTATTGTTTCCTCCAGTGGCCTTTTGATAAGGAAAACACATGGACCCCCCTGGATACTGAGTTTGAAAACTATGGTATAGATGCCAGAATAGGTAGGCACTTCCTCCAACAGGAAGGTATCATAAATGACACAGGTGCAATCGCACCAGATGTTATTAAGTACGGGCTATTCCTGGCGCACGAACTCACAGATGCCGAGGGACTGTCAGGGTACTCAGAAAAGGTTCAGCTGGACCTAGTTAGCAAGCGAGGCAGGAAGTTTCTCGAGGAATTTTTTGCAACACATATTTAATTACACCTTAAAGACAGGGGGTATATTCTATCCCCTGCCTTCTTTTAATCCAAACCCCACTATGAATACCCCATCACCAGGTAACGAAACACCTACGAAACTGGATTTGAATTCCATTAATCTTTCTTTTAAAGGATCAGGGTTTACAACAGCCGTAACAGAAAACCCATATACAGATTTTGATAATGCATATAATACACTGCCCAACATTGTAAGGCAATTGAGTGATGCACAGCATTCAGTCTATGAACGAAACATGGCATGTTTCTCGGCACTGGTATTATTAAGTGGCTTAATGACGGAGGTAACTGGCGTTTACCACCAGCGAACATACTTTCCTAATCTTTTTTTCATAGTACTAGCGGCCGCTGCCAGTGGTAAATCTGCTATATCAAATAACCGAAGACTTCTACGTCCCATCCATGATGAGGTTATTAAGGAGAGCCAGGAGCTTGCTGACAGGTATAAGGTAATGATGGACAATTTTTTGAAAGACAAGAAAAGAGGTTTAGCAGGCGACCCACCTCAACGACCACCATTTAGGGTTGTTTCCATTCCAGCAGACATTACACCTGCCAGGTTTGTACAGCATCTTGCCGACGCAGATGGTAAAGTACCTTCAATACTTATTGAGGAAGAGATTGACACCAGTTCAGCAAGTAAGAAAGCGCACGGAGATTTATCGCAAATACTTCGTAAAGCAGCATCAAATGAAACAATCAGCCTTTCCCGAAAAGGCGAGAACCAGTATGTTGAATGCCGGGAACCGCGCTTGGCTCTTATCATGAGTGGAACATTTTCACAGATTACTGGTTTTATTCAGAACGCGGAAGATGGTCTGTACTCTCGCTCGCTGTTTTATCATTTTGACGCTGGTGTAAGCTGGCACAGCGTTGCTCCGTGCACGGACTGTGTAAACCTGAGCGATCTCTACGACGCAGCAGCGCCAGAGTATTACAAGCTTTGGAAATACCTACAAAGCAGTCCAACACTAGTAAGACTTACACAAAACCAATGGCAATTATTAGATGATTTTGGAGAGCAACATCTCTTTCACATGTATAATTTTCATGGTGAGGAAACCTCAGCACTTGTAAAACGGCATGCATTAATGGCATTTAAAATTTGCATGGTGCTAGCAGCAGTCCGAAAATACGAGACCGGTAGCCACGAGCCTATTGTTAATTGCTCAGACGATGACTTCATTACCGCGTTGAACATTTGTAAAGTCTCATTATATTCAAGTCTTCATATTGTTAAGCTATTACCAAAAGCAACACCTCAGGCCCAATTAGAGCTCAAGAATACTTTTTGGGTTGGATTGCCAGATGGTTTTTCCAGGAAGGAATACCTCGAATTGGGTTCCATTTTGAAAATACCAGAGCGGACTACAGACAGGTGGATTAAGATTTTCCAGGACTCAAAAATGCTGCACAGAACAGCCTTAGCTCAATTTTCAAAAGTTTTTACTGGCGACATGGCGATGGTCCCAGAAACCTCTCCACTCAGCCACGTCGCCATCAATAATCCCATTAACCCCACTAACCCAAAGCCATGAAATTTAATAAAAAAGACTACCAGTTTCCTATATCAATTCCCGAAATGAGTGAAATGCTTGCAGCAGTTGGAATACGTATAACTCCAAAGGATATAATCATTATAATGCATGACGAAGGTCTAGTAGAACCCAGAGCATATAAATTGGACATGTCATTCCACTGGTTTCCAAAAGGCTTTACTAGTACCGATATTTTGGAGGCTGGTGATTGTTCTAATTATAGGTGCCTTCACATAACAGAAGAAACGTTTTGGTATCTATATGGGCTTATCCCACAAGTGAGGGTGTGCCCAACTCACCTTAAGCGAATTCCAAAGCCACCGGCTCCAGCATGTTACATAAGAATGAGATAATAAATTTACAAAGTTTACTTCTACACCGGCGAAGTTTAACCCAAAATCTAATACTTGTTATCCAGGATAAATTGGGTAAGTTAGAAAGCCACTAATCAGTAAGCGGCTCCTGGTATAACCGATAGCAATTTTCGTATTTATATCTTACCTGCACCAGCTTCACCTCTTTTCACTTTTGTGATAGAGGTGGAGCAAATGCTAGTAACTAAACACTTCAATTCTAAAAGCAAATTATGGAACGAATAATAGACGCATCAGATAATATAGAAATTATAGCCAAACTGGCTGACCTCGGTAGCAGATGGAATCAAAGGAAAGCCAAGTTTCGTTACCCCCATTTTATTGATACTAAACTACGCAAACTTGAGCAGCTATTGGCACCAAAAGCGAGTAAACCTGAATACGATGATTTCGCAAGTATGTTTGATGATATGGTACAACCAGATGCTTCATTGTCAAATATAACTGACCTAGTTAATCAAGGTGAACAGTTGGATTATGAAACACTGTTAAAGTATGAGGGGTCGCACAACAGATTGGAAGTATTTGAAGATTGTTGTGACACCTTTACAGATAAACAATATTGGCCCAGACTCCGTGACGCATACCAAATGCAGGATCGAAGATTTATTTCATTCATTACATATTTTAGGCTGTTCGGCGAAAGCAGAAATTGGTCTGAACGTTTTATGACTCTAAAAGAACGCAGAGCTTTGAAAGCATTGCCTGATCAGATAATTATTTCTAGGGGAATGAGCGTAACAGAATATGAGAGCGCCTACCACGGTATTAGTTGGACAACCGATCAAACGGTTGCTCAATTCTTTGCGAGCAGAAAAGTTTTGCGTGAAGGTCCCAAGGTTGTGAAAACAATGACCATAGACAAATCTGATGTGTTTGCGTACATTTTAGATCGAAGCGAGTCTGAAATCATCTACTTGGGTCCTACCGATATTTACTAAAATTACTTCGGTATGGTGTATCTTGTTTTGTATGGATTTATGCCCTGGTATGCAAACTTTTTCGAGACTTTTTAATCAATATTCCGGGTTCATTTCACCTAGCGGTGGTAGCTTTGCCCATTCCCAATATTCATCTTTGTCTTTTCCATCCGGTCTCAACTTCTTGCCACGAAGTGAAAAAACAGGATGATACTGTAATGCCTCTGCTAAACCTGGATATATTAACCCTAATGTGTAGCAAACCCTCTGTAGCTAGCCAATATATATGCTTTCAGAATTTTGTATGTTTCTCACGCCCATTTCTTTATTTCAGGTATTTTTACAAAAACAAATGGCTATGCCGCAACTAATCCCCTTTTTGATCCTTCCTTGTAAATTTCATGATGCTAAAGAAAGCTAATTGGACTAAGATTGATAATCAAATCGTCCAACTTTTTGATCACTTCATCACTAAAGCCAGACTCATGCAAAGCATCTACCAGCTCTTCCTGCCGGGGCTGACCAAAGGTTAATCTGTAAAAGGTAAGTATCTTAATAAGATTATTGAATTTTTCAATATCTCTACTGAATGGGTATAAAGGTACAAAACGTTCGATCTTTATATCACTGAGGCTTTCGGTATGCCAAAAGGGTACTAAGTCGCAGGAGAATTTCGCAGTTTCTTTTTCCTTTTCCGCGTATTTAAACAAATCCCGCCATATACTATTTGTGTCATCGCTATAAAATATTTTTTCTCTGTACTTGCTTGCCAGATTAAGCCTTATAACAAGCCCCTGATAGCGATGTATTCTGCCCTCCCTCTGTTCAAAATCAATTGGATTAGATGGCAAATTCCAGTGAAATATTTTTTTACAATACAGATGAAAATCCAAGCCTTCCTGTCCGATTGATGTGCTGGCTAATACAAAAGGCCTGAACGGTGAATTAAATGCCTGCCTAATATTTATCTGTCTTCCTGCACCCTTTGCGGTATTAATTTTTTGAGTGCCAAAATCTACTGCATAATGCGAACGTATTGATTTCCGGTTTACTTTTTCTTTAAGATTATCAATAAATGTCGGGTAATCTTCAATGTCATTGGTTGCTGTTCTCACCGAAAGTATATCAGAAATAAAATCACTCAGCTCTGCTGTAGATTGAATACTTTCTCCGTTAATTAGCAAATAGACAAATTCGTCAAGCATAGCTTGCACATTACCATCAATCATGTATTTTAAGGTAGCTGACCAATAATTACCATCAATGGAATGTAGCCTTACTACCGCAATACTTTCAGGCTTATTAAACATGGTAAGGAAGGCTGAGGAAACATTGAATGAAGCGTCGAATAAATCCAGGGACAAAACTTTATGTCTTTTTTGGGTTCGCAAATAACAGATTGCCGGTGAGCCTATCGTTAATTCAGCTAAATGCTCACAAATTATTTCAAGCTGATCCGAATTTAATTTTCCAGCCGCTACTTCTTTTGGATTAAGAAAAGCAGCTTTTGCATGTTCAAAGTGCGTTTTCTTTCCGATGCCTTCTTCTTTATCGTTGTTTGTGTTTTCAGTATCAATTGCTAGTTCAGAGGGCGGTATTCCTTTACTAAACCAGTCTGTAATAAGATGATTTTCAGGCTTTGCTTTGTCCAATAACAATGGAGCCAGCCAATACCATTTTTGCCAATCACCTTCACCAGTTACATAATCGTTCAGTTTAAGGGAATTGAAAGAGACAATCAGTTTATTCTTTAGCTCGGCTTTTATCTGTTGCAGAGGTTTTTTTTCAATTATATTAATTGCAGGGTCGTACAATTCAGCAAGGAATAAACTGGGGTAAGAAAGAATAAAATTATTCATCTGCTGTGGTTCCTGCTCCTCTTTTAATACTTTAAAAGTAAACTGTGGCCTTGGTGATCTTCGTTTCTGAAAATAGTAGGGTCTGTAGTTTTCCTTTTCTTTTTTCTCTCTTTCTGAAATTGATTTAGGATTTCCGATTGACAGTCTTTCGGCTTCATACGAAACCAAAGAAGCTACCATTCGGGGAACCATTTTCCATGAAGAAAAGATAAGGGTTTTGGAGTAACCCCAACTGTCTTTATAGGCACCAGTTGATTCATAATAAGGAATAGATGAAGGTATCCATAAATATTTCCATCCATTGTTTAGTACGGTCTCTTCCAGTAATAAACGTAGTTTCGCATTGGGTAAAGACTTAGCTCTTGGGGGAATTAACGGTTTGTAATCATTAATATCTTTGAGATTCACCCATCCGTGTTTTGTCTTTTTGAGCAGGTTCTGTAACTCGGAGTCTTTTTGGAAAAATTCCTTAACCTTTATTTTATGTTGATAGTTGTCTAGGAAGGATAAGGCAAATGGACAAGACTTTACATATTCCAGAGGAACTGGTAATGAGATATTGTGATTTTTCTTTAGCAACAAAGTGATCTGGTCTAATACCACGAAATCATGTATATCCTCTGGCTGAATCGAAATAGGTTTGTTTACATGTTTTATTAACGCATCTCTGTCATTAGAAGCTAATAGTTTTTCAGTTCTTACTATACTGGTTCTGTAAAGTGCTTCAAGCTTATTTTTGAGGTTTAATGCTTCGGGCAATTTTTTGTCTAAAGTATCAGGATGCCTCAAAAAACCAAATAATGCTTTGCGGTCCTGTTCATACTGTTTCCAGAACAATTCTGCTTTATCCGCCATTAAGAACTGAAGTACCGTAATAAACTCATTGTAGTGCACTTCACCATTCAATTCATCAAAATCGTTCGTATAAGGCTTAAATGGTGTTGCAGAAAGCATTAATATTTTAGAATCCTCAAACGAAAAGATATCTCTCACCAATTGAATAGCCGGACTTACATCTTCCTTATCATCTTCAGTTTTGCTTCCGGTTTTATCAATCAGTTTCTTGTAACGTTGAAATTCATCTAAAATAAAAATATCTGCCTGTAAAAATTCTATACAAGCCCTTGACAAGATGAAACGAAGTGAACTGATAAGCTCCTTACAAAAGTTATAATTGTAATAGTTGTTTTTACGAATGCCTAATTCACATAAATTTCTTAACAGTGTCCAATACTTAACAGGATAGGTGATGCCTGCAGCATTAAATGACTTGGGCAACTCCGAGAGTGTTATAGTTTCATCTAACGCTTTTCTAAATTCGCTGTAAACCTTTGGCCTGATTTTTTTTAGCCATGTTGAATATTTACCTTCATCAAAAGCTTCTGCGACATTAATTCGTGATTCCCAATTGTCATCCATCATCCTTCTATTTCCCTTTAAAATCCATTTTAAACTATTACAAAATGGTTTAAAATCTGCGTAGGAATATAACAACCGGTAAAGTAAAACCCTTTCATCAACTTTGCCGACATGTGTTTTATCATCAAAAGAAGTGGCCGGAGTAAACGCCTTTATTCTAAAAGGAAATTGCTGTTCTTCCTTTGCTGAAATATACGCCAACCCAGTAAGGCGGTCATCGTCTTCCGAATAATCAATAGCAATGTTGTTACCTGAAAAATTGAGCTTCTTTAAATTTTGTTTAGCTAATGCCTGGTTAGAACAGATATATATAACAGTAAAGACCTTTTTTGCAGGTGTTGATGTAAACTGGCCAAATGCCTTTGCAATAATACCTTTTGCTACAATTGTTTTGCCTAAACCTACTTCATCGGCAATAAGCATTTTGCTTCTGCCATTAACATACAATTGTTCGAAAACATAGTCTACAGTCTTTGCCTGAAAGTCTTTCAACCCATTTAATGTTTCCTGTATTTTCTCCTTCATTGCTAATTTTTAATATTTAATGAAGGTTTGAAATACCTGCCAAAAGCTTTCAAATTCAGCGGTGATGATGGGCTCTTCCATCTCGACTGATTCTTCTTTTAAGCGTTGAATTAACGCGTCAATAGATTTTAGTTTTTCAGGATAGCGGCTTGAGGCTATTAGTAACTTCTCATAAACGGGAGTTCCTGTAAAACCCCAGGAACCGTTATCGGTTGCTGCTGATTTTTTATTTGCAGAATTTGCATTGCCTATTAAGTCAGTTTCTTCTCCGGTTAATAAGAAAGTGAGGTATTTTAAAAATTTCTCTTTGCTATTTATTATGGAAGTAAATATTTTATTTAACCTGCTTTCCGGTAACTCAATTTCCATCGGCAGTAAAAAATGGCTGTAAGCAATGCCATCTTTGCTAATTTCAAAAACTAAAAATATACTCAATGCTGTTTCAGCATATCCACTGAAATTAGTAATTGTATTTACTGTTCCGGCTTTTAAAAGTACACCTGCCTTTTGTTGTTCTGGTAATGGTTTTACTTTTACTTGGAAACCAACCGGCAGTATTAATTTAGCTGCATCTATTTCAAAGGATAGATAATAAGCAGAGCCACCTTCAATTGGCAAAGCCTGCCCTCTTAGTTCCATTTGAGTTAAATCATACTTTATTTTCCTGATAGCCAAATCAATTTTCTTTTGTTCCTCAACAGAAACCCTTGCCTCAAATTTATAAGGAGTGAATAATGTAATGCCTTCCGATTTTGCAGGATCGGTGAGAACCTTGAAAATATCTTTTGTTTTTAAACCTGGTGAATCACTGCCTTTAAACTCTACCATAAATTCTATGTTACGCCCTTGTGCCGGGTCACTGCAATTTGCAGAACCTAAATACCAGTATGATATTTTTTCAAGCATACCGACAAATAATTTGGCATGTAAATTTTGAGCAAGCGGAACTGGACCATCGTCTTCTAATTCCTGAAAATATTCTGCCTGCTGAAAGAAGGTTGAAAATTGCCAGCAATCAAACAAACTCAATGTATCTTCTTCCACTGAATCCAATTCTTCCTTCCTGCTTAATAAGTAAGGTATTTTAGTGGTGAATTGATATATAGCGGATAATGTTGTTTTATCAACGAATGGTGAAACAATCAGCATTTCATCCCATATTACTTTAGCAGAAGTTATAGGATTTGGATAGGGTTTGCCTGTTTCTGGATTTTCTATACCAACCGGCACAAATTTGAAAGCATCAAATTTATCAGGTATATCAAATTTCACTTTTAACAGGTCTGTAAAAAAAGATGCCGGTATTTTTTTCTTTCCGGCTACATTCAGGTATTGAAGAAAATGTACCAAAGGCTTATTCTTTGGTTGCTCTTTCTCCGTAACATTACCATCTGTTGAAAATGCCATATCCCAATCGCGGGCAAAGGTAAGATTACGGCTTGTTATTAATACTCTATATTTTGCCAGTTCTCCTTTGCTTTCGTAGCGGATAACCCAAACCTTTGGATGAAATGAACTTACGTGATTAGGCATTGTAACGGGCTGAATCCCTTTTTCCCAATACGCCATCAGGTGATGGTATTTTTGAGGTACTTTTAACTGGCTGCTTTGATAGTAAACAGTGATTTTTTCAGATGCCTTTGTAATTGCATCCAGCATATCATACCGAAGTTCATCGGGATTACCATCTAATTTCTGAGCATAGAACAATGCTACCGGTAAAATCATTAATGCCTCTAGATCTAACGAATAAGATGTACCAATAGCATATTCCAATTCATACCCAATGGGTGGAATCAATTGTTCGCCGTAATCTATCCGGTTGTTTTTAGGGTGCAGCATTTTAATTTATTAATCCTGTTCTTATGTCTTTTAAAATTGTACGTGCCTGAAAAAAGCGGTAATCGAAATGCGTTAATCCAAGCCAATTATTTTCTTTTACATCATCCGTTTTTTTCCATCGCAATCTTGCTTTTCCTCCCTTTACCATTGCCTCCTGCTGTTCTATAAGAATATCCCGTTTTTTTACATCAGGGAAATTGTTTTGTGTGAGCTTCCACCAGTCTTTCACAAATTGTGCAGTACTGCCTCTTGTAGTAATAGCATAGCTGAATAATAAATCAGGATTAAAATTTTCATAGTCCAGCATGTTGTCCTGAATATCATTGTGCCAGTCATTCCACTCTTCATCAAAATGGTTACTGTTAAATACCTTATGGTGCAGGCAGCAGTTGTAGGCAAGATGTGCTCCGTACATTAACTCCGAAAAATCATGCGCTAAAATCAGCATAGCTTTTAGGTTAGCTGCAATTGGAGGTGCTATGGCCGCATTAGCAAACTGCATAAAGTTCTCTGCCTTAATAAATATTTGCCAGAGTTTATCATTTTGTAATAACTTAGCAATCAGTTTATTTTTGGCTATTGAAATAATCCGATCCTGAAAAAACTCTGCCTCTTCTTTGTGTAAGTCAAGTGTCAGGTTTTCATTCCAGTTTAATTTGGGTGATACTCTTATCTTAAACACATTCTCATGCTCTGCATCTGCATCATCGCCAGTAGAATCATCACCTTGCTGCACTGATGAGAGAAGTGTTTCCATAGATGGGTTTACTGATTGCTTTAAAAAACTTTCTGCGGCTAATCCTTGTGTATTAATAAACTGGTAAGTGTATAAACCATTCCAGTAAATGGCTGAGGGCCGCCTTACTATTTTGTTTGGCTTACGTTTGCTGATGCCTATTACACCATTGCCCTCTACATAATTATATCTTTCAGCTAACTGCCACATTATATCATATTCTTTATCCTCCAAAAATCTTGAAGGTGTTTTTCCCCTGCGCTGTGCAGGTTTTACAGCCTGGTAATCGTATAAGATATAAGGGATAATGAAAAAATATTTTGCCCTCGTTTGGATGGTACTGATACCGGGGAATAACTGGTTAGCCAGGGCATCCCGGATAGTACCCATCCCCAATTCATCCACCATGCCTTCCGGACGCAGTAAGTCTAATACTGAACCTACACGGTTTCTGTCATTGGTTGAAAAATCTATCCATCCAATTGATGCCATTGTTTATCTTTTTATTTTTTTAAGCGTTCTTTCTATTAGTATTTTGTCCAAGTCTGCTTCATTTAGTAGTGGTTTACCATCATTGGCATAAATTGTGTTTAAATACTCATGTTGAAAGCATTCAATAAATACACTTAGGGGTTCTATTTTATTTTCTTTGCCATACTCCGAGGCTTTCATGTAGGCAGTAATTTTCTGTAAATTAAATTCATCGGTTTCGTCATGGACAATATCTTTACTGTTAAAATAGTTTTCCCCGTAGTAGTCGGCTAATTGAAAAGCATAGACTGTCGCATATTCCTCTGATTTACCAGCTATTATTGCATTATCAAATCCCGTGGCATAGCCATAGGCGTATGCTTCATTATAGTCAGATGCGATATTATCGGCATAATGATGGCAAAATATTTTTGACTTACCCAATGCAATTTGTTCGTTGAAAACTTTAGAATAAATTGTAGCCAATTCGTCAGGACCCCGCAATGCAGTCCCACCGCCCTTCTCCATCAGGAAACAAAAATGTTTCTCGTATAAAGGATCAGCGTTGATATTTTTACAGTGTATTTTAAGTTCTTCAATAGCCTGTACTTTGTTTTTTGATTTTATAGAATCATAAGCTTCATTAAAGGCATTGCGATGCTCTTCTATATTGTCAGCATAAAGTTTTGCCCACTCCAGGCTATGGCCTTTTTTTAATTCAGAAGTAAATTTGTTTATATAGTTGAGGGCTGCAGTTAACGCACTTTCTTCAATATTCTGAAAATCACCTATACCAGCCTCCACTTCCGCATTCATCAATTGAATTTCAGATTCAAATTTTAAAATGAAGTCCTTATGATATTCTTCAACAATACTATTCTTATTGGCAATTTCTAATAGTTGTTCTGCCGAATAATATTTATCACTTAAATTAGACATAATCTTTTCTTTAGTTGAAGAGTTCTTTTATTCAAACAATTACAACAATTGTTGCTAATTTGTTACAGAGTTGTGCAATTCTTCAATCCCTTTTGGAATATCTGCATGATGAACCAGCATAACCTTGTATCCTAACTTTTTCAACTTAGTGCGCTTCCTTTCATCATCTAATTTTATATGCTCTTTGTCGTGATCAGGTCCATCAATAAACACACAAATTTTTGGTTCGTAGTATAAATCTGCTTCTGCAATTGGTTCAGCGTCTTTTGAAATTATTTTATGCATCTCAAGAGGCAGTTTAATATCCTGTTCTTTAAGTAAACGCAATACGGTTTTTTCCAAACTTGAAACTGCCTGCTGCATGTATATGTCAAACATTACATTGTTATCCTGGGAACCTTGAATAGAAGAAACTGCCGCAAGACGTAAAAGGAAATCCTTTACCGTTTGCCTGTCAAATAATTTATGGTCTCTTTGATTAAAGAAATTACAAATGCAATTGTAACATGAAGTTGCACATGCTCCATCTTTATCATTTCCTTGCTCATCGAAATGTAAAATATCTAACGCTTTATTTGCAATACGCTTTAACAAATCTGCATCTCTCACAATAGAAGAAAGTGTTCCTGTGCCACCTTCCGATGTTTCAAAAATGAGGAGTTTTCCGTTTTGACCAACAATAGGCTGATAAAAACCATTAATTTCATTATCGTCCAGGTTCATAACTGTGCAAATACTTTGTACCAATGCATTACAAAGCGTTTTTGCAAACACCTCTTCCTCTCCAACAAAGGATTCTGTTAATTGAATTGCGAAAACATCATTCCTGGATTCAGTTAGTAAAGAAACATTTCGATTTATTTGAGCAGCAGTTAATCTTTTCTCTATGAGATAATCATCAAACTTATAAATGGGAACCCAATTAAGATTTACAGTATCTAACATAAAACCCCTGTCACCTTTATTATAATCTGCCATTTGTCCCAAATTCATGTGATTCATTTCACCACTACGTTCAAAGGAAATTCTGCAAATACTTTTATCTGAACTAATCACTTCATTAACCTCTGCTTTGCCGGTGGGCTTGTAGCTGTGGATAATCTTATAACCACCTTTTAGCCGTTCTTCCTCATCTGCTGTTATTCGATTTCGTTTTATGGCCCTCATTTTAGGAAACTTCATTACACTCACCGGTGTTTGAGATTCCCAAACAGAACCACAGTTCGGACAGTTGGAAGGAATCTGTTTGCTAGCTCCCAATTTTTCTACGTGTTCACAATCTTCACATACCACCGCCATAAATCTATTCGTTGGGTCAACTTCTTTGCTAACTGTTTGAACTACATATTTCAAACCTCCATAATAGAGTGTATTCAGCGGTGCAAACTCACGAATTGCAATGGCATGGTCTCTTGATATTTCTTCTTCCTCTCCTTTGTGCAACATACGTACTGAGGTCACTTTTGATGGGAAAGCATAGTTAGGCAAAAAGCCAACTTGCGACAGATAACGATATACATAAAAATCTTCTTTACCTTCTTTAAGATTATTATTTCTTTTCTCTAATGCATTTCTTCTACCGGGAAGGGAGTAGTCTGTATTTCCTTCTGTTCTAATACGATTATCAATTTCTTCAATTTCTTTTAAAGACTCCCGATAATCTCCTCGCATTTTTTCGAAAGCCGTATCGAAGTAATAAGCGAATTGGCTTACCAGATCATCAATGCGCTGCCATGTTATCTGACCGTTGGAATCATCAATCTCTTTACCAAACGCTTCTTTAATATTTTTTAGAATAGAATCTTTGTTACGTTGTATTGAATCTATCAAATCTTCAATATAATCTTTCATCATTGGCAGTTCTTCTCTGTCGCTGAAATCAATGAATTGTCTTGGCTGCGTCAATAATTTTTTATCAATCGTTTGAAGTACTAATGAGTTTACATGAGCCTCAAATAAAGTTGTATTTGCCAAATTAAAGCGAGGTACACTTATTTTACCGGAAACAATTTCTACAGGTCTATTGTAATAATATTGATCATGAACCCCACGGCTTGAACCTGAGCCACAGAATGTCTGAATAATTGACCCCTGGCCACTTCTACCTGCACGACCTGCACGTTGAGCATAGTTGCTTGGACTTGGCGGAACGTTTCTTAAATAAACAGAAGAAAGTGTTCCAATGTCAATACCCAATTCCATGGTTGGTGTTGCTATCAGAAACTGAATTTCCGGCGGATTCTTTTTAAACTTATTTTCCTTCTTCTTTCTATCCTGTCCTTTTACCTGGCCAGAATGGTCTTCCGCAACTATATTATCTCTGCCATCAAATGGTTTAGTGTACTGAATGGTATAGAAATTTTCTTCTGTTGTTGCAGGAACTAATAAGTCCTTACAAGCAGGCATTACACAATATTGAACAGCATCCCAATTGTATTTTGATCCGCATTTTTTACACTGGTATTTAAATTCAGCTTTAGGAACCTGAATTAAAATCATATCAGGTTCGATGTAGTAAACATCTTCGTACTGCACTTTCTGTTTTGACAAATACCCCATCTTTAAAAGAAAGTCCCTTGTTTGTTGAATAACCCTTACTATATCAACTGTTTCTTCTAAATTGAAACACTTCTTTATCCAGGCACTTAAAGCCCTTGAACCATCAAATGCATGAAATGTAAATGATGTGTATTTGAATTTATCTTTATCCGCATTGGTGTAAATACCAACATTGGTGTCTTCAATTGCTTCAAATATTCTTTTCTCCGGAGCTTTCTGCTCAATAAAATCAATTACCTGTTGGCGAAATGTTGACTTATCGATCAGATTCGGATGACCAATTGCCATTTCACTTCTGAAGATTTCCATAAAGCCAAGGATAAAATCTTTCAGTAATGGCTTAGGAACATCTTTTAAATCTGTAACGAGGTCCAATTCGGGCTGAACTACAACTTCATCCAATGCTTCATAGGTGGCTTCTAATAAGCCAACATCTTCCAGGTTAATACTGACGAACCTTTTCGTCCCCCTGATTTCAACGTATAAATAAGTTTCCAGATATTTGAGATATTTTTCCTTAAACATCCTGCGTTGGGCAAATGGAATGGTTTTCTCGTACTCTGCATCTATGATATGCGGATACAATAAATCGGGAATACTTTTTACCGGAAGAAATGTTGTTTGATGTTTTAGTACATTATACAAAGCTCTTCTGAAATATATCTGGTTGTGCCAATGATCTAAATGACCAGCCTGAAAAGCGGCGTCCTGCCTGTTATCTGTAAAACCAATAACTTTTCTTTCGTTTGCGGGGGAAGCACCCAAAGAAGCAGTTACAATAACATTTGTACCTGTGGCACGGCCTATTGAATTTAATAAAAATAATTTTGCATATTCTGTTGAACTACCTGTATGTTCTGTACGGCATGAGGGACAATATGATAATGGTGATGGCATTAATGTGCCAATTTCATCGTCGTCGTCATGATAAGGCACAAAAATATTTGCTTGTGCATCCAGCTTACCAAGTTTCGGTCTTTTATCTTTATATGCACTTTTTAGCTCCCTTCGTTTCGGGGTTAGCCAATGCTCAGGGACTTTATTTAGGCCCTCTTTAAACATTGGTAAATAGTAGCCCGAAGTTTCCTTACTTGCATCATCTTGAAATGTCCATGGACTTGCCGCATTGGTTTGTTCATCATATCGCATACCATAATATTCCTGGCCGCAGGTACGGCAGAAATGCATGGGATATAAAGTTGTACTGCCTCTGCCTTCCTTTTCGCATTTTGGGCAAGAGGTTTCGCCACTATCACTCAAGTAGCCACATCCTTCTGTTAGGCATGCCCTGAGTTCTGAACCCTGGTTATAAAAGGCATGTACTTTGGGTACAAATCGTGGCACTTCTCTTCCCATTTCGGATATAACAGTACCCATCATACCTAATAGCAATCCAGCATGTATTTCCAGCTTGCAGGCTTCTTCGTTTGCAGTTGGCCTGATTGCCTCTTTATATTGTATAGCCAGTATGCCAAATTCTTTTACTTCTTTTAACGACCGCTCTAAAAAGCTGAGGACTTTTGATTTCTTTAATTCCTCACCCAATGACAAGTTATCCATTTTCCCTGTATATGGATAGCCCATTACAGCCAGAAACAAAGGCAGGACAGTTGAAACATTTTCGCTGTCAAATAATTCAAAATCATTTTCTGTAATTGTTACGGAAGCTGAAATAGTATCTCCATTAAACTCAATTGTTTTGTCTTCTTCTTCCACTACTACATTTGCGCCTGAAAAGTCCTCTCCGAAAATACGGGTAGCAAAACCGGCCACTGCATCGGCAGAACCTGCACCATCAATATCATTGGCCATCGTAGCCGAAGTGCCAATACAAATTAATTTCCCCTTGGTTTCTGTTTTTTGTTTTAATCTTCTAATTAAAAAAGCCACATCAGCACCTTGCTTGCCACTATAAGTATGCAATTCATCCAACACCAAAAAACGAAGGTTACGTTTTATTTCTTCCCTGAATAATGCAGCATCATCATTACGGGTGAGTAACAATTCCAGCATTACATAGTTGGTGATTAAAATATCCGGCGGTGTTCTACGCTGCTGTTCCCTGTCAATAATTTCTGAATTGTTGGGCACAGCATCTTCGCCAAACACATCTTTATACGCTCTCAACGCTTCTTCTCCTGTATGTTGTGTATCGCCAGTGTATAAACCAATCGTTAAGCCGGAATCATTTAGTTTTTTTGCCAATTCTTCGTATTGGGTGTTAGCCAAGGCATTCATCGGATAAATAATAATTGCCTTAATTCCCTTTAAACCCTTTGCTGCCTGCTCCTGGCAATAACTTACAATAGGTAATTCAAAACAAATAGATTTACCTGAACCTGTACCTGTAGTAACCACCAAATTCTGATGATTATGGGCAACCAGTTCTACTGACTTTTGCTGATGTGCATAAGGAATAAAATCCGGATAAACTTTACTACAATCGGTGTGCAACCAACCTTTGGCAATTAGATTGGCCATTGGTTCACCAGCCTTGAACCGTTTGCTGATTTGAATAACCGGTTCCTGCCAAAGCATTTTGCGTTTATTGATCCCATCTTCTACAAACGTTTTTATTTCCGGATTCCTAAAAATCTGAAAGGTTTGGATATAACCTTTGTATTGCTCCTTTACTGCTTTGTATATTTTAAAAGGGTCCATTGGTAATTGCTTTAATTTGGCATATTTACTAAAACTACGTCTAAAACATCGGCGATTGGAATACCTCTGCCTTTTGGAATTTCTAATGTCCCCTGCACTACAATACAGGGTGGCTTTGCTGGGATTATATCACCGGTTGTATAATGTCGCCTTTCTGGTGAACCCATATATACCTTACCACGTTCAAGTTGAATAGTTTCTTCACTATCATCATTCATGATTACCCTTACGAAGTCTCCTTTCCTGAACCCCTTTGTATTAAATACTTCAATTTCCATAATTATGCTTTTAAAGATTTTTCCTTATTCATCTCCTCCCTTAGCCAGACAAACTCATCATACAGTTGTAAAATAGTTTCCTTGGTACGATACCTTCCATATTTATTGATGTCTTTGCGTTTTACAATGGGGAATGTTTCCATTATATAAGCCATCTCTTCTTTTTCTAAACCATAGAGGTGGGCATAAATGGCATCTAACTCACATTGGAGTTGGAAACGTTCCTTATCATTCCATTGGTGAGGTACACTTAAACCAAAGGCTTCTCCAAACTCATCCAAGTCGTTTGAGGTATATGTGAGTTTTAAAACCCTTGACTTGATTTCTTCTAAAATACTTTCACAAATATGTTCATTTTTTATACAAGGACATTGTTCCAAAATAACGGGAGGGAAATTCAATGTAACTTTTGCTCTAACTGTAAAATCAAACCAAAAGCTATTCATGTTACCTAAATGTAACAACAAGTCATTTAGATCATTTATAAAAATTAGATAGGCAGAGTAAGAAACAACTGCTTTCGGAATTATGGAAGCAATAGAACATCTTTCATTTGTAGAAGATGAAATAACACGATATGCGAAAAACCATTTGTATTCCCATTTCCATTTTTCATTCTTCTCAAGCATTGTAACTGAAGGGCTGTAAAAGCGAGCCTCTATCGAGCAATCGATATTTTCTTTTTCTATTGCAGTGAGTAACCTTGCATTACCTTTTTGTCTATCGTCCATCTCTATTCCATTAAATGTAGCATAACGATGGTCAAATTGGTGAAGTAGCTTAGATTCATAAACTGGTAACCTATCATCTGACATTTCAGAGAATAGCAAATGGGCATCGGCAGTCAAATTTATCATTCGATGAATATGAACAGTGTTGGATAACTCTTCATCATTTTTCAACACACCATATTTATATATTTTTCGATTTAAATCAACCTCATACTGGCTTTTAAAGGCTGGTAGTAACTTATTATTAGGGTTAAATAAATTCAATTCCTCAAAGCTCAAGTAAATGGTATTATTACTGCCTATAATATCTTCTATATTGTGTAAGTAAAAAATAAATTTCGCCCGGTAGTTTTCTTCTTTTTGCTTTTGGATAGTTATTATGCTGAACCTATACTGTCCATGAACATGCTGAAAAATTCGTTTACGATTTTCAAAATCATAGATCGATTTCAACATTTTGTTTTCAAAATAATACCTAAATAAAGGAGAAGTAGTATCATCCATAAAAAATCCTGAAGGGATAATATATCCACAAGCACCTCTTTGGTTTAATATTGAACTCACTTTTTCTGTAAATAAAGGATATGTATTAAGTAGTCCTTCATTTCCATATAAATACGAATTACTTTCTTTAAAAAAAGAAATTTGTTTGTTAGTATAATCAACGGCTGTTGCATATTCTTGAAACAAAGAAGGGTCATCAGTTTTCAAGGCAGCTATAGCTTTGTTTCTTTTACCTGCATTTTTAATAGCAGAAATTGGAGGTTTGCGTATTGCAAAAAACTCCTTGTCTTCGAGATTGATTTTCTCCCAAGGCGGATTTCCTAGTAAGCAATCGAAACCGCCTTTCTCAAACACTTCCGGAAATTGTAGATGATAATGGAAGAAGTTATTATGATCAGCTATTTTCAAAATATTTTCAATCAATTCCGGTTTAACCGGCTGGTTTTCTCTTAAATTTTCAAGTGTTATATTGGTCGGATATAGTTCTAAATCGACTTCTATTTTTTCGATAAAGAAAGCAGCTGTCCACGTATCAGCCATTAACCAGTCTTTGAACTTTCGTTCCATTTTTTCCAACTGATGATATTCCTCTTCAGCTAAATCTACATCAGCTACTTCTACTTGCTTTCGATTATTCAATATCTCTCTTAGGCGTAAAAGTTCATCTGTTTCATTCCGCTTAAATTGCAAACCATACTGTACAGCCGGTTCTTCCACTTGCGTCAACCGTTCTTGTTGTTTTCTAACCCGTTTTTTTAATTCAGTACAAATGGCAGGGTTGTCTTTGCCGATAGGTTTATAGGCTTCTTCTGGTATCCCTTTTTTAATTAGTGTCGGAGTGGCCCCAATTAAAGAGTTACCACATTTTAATTTGTGGTCAAGGAAGGTTAATGGCATGTCAGGCAACGATGCTGTAATCCATAAAGAAAACTTGGCAAGGTCTAAAGCCATGGGGTTTAAATCCACGCCATAGATACAGTGGAGCAGCACATCTCTTTTTGCCTCCCTTAACTGGTCTTCGGTAGGGCGTTCTTCATCGCCCATGCGAATAAGTGATAGTTGCTCTCCCAACTTCTCCAAAGCAGCACAAATAAATGCACCACTGCCGCAGGCAATATCGGCTACTTTTAAATCGAGTAAAGCTTCTTCTTTTTCTTTTGGTGTTATTTTATTGGCCAAGGCATTATTGATAACAGGAACTAATGCAGATTCTATTAATTGCGCTACTAAACGGCTGTCGGTATAATAAGAGCCGGTAGTTTTTCTATCTGTACCCCTGTCATCTAAATAAAATTCACCTCGTTTAATTTCCCGTTTGCCAATGGTTGCTGATTCTTTTGCAAGCTTGGGTTCATAGTCAAGCAGGCTTTCATAAACTGAGCCTAATTCATCAATGGCCAGGTTAGCATAATTAATGCGATTGCTTAAATTGTCCAGCTTGAAATAACTGAGGTGATATATTGCCTCAAGAAGGTGTTTGTTTTTTAATGACAGGCCGTTTATTGTAGCTATTTTTTTATCTGAGAACAACTGACCACCAAAAGCATTGATTGTATCGCCATTTTTAAATGTGTAGCCATTTTTTACCAGCCTGAATGTTATTTTCAAACCTTCCCACAAATCATTTTCTTCATCATGACTGTAATTCTCTTTTTCTGCCATTTCCCGTAACGCATTTAAACTATAAGTACGGGCATATATACTGTTTCGAACCGGCAGCCACCCTTTCTGTTCGGCAAACATCAGGAACAGCAGGCGATAAATGATGTTTAATATTTCGGCATAATATGCTTTTATCTTTCCATTTTGAAATTCATCCGGGTTTAGATCTTCTGCAAAACCATTCCCTAATTTTTCAATGGCTTCAATTACCTGGTCACGCAATTTATTGCCAATCTTAACACCGGTTTCTCTTGATTTTTTATGAAAACTTTCTAATAAACAATTATCTTCAGTTTCAATGGGTGTACCTTCCTCATCGTATTCAATTTCCTGCGTACCCTGGAATTGATCTTCTATTCTTGAACGATGAAGTATCCTGAATAGTACCCGAAATTGTTCTGAACTGGCTGTTTCAAAAATGCTTTCCAAATCAAACTCCAAAAAGCCTTTCGTTATGGAATGATAAAAGTCACGAAGTATCCTTACCTTTTTTCCATTGATTAAGATGGCCCATTGGTGATGGCTTGTATTGAGAAATTGCTGTAAACAGTCCTGAGGGCTTTTATTAGCATGGGTGCGGCTGTGCTTGTCCTTGCTATCGAAGTCTTGAGCAGAATGCACCATGTGTATGAGTGGTGCATATTCACTGTCCCATCCTTTGTAGGGTACCTGGTATTCTGTGCCAGATTCGCTTTTAATGTTTGATGCAGTGAACACAGGTTGATAATCTAATGCCTTCAGCAATGGAAGGATCCATTTATTACGAAGGTTAGTATTTTCGAGGTCATTGGCTATTATTTGTGTACGATTTTCTTCCCAGCGTTCACGCAGTTTTTCAAAAGTAGATGCAATCACATCATCTACTTTCTTCATCTCTGCACCAAAGCTTTTGTCTTTTACATAATCAGCCTTTGTTTCGCTTGTCAGAGCTAAACAAAAGTCTTCTGTAATAATGTTGCCGCTTGATTTTATAAAACTTAATGCCATGCTGTTGAATAATTAAAGCGGTTGAATAATAGTTAGGGTTAACAAATCATGCCCCGCTTCTTCAATATAAATGATATCATCCAACCAGGTTGGCTGCTCTGTATTCTTACTTTCTACCAATATTTTTTTATATAGTTCCTGTCTTTCTTCAATCAATTTCATGCGGCGTTCTGCAATTTTACCCTGTATGATTTTATCCAAACCCGGTAAAGACAAGGCTTCATTTATTTTTTCCGTTAAGTCTGCCTGCGAAAGATTACGGGTAGTTTGTGCCGGAATAAAACTGGATACAGGAAGTATTTTTTCAGAATAGCTATCAACGGCCAGGCTTATTAATTCTTCTATTACTCTTTTTTCTTTTAATCCAACCGTATATCGAACAAGGAAATTGTACTGATAAACAACTGTATCAACTTCATTGCAGAAGAAATAAGCGTTTCGACCATATAAACCTTTGTTGGTAAAAAACTCAGCTTTTACCAATTCAATCATTTTGCGAACAAAAGGATGACCTGCATCTAATATAACAGCATCTGGATTTGTGAGGGCCAATTCAGGATCGAAGGTTACTTTTTGAATATTATCACCAAAGCGTTGCAGAATTAATCTTGCATCATTTAAAGTAATTTCATAAAAGCCTAAACCTTTATCAATTAAAGCTGAATTGAAACGAGATAAAGCTGATTTTACAAAAATCAATACTTCATCCTGCGAACCAACTATACGTTTCGTTTCTTCGATGCGTTTATCAATTTCAGGTAACTCAATATCAAGACTGCTGTAAAAGGATTCCTCTTCAATTTTCTTTTTACGTTTCTTATCATCCTCGGGAGAACTAAATGCCTGGCGGACCGCTTTCTTAGTTTCATCTAAGCCAGCAGCGGTGAAAAGGTCTATGGCATTGGGGTCTATTTGGTTCTTCTTATTCTTCTTACGTTTAGTAGCCTCGTTAACCATGCCTTTTAATGAATCTTCATCACCAAAAAATGCTGCCGCATAATCCCGGTCACTTTCCATGGTTTTCTTTTTGTCCATTAGTAGCAATAGTATTTCCTTGTCGAGGGATTTATCGACAACCAATGTTCTGATATTAACTGTATCTCTTTTTTGACCAATTCTATCTACACGGCCATTTCGTTGTTCTAAACGGTTTGGGTTCCAGGGCAATTCATAATGCACAATGTTGGAGGCCAGTCTTTGTAAGTTCAAACCTTCGGAGATAACATCGGTTGCAATAAGGATGGCTTTTTTAGCCCGGTCAAACTTTCCAAAAATTTCTGTCCTTGCATTAAGACTCATATCGCCATGCATAATGAAAGTGTCAAATTCTTTTGTTTTAAGATGCTTCTCCAAATAATCCAGGGTATCCTTGTATTTAGTGAAGATAATGACCTTGGGATCTTTGGCTATTAATTCAGGAAGAATATCTGTTTTAAGTTTTTGTAATTTTTCATCATCTTTTGGAGTGAGTGTTTCTCCAAACTCAATGATCCGTTTTAACTCTGCAATTTCATCCTGACTTAATGCTTCAAAATCTAACCGTAGAGAAGCCATTTCTTCTGAGATACGTTCATCATCAGAAAACAAATCATATACATAGTTTTCCAATGTTTCCTCTTCGCTTTCACTCAGATTATCTACTTTATTTTGTATAGTTGAAATTCTATTCTCTAAAGATTTTAATACTGCATAAGGCGAACTTATGGCTCTTTTTTGCAAGTGTAATGCCACCCAGTTTGCTATGTTCTTAACTTTATTGGATTTTTTTTCTTTGGCTGATTTTAAAATAAAGTCACCATATCGTTCTACAGCCTCTAACAGTTGAATCAGTTTGCCATTTGGTTTTGGGTCAATGATTACCTCTTTCTGGTCCCTTGCAGGGAATGGTGATTTCTTGCCCTGCTTTTCGTACCAGGCTTCCAGTTTTTTCCTGTTACGTTGAATAACATTGTAACGAGCTTTTACTTTGTCGAAAGTTATTTCCCCATTTCCGTTTCTAATTACAATTTCCGGATTGATCATTTCCAGAATACTGGCAAAAGAATCCGAGTATCCATTATGTGGTGTAGCTGTGAGAAATAGTAAATTAGCAATTTTCTTGCTAAGATCTTTCACTAATTCATAACGCTTTTGCTGCTTGGTAGCTCTAGCATTACTATGAGGCTTCGCGCATAAATGCACTTCATCAACCAATAGCAAATCCCATTGTTGCTCCTGAATCTGTTGTTTTATATCAGGGGACTTTGCATAGTCTACTGACGCAATCACAAATTGAAAATATTGCCAGGGATTTGCACCTGCTGGTAGTTCTTTTTCAAACTCTTTTCTGGAAAATGAATCAACAATGGTGGCCTTAATGTGGAAGAAATAATCAAGGGCCTCCTTCCACTGTTGCTTCAGATTGGCGGGTGTAAGAAATATTACTCTTTTTACTTTACCTCGTTGTATCAGTTCTGATATTATAAGTCCAGCCTCAATTGTTTTACCTAATCCTACATCATCCCCGATCAGCATTCTGGTATTTGGCTTTTCTAAAGCCAGCACTAAGGGGACCATTTGATAATTGTATGGCACCACAGAGGACCGGTGCAGGCTCAAAAAAGGGGCAGATCCATGGATTAAATCGAATTGATAGGCTCTTAATAATAACCTTTGTGCAGATAAGTCACCTGGTAATTCGGCATTGATTCTTTCAAATCTTTCTTCCCGAATATTTTCAACATCTGCTAAAAAAATCCTTTGATCATCGGAATTACCCGTTATTGGTGTTGCTACTACTTCCATGCCATCAAATTCATCAACCCGCCAAAGGCGATTTCGCATGTTGACGATTATCCCTGGTTTTATATTACTGTTCATTTATATAGTTATCTCTTATGCTTTTTGTTATATGATACTGCTACAGGTAAATTTTCACTGACGAATACAAAGAAGCCAGGCCACTATTGGCGGGCCTGCGATAATGGGAAAAATATGTCTAGTTTGATTTTTTATTTTTCCTGAAAATACTATACACCCTAGTGCAGAGTTTGCACCAATTTGATTTTTGGCAAGTTGTTTAGGGGTTTGGTTCATTGATAGGTTAAAGGAAAAACAAGGTAGGAAAAAGATAATATAATCCATTAAAAAAGAACCAAAGTGTGCAGCGGCTATCGCTAAATTGAAATTAATCCTATCTATGCATCGTTAAACTAAACTACTGTGCATCCATGGTAGCCTGGTTTTCAAGTAAGCCTACGGAGACTTTTTCTAATTTTTGTATGTCGGCAAATGGCCTCGGTAAAAACTCTATTGGAAGCAAAAAGCAATTAAAGCACCAAGCTCAACAATTTGCGTATAATAAATTCCGTAACTCTACGGTAGTTTTTGGCAATGTAAAACCTTACCTTTCGTCTTTCAAAGGCAGTGGTCAATCAATAAGTGTGGTCAACTGTGTACCTGTGCTGATGGATTTGTACAATAAAAAATTAAATTTTTATCCATTCAGGTAACTTTTAAGTAAATGGCTTAATTTAGGTTATTACATCTATTGGTAGTTTTACAGTTAAAAACATGCATTTTTATTGACAATGGCCCTGCCAAGTAAAATTACCCCGGACAACCTGCGGGAATCAATCGTCGAGGTGCGGTATGATTCCAGCCTGAATTTTGAGGTCCTGATTGGTATCTTTTTCCAGGCTTTTGATAATAATTGGTTTTATTCAAATCGTCCCTACCAGTCGAAAGCCACGCCGTTACCCCAAATGCAACTGAATGTCAGCCAGGAGATTACCATTCGGGTCGGTTCTGAAAGTTTGTTGTACAACGATAAAATCAATATCCGCCTCTTACCGGGTGCCTTTGTGTTCAGTTGCCTTAATAACTACATTGGGTGGGCTTTGTTTCAGCAGGAGATTGAAGGGGCACTGAATTTGATTACTCAAACAGGGAAGATTGAGCAGTGGAACCGGGTGGGACTGCGCTACATAAGCGAATACCCCGGCCAGGACTTGGCGGACTGTTTCAATTTCACATTTAGTTTCAGTCAGCCTGAAATAAAAAGCGAGACAATGGCGTTCCGGAGTGAGTTTGTGTACAACAATGCCAGGGTTATCCTAAACTTGAGCAATAAAGTACCAGTCGCTCTGCCATCAGGCGGGAACAATGTTCAAGTAGGTACGGAACCGACGTCAATTGCAGACATTGATGTTATACGGTCTGATGTGAGAACCAATACATTGAAAGATTTGTTACAAATAATAGAAGAATGCCACACTTACGAAAAGGAGTTGTATTTTGGAATGATGAAACAGGAATTTTTGACGACCTTAAAGCCTATATATTAGCATGCCGGCAAAACGCAATCACCCACAGATAAAGACTTGGCTTTCAGACGCTTCGGCCATTGCAGTGCCGTATTTCGGCTGCGCAGGCCTGTCCGGAAGCAGGGAGACCTATCAGACCGGCATCGTCGTATTTCGATGGAGTGCTAATACCGGTTCGACTTGTCCGCACCCCGTGGGCAAGACAGCGGGTGAACAAAATGATTATGACCTAAACCGTCAATTTATAGCGTTGGAGAAGTCATTCCAACAGCAGCTGGATAATGATCCCGATTTTTTCCCCGGCGAAAGCCACTATGTCCTGAAGGAAAAGATGAAATTATCCGCCAATGCGATGCTGGCTTACGTACCGGATAAACTGTCACTACAACTGACGGAACAAAGTGTTTTTTATACCCTCATAAAAGACGTCAACACTATTTACTTAGAGCATTGCCTCGCGGATTGTCTGGATGGGCGCGATGAAGCGCTAGTAAGTGTGCACCGCAATGGCGTCAATGAAATTAATTTCAGTGGCAGCCTTACGGAGGCCATCGCACAGATCAATGAATTCCTGACCCCCCAATACAATGCCATCCCGGAATTTGCCTAGATGAATTATCCCAAACAGATTCTCCCTGAGCCATCCTATAAGATTATCGACTGCGACATCGCGGCATGTTACCTGTTGCGGCATGTGGAAGTCGCAGATATTAATATGCTAGTTGACCCGGAGACGAATTTGCTGTATGTCGGTGCTATCTGCTCACCGCAGGAGCGGATAGAGGATTTATCCATGAGCCTGCTCGGGCATTTTACAGTCCCCTTTATCCATATTGCTTTTCATGACCAAGCAAAAGATAAATTCATGCATTATTGTGCGCCGGATGCAGTGGTGGATACTCCAGTATACGAAACAGAATTCTACAGCAAACCCGACAGAGCATGCTGGTACTTGCTGATCGGGGATGTCAATAATAAACTATTCAAATACCAGCGTAGTAACCAGGACTTGGTCGCTACCTGCAGGGTGGTGCACACGCCAATGTTATGGAATTTCTGGCATTTCAGTATCCGCTGGTCAACAGACCAGGGAGATCTGCAAGACATGTCGGAAAGGGAGCGAAATAAAATCGCCCAGAAAATTGGCTTTGCGGCGCGTGTTACCTTCTCCAAGGCAGCAAAAACGAACGTTGACAGCCATGTCATGGTACCCGAAAGTTGTTATTGCAAAAATTAAATGGGTAAGTTATTGTTTGCTGTCTGGATGTCTTTTGCTAAAAATCACAGCCCTCAACCGGGCACCTGTAATTAATATCTGATCTGCACCGGTGATCTTTATCCAACAATTAAAGCTGCAGCGTTCGCCACCGGTACAGATTACATTGTGCTTCGGGTAAACTTCAAAAAGTGTCAGAGCTGTCCATGTTAACAATAGATCGGAGGGTTGGCAATAAAAGATTCCCAATAAAGTGAAGACTTAGTTTTTATCTTCTATAGTTCTTTTATTTTTTGCTCAACCTTATATAAATTATCCATCAAACGCGAGCCTTTCTTTTGTATTTTAAGTATAATGCCCATTTCTTTCACAAAATTTGGGGAATCTGGGCCCTTGTCTTTTTTTAAATCATCCAATTTCTTTTTGACGAGATTCAAATTTTCACTAATTGCACTGCGATACGTTGTTTCTAATTCTTTAAGCTTTTTAATATCAGAAGGAAATTCTTCTTCCACCTTTTTTGTTGTCCTGGCCATTTTGAATTATTTATTATAAACTATGTTACCGATTTTTATTTGAATCAATAAACTGCTTGGAGGAAGTAAGCACAAACCAGGTGCTCTCTTCTGATTTTGCTTCAACCTTGGCTAAAAACAACAAACCAATTATTATTGTATGAAAACTGACCGTCGTATATTCGATTTTGAACAAACAGACGGACAGTGGCATGCTAAATTATAATAACTCGCGCTAAAAACCAATAACTCACGAAAAAATCAATATGCATAGACGTTACCACTAACCCTAAATCACATCCAGTCGTGAATGTCATACAGTACTATATTTAAAAAAACTGTAGTGGAAGGAAAAGCGCCTTTTTTTAACTTACGGTACTGGGTTCTGTCCAGGTTCCGAAATTTGAACTTTAGTATGATTTTATCGAACTTATTATGAATGTCTCTCGTATTCGATTTTTTATAGCGGTTTTAATGGGATATCGGATTTAAAAAAGAGATATTCTTATTCAAATCCTTTTCGTCAACCATCAAATATGGATAATTTGGTAATCACACGCAAAGAACTTTACAATGGAGTATGGACAGAACCTATGACTTTGCTTGCAAAAAAAATGGAAATCTCCGAATCAAACTTGCGTAGGCTGTGTAAAGAACATGGAATTCCCTTACCTGCAGTAGGTTACTGGAAAAAACTAGAGTTCGGTAAACCTGTTGAAAAAATAGAATTGCCGGTACTCCCTGACATTGAGAAAACAATTATTGTCTGTGGGGAAGATTCTGTCAATTCGATGGAGAAGGAAATCGAAATAGCACTCGCTGCCATGCCTAAGAAGGTGTCGGACCCAAAGGGGGAAATCGATATGAATGTTACAAATAAAACGAAGGTTAGGGCGATTAACTTTATTCAACAATTGCTGAAGGCATTGCAATACAGAGGGCATTCGGTCATAGTTAAAAATGGCTGCAGCTATGCCGTTGTTAAGAATATTCACATTAAACTATATATAAAGGAAAAGGAAAAAAGAATAACGAACCCAGAAAGTAAGCATAGTATTGATAAATATAAGCTGGTATTCACTGGCATACTATATCTTAAATATGGAGAAAATTACAAGGCAAAACAAATAGAAGACGGCAAACTTCCTCTCGAACAACAAGTTCCAAAAATCATCGCCGCATTAGAAGCAGAAGCTGAAAGTGAAATTATTGAAATGGCACGCCGAAAAGAATGGCATGATGCTTACGAAAGAAAACTGGAAGATGATCGTCGGTTATTGCAAAAAGAACAAGAAGTAAAAAAGCGAGAAAAAAAGTTATTAAAGCAGGCTAAAAAATTTCAACACGCAAATCTTATCCGGGAATATATAAAAGCCATAGAACTACAGCCGTATTCTGAAAAGGGACCGGAATGGCTGGCGTGGGCAAAGCAACAAGCTGATTTGCTCGATCCCACTCTTTAGGTTGTTACAAAATAAGCTGAACCCGCACGCCAAAAACCTGGAGTAGGTTGCCCATTCAGAAAACCACTTTCAGGCTTACAGGATGAATCTTGCTAAAATCCCAACTCTTAACCGTACACCAATTACACATAGGATACGAATGTTGTATGCAGTTTAGTTGAGCTTGCCAATTAGTTTGATTATGCTTATTGCGCTAATTGTGCTTACTGCGCAAACTTCTGCCAGATGTTTTTCTGCGTCCAACTTATGAGTCGTAATATTCATAAAGTCTATAGAATCTTCCACAAAGTCGATTGATGATCTAGCTAATTTCCGAAACTCTTTATTACTGTCGCCGGAAAGGGTTTTGTCAATATACGAATGCAGTTGATTTTTGAATTTACCATTGTTGACTTGTATTTTTTCGTCCTTAGGTTTATGTTTTTCAGCGTCAAATACCTGTCGGGCTAACTTGTCCATGATTGTTCTTGAGATGAGACCGATACCTTGAAAGTCAATTGCAAGCCCTGTTACTGATTTTAGCTCTCCTTCTGTCAAAAGATAACCTGTTATTGCACATCTGTCAAAAGTCATAGAGAGTGTCATTTAAGCTTACCACTAACGTCGACGGCTTCCTGCCCATTGTAACAACGTCCCGCTAGCCTAGCAGCAACTGAATGTTGTACGTTTGTACCAGTCGGTAGTTAGCTTGAAGAAAATTCATTTGTCATTGAATTTGATATGTATTGTAGTTGGTTAATCAGTATTTTGCAAGTCACTAATTTGTTTGTTAAGTGATTGAATTACTTCTTTTAACTTTTTATTTTCTGCTTGTAAATCTAATTGCTCCCAACTCTGAAATTTTGAATATTCAGCTAATTGATCAAAAGCTATCTGAATTAATTTCATGTCATTTGTGTTAGGGTCTTCGTATTTCCTAGGATCGCCGCATTCACGAGAAATATGTCTAATTTTCCGAGAAGGATCTGACATTATAATATTAAAAGCAATTCTATTACTGCTTTTGTAGGTAGTATCAATCTCATGTATAGTCCAAGAATTAATTGAGAAATTAAACGGTTGATTGTTTGAATCAATGAATGAAAATTTTGAAATTCTCCAGTCGTAGCCACCGGTCGGGGCAAAAAACTCCTTGAAATTGTCAATAATTAAAAAGTGTTTGTCGCCACATTTTAATGCATCTTCCCTCGAATAAAATTCTTCAAAGGAATTATTCTTCTTAAATACAAAGTATTTTTCACGTTTGGCTGATGATAAAGTTGTCATATTGACCGTTGATTTTAGGTTCTCAAGTCTGATTTATTAAAATGTCCCAACCATATTTTAGTTGTTATGGTAGCAAGGTATAACGCCCAATGTCCACGTATTTATGCTGGTGTGGGATTTGAAATTCGTCCGTCGAGCCACTGAACTTGTTTTGAAAACTAATCTTTCGTTTACAAAATTAAAATTAAGAACGGTCGATACCTGATGCTGCCTGGTCCCCATTGCTCTTCTGTCAAGCCACGCTAGAATAAATACGGCTGTTGGCCGTAGTGCCTTTCAGTCACGCATTGGAGAGCTAAGCGATCTAAGCGAATTCTTTGTTGAAATGTTATAGTCCTTCGTCTTCATAAGTCCATGTTTCATTAAAAATGATGGAGGAATGGTTTCAATTATACGATCAAACTCTCTTTCATCCTTAGATTTTACTAATGAAAGAATCATTTTTTGTGAAACTTCAGTTTGGGCTAAAATAATAATGAATTTTTTCCTTTTGGTATTTAAGGGCAGCTTTTGTTCGATTTCTCTAATAACACTTTTAACATCCATGATGTCAATATTTGAAAGAAAATATTCTATATCAATTCCTATTGCTGCTTTTTTTGCAGCTTCTTCTAGCTTAAGTACCCTCGTCTTCCGTTTCAGCAGACCCTTATAATATGACTTGATCGATTTAACATTACGTTTCTGCAATATCTTCTCCTCAATCCGTGAATTGATGATTTTCTCTTTCAATAAGGCACTACAAATCGTAAGTTGATAATTTTTGAGTTGCATAATTAGCATTATGACCAAGGTCAAATTTTAATCTTTAAAATAAATGTTTTATATGTAGCTTTCAGTCAGATCATTTTCAAGATTTTGTCGAACTGTTCATCTTTGAATTTAGATTAACGTCAAAGTTAAATGCGAAAAATCGATCGGGTGTGTTTTTTTAAATTTAGAATTTTGTCGACCCGGTAATATCAAGAATTTGTCTTTGGTTGCAGGGAAATGTGGCATTACAGCCGACATAGACAGCTTGCTGCCGGGCTGGCTTCTGTTCCGTCAGCCTACCTACAGAACCAGGTTAATAATTTGAACTTGAAACTAACGAAATCAGTTTTAAAACGGTCGCCCCATGACTGCTGTTCATTGCAACAACGAGCCAGCCTGGCAACAAACCGCCTGTTGGGTGACGTACAGTTGTCTAGGGCGTTTTGAATGCTGTAAGAAGACTTAGTTTACTCAATTTGTCGAAAAGGTCCTTATATTCAACTGTTGGATGAATGCTTAATCTGTCACCTTCACCGGGAATATAGGCTCCAATTGCCCCATCAAGTTGGTGTTTATTGTCCAGATAGAATTGTGGATAACCTTGATCAGAAAAGAGGAGTTCACAGGTTAGTCCGTTACATTCATAATGTTTGTCAAAACGCATTGTCGCAGGAATCATTATCCCATCTCTAAATTCTGTTTGCCAACCAATTTCTTTAAATTCACTTAATGATTGTAAAGCAAGATTAATTGTCGGCATAGAAAAGGCAGCAATCACTGCGTTAATTTTTTTGTCAAGCAATTTTGAACTACCTGCTATTTGTCCTGCTGCTTTAAGTTTTTGAAATGCTTCAGCATACTCATTGAGTATGTAGATGTTCAGATCTTTGTCAAAAAAACCAACTGCCTGGAAATACCGATTATTTGGAGAGCGTACTAAAAATTCAAAATTTACATAAGCCGATGTTGCCTTAAATAAACGAAAGCTAATATCAAACAAGTCTATAGGTATTCGGTCTTTATGACCGTTAAAGTCAAAGTTGCTCTGAAACATTTGGGAGACTTTCTCTTTTACAGATTTGTCAAACAATGCTTGTACGAATTCTTCTTTTATGTCCATCAGTGTTTGAAGCTTTTATTTATGTTTGGAGTCGTATGCCCCCCTACGTTTGAGGATTTGTGCAGTTGGGGAATTGACCAACCGTCAGCTCGGAAATGAAGCTAAATTAATAACTAAAAGCCGAAGTTAACCAACAAAAGCCCAACAGAATTCCGTCCGCCGAAACCAAAGCCTGGATATGCCGATGATTGTTCTTCCGTCCAGCCCCAATTGCACAAAACCTGATGTTGGCAGAAGTACTTCTTAGGGAACGTTAGCTTGATGTTTTATTTTGTTGTCGAAAATAGTCGTTCAGACTGTCTAAGTTCTTCATTGCGTTTTCGTCACCTAGTGCTACAGACTTTTTTAAATAAACTTTAAGATTATTGTAATCCTTATTGTCTGCAAGGCATTGGCATAGCTCACGTAAGTTATCCAAGCTCTGTGGTTTTTTTTCATGAGCAATTCTAAAAGCTTCTATTGCCTTATCTATCTGCCTTGCTTTTTTGTAGAATATTCCAAGATTGTAATAGCCAATCTCATAAGCTGGATTTAGTATTACTGCTCGTTCTGTAAGAATTATTTTTGTTTCTAAAGCCATTCCTTCGTCCAACAGCGGTAAGTTCATTAAAATGTTCGGAGAATTATTAAAGAAAGTATTGTCAAGCTTTTCAACTGCTAAATAGTCTTCAATTGCATTTTGAAAGTCGCCAAGTTGAGCATAGATTGTCCCACGTAACTCAAGTGCGGATACATTTGCAGGATTATTTTCAACTGCTTTTATAATGCTACTTAAGGAACTTTTAAAGTCACCCTTTTCACCTTGGAGCTGGGCTATTTCAAAATACAAATTTGAATGTGAAGTTTTGTCGTCCTCAGATATAAATTGGATGAAACTTTTGTAGTCAACAATTGCTCTGTCGTACTGATTTAATTTAGAAAAGCACTTTGCCCTGTTGAAATAGGCTTTTGAAAATGTGTTGTCATAGGATAAAGCATTTGAATAATGTGTTATGGCAGATTTTATATCATTATGCTTTTCCGAAAGTTCGCCAAGATTAAAAGCAATTTCTGGGTCACCGTTGTCACTGGCTAAATTTTGTAAGTTGTCAATTGAAATTTTCATAATGGTCGTGTCTTAGTATTTATACCAACGTATAACGGCTTGCGGCCGGGCTGGCTTCTGCGATCCGTCCGACCGGCCACTAAGCTTGGTTAATAAAACTGAACGCAATTTAAAACAAAAACATTTTTAATGAAACGTCGCACTAACAAATGCTGATTAGTGTACTAATGATCAAAATCTGTTCGTCAGCTAGCCTGGAAGCAAACCGCCTGTTGCCTGCCGTGTTTGTCGGACCGCATAAAAAGAATGCTCAATGTTTTTAGAAACTCCAAATGAAATTTCTGTCCAACGATTAAGTTCAATTTAATAGATAGAGTCAATGCTGGATTTTAGCTAACCTCTTCCCAATCTATTTGTTCGTCAAATAAAATGCCTGCACCGCCACATTCATAGCATATTCCATTGTCCCGATATGAGTATTCAGGAATATAACCAGCCCCGTAGCATTTAGCACAATTGGTTAATTTTTTACGAAATTTCATAGTTTCATCTTGATACGTGTAAATTATAGAAGTCGTATGAACTAGTTTGTGGCAAACTGAACAAAGTATTTGCAAATATATGGAATTGTAGTCCCAAGGTAACCTCTCATTGAAGTAAAGTTTATGATGTAATTGCAGAACTATTTTATGTCCAACCATTTTGGTAGGACCCGGCTTAATCGGCTTTCCAACATATGTTTCGTTAAGTATATCTTCAAGTGTCATTCTAAATTTAGCAGGGTCATTTTTTTCGTTATATTCTTTTAGCTGCCTTTCATATTCATCTACTGGTATTGGTTCTTCATTATATCTTTCAGGTTGTCCACAATTGAAGCATACAAGACTTTGTGATGAAAATGTTTTTTCTCTAAAATTCCACCATTCTGAAGTATTCAAAAGCATTTGATATTGATCACGCCGACTAAGAGTCGAAATTTCATCTTTAATGTCAGCATATTTTTTTGGTGTCATAAAGTGTCCATTTATATTTAAAGACAAGTAGGAGTTATGGGGACTTTTAAAATATGGCAGGCGACGTCGGCGGCTTGCAACAGATGGGTATTAGAATTCCTTCCGTCCAGCCACCAAACTTTGTTTATTAATTGAACTTGAAACTGAACGGATCTCCTTTTTAAAACGGTCGACCCGATAGCTGCTGCTGATTAATGATTTGCTACCCATTGCACTTCCGTCGACCCCCATTTGCTGCAAGCCCTATGTTACATGCATAGCCTTTTAGGCCTGCCACTCTAAAAGTCCAAAGTCAGTCACAAGTCTACAAATTGAGTGTTCATTGTCATACCCAATATAGGTTGCATAAAGTCCATCTCCCCAACCTGTAGAGAACATAGCTACGTTAAAACTGTCTTTGTTCCACAACAGCCATGAACGGGTGTCTTTATAAGTAATTTCCATTTCCGCAATGACAATATTATAGTTATTCTCTTTTAGCTTTAAGTATGCTGAATATGCTTTAGCGCCAGAACTGTCCATAAAACAGCCAGTGCCAGAGTCAACGCCATAGCCAAAAATCTCTTCTTCAGTTAAATTAGATGCATCCTGGTCTGTGGTAACAGCCATGGTCCAGCGAATGGGGATTTTCTCTGAAAATTTAATTCTGGAAAAGCCAACACGTTCGTCACCCTTGATGTTTGCTATAGCTAATTCAACTGAAAACTGTCCGATAGGGAATAAGGTGTCAAACGATTTGTCATTATTGAATAAGAAAGGGTCACAGGCAATGATTTGTCCATTTACAACATTTAGTTTACCGATGTTTTCGCAATGAAGGTTATACACAGTTTTCTCTTCATCAATATAAGAGTAGTTGTCGGTAAATGCGTTTTCAAGGAAGTCTTTCATAGTTAGGAAATCTCTTTAAGACTTGCATGTAACGTACAGGGCTTACTGCTGTGCTGGAATTTATAACGTCCAGCCTGAAACTGAAGCTCAATAGAATTACTGATGATGAAGTTAAGAACAAAAGCTCAATAGAATTCGGTCAGCCCGAACCACTGCTGATAGCGAACAAAAAGATGAGTATTTATTCGTCACCCAGCATAGCAGCAAGCATGTTAACGGTAGTTATGGTTTCCAGATTTGGTTTGCTATTTTATTAAGTTCTGGAATAAACAATTCCTTTGTCACAATTTCTATTTGTGCGTTCTCCTTAAGCTTGTCTTGAATTTGTCTTTTAAGCGATTTATAAAGTGTCTTACCATGTGTAAACCTAAATAGATGAGATTCAAAAATAGAGACAAGTGCTGCCGCTAAATGGGTTGATTTGTCTTTATGCTTTTCTCCAAATTCTTGCTTTCTTAAAAGGTCCAATGATTTTGGTTTTACTTCTTGAATACCATTGTCAATAAGTGCTTGAGCCTCATCTATAGTAATTTTAGGATGACATATATTGATGTGCTTGGCATTTGCTAAATGGCTTTCAATGTCTGTTCCTGCTGTAACAAAAAAATGAATACCAATTTTATCAAAAGCTTCTTTTTGCTTTTTAATTTCATCGTCTGGTAAGTAATCTCTGTCTCTATGAACAATGATTTCTATGTGTGGAAGCTTTTGCTTTACAAATATTGAAAACAGCGTTACGGAATCGATTTTAGAGCACCCTTCATAAGATACAAAGGTTGTTTCTGCAAGATTAAAGCCAGATGCTTCAAATACTAATTTGAGAAGATTGTCAGTGCCGCTGTCTTCAGTTAAAACAAAACATTTTTCAGTTCCTTTGATGTGTTTGAGTTGCTCTTCCAATTCATATTTTGCTACAATAGATAGAAATTCTTGGCTTGCCTGAAAGCTTTCCATCGTTGCAAGTTGTTTCGCAGAAATAAATTTAACAAGAGGACTAATGTCCCCTTTGTCAGCAGTTTGCAAAGATTCATAGTATTCAACTCTGTCACATGCCTCAATTAAGATTGGTAAATATCCGTAGTTCATTAAAAGGATATTCATTAAAAGCCTTCCAACTCTACCATTACCGTCAAGAAATGGATGTGCTGCAATAAATCTGAAATGAAAAGCACTTACAATTACTAAAGGATGAATATTTTTATCAAATTGCTCTTTCGAGTACCAGTCGCATAAATCGCTTATTAGGCTTTCGAGTTGGCCAGGGCTTGGGAACTGAAACTTCTCACCACTTTGATTTATCACTAATACGTCTTGAATACGATATTCCGGTTCCGAAAATAAAATTTCATAAAAGAGTTTTATTTCGTTTGGTGTAATATGTTTTCCGACCAAATCAAACATAAAAAGAGTACAGGCATACTTGCGACCAATGTCCAAATAAATTTCTTTTTGAACTTCAGAAGCGTTGTCAACAGTCGTACCCATTGAAGTCGCTGATTTTAAAATGTCTTCTTTTGTATCAGTTCTACTTTCAGATTTTAAGGAAGCCAAATGTTGGGCTATTTCAAGTTGGAATTTGTCCTTAATAATTGTGGTAATAGGATCATAGGAATTCAAGCGCTGAATTTCAGCCATATGTTTGTCGATAACAGGAAAAATGTCAAGATGTAAGTTTAACTCCATTGTTATAAGGGTTACTGAACTTATTTTGAAACCTAATTTTCTTGCGTAACTAAAACTACATTTGGAACCGTCGCTCTATAGCCGCTGCTTAATGATGCAAAAATGTCGATTGCACTTCCGTCCGCCCAATTTTATAAATACCTATGTTGTACGGTGTCGTCGGGTAGGTAACTGTCGCGCCATTGTTAGAAATTTTTCATCTACTTCTTTTGTCACACCCAGCGTTTGCCAAATTAATGAGCCTCACAATTTTCATTCATCTTGGCTTTATTTTGTCCCACTCGTCAATTAAAATGGATTCAATATGATTTGTCACCATGTGGAAGTCTATACTTTGTCTCGAATTTTCGCAGTTATAAATTGGGCAACAATTTCGAACAAATCTCATAGGAGCACCTTCGTGTTTTGTACAAAATGCTTCTAAGTCGGAAATAAATGGTTTCTCATAGTCAAAGTAAACTACCCATCGAAACATTATTCCTGTATTTGGATCTCTCAATTTATTGAATTCTCTTAATTTTTGTTGTTTAGGTGTATAATAAGATTTACTCTTTTTCTTTGTCAGTTTTTTAACGATATAAAAGAATAATAATATACCTAATAAGTAGATGACTTTCACTTTCAATTGCAAAAGACTCTCATAAACTTGAGAAACAGTTATATTGTCCGAATGGCTTTTAATTAGGGCATAGGCTAATGAAATAATACCAATTATTCCGACAGAGATTACTTTGCTCCAAACAGGGTCAGTCCAGATTTTTTTAAACATATTATTAGATGTCGTTAAATTACTGCCAGCAAACTTTTTGTGTCCACTGAGGAGACAGCGTTAGAAGATTTTTTGTACTCAGGTTATTTGTCCCCCGGAGTGGCCCTGAGTTAGTTAGGTTTTTAAATTTTCAGGTTCTAAAATGATACCGCAACCGTTGGGGTATTTATGAAGTTTGGGCTTTGAAAAACGTCCGCCCAGATACTAAACTTGTTTTGAAACCTGATTTTACTACCTAACTAAAACAGCAATTGGAAACGTCGCCCTATAGCCGCTGCTTTGTATGCAAATATGCCGATTGCACTTCCGTCGCCCCAAATTTCATAAATACCTATGTTAGGCGTTGTTTTTTGTCGCCCGAAATTTTTCTAATGGGGTACTGTACTGAATTAGTCCCATAATTATATTGTTTACGTAAGTCGCCGCTGCTGTGTCAGTCGGGTTTGCAAGTCCCGCCGAATTATAGTCAATTGCTACTTTAAGTTGAAAGATAAGGTCGTTCATAGAACCAATAACTTTTTTATCATTATCGGTGCGTGAAAATATTAGTTTAGAGAAATTGTCCAACCAATAATTTTCTTCTTTTCTGTTATAAAGCCCGTCAGCTTTAAATTGTTTAAATAAAGAACTTATAAAAAAAGTATTTAAGTCGTTAAAGTCCTTTTTTAAGACGTTAAGTCGCACAAACGAATACAGAGTGTCTTTATTTGTCACGATAACACATTTGCGTCGGTCAACCGTAAATAACTGAGCATTCCAATCATTTATAGGATCGCCTTTTTGTGATTTGTCGACAGGCGACAAACGAGCGTTACCAATTAAAGTTGAGAGTTTTGTCGAAAAGAAGATGGTCGGCATGGTATCAGAAAAAATAACGCCTAACTCGCGGATTTATGCTATTAGACGATGTTGTTCAAAAATTAAAGCGCTTACAATCAACGGTTCAGTGATCACGTTTTTGTATTGTTATTAGCACAATCCGTTTTTTGCTTAGTCGGTTATAAACGGTTACAATCGGTATTTATGTGATTATAAGCCAAGCATAGCTTCGCTACCCTCAGTCACAGTCGAATAGAGTTGAGTCTGATGCATGATTCTACTAAATATATCAAAGTTTTACATAATTATTAAAATAATTTGTGCAGCAATCCCTACAGGGTTTACTCCTTTAATGCTGGTGATCGGCTAATAGATTAAAACCGGATATATAAGTTAGTCTGGAATAGTTACGGTTGTGAGTGAAAAGTCCATCATCTCTTAGCTCTATCGTGTAGATGGACGGATGTCATGGTTTAATGGGCTGAAAGCGATTCTCCATCCACAACATAAAACCTTTGAAATTCACCCCATCTGAGCTATTTTTCACGAACCGGAGTTAGGATGAAAACACCACCCAATGGACGTTTTTTAATCATTTATCTTTGTAAAAAGGGTAAGTATGAAAAGATATCTTAGTTTAGCGATGTTTTTATTTATCACAATTCCGGGCTTCTCTCAAATAAAAATCCCTGCTTCAGAAGCAAGCAAACATATTGGTGAAAAGATCACTGTCTGTGACAAAGTATTTGGAGGCCGGTATCTTGAAAATGCCAATGGACAGCCTACGTTGCTTAATATGGGAGATGCGTATCCAAATAACCCCTTCACATTTGTCATTTTTGGAGAGGAAAGGATAAAGTTCAGTTATAAACCTGAAGAATTCCTGGTAGATAAACAAGTTTGTGTTACAAATCACTACTGGGTCATCTGATGGAATAAAACGCATGTTGGTCTACGATAAGTCAAGGAAATACCGTTTTGAGAATCAAATCAAGGATGAATTTGCACCTGCGACCCCTGGTCCCAAACCATGTGCGCTATCGGCCTGCTCAAACTCTTATCCAGCTTAGGTTCTACGCATCGAAGACCGGGTAACAAATGATAATATAACCTATGGTGTTTGGCATGGTGTACGTTTTGGTGTTTTTTTAGATATAAAAATACAAAGATAGTATCAGCGAATTCTGCTGTCATCTTGGAAAACAAAGAACGACTCTATTTTGCATCCTAAAATGTCTTCCTGAGTGTTACATAATACTTTGAATAGTTTATACCATCCGGTAACATCAAAACGATGTTCTCCAACCTACCATGTTCCATTGTTAGATATTGCAGAAAAGTTGACTGCTGGTTATTCCTATCTACAGTAGTAAACTCATAGTAATCCAACGCGTCAGATTTTTTCTTCTGCGATGCTTTAATTCTATAGACTTTAGCAGCATCGCTTATTATGGTGATTTCTCCAAGCCCCGTGTTTATCAGAAATATGTCTGAACACGGGGTAATTGAGTTAATGGTTGTCCCATTTATTTTCCCGGTTACAATTGTGTTAGCTTTTAGATAGGTCGGCTCAGATTGACCTACCACAGTGGCGACAAACAACCAGGTCGCAAATAAAGCAGTAATCTGTTTCATGTTTTTTGATTAGTTTATTAAATACTTTGGATGAGAGTTAAAAACTGTCCGTCGCTTGGTACCACCATGAGTATTAAACGGACGGACAGTTGGAATGCTGCAGGATTAACCTTGTATGGGTTAGAAGCTGATTTTGATTGTAAAACAGCTGTAGGGATACAAACTGCCGTTTATCCTGTAGTGAAGGATGCCATCATCAACAAATACTGCATCAACAAATAGTGTCGCCCCGGTTTGAATAGGTTCAGTTCGCTCAATGCAGTGCACGCGGAACGGAGTATACAATCTTCGCATTTTACCGCTCCTGTTAATGACTAGGATTGTGTAAGCGTTATAATAAATTATCTCATCGTTTGGTGGATCCATATTATTACTTTAAAGGGTTAGTTAAATCATACTATGTTCTGCATAGCTGTAATATTTATCTGCTTGGGGAACAAGGATCAGATGGTCCAGCAGATTTATATCCATCAGTTTACCGGCGTCCTTCAATCTTAAGGTAAGAGCTGTATCCTGCTGCGACGGCTCAAGATTGCCAGATGGATGGTTATGGGCGATAATAAAATTAGTAGCGAGCGATTTAAGACCTACAGAGAATATTAATCTCAGATCACCCACAGTCCCGGTAATACCCCCGCTGGATACCTTGTAAGCAGCAATAACCCGGTGTGCCCGGTTCAGGTATAAAACAACCATTTGTTCATTCACTGCTATTGTATCTATCGGGAAAAAACTTCTGATAACGTTGTAACCGTCCCCGCATGATTTAATTACAGGTCTGTCTCCTTTTACCGGATGATAACTCACAGCGATCTCTGAAACTTGCATTAGTTCAACCATAAATTTTGTATGAGGTTAATAAAAAAGCCGCCACCAGATTTTATTCTGATGACGGCCGGTTGTGTAGACTTTAAATAATTGTTCTCAGCTCAGGTACCAGCTTGTAGTTGTTTCATCTAAAGCCCACCTCAGCTGTTCCATAAAACTGTGGGCATTCACTGACCGGTCCAGAAAGCTATCAATATAACTTGTTTTGTTAGTACCGGTAAGCAGGTTATACATTCGCCAGAGATTTATTGTACCGTCTGCCTCTTTACAAAAAGAAGCATCACGGTAGTAATCACGACACACAGCACTTAGCTGGGTATCACTGAACAACAATGGAGATATATCCTTTTTTACTTCGCATGGAAGATGGTTATACATCCTGCACCGCCCCACGACTTGGGCAAACTGCTGTTCGCTGATAGAGTAATTGCTCAACTGCTTAAGTTGATTCAAATGATGATCAGCCCGATAACTCTTAACCAAGCTACTAATAGCCCTATATAATTGGTCATAACTCTTAACTTTCAAGTCGCCCAGATAACCATCTGTTTTGATGCACATATTGCAGCATACCTGATTCTTAAAGCCAATGAAGATCTTAAAATTTTGTTCACTGACTGACCTGCTATAGAGATTATCCTCGCCGTGGGATTTTACGCCACCGATGCACAAAGACAACTGGTTGCCATCTACGATACCCAGAATACCTGGTACTTCAATCATGAACATCATTCTTTCATAAAACAAGGTCCGCTCGTGCTCCAGGAGCTCATTAGCGGGCTTGTCTTTTGCAGTCGGAATTCTTCCTTTGATAGGATGACTAACCCTTATAACAGGTCTGCAAATGTGCTCTCCATGAAAAGTATCTGCGACAACCTGTTGAGTGGCTTCAATAAAATCAATTTGAGATATGACTGTTTCGTTATCACGAACAAAAACTGGGATAATGTGCTGATCACTGATCTCCAGAAGAGTTGTGGGTATCGTGTTGGCAGAGATGAACGTCCGCTCTTCCGTATCACTGGGAATAATGGACGGACGGACAACATCAGGTGAATTATTAATGATCGATTCCATTTTTACTAGTTGCTTGGTTAGATAATGTTTTTTGTAATTCACTATTAAGTATAAGCTGCCTTTTACGCAGCTCAAATTCAGGCTTCAATGCTTGCTGATACTGAGGGTGGTCGTGATAGAGAGCTAACAATTCTTTGATAGAAGCTGTATCGCTGATACGTTGACTAATATCATCAACCGTTACCAGATCCCCGCTGGAGCACCATTCCAATATTTTCTTACCTGTTTCGCTGGTGATAACAAAAGGTGCCTGGTCCTGGAATAACGTTGTTCTGTTTTTTGTACAGAAGGCTTTGTGGTATTGGTCGATGTCAAAAGCTATACTCATCTCAAAATCGAATCCGTCCCGGATCATTGGTGCCATACCGATTTTTTGTGGTACTTGCTTACCATTTCTTTCTGACATTACATACTCAGTCTTACTTCGGAGCGTACAGATAACATGACAGCTACTGTTTACAATAGCGTCGATAAATCTTTGGTACAAAGGAGTGATTACAGCCCAGGCTGTGAATGAGTTTGGTATTCTCATCTTGCTTGTTTCTTGTTCATGGAGTTCTAAACAACCGCCTTTACCGGACCATGCATGTGTAGCACTGTCAATTATGACAACTTCAATTGCCGACTGTTCGCATAATTGTATGGCTTCTATATATTTGTCAGGGTGAAATGGAGCTGATAGATTGATAACATTAAATGCTCCTAAGTGACTGTATAAGGATGCAGAATGATTTTCAGCATCTATCACGCAGATCTTGTTAAAATCATTACACATACCGTATGCCAATAAAATACTTGAGTAACTTTTGCCACTACCGGCTGCACCAGCTAAACTTAATTTTATCTTAGCCTGTTTTCTTATTGCTTTTTCTAACTTCATAAGTTTAAACGTTGAAAGTTTAAGTAAATAAAAATGGGTAGCAGATTTCTCTACTACCCTGTGTGACTATCGGACTTGATGGCTCTTAAGCTTCAGCAAGTTCTCTGTGGTCACGTACTACCTCCCCAGAAGGTGATGGCTGATACCCGAACGTGTGCTGAAGTGATACCACCTCTCCCGTTGCCTGAATGGTATAGCTATAAGGATCGCATTCAATCCTAACAATATCACCAGGCATCTGGGTACCAACTAATGCAGACGCTACAAGTTCATCGAATGTGGCAGGAATACTGCACTTACGAACTGTCGCATAGAATTTACCAGTATTCGCAGACTGTACCAGTTCTACCAAACCAATTAATTCCAAAGAAATGAACGAGCGACCGTTCTTAGTCTCACGTTTTGAGAAAGATTTGATTGTTACCATGATTTACATGATTTAAAAAGTTATAAAATAATGTGTTATTTGTACGTTTCAACTGACCCATTAAATGATCCCGGGGGGTAGCGTCGACGCCAAGGTCAAGGTGGGGTTGTCTTGGGGGATGGAACCCAAGCACAGGTACACATCGTGTCCGTTTTAGGGCAAAAAAAATTATAGCTATTTAATATAGTTAGGAAGTGTCAGATTTTAAGTCTGTAGTGGAAGTAATCAAGAATGAGATGTGAGACTGGAGCACACACGAGCGTGTATGCAAATTGTATGCAAATAAAAAAGCACCTACGAGTGTTATCTACGTAAGTGCTTGATTTTTAAGCTCCCCCTTCTGGACTTGAACCAGAGACCCTCTGATTAACAGTCAGATGCTCTAACCAACTGAGCTAAGGAGGAGTATAAAAGATGTCTGATGTCTGATTTTCTGATGTCTGATTTGCCTTTGCTAAGCCAAACTTGCCGCGCAAAAAATCTCAAAATCTCAACTTCCTAAAATCAGCAATCCCCTTAAGGGGTGGCAAAAATAAGCAATTTTGGTTTCCAACAAAGCCTATTTTGGTTTTATTCTTGTTCCCCTTTACAAATACCAATAATCAGGCTATATCCGGTTATTTTTGTTCTTTGTAATTAATAATTATCCCAACCAGCCATTAAAAGTATATTGTCGACCAAGCTTGTAAGGAAGTGCTGCAAGCCTGGCCTGCCAATCATTACCATGTTATTATATGCCTGGTGGCATAACATAAAAATCATTCCAATGAATGTTCCCACAACCATTACCATAGCTGGCAATACCAGCCATCCATTGCAGGTGAAACGCTTTGGCTACGGCACCATGCGACTTACCGGCGAAGGTATTTACGGCGAGCCGCCCAACAGGGCCGAAGCATTAGAAATATTAAAGCAGGCCGTAAAGCGTGGCATCAATTTTATAGATACCGCCGCTTATTACGGCGAAGATGTAACCAACCGCCTGATTGCCGAAGCATTGTATCCTTACCCCGCTGATTTGGTTATTTGTACCAAAGTGGGCGCCACCCGTAAACCAGATAAAAGCTGGGTAACTTATAATAGCCCCGAAAACCTGCGCAGCAGTATTGATAAAAACCTGCGCACTTTAAAGCTGGAACAAATAAGCCTGGTGCATTTCAGGGTAATGCCGGCAGGTGTTCCTTTTGCAGAGTCCATGGATGCCATGTTTGCCCTGCAGAAAGAAGGGAAAATTTACATATCGGTGTAAGCAATGTTAGCCGCGCAGAACTGGAAATAGCCATGAATATGGGCAAAATTGCCAGCGTTGAAAATATGTATGGCCATGGACAACGCACCACACTAAAAATGGTGTACGGAGAAAACCGCGGCGGTGAAGAAGTGCTTGATATTTGTGAAGAGCATGAGATACCGCTCGTGCCCTATTTCTCCCTGTTTACTTCCATGCCAAAAAAAGACGACCGGATTAGCGCTATCGCAAAAAAATACCATGTCTCCGAAGCACAGGTAAATATAGCCTGGCTGCTGCACCGCTCTCCCTGGATATTACCCATACCCGGCACCTCGCAACTAAAACATTTTGAAGAAAATTTGAAAGCAGGGGAGATAGAACTGACTGAAGAAGATATGCAGTTCCTAAACCCCCCGACCCCCTGAAGGGAGCGTATTAATTTTATTTATATCATTTGCTTTGGAGACAAATGCAATTTATAAAATAGGGGAATGAGTAAACTGCATGTTTGAAAAAAAAATAGCGACTTCTAAAAGCGAGGGCTGTGAAAGGATGGCTTCCCCTGTTGGGGGAAGTCGGATGGGGGCCGATGTCTTTTGCGGGATCCATTTGGGGGAAGCCATAGAAAACCGAAGTTTCCAAATCATTAGTGTCCGGTTAAAGTACAATAAACCTATAAGAAAGGAGGCATTTTCGGCCTCCTTTTTCAGTATTTTTAGTTACCACACAAAAAATACATGATGAGTAAAGGTACTTTTTTTACCGGACAGC
>Ga0193753_10000169_pt1 | contig 61935 bp, 38 predicted proteins | sample H1c2metaG_FD_144925 | JGI IMG/M metagenome (GOLD analysis project Ga0193753, IMG submission 144925) | Soil microbial communities from a riparian zone of the East river system, Colorado, United States - H1c2 | ecosystem: Environmental > Terrestrial > Soil > Riparian zone | place: USA: East...
GTTTGTGAGCGGAATTTTGTGTGACGGGCGATGGCCCAGTTATTGATTTGAGTCAGGTAGTTTTCATCGACTAGTTCGGTGAGGGTCTTGCCCCAGTCGTGCCTTACCTTTTCTGCGGCGGGGGTGCCCCCAGCTACTAATTCGGGTAGGTGGGGGATGAGATCGTAGCCTCTGCGCTTGCGGAATTCGGCGGGGAGGTTGGGGGTCCAGTCGGCTCCGTAGGCTTCGAGAGAGTCGGAGAAGACGGCGTAGGGTGGAGTGGGTCCGAAGGCTTTGACGAGGGGTTCGCCTACGGCTTTGAGGTGGGTGGCTACGGCCTGGTGGCTGAAGGGGTCGAGAACCCAGCCTTCGGCTCCCACGGCGGCTCGTTTGACTTGCTGGCGGGTGTGGCTGGCTATGAAAAAGAGGACGGTGCGGGGGGTGGTGCTTGCGGGTATGCTGCTGGTTTCGTTGGGGTTGACGGTTTCGGCGGAGATGGCGTCCCAGTGCTTGGGTTCGCCGTTGACGAGGGAGATGGAGATGATGGATTCGCCTTCGGCCAGCTTGAATTTGGGTAGGGAAGTGGCGTTGGCGGGGAGGGGAATTTCGGCTGTGCGGAGGTGGCCGGCGGCTTCTTTGAGGGTGATGGCGGGGCCACCGTAAGGCCAGCCGCTGCCTAGAGTTACGTCTACACGCAGGCCTAGTTTGCGGGCTTCGGATTGGGCGTAGCGGACGTTGTCGAGCATGGCTGGGCTTAGGAAGGGCTCGTTGATGAGGTTTTTGGCGGGGTCGTCGAGGATCTGGGGATAGACAAAGGCTAGTTCTACGCCGCCTATGCCGTCGGCTTTCATCTGCTGGAGTTCGCGGAGGATCTCGGGTTTTTCAACCGCGGTACCGAACCACCACCATCGCATCATCGGTTTTGTGTTGGCTGGAGGATTTTGGAAGTTTCGCTTCAGATCTTCGATGGAAACCTGAGAAAACGAGCGGTTTGACAAGATCGACATCAGCGAGATGGTGATGGCAATTTTGATGGTTCGCTGGTGGTTATGATGTGGTTTTATGTGCGGAAAACCTGGCATCTGTAGGGCTCTCTTTTTGGTAGTCTGGTCGCCGGGTCAGGCAAGGTTGTACCGAAGACTAACATTGTCGGTTCTGCACCAACGAGTTCCTCAATTCCGCTGTTCTCGTTTCCCACATACTTTCCCAAATGAAACCGATTACTTATTGACATTTCTCAGACCGAGGTCATATAGTCCCCCACGCTGAGGTATGACCAATTTTTACGTTTCATAAAAAGCGAAAAAACTGAACCCAAATCACCATTCTTTGAGGCCATTTCCATGCGGTTACTAAAATCAGTTGGACTATCCAATAAGGGAGCATTGCGCCTTGCCGTCTGCGCGACGTTGTTCCTGAGTTTGTGTTCCTTCATCGCGCACGCCCAGACCGCCGGCACGGCCAGCATTCAGGGAACAGTCAGCGATCCCACAGGCGCCGCCGTCCCCAACGCCAAGGTCACGGTCACCAATACCGATACGGCAACCTCGCGTACCACCATCTCCGATGGAGCTGGCCTCTTCAGCCTTCCCAACATTCCCGTGGGCGCCTACTCCCTCACCGTGGAAGCCGCAGGCTTCAGCGGTTTCACACAGAAGGGTGTCCTCGAAGTCGGAAACAACGTCCAGATCAACCCCACGCTCAGGATCGGCAGCTCGAACGAGCACATTGAGGTCCAGGCCTCCGGCGTGGTCCTACAGACCGAGACCAGCAGCTTCAAGCAGGTCATCGACCAACGGCGCATCACTGAGCTCCCCCTTAATGGGCGCCAGGCCACCCAGCTCATCCTCGTCTCTGGCGGTGCCGTCAACGCGCCCACTAACGACATCAACGGCAGTAAAACCTACGCCAACACTCCCGTTATCTCCGTCGCCGGCAGTCAGGGCATCTACAACAACTACGTGCTCGACGGCGGCAGCTACACCGATACCTTCACCAACACCAATCTGCCCTACCCTTTTCCTGACGCACTCCGTGAGTTCTCCGTCGAATCCAACTCTCTGCCTGCCCGCAACGGCCTGCATCCCGGCTCTCTCGTGAACGTCGTTACCAATTCCGGCACCAACCAATGGCACGGCACCGTATTCGAGTTCATCCGCAACAATGTCATCAACGCCAACAACTTTTTCTCCCCCACCAAGGACACCCTCAAGCGCAACCAGTTTGGCGGCACCCTGGGCGGTAAGATTTTGACCGACAAATTGTTCTTTTTCGGAGGCTACCAGGGAACGCGCAATAGCCAGACCAGCAGCGCCACCGGCTACTGCATCCCGACCCCGGCGGAGCTCGCCGGAGATTTCAGCCAGATGGGCGGCAACTGCGCTGTGAATTCAACTACGCTTATCGATCCGGTGACAGGCGCCGACATTTCCAGCACCCGCAAGCTTCCCGCGAGCAGCATCAGCCAGCAGGCGCTCAATCTCTCCAAGATGCTTCCGAACTCCCAGGCTGACCAGTTTGGCCGGGTCAATGTCGCTCTACCGGCTAACAACACGGAAGACCAGTACATTGGGCGCGTCGACTACAGCCTCAACCAGAATCACAGCCTCTTCGGCCGCTACTTCATAACCAACTACAAAGCGCCAGCCTACTTCTCGCCGACGAACCTTCTTCTCACCACAATCGCCGGCAACGACGAGCGCGTTCAGGCATTCACGCTCGGCTACACCTTCATCATCTCGCCCAGAATCGTGAACACCTTTCACGGCAGTTACGCCCGACGCCGCAACAATCGCGGGCCTACTGCCGGCGGGATCAACGCCAACACCATTGGCATCGACATGTATACCTACGTGCCCGACGACTTTCGCCTGGTCATCACCAACGGTTTCTCCGTTGGGTGCGGCACCTGCTCCCCTGGCTTCTTCAACACCAACACCGAGGACTTCTCCGACGACGTCGACTTCATCCACGGCAAGCATCAGTTCGCTTTCGGTGGCGAGATACTCCGCACCGGCGACAACACGCAGGCCGGCTACCTACAGAACGGCAGCTTCAACTTCGGGGGCGGCAGCAGCGGAGCTGTGGTCAACGGCGTCAAAAAGACCGGCGAGCCGATGATCGACTTCATCGCCGGCAGCTTGAGCAACATCGGAACCTCCACGGCCTTCAGCCAGAGCAAGGCCCAGCAGACCGCATATCGCCAGACCTCGTTTGGTCTCTACGCGCAGGATACGATTCACTTCAACTCGCAAGTCACCTTCAATATCGGCCTTCGCTGGGAGCCCGAGTTTTTCCCCGTCGATAACTACCATCGCGGCAGCACCTTCGATCAGAACGCCTTCGTCGCCGGCCAGCACAGTACCGTCTTCGTCAACGCTCCGGCTGGTTCCTTTTACTACGGCGACCCTGGAGTTCCCAGGTCCTTCACCGATAATCGCCTTGCGAACATCTCCCCCCGCGCTTCTTTGACGGTCGATCCCTTCGGCACTGGAAAGACCGTCTTTCGCTTCGGCGGCGGCATCATGTACGACAACCCTGCGCTTTACACCTCGCAGCGCAACAGCTCCAATCCTCCCTTCACCAACGAGATCGACGTCCCCGGCCCGGTCAGTTTCGCAAGTCCATGGGCTACCTATCCTGGCGGAAATCCTTTCCCTATCGCCAATCCTCCACAGTCCACCTCGCCGTTCCCGACCAACACGCTCTACGTGCTCACCCCGCGCCACATCCAAACCCCAACCATCAACCAGTGGACCGCCAGCGTTCAGCAGGATCTGGGCCACGGCTGGGATATGTCCATCACGTATCTCGGCAACAAGAACTCCCACCTCTGGCTCGGATATGCCCTCAACCCTGCTGTATTCATCCCCGGCACTTCGACTGGGGCCACCGGCTCCTGCGGTGCCCTTACGCCAACCACCGGTCTACCTAAGGCAGGCGCTGCCTGCTCTTCGACCACCAACTCCAACAATCGCACCGTACTCTCTCTGATCAACCCAGCGCAGGGACAGGGTTATAGCCCGACCATGACCCAGATCGACGACGGCGCCAACTCCAGCTACAACGGCCTCCTCGCTGTCATTCAGCACCGTATGTCAAACAACTTCAGCTTCCTGGCGAACTACACCTGGTCGCACTGCATCAGCATTGGCGACTCCCCGGGCGACATTGCGGCACCTACCTTTCAGGACTCCGCCAACCGCCAGCTTGATCGCTCCAACTGCGGCTTCGACGTCCGCCACATCTTCAACACCACCATGGTTGCCTCCAGCCACTTCAGCAGTCTCCAAGGCTGGGCTGGCGCGCTGGCTAACAACTGGCAGATCGCGCCGCTCATCCGCCTCACCAGCGGATTCCCGCTCAATGTCACCTCCGGCGTCGACAACTCGCTGACCGGCATTGGCCTCGACCGGCCCAACCTGATCAATCCACAGGCCGTCTACACTGGTCGTAAAATCACTCAAAAGGCGGCTGGAAACCTCGCCTTCCTGAACAAAGCCGCATTCGCGCAGAACGCTACCGGCACCTTCGGTAATCTTGGCCGCAACGCCTTCCATACCCCGAACCTCATCAGTGTGGACGCCGCACTCAGCCGCAGCTTCCCCATCCATGAGCGCCTGGCCTTTACGCTCCGTCTTGAGGCCTTCAACGTTCTCAACCATCCTAACTTCTCCTTGTATAGCGCTACTGGAGCCTCCGCCTTTACGACAGCGCTGAATTCCGGCACTTTTGGCAATGTCACCGGAGCTCTCGATCCGCGCATCTTCCAACTCGCTGGGAAGTTCACCTTCTAAACCTAACCATCGCAATAAATGGTTCGCGACGGCAGCTTGTGGAGAGGTATGGATACGCGAGGTTTTCCAACCTCGCTTTCGATGACTAAAATGTTTCACGGATGAAATAACAAAATTTGCGGAGGCGGGATGCTTTTGAAGCAGGTGGTATTTGGGTGTGTGTTGGTGGGCAGCTTTGGTGTTGCCGGAGCGCAGGGCGTTTCTGCTGACGACACGTTTACGAACTGGCCTGCGGGGACTTCGCCGCAAGAGGTAGGGAAGCAGCTGGCGGATCATTTCGTGACAAGTCCGCATCAGTATACGAAGACGATCCATTACTCGGAGATCGCTTCTTGGTATGGGGCGCTGAGGTTTGCATATCTGACGCATGACGATGCGCTGCGGGACCAGTTGATCAAGAAGTTTGAGCCGCTGATGCCGGGTGGTGCGGAGGCAGAGCGGAGACCGGTGCGGAGGCATGTGGATGACTCGATCTTCGGGGTGGCTCCACTGGAGATTGCTCGGCAGACGAAGGACCCGAGGTTTTTGAAGGAAGGGCTTTGGTGGGCGGACCGGCAGTGGGAGAATCCGCAGCCGGATGGGTTGTCGGCCGAGACGCGGTATTGGATCGACGACATGTATATGTTGACGATGTTGCAGCTTGAGGCTTATCGCGCGACGGGGGACAAGAAGTATCTGGACCGGGTTGCGAAGGAGATGGTGTCGTATCTGGATAAGCTGCAGCAGCCGAATGGGCTGTTCTACCATGCTCCAGATGTGAAGTACTTCTGGGGTCGCGGGGATGGATGGGTTGCGGCAGGCATGGCAGAGGTGCTGAGTGAACTGCCGGAGTCGCATCCTGACCGGGCACGGATCATGAAAGGCTACAAGTTGATGATGGCCTCGCTGCTGAAGTACCAGGGCAAGGATGGAATGTGGCGGGAGTTGATTGACCATGATGAGGCGTGGCCGGAGAGTTCGAGCTCAGCGATGTTTGCTTTTGCAATGATTATGGGCGTGAAACATGGATGGCTGGATGCCGCGACGTATGGGCCCGCGGCTCGGAAGGCGTGGATTGGGGCGGTGGGGTATGTCGACCAAAATCATGATGTGACGCAGGTATGTGAAGGGACGGGTAAGAAGGACGATCTTGCTTACTACCTTGCGCGGAAGCGGCGGACCGGAGACTTCCATGGGCAGGCTCCGGTGATGTGGGCTGCTGATGCGCTATTGGCGGATGGCGTGAAGTAATAGCGGCTGTTGACGCGTATTTGTCGGCCACTCGGATTTAGCTTCCGGTGGTCGACTACTCGCAGTTACTCCCGTTTGCTTAAATGTATAGCTTGGCAAATTATCTGGCGTAGATCTTTGCAAGCTATTTGGCGCGTGGCGGGTTAAAGGTCATCCTTGACCAATTACCAACTGTTTCGCGCGGCTAATCAGCTTTGCGATGACCTCTGGCGGGAGTTGCTCATTCGGAAGTCTAACGCCTACAGGGGTCCAGCGTTGCTCCAGAAGCTTCTGCATCTCGACAGAAATCGAGTGCGCGGAATTCGGGAACGAAGCCAATTCTGGAGTAGAACTGAGGAATCGAGCTATGCGCTTCTCGATTCCCGGCATGCCGACCAGGACCATCCCTGCCTTGCCCTCGTCAAAAGATGGACCGCATTTGTTCGAGACTGTTCATCTGCAGCCTGTCCGCCTCGTCGATGACGATTGCCCCAGGGTTAGCCCGGCTTTCGGCTGCTTCGACGCGTGTAGCCGTCCAAGTCACACAGGAACATCTCGTTCAGCGTTCGAAAGAATCGTTCCACTCGGCCGCGGCCCTGAGGCTTGCGGGGCGTGGAGAAGATCAGTCGTATCTTCAGATCTACCGCGACTTGTTCCAGATGCTTCGACGTAAAATCTGAACCGTTATCTGTGTATAAGATCTCAGGGATCCCACAGATATGCCAGTGTGGGTGATCCTTGCGCCCAACAAAGCGGCACGAGGGGAAGCTCCATGCAACGCTGCGCGGGAGACCTTTTCAACGAAAACATGTGCCCCATCAACCTGGCGGACGTGCGAACCAGGAATGGCGCCAGTCAAGTGTTCTCCGCAGCTCCAGCAGAGGATTGGCGCGACAGCCGGCCGAAGGGCAGTTGGTCATCTTCGCCACACGTCGGACAACCGTATCTGAGCGGGCTCTTGTGAACATGACAATGGAGGCTGTTTTGGTTTCTCTAGCCGGAGGAGTTTGCGAAGCCAGTATGGTTAGTGATTCGCATTGCATCATCAAATGCCCGGACTAAATACCAGGGCTAGGGCCTTGACTCACGTATTGACCGTGCGTTCGATATGCTGGTGTAGGTTTCGATTTGTGATTGTGAGGATTTAGGATGCGGTTGTTTGCGGCTTCGGTGGCGATGTTTGGATTTGCGGTGGCGCAAAGTTCGGCGTGGGCTCAGGATGTAGCTTCGACGAAGATGGCGGACTCGGTAATCCGGGAGTGGCCGGCGGGCGTGGTGACGACCGAGAATAAGCCGGGAGAGTGGGCATATGAGGAAGGCGTGTTGCTGGATGGGATGGCTGCGCAGTGGCATGCTACCGCTACCGGTGCGGACTTCAAGTACATCAAGGATGCAGTGGATAAATATGTAACCGAAGATGGAACGATCAAGGGATATAAGGCCGATGCTCATAGTCTGGACGACATCGAGATGGGGCGGGCGGTGCTGCTGGTATATCGGGTGACGCAGCAGCCGAAGTACTACAAGGCGGCGAAGTTTGTGCATGACCAGCTTGCTGCCCAGCCTCGGACGGCGAGCGGAGGGTATTGGCATAAGCAGATCTATCCGAATCAAATGTGGCTCGACGGCGCTTACATGGCGGAGCCCTTTCGCGCGGAGTATGCTGCAACGTTTCAAGAGCCCGGAGACTTTGACGATATTGCCAAGCAGTTGCTGTTAATGGATGCACACATTCGTGATCCGAAGACGGGGTTGATGAAGCATGGCTGGGATGAGTCGAAACAGATGAAGTGGGCGGATGCGAAAACGGGGCTGTCGCCGGAGGTGTGGGCGCGCGCAATGGGATGGTATGCCATGGCGCTAGTTGATGTGCTGGACTGGTATCCGAAGGACCATCCGCAGCGAGCGGCTCTGATTACAGCTCTTAACAGGACGATGGCTGCGGTAGTGAAGTATCAGGATGCTGCAACCGGGCTGTGGTGGCAGGTGATGGATAAAGGTGAGAGGAAGGGGAACTATACCGAGGCCTCGGCTAGCTCCATGTTTGTGTATGCCTTGGCGAAGGGTGTGCGAAGGGGGTATCTGCCGCAGAGTTACGAGGCCAAAACCCGGCGCGGATGGGAGGGGATCCAGAAGGCATTTGTTTCGACCGGACCGGATGGCTTGACGGTGCTGAATGGGACGGTGAAGGTCGGTGGCCTGGGTGGGACGCCTTATCGTTCGGGAACCTTCGACTATTACGTCAGCGAGAAGACGATTGCGAACGATGCAAAGGGTATAGGGGCTTTTCTGCTGGCGGGATCGGAGATGGCACAGGCTTCGACCGAGGCGCTGCGGCAGGCAAGACAGCTCTGATCGATGCGTGGTTTAACTCGCAGACGAGAAAGAATGCTGCAGGACAGCCGGAGTTTTTCATTACAAGTGGGATGATGCAAACTCTGGTTTGCGTGCTTTGGACGGGTGTTTCAGCGTTATGGCGTGAAGCCCGCTACCGAAACGACGGCGCCGACGGCAGAGGATTTGAAGAAGGTGCAGATCTATGTGCTGGCTTCGCCCGATATTCCGGCGAAGAATCCCGAATCCGCATTATAGAAATATTGCATAGAAACTGTGGAATCGTGCATACTTGCGAGATTGACGCGGAATGTGTGGCGTCACAGGGAGTTCCTAGATAGTGCGCATCGAGAAGGTGACGTTAGCCGACGTTGCTCGTGAAGCACGAGTGAGTGCGGCCACAGTTTCACGACTGATGCGTGGGGGCGCACGAGTCAATGCAGGGACTCGCGAGCGCATTCAGAGTGCAGCAAACCGGTTGAACTTCGATCTGGAGGCGCGCAAGACATCGCGCATCATTGCCTTTCTTCTAAGTAACCGCGGCGTGCTGCACCCTTTTCATTCCTCAGTGCTGATGGGCGCGGAGGCTTATTGTGCTGAGCATGACTATGGTCTGCTTTTCCTGCCGCTGCAATACTCGCTGACGTTTGCTCCAGACCGGTTGGTGCTTCCAGAGATCCTGCTGCGTAAGACTGTGGTTGCGGGAGCGATTGTGGCCGGGACGAATTCACGTGGCATGCTTGAACTGCTCAGCCGCCATGACGTTCCATGGATAGCGCTCGGCAACAATGTTGTCGGCGAATGGCCGCACAACACGCCGCAGTCGATCTTCTTTGAAGATATTCGGGGCGCATATGACCTAACGAAATACCTGATATCTCTGGGCCATCAACACATTGGCTTTGCCGGAAACCTCAGCCTGCCGTGGTATTTTCGTCGTTTTCAGGGATATCGGCAGGCGATGGAAGAGGCCAAGCTGTCGATCCTCAGCAGCGATCTCCCAACACTGGACGGTGAGGAGATGGGATACCTGAGCACGCGGCTGCTGCTGCAAGGCAGTCCCCGGCCTACCGCCATCTTCGCTGCAGATGACCCGGCAGCGCGCGGAGCCTACAAGGCCGCTCGCGACCAGAATCTCTCTATTCCTGAAGACCTTTCGGTCGCTGGTTTCAACGACACGCTTGACGCAGCCGCGTTGCATCCGCCCTTAACTTCCATGCGCGTTTTCACAGAAGAGTTGGGTCGACAGGCAGCGATGCTGTTGCTGAAACAGATTGAGCATCCAGGGGTTCCAACCGCCAGCGTTGTCCTGCCGACACAGCTCATCCGTCGAGAATCCTGCAGCAGTCCTGCCAATAGCCGAGCCGAGGCACTGGGAGCGAATCACTAAAAATTTGAGAAGAAGCACTGCATGAAATATATTTTCATATTTATGAAATATTTCTTGACAGGGGTTTTGCGCGACATGTAGAAGTCGCTAGTGAAATTTCAGATCTTAGCTCGGTTTTGTTACTTCTTTACGCTCTGCTTGCTACTTCTGCCTCCTTTAAGTGCCGCTGCTGCAGGACGCGTGTGCGACGTCCGGCAACATGGCGCAAAGGGTGATGGCACTACCAAGGACACACTTGCCATCCAAGCCGCAGCAGACGAGTGCGCCCACGCAGGCGGAGGTACGGTTCGTCTGAGTGGTGGCACCTTTCTCAGTGCGCCGATCGTGCTGCGCAGCCACATCACACTCGAGCTTGCAGCTGGGGGCGTTCTACTTGGGTCACCCGATCACGACGACTATCCGGCGAAAACAGAATTTCGTAGTCCCGGCCGGAAATCACTGGTGAGTGCGACCGACGCCGAGGACGTCGCCATTACAGGCAGCGGCGTGATCGACGGCAACGGAGAGAGCTGGTGGATCGAAGCCCGCCGATTCAAAGATGCTGGCATTCTTGGCTCTGAACACACTCGCCCGCGACTGGTGGTGTTTGACCACTGCCACCATGTTCGCGTGGAGGGCGTTACCCTGCAGAACTCGCCGATGTGGCAGTTGGTGCCGTACAACTCCGATGATGTCGTCATCCGCAACATCCGCGTACTCGCGCCGGAGAAGTCTCCGAATACAGATGCCGTTAACCCATTCTCGAGCAGTAATGTGGTGATTGACCATGTCTTCGCGGATGTAGGCGACGACAACATCGCGATTAAGTCTGGAGCGATCAACTCGCCGGGCGGGGATCTGCCGAGTAAAAACATTCGTATTACGAACGTCGACTTTCGACATGGACATGGGCTCTCTATCGGGAGCGAGATTGCCGGCGGTGTGCAGAACGTCTCCGTCGAGCACGCCCGTTTTCGCGGCACCGATAATGGCATCCGTATTAAGGCCAACCGCGACCGTGGCAACGATGTCAGCGGCATCCACTTTAACGATATCCAGATGGAAGACGTCAAGACCGCTCTGATCCTCAGCGAATACTATCCTGGCGTTCTGCCCTCGGAAGATATTGCATCTGCACCTGTCACCCGGCTCACGCCGCACTTTCATGACATCGTCATTGAAAATGTAACCGCGACCGCCACTAAGAATGCCGGTGCCATCGCCGGTTTACCCGAAGCGCCGATCCAGGGTGTAACGCTTCGAAATGTTTCCATCCATGCCCCCATTGGCTTCACGATCGGCTACGCAACCGTCGTCACCGAAAACTTCTCTATTCACGTACCCGCTGGGGAAGCTATCACCAAGCTCCCGGGCGCTTCTCTTCAAAATCGGTGAGGCCACTGTTTGATTGACACCCTTAGAAATACAGAGAGGTTACAGATGATGCTCAACAACGATCGACCCGTTATGTTCCGCTCCGACAAAGGCGAAAGAAAAACTCTACTCTGCTATCTGCTTTCAAGCTTGGTTCTCTTCGCCGCAATCCTGCTCTGCGGTTCTCCCGCTAGCGCCCAACTCTCCGGTAAGGGCGAAATCAAGGGCACAGTGACCGACCCCTCCGGTGCAGTCGTCCCCGGCGCAACGGTGGTTGCAACATCGACAAGTCGCGGGATGAAGTTCACGACCAAAAGCTCGGCGTCCGGCGACTTCTCTGTGCCTGCGCTCGACCCGGGCATCTACACGCTTACCGTTTCAGCCACAAGTCTTGCAACAACCGCACAGGAAAATATCCACGTCAATGCGCTTGAAATCGCAAACGTGAATATCAGCTTGAGGCTCGGCACCGAATCGCAGACGGTCACCGTCTCCGCCGCTCCTCCTGCGCTCGAAACCAGCAACGCAACCCTGGGCGCGACCATGGAGAACGACATGTACTCCTCGCTTCCCATCCAGATGGGCGCCTACGGACAGGCAGACCAGCGTCGTGCCACCGACTTTGCGTTCCTGATGCCTGGCGTGCAGGGCAACAATACTAACGGCAACCCCACTACGAATACTGGAATCGTCAATGGATCCGGCAGCCGAGGAGCCGTCTCCGCAGTATATATCGACGGCATTCCTTTCGTGCGCGGAGGAGGCAATGGTGACCCGCGCTATGTCTGGACTGCCATCTCTGTCGATGCGGTCGATCAGTTTCAGGTGCAGACGAGCGGATACTCTGCCATCTATGAAGGCCAGGGAATTCAGAACTACAGCATCAAGCAAGGCGGCAACAAGTTTCACGGGGGCGTGTACCACTTCTTCCGCAATACGGCGCTAGACACGTGGGGATTCTTCGGCGCTAATCCCAACCCGGTAACTGGCGCTGTGAGCAAGCCGGTCGAGCACAGCAACGAATACGGCATCTATCTCAGCGGTCCATTGGTTCCTTTTGGCTCGTGGAAAGACAAGCTCTTTTTCTTTGGGAACTACAACGGCTTCCGTTATTCGAGTCAAACTCCGACAACCCTCACCTTCCCCACAACCGCTCAGCAGGCAGGTAACTTTGCTGGCCTTAGCAGCGGTGGTATCTATGATCCCTTCTCTGTGACGACATGCACGGCTAATAGCACTGACGGACCTTGCCGATACCGGTACGGTTACGGGCCAGGCACCGGCGCAGGCTCCAGAGGAAATCCGGTGCCGACCGGAGCTCCTGTGGACGTGATTCCGGCAAGCGAGTTTTCACAGGTTGCTCTTAAACTCCAGAGCTATCTTCCGTCGGGTATTGGCACATCGGCACAAAACAACTTCAACTCTGCTAATCCCACGGGGTTGACGAACTGGTCCACGACCAACCGTATTGATTACGCCGTTACCTCGAAGGACACGCTCACGCTGGTGGGGGCCATCGGCCGCCAGGCGAGTTCCAACCCTACGGGCCAGACGGCCACAGGCCGCAACGTAGGCCCGGTTCCGTATAACTACGGCCAGACCTTCGCTCCCAAGACGGCGGTGGGTGCCATTGAAGAGACTCACATCTTCTCGCCGCATGTCATCAATCAGTTCAAGTTTGGCTACGCCCGCTATAACGGTCCTACGTTCCAGCCCAACCAGACGCCCGCCTATGCCGCATCGACCCAGGGCATAACGGGGCTGCCAGCCGGACAGGCTGCTGGAGCTTTCCCGATCGTAACCTTCAGCCCTACCAGCACACCAACAGCCAACGCGCCCTACAATTGGGCCGGCCAAGTCGCCAATATCACGCTTGCCGAGAACTACACCCTGCTCAACAACTTGCAGTGGAACGTTGGCAAGCACTCCTTTACGTTCGGCGGACAAATTGCATGGCTGCAATACAACGTCACACCGAACACCGGAGGTTCAACTCCGCTTACCATCGCCACGGCAGTTACCGAGACGGCCGCTCTCAATAAGTCTAGCAACTCGAGTCCCTCCTATGGAGCTACCGCTAACACCGGTCTCGCCTATGCCAGTTTCCTGATTGGTGAGAACGACAAGGGGAGCCTTACTCAGAGTCTGGTGCAGGAGTATGGGTCGCGCTTCCGTGCGATCTCTCCCTACGTTCAAGACAACTGGAAGGTGACCGAAAAACTGACCCTGGACCTCGGCCTTCGTTGGGACTACTTCCCGTCGCTGGTCGAAGCGCACGACAACATGAGCTTCTTCAACCCCAACCTGGCGAATCCTGTTACCGGCACCAACGGCGCACTGCAGTTTACGGGCACTGGAAGCAATACCTGTAACTGCCGCACTCCGGTCAACAACTACTTCAAGAACTTCGGACCTCGCATCGGTCTTGCCTATCAGGTCGATCCAAAGACAGTGATCCGTGCGAGCTATGGTGTCATGTACACCCACGGCAACGCAGTTGGTGGTGGCGCCTCGACCGCAGGGTTGGCCGGCAACACTCTCGGCTTCTCGGCCAGCCCAAGCTTTGGGGTTAACGCACAACTGCTATCGACGATGCCGTTCACTGGGACAAACAATGTATTCCCATCCTTTACGGCCGCATCAGGACGTGCCTCGGGACCCGCTTTTGGAACGGGCTTCACGACGGCCAAGGGGTATACGGGTACGCCCTCCCCAGTCAGTTACTATGATCCCTATCTGGGAGGCCGCGCGCCGCAGTACATCAACTGGACCTTCGGTTTCCAACACCAGTGGACCACCGCCCTGACATCGAACATCACATATGTGGGATCGCAGGGACATTTCCTTATCGCCGATGGGACTAACGCTCGCGGCTTCTGGGCAAACCAACTCGATCCGAAGTACCTTACTCTGGGGCCGGCGCTGAATCTTTCCGGTGCGGCAGCGACTGCTGCCTGCGCGGCCAACGGCCTGAATTGTCCGGCGAACTTCACCACCAGTCAACAACTCAATGTGGCGTTGAGGCCCTTCCCGTTCTCCGGCATGACCGACCAGTTTGGTAATGTGGCAAACTCGAACTACCACGCGCTGCAGACTCAGTTGAACATGCGTACCTCTCATGGGTTGACCTTCATGGCAAGCTACACCTGGTCGCGGTCGATTGACAATGGAGGCACCTTCCGCTCCGGCTATGCGATTCCTGCGGCCTTCTCTGGAACCGGCAAGGCCTATAAGCAGGACGCCATCGAGCGCTCTGTGTCCACCAGCAACCAGCCACATCACGTTGTTGTTACCGGTGTCTGGGATCTTCCCATTGGCAGGACTCTGCTTGCCAACAGCGCTTGGGAGCGTGCGGTCTTCGGAGGATTCAAGTTCTCTCAGATCTTCCAGGCGTTCTCAGGCTCTCCTCTGGCCATCACGGCTGCAAGCTGCGGAACCAACCCCGCGCAGACTACCTGCATGCCTACCTACAATCCTTCCTTCAGCGGCGTGGCCCGCATCAACGGCAAATGGGGGAATGGAGTCACGCGCACCACGTTCAACTCGCCATCGAACGTTTACATAGATCCCAAAGCATTCGTAACCACCGGAAACTTCATCTTTGGCAACACGGCGCGTACTGCTCCGTACAACATCTACGGTCCAGGCAATTACAACTGGGATGTCAGCCTTCGTCGTAGCTTCGCACTTCACCTCGGAGAATCCTCCAGGCTGAGTCTCCAGGCTGATCTGTACAACGTTACCAACCATACGCAGTTTACCGTTGCCAGTCCGGTGTTCGGCAACGCCAGCTTTGGTCAGGTCTCGGGTACACAAGCCAATACGCGTCGCTCCGCGCAACTTAGCGGACGCATCGAGTTCTAACTGTCTCTCATAAAAAGCCCCAAAGTTGGTCTTGGGGCTTGCTTCATTTGCCATGATGCCCCGTAGTCTACCGGGATAGTTCGCTCGCGTCTCAGGGAAGTTTTGTGGCTTCTGCCGTAGGATTCCAACGATCGACTCCACGTAAAAACTCTGCTGCAGCGAAGTGCCGCGCTTGTTCTTTTGACAGTTGGTGTGACCATGTCACGCGGCGGGTGACTGATGAACCGGGTCCGCTATTGTTGTACTCGGCATAGAAGGCATGCACTGGGACTTCGCCTTTGCTCCATGTCGACCACCCCAGTGGACTAAGGTTTGCTGGAAGTATTGTGTTCATCACGATCACCCTTGCATGTTCTCTCCATGGCCGACCGAGGTAGAAACTCTTTTTTTCAAGATCCTCGCTTGTCACGATGGAGTTAGTGATGACGTATCCAGTAGCTTGTTGAGGTCCCGTACGCGATTGCGCAGTAAGGTATCCGGGAATCTGCTCGTGAATGGTGACATGGTCGAAGACGGCGGCTGCATTTCCGAAGATAAAATCCACACCGCCGGTGATGTAGCTCTCGGTGTAATACTGACGGCCAAAGTCCGCGAAGAGAGTGTCCTGATAGCCGAGGAAACGGCAATGCTTAAAGATGGATTTATCGGAACGCACAGCGATTGCGACAGCCTGTCCAGTCGCGCCTGCGGTGTTCGCGAAGGTTATGCCGTCCGCGTTGAACTCTGGCGCTTCCACGTCGACCGTTTCCGAGAAGAAGGTTCCCCCGGCGCTCTTCGCATTTTGCGCGGCGGTGATGATGACGCGGGATGGGTCGGATGGGTCGCCAAGAAATGTTGTACGCGGACGATTGGCCGTGACGATGACACGCTCCGAATATGTTCCGGGAGCGATGTGTACATACAAACGGCCAGCCTGACCAGGTTGCGGAGCATGATCCATCGCGCGTTGGATAGTAGCGAACTCTGTGGCCCTATTGCTGGATGGATCATTCGATGGTGAAACGTGCACATGAACGTCCTGCGCATTGCAGAGGGCGGAGGAGAGCAGGATGAGCAAAAACGGTCTCATATTGAATTACCTTATTCTCCCAGTTCGTCGAGAAATATTGGAACTATATTGTGCTAGGTTGACCTGTGCGGTTAAGGAGGTTGGGCCAATGATGTGGCGACGAGTGCGGCTTCAGGCTGGATTGGCTTTTTGGGTGGGTGGGGCGTGGCTTCTGGCCAGAGCACAAGATACGAGACAGGTTAAAGAACCGAAGATTCCGCCGGCTTGCGTGCATCTGGAGGCAAAGCTCGAAGCCGTGGATGATAAGGTGGCGCCGGCTGACGAGTCGAAGCTTGATACGGAGAGGATCCAGAAGGCTCTGGATGGGTGCGGGGCAGGGAAGGCAGTGGAACTGAATACCGCTGGCGGGAACAATGCTTTTTTGACTGGGCCGCTGGAGATGAGGACGGGCGTGACACTGTTGGTGGATAAAGGCGTGACGCTGTTTGGGTCACGGGATGCCGCGTTATACGAACTGACGGGCGAAGGGGTGGCGCTGGGATTGTGTGGGACAATCGCAGTTGGCACCCCGCCGGCGGTGTTTCCGGCTTCGCAGCGGCCGGCTCCGGTGCCCGGGGGGTGCAGGCCGCTAATCTCGGTGATCAATGCGAAGGATGTCGGGATCATGGGTGACGGCGTGATCGACGGGCGGGGCTACGCGAAGATTCTGGGCAAGGACTATAGCTGGTGGGAGATGGCGCGGAAGGCTGAACCGAAGAATGAGCGGTATTTTACGACTCGGATGATTGTCGCCAACCATGCCAACGGGCTGGTGATGTACAGGATCACGTTACATAACTCGACGAACTTCCATGTGAGCCTGAATCAGACAAACGGGTTCACGGCGTGGGGAGTGCATCTGCTGACGCCCACGACGCGGGGTAAGGATGCGCGGAATACGGATGGGATCGATCCGGGGAGTTCGACCAATGTAACGATTGCGCATAGCTGGATCGACAACGGCGACGACAATATTGCGATCAAGACCGGTGTGTCGCATATGAGTGTGTTGGACAATCACTTTTTTAGCGGGCACGGGATGTCGATTGGGAGCGAGACATTTACAGGACAGAGCTTTCTGCTTGTGGATGGATTGACACTAGACCATACGACCAGTGGTATCCGGATCAAGAGCAATGTGACGCGTGGTGGGCCGGTGCATGATCTTGTGTATCAGAACATTTGCATGCGCGGAGTGAAGAATCCGATCGCGATCAGCCCTTATTACACGAACCAGACGACGGAGCCGTACGAGGATCCGAAGTATACGGGTGACCGAATTCCGGACTATAAGGCGATTACGATTCGCAATCTAACGAGCACGACGCTGGGCGATGTGCTGATTGCGGGCTTGAATGACGAGCATCGGACTGAGATAGCGCTGGATAATGTGCACATCGCCGACATTACGAAGACTCAGGTGCATGGACACTTTGCGACGGTGACGATGGGGCCGGGAGGGGCGAACATCGACTTCCGCGGCACTGATATCGCGGTTGTTCCGACCAAGGATGGGAAGGGTAGCGGGGCGTATAGCTGCGAGGGGAGATTTATGCCGATGCAGTAGGGGGTCGTCAGCAACAATCCTCCCGAAATCAACGGCAGGGAAATAGCGATCGTAATGAACAAAGGAGTTTTCCGCACATGCACCAGCAACATCTCGTTTCCGATAAAATAACCCGCGCCATCGTTCAAATCTCAGCCATTTTTTGCGTCACCCTTCTCTCTCTGGCGCCGTCCCTCGAAGCTCAATCCCAGCCCCCGCCCCTCGCCGGCATTGCTCACGTAGCCATTCGTGTCCACGATCTTGCTGCCACCCGCGATTTCTATGCCAAACTCGGCTTCCAGGAGGCCTTCAATCTCGCAAGAGACGGCGTCGTTTACGAATCTTTCATCAAGATCAATGACCACCAGTTCATCGAGCTCTACCCCGCGACTGCCAAAGACTCGAAGGCAGGTTTCCTCCACCTCTGCTTCGAAGGCGACGACCTCAATGCCATCCACGAGGACTACGCCAGCCGCGGTCTCACTCCCACCCCGGTCCGCAAAGCCGGCGCCGGCAACCTCCTCTTCACCATGGTCGGACCAGAACATCAGAACATTGAGTACACCCAATACATGCCCGGCTCCCTCCACTCCAACGACCAAGGCAAGCACCTCGACGAAGACCGCATCGCCGACCGCATGATCTCCGTCTCCCTCGCCATGCAGGACACTATCGCTGCCCGCGACTTCTACATCAACCAACTCTCCTTCAAGCCCATCGCTGGAGATCCCATGTCTATCCACCTGCCCGGAGACTCCGGCCAAGAGATCGAGATCGCCCCGGCCACCCTCGGTACCAGCGCCCGCATCATCCTCGAAGCCAAAAGCCTCCGCAAAGCTGCCCATCTCCTCCATAAACAGCAGCTCACCAAAGCCAAGCTAAAGAACGACCTCGCAGTCACCGACCCTGACGGTAACATCATCCTCATCGAAGCCAAACGGTAAGGGCATTTCTAGTACGTACCTGAAAATAGATTGTTTATACATCGATATGAATCCCTCCTCTCTTTAAGCTCTGTCGTGGTGGCTTCGGGTGAGGCTGTAATAAATTACCGGAGTTACGATCAGACTTAGAAAATCGATAGCGACAAACCGCCTATCACCGCAATGGCTAAGGGTTGAAGCATCTGCGTGTTGCTTTCACTATCTGCGTCGTATTCTTTTCACGCTAAATGTCGTATATCTAGCTTGAGGTGACATGAATAATCTGCTCCTAGCCGCGCCGGAGTCTACGGAGAGTGCTGCGGGACATGGCGAGCTAACGGAAGCGCAAGGTACTGCGAAGCAGATGGTGCTCGACTCCGTCACGTCACCGAATACACGACGGAGCTACTCCCTGACGCTGGATGAGCTGTTCGCTTTCTCTGCTGGTCGGTCGTTGACCCCGTGGGTTGCTACAGGAACGGAAAGCCTCAATGGATGCGCTGGCACCCTCGACTATCAATGTGAAGCTTTCAGCTGTCCGGAGACTTATCGGAGAGGCCCGGCGCGACGGCTTGATCTCCGCAGAGGATGCCGCTAATTTGTCCGACATTCCGAATGTGAGACAGCGTGGCAACCGACTGGGAAACTGGCTTACCCGAGAGCAGGCGAAGGAACTGTTGCAGGTCCCGGATCGCTCTACCCTGAAAGGGAAGCGGGACAACGCAATCCTTACTGGTTGGATGTGCTCTTCGCCGGCGTGAGCTAGCTACGCTTGAGATGTCGGACCTTCAGGAGCGTGAAGGACGCTGGGTGATTGCGGACCTTTACGGCAAGGGCAACCGAATCCGCACCGTTGCCGTTCCACTCTGGGTCAAGCACGCAATCAATGCTTGGCTGGATTAAGCCGAGCTGTTGGAAGGAAAACTTTCGGTCGGTGACGAAGGGCGGCAAGGTCGCCCGCAGTAGCCTGAGCGATTGGGCAGTCTGGTCGGTTGTACAACAGTCAGCGGAGCAAATCGGCATCGAGCTGTTCGGGCCGCACGATCTTCGCCGCACCTGTGCGAAACTCCGCCGCAAATCGGGTGGCGAGATTTAAATCTCGGACCACTCCTTTGCGATCCTAGAGCGGGACGCTAGGCGGGAGCTGTAGAAAGGGAAGAACCGAAAGATTCGGAGCTCGCTGGTGAGCACACCGATAGAAGTGTTGAGAACCGAGGCGTCAGCATGGCGTATTTAGGATTCATTGTGTTTACGATAGTCGCTGTTGCTGTTGTCGTTGTCCCAATGACTTTAGCGATCATTCGCTGCCACCGTTTCTGTAAACCACGGAGGTGGCCGGCCGGTCTCTCGGCGACCTGTGGATTTGGGTTTCTATTGTTGATTTTGACACCGTATCTATTTCTGGGGTTGTCGTGGGCAACGATGTGGTTTATCTGGTTCTGCCTTTCTCGATACTACTCGAGTTTGCTGCCGCATTTGGCTTCCTTCCGTGGGTGGTCGTTACGTCTCTAATTTCCGCAACGTCTTGGGCCACGCTTTTGTACATTGCCTCCGCACTTGTGATCCGTTTAAGACGAGTCGCATGAATTTCTTCAGGAGAGCCGAAATTGTCAAACGAACATCGCACTGTAAATCGGAGCAGCCGGACGATGTATTCTTACAGGCCAAAGTTGGATCGTGCTATGCGAAACCAACATCGACTGATTTGACGAGCAAGCTTTGGCAGGGTATAACTAGCGGGCTTTTCGGAACCTTCTCCACGGCGCGCAATCTATTCCAACGCCACTGCAGAAATTTTGGCCACGTTGACCTTCATATTCTGACGCGGATCCTAAGTAGGTCAGCATTTACGGGCCCATGATCTTCGGAGTGCATAGAAGAGCGGTTCTACCCATTGTCTATCTAATTTAAATCACTAGGTCAGTTGAACTGGAGTGATACCTCGCGCACTAAGCCTACGCATGGTCCCTTCTAAACGCGAACGGTAGCACTGTCGGGTCATCATGGCCAAATTGTATTGACCGGGTGTTGCTTTTCACAATCTCTGACGCATTTTGTTCACGCTAAATGTCGTTGATCCCCAACCGACACCTGCTGCCTGGAACAGATCACCCCGCAATTCGAAAGGCAATGGGAGCTCCTATGCCCACAAAAGCGGGAGTCCGAGCGTCTTTTTAAATAACGTTCTGATGCGGGATTACCGTTTCATTAGTGGATATCGAAGATCGAATTTATTTCAGTTGACACTCGAGACGGCGTGCTGATAGTTTTTGCTCGCTCTTCAAACAATTGGCTTCGCGTCGTTGATGATCCGCGTATTTGCACGGTTTCTGGAGGTTCGTGATGAAGCGCACACTGTTTTCTTTCGGGGTCGTTGTTTGCTTGCTGATGATGCTGATGGGCCGGTCGCTTGCGCAGGCTGTTAACGCAACGCTGCTGGGCACGGTGATCGATTCGACGGGAGCGACGGTCGCCAATGCGGGGGTGTCGGCGACAAATACAGGGACCTCGACTGTCTATGAATCGGTGACGAACGAGGCGGGCAACTACACCATTCCGAACGTGTCTCCCGGGACCTACTCGGTGACGGTCGTGGCGCAGGGTTTCAAGAAAGCGACGCATCAGAATATCGACATTCTGATCAATACCTCGACGCGCGTTGATTTCGACGTTGCGCCCGGCAGCGTGTCGGAAGAGGTGATGGTGACGACGGCTCCACCGTTGCTGCAGACCGACCGCGCGGATATCAGCACGAAGCTCGAGACGCACCAGATTCAGAACCTCCCGATGACGACGAACCGGAACTTCCAGTCGCTGTTGAATCTGGTTCCCGGCACGTCCCCTGCGACATTCCAGCACTCGCAGTTCTTTAACGCCCAGAGCTCGCTGCAGACCGAGGTGAACGGGATGCCGCGCATGGGCAACCTGTACCAGATCGAAGGGATTGACGACGACGAGCGAACGGGCTTGCTGCAGATCATTATTCCGCCAGCAGATTCGATTCAGTCGGTTGATATTTCGACGAGCAACTATGAGGCGGAGATGGGACGCGCTATGGGTGGGGTGACCAACGTGATCCTCAAGTCGGGAACGAATTCTTTTCACGGCACGGTGTTCGAGTACATCCAGAACAACTCGGTGAATGCGCGGTCGTACTTCGGCGGCCCGCTCGGACATCTCTCCTATAACAATTACGGTGGCGCGATCGGCGGCCCGATCTTCAAGGACAAGCTGTTCTTCTTCGGCGATTACCAAGGGAGCTCGGACCACGAGACTGTGGGTAACACCTTCACGATTCCGGATCCGCGTTACTTTACGCCGAATGCGCAGGGATTCATCGACCTGAGCGCGATGCTGTCGGGCACACCGAATGCGGCTGGATTCCGGCAGGGACAGATCTTCGATCCTGCGACCGGTAACGGAACGGCGAGCAGTCCGCGCACGCCGTTTGTGAATAACCAGATTCCCGCCAGCCGCGTGAATCCAATTTCGAAGGATATTCTGACGCGGGTGAATGCGGCGGCAGCGCAGTATGGCAAGCTGAACACGAACACTCCGATAGGGAATCCGAGCAACAATTACACGAGCAACCTTCCGTTCACGAAGAGCACGAACAGCTGGGATACGAAGATTGACTTTACCCTGAACGAGCGGAATCACATCAGCGGACGATACAGCTGGCAGCGGGTGAACACCTTCCAGGCGCCGGCGTTTGGTGCGTTTCTGGGGGGCCCGGCTGGGGCGGGATTCCAGGGAACGGGTAACCAGACCTCGTACAGTACGGGAGCGAACTACGATCACGTGTTTTCGCCGACGCTGTTCACCGAGTTGCGATTTGGTGTGGCTCACCTCAGGAACAACGCGCAGCCGAGCAACTACGGATCGAATGACGCAACCACGCTGGGAATTCCTGGCGTGAACATCAACCAGTTCTCGAGCGGACAGGTGGGCATCTCGATCGGCGGAGCGTTTACGGGGACGATGATCGGGTATTCGGCGTCGGTCCCGTGGATTCGCGGCGAATCGAACATTGATTTTGTGAACAACTGGACGAAGGTCATTCGGAACCACACGCTGAAGTTTGGCGGCGATCTTCGGCGCGTGCGTGACGACCTGTTGCAGGATCAGACGTTCAGCCCGCGAGGCGTATTCAACTTTGCTGACGTACAGACGTCAGATTCGAGGAGTGCGGGAACGAATCTTGCAAACAACGTTGGGAGCTTTCTGCTGGATCTTCCGAACCAGGCGGGACGCGATGTGAATACGTTCTTCCCGGCGTATCGGCAATGGTGGTTGTTCGCGTTTGCCAGCGACAAGTGGCAGATGACTCCGAAGCTGACGGTGGACCTGGGAGTGCGCTGGGAGTTCTATCCACCGGCGACGCCGAAGATCGCGAGCGGATTTACGAACTACGATCCGGTGACGAACAATCTTGTGATCGCGGGGGTAGGCGGAAATCCAATGAATCTCGGCATGCAGACGAGGTATCGGTACTTCGCCCCGCGCACGGGCTTTGCGTATCGTGCGACGGATAATACGGTAGTTCGCGGAGGATTTGGCATCAGCTATATGCCGTTTGCAGATAACAATTATGCGTATAACTATCCGGTCCGCTCGAACAACGCTTTTGGGCTTGCGGGCACAAGCCCCTATACATCGGCGGTGTTTGCGGATGGTACGGTCGCGACGTTTCAGGCGGGCTTTCCACCGCCGGTCGCAGTTCCAATTCCTTCCAATGGAATTATTCCGGTGACGACGACAACGCTGGCATCGCAGCAGATGTTTTATGTTCCTCTGGACTACAAAAATCCCTACGCCCTATCGTGGAACGTGGCGATTCAGCAGGCACTTCCTTATGACATGTCGATGCAGATTGCCTATGTCGGCAATCATGGAGTAGGGATTCCGGGGAACATCGACATCAATAATCCAACGAACGTCTATGGCGGAGGCAATGCTTCCAAGCCGGAGTACAACTGTATCGGTTGCCCATCCAATGTTCACCGCACCGCGTCGACACAAAAGATCTTCCAGGGATTTTCGTCCAACTACCATTCTCTGCAGACGCAGTTGAATAAGCGCTTTTCGCATGGGCTTTCGTTTACGACGGCGTTCACGTGGAGCAAGGGCTTGGGTTATGTGGCGGGAGATGATGGCGGCATTATCTTCTTCGCGACTGACACGCTGCGCAGGAATTATGCACCGAACGACTTCGACCGCAGGCTGAACTACGAGCAGAGCTTTATTTATGAGCTTCCGGTAGGACGCGGGCACAGGTTTATGAACTCAGGTGTTGGCGGGTTTTTACTTGGGGGCTGGAAGCTGTCCGGTGTGATCTCCGTAGTGTCGGGCCAGCCCTTCTCGGTGTATGCGAACGGAAGCTCGCTAAACACTCCAGGCACGGCGCAGCTTGCGAACTTGACCGGGGTATACAAGGTTCTGCATGGTATTGGGTCAAATTCGCCGTGGCTGGATACGGCGGCGTTCTCGCAGCCTAGCGGCTGCCCTACGGCTGGATGCACGGCTCAGAATGTGGGCCTGGGCAATACAGGAAGAAATCAATTCCGCGGCCCGGGATACCTTCAGGACAATGTGTCGATCTTCAAGAGTTTTCCGATGTGGCGGGAGTCGTCGCTTGAGACGAGGCTCGACGCGTTCCAGCTGAGCAATACGCCGCAGTTCAATAACCCGAACTCGGGCAGCGGCAATTTGTTTACGGCAGGCAACTTCGGTCGTGTAACGAGCACGCTGGGCAGCGGACAGGGAAGCGTGAACGGGATCGGCGGCGGGCGCAGTCTGCAGGCCTCGGTGAGGATCACGTTCTAGAGATGTCTGTTCAACCTCTTTGCGGGCCCAGTCTTATTCTGTTTACGAGAAAGAAGAGGAGCATTGATGAGGGCGATATCGCGTCGTGGGTTTGTGGGTGGCGTGGCAGCAACAGTGGCGACTGCGGTTACGGGGGGTCGAGTGTGGGGCTTTGCAGCAGGAGCGCAGTTCAAGGTAGGCGTGATTACAGATGAGATCACGCAGGACTTCGACCATGCTTGTGCGGTGGCTTCAAACGAGTTCGGAATGCAGTGGGTGGAGCTGCGCGGGATGTGGAAGAAGAGCCTGCTGGGGCTGTCCGATGCGGAGCTCGCCGACGTGGAGAAGACGCTGGCAAAGTACAGGCTCCGGGTCACGGATATTGCGAGCCCGTTGTTCAAGGCGGATTGGCCGGGAGCTCCGAAGTCGGAGTTCAGCCCAAAGAGCAGCGCCGCATCAGGCGATGTGCTGAAGGAGCAGGACGAGGTTCTAGAACAGAGCGTGGCGCTGGCGAAGCGTTTCAAGACGGATAAGGTGCGATGCTTCGACTTTTGGCGACTGGAGGATGTGGGGCCGTATCGTGCAGCGATCGACGCGAAACTAGGCGAGGCTGCCGACAAGTGCGGACGGCAGGGTGTGATGCTTGTGCTTGAGAATGAGCCGGCCTGCAACACGGCGACGGGAAGGGAAGCAGTACGGACGCTGGGAGCTGTGAAATCGCGCTGGCTGGCGCTGAACTGGGATCCGGGAAATGCGGTGATGCGGGGGGAGTTCGATGCGTATCCCGTGGCCTGGAAGATGCTGCCGAAGGAGAGGATTCATCACTGCCACGTGAAGAATGCGGTGAAGGGATCGGATGGCAAGGTGGTGTGGTCGCCCACAGGAACGGGTGTGATCGACTGGGCAGCGCAGTTTAGAGAGATGGCGAAGGTGGGGTATCGCGATGCCGTGAGCCTGGAGACGCACTGGCATGGCGGAGCGAATCCGGAGGATTCGACTCGAACCAGCTGGGGCGGCATGAAGAAGGCGCTGGAGGGCGGAGGAGTTTTGTAGCCGGCAAGCTCCCTGAGACAAGCTTGTGCTGGAATCATAGGATGGATGAGCGTCGGTGAGGTGCGCTCTTCTCGCTTTCGACGGGTGTCGTTATTCCTTATTAGTAGAAAAGCCGTTCTCTTGTTCACAATCATGCCCTTAACGAGTAGAAATTCTGATCCTTATTAGTAGAAAAATTCTCATGCCAGTAGAATCCAATGTCATCGATCAGATCAGAGCTTCAGCAGAAGGTGCTGTCTACAAATCCCCAACTCTATGACTGACCGGCTGTCACGCTGCACTCAAATCGCGGAAAATGCACTATGAGGCCAAGATACTGCACTCTAATCGCGAAATTCGGCGCGCGTTTGTACTCAAATCGCGGACAGAGTGGATGGGAGCCGACGCCACATAGAACGATTCGCTCCCGGTTGTGTGCTTGAGGGCTGACGCGAGCAAGACTTCGCGAGCTTCGGGAGTCATCTGAGCCAGTGGCGCCTTCCACGCTTTGAGACCTTTGCGGTAGCGGGTCCGGCGTTCGTATATGTCGCAATCAGTGGATGCATTCAGAACTAATTGTGAGGTTGTTCCGGTCAACTCTTGCCGGGACGATCTGAGGCTGGTCGAAGCTTACCGAATCGTGCCAAAGGCCGTTCGTCCAGGAAATTGGCCACCAGCCGGAGTGTGTCATCGACGAACTGTCGGAACTGTGCGCTGCTGGCTCCATGGAGCATGGGTAGAGCAGGGGACTGTCCCAGCAGCACTGCCCTCCCGGTAGGCCCTTTCGAACGCGAGGACGGATGTCGAACACCCTCCTGCAATCTGCCTTTTTGCTGTGTGGCGGGAGTCGAACGCACGAGTCGATTCTCAATTGATGACAAATCGCCGAGTCACTCAGCGATCGCTCCAGGCGCATCGGAGAACATCCAATGTTGGATTCTGGCGAGTAACGGGCTACTCGGAAGTAATCCTATTCGTCGTAGCCATTCTGCTTCCAACAATGGCAATTTACCGCCTGATCCCCGACTAGCTCCCATCTATCCGTGTTAGCGCACCGTCCCCCAGCCTGCGCGGCGCACGAAGCGCTTCCTCAGCCGCTTGGGAGCCTTGGGAGTTCGTTCTTAGAGACTGAGCCCTCGCGAGCTTTCGAGGAACTGAACGAGATTTGGCACCTTCGCAATGACGGGCTCCTTCGGTTGGATGGCTGCACTTTCAAATATGTAAACGGCTAAATCGCAGCTCTAGGGCGAGACTTTGGCGAGAGCGGGTCAGCTCGAAACTCTTTCCGTTGTCCAGGCTTACCGTCAGGCCGTTGTCGTCAGCGATCTGCTCCACGGTCTCAAAGTTGCCGGAACGAATGCGGTGTTCCTTATCCGATTGAGTGAACTGGATTCGTTCGCCTTTAGGCAGGTCACGGGTCTCTTTCGTGTAGCCAGTGCTCTCTGCGGTGAGCCGCCGCAACTGCGCGGGGTTATAGGCTACCCCCTCTCCATCTTTGATCTCGACGGTGAGTATGTTCTTGTTGCCGTCGACCGAGATGACGGTGGCCGTACTGCCGCTCGCAACGCCGTGTTCCTGCGCGCTCCCAGTTTTATTGGATAAGGTCGCCAGGAGAGTAGTTCGCTGCGAGCTTTGGGTTGAAAAATTTTGCTCTACCAGGACCAGCTTGACGCTCATTCGGCGTGGCTCTATCTCAGTAATAGTTCCGAGGTCGCGGTTTGAGATGCCAAGGGATTTGTTAGCAGAGAGGTGAACTGGATACGGTCGCCCGTTGCAAACTCGAGGAGCGTCTCGCGGTACACGCTGACGCCGCGTAGCCTGTTTGCGCCCACGTCCGCGTAGTTTCGTGTGGGTGCGGCAGCAGCCGGAAGCTCTTAGCTATAAGTCCCAGGGAGGAAAGGGCAGGCTTTTGCGTTTCTGGAGGAGGTGAGAAGAACTCTCCGTATCTTTGGACGTTGGCCATATGGCTTTTCTCAAGTGGCTTGTCATATACGGATGCAGGACATCTATGTCGGGCACAGTGTCATCGAACTGAAGTTATTGTAACGAAGTTTGCCATTCGGGATAACCCACTCGAGCGACGACTGTGTTCGGTAAAATGACACAGATAACTGAGCGGCAGTTGTATGCGAACAAGCGACGTGCTGTGATTGAGGTATAGCTGTTGAACAAACGCCTGAGCATGTCAGCTTTCGCCGGTTCTCTGGGCGGATTCGTTTTCGGATACGATCTGGGAGCACTCTCTTCTGCAACTCAAAGTCTCAGAAGTCAATTTGAACTTTCACCTGCCGTTTTTGGTTTGACCATTTCATCTTCCCTATGGGGAACAGTCTGCGGATCTCTCCTTGCGGGCTGGTTGGCAGATTCGGTCGGGCGCAGGAATCTGATTGCTGGGTGTTCTGCCGTATATGCGCTTGCGGCTGTCGGGATAACTCTGTCCATTTCGTCGGAGTGGATTCTTGTTCTCGCTATGAGATTTATGTGCGGGATGGCTATTGGCGGCTTGACTGTCGGTTGTCCGCTCTATCTTTCTGAAATAGCTCCGATTGCCCTACGCGGTCGACTGGTCAGCCTGTTTCAGCTTCAGGTCGGCGCTGGAGTAGTCGTCGCGTTTTCGGTCGGATCGGTGTTTTCGCGCGTAATATCGGCAGATGCCTTATGGAAATGGTGTCTAGGAGCAGGAGCTATTCCCGCGGTCCTTCTGCTTTTGCTGCTGGGGATTATGTCGCAGAGAGGATTTATGCTCACCGGCAACAGCCAGGATCAAGGACGCATGAACTGGGGTTCGTCAGTCCCCAACGATTTTTTGGGTCATGAAAGATTGTTTCGCCGAGAAAACACACGTCCCATTTTGCTGGCTACGAGCATCGCGATTTTCAATCAGCTCTCTGGTGTTAATATGCTTTTGTTGTATCTGCTGGATATACTTTCTAGCGCTGGGGTTAGTCTCTTTTTAGGGCACACTTACACAGTTTTGATTTCGTTTCTCAGTCTGGCAACAACTCTGCTTGGTATGGCTTTCGTAGACAAATTGGGACGCAAGTCCCTCCTGTGTTGTGGCTCTGCTGGAATGGCCGTGTGTCTGCTCGGCTTGGGTCTTGCAATTCCACGTCACTTCGGTCCGTTATTCTATTTGTATATCCTCCTCTCATATAACGTATTCTTCGCGTTTTCTCAAGGAACGGTCGTATGGGTATATCTGAGTGAGATATTTCCGCCGGGGATACGCGGCGCAGGGCAGGGGTATGGCTCATCGGTCCATTGGATTTCAAATGCTATTCTGGTTTCCGTCTTTCCAATAATGCAACGTGCCTCGTCGGTTCACACCTTCTATTTTTTTGCCCTAATGATGGTGCTACAAATTGGCGTTGTTTCGCTTTGGTATCCGGAGACCCGTGGGACTGCCTTGGGCTCTCCTGCTAGGTCGAAGATCACAGATGGGTAGACGAATAGACTTCAGTAGGGTCGATGACCGGATCGGTTAAGAAATGGCTATAAGAAAAAGTCAAGCACCCACGCTGGTAGATGTTGCTCGAGAGGCCGGGGTCTCGCTAAAGACAGCATCCCGAGTCCTGAACAGATCTGACAACGTCAGCGAAGAAAAGGCAACGTCGATCCGTGCAGCTATGGAAAGACTTGGCTATCGCCCGAATGAACTCGCTAGGGGGCTTAAGGCAAAGAGATCCGCAGCTATCGGAATGATCGTGCCAAACCTCTCCGATCCATTCACTGCCAATGCAGTACGTGCTGTTCAAGAAGTTGCACGGGCTAACGGATATGTGGTCATCTTTGCTAGTTCTGGAGGCGACGTCAGTGTGGAACGATCCGAAATCGAAAGCTTAGTAGGCCGGCAAATAGATGGGTTGGTGATCGCGCCGGCCGATAGTCGAAAGGATTCTTTCAGCGACATTATTCCCGTCGGTGTCCACGTTGTGACTTTCGACCAATTGCTACGAGATGTTGAGCGTGACTCCGTAACGATAACCAATCGCCGCAGCGCGCAAGAAGCGACTCAGCATTTGACAGGTCATGGCTGGCGCCGGATTGTCGCCATTGGCGCGCGAGGATATCTCTATACCTGTAAGGAACGAATAGTCGGTTATCGAGCGGCGATGAAAAAAGCATCCCTTCAGTCAAGAGTGTGTCTCGTGGAGCACGAGAGTTTGTTGACTGCCGAATGGCTTGCGGATGAAGTCTTTGGCGTTCAGGATGCTGACGCGATTTTTACTATGAATTGGGTTTGTACCATGCTCACGTTGCGCGGTTTACGCCAACTCGGGAAGATAGCTGGTCAGGATATTCCACTGTTGTCGTTTGATGACTTTGATTTGGCAGATATGTTGACGCCAGGGCTATCGGTTGTCCAACAGCCCGCCGAAATGCTCGGACGTGAAGCCGCAGGGTTACTCTTCGACCGCTTGAAGGGCCGGGGAGGGAAGTCACGAGCCATCGTTCTACCTACGAACTTGATTATTCGCCATTCCTGTGGATGTTAGACGAAAGCTAGCGATGCACTTCTCACGCGCGTTGGGTTTTATCGACGCAACGGGCTCAGGGCGGATCTGGTGGTTGCCCTGGGTTAACAGCGCCGACCACAAGGATCATCATTGTAGGTGACAGAGATAACACCGAAACAATATGTTGGTTTATAAGGTACGGTAACCCGTCGATGCCTTTGAGGCATACTCGAGACTCGATAGTCAGCCACTTCCGATCTCGCCATATGAAAAAGTTCGGGTCGAATAGACAGAATTGGGAGCTTGGTCCCAACCAGCAACATAGCCGTCATCCCAAAAGCTCTGGATAGCGCTCTACGGTTCTACCTATGAGTTCTCCAAATAGGGTGTTGGCCCATGCGAACCATGCTCTCGTGAAAAGCGCTGAATCATTTCGATTGTAGGATTCGTGCATGAACCCGGTAGCGGCGGCGGAGAGTTTCAATGTTTGGATTGCACTGTTAACTTGGGTGCTTGAGGTGCTGGTCAGGGCATAGATTATTTGCGACATTGGCCAGATCCTGTCGCGGCCAATGTGAGGGCCGCCGATTCCTTCGCCTGCGCTCCCTCGGAAGAACCAAGGATTTTTTTCACTCCAAACGAAGTTTCGGGTTCGCGCGTAGAGCGCAGCATCGGGCGAGCTATTAAGATAAGGCAAACTTAGGAGACTTGGAACATTGGCGTCATCCATGAGGACGTGGCCGCCAAACCCGTCAATTTCATAGGACCAGATAGTGCCTGCCGATGTCGGAATAATAGCGTTTTGCTGGAGAGCGATCGCGACTTCATCGGCAAGATCAGTGGCCTGATTTGCCATTTTCGGGTCATTAAAGATGGTGTTTGACATCAACGCGAGCTGCCGTAGAGAGGTAATGGCGAAAAGATTTGCCGGTACCAGGAACGAGAAAGTGCATGCATCGTCGGATGGCCGAAAGCAAGAGGCGATGAGCCCCACGGGCTTCACGGGATTACCGATACCGTTGACAAGTGTGTCGGTGGGATTCAACGAAGCCCGTTGAAAGTGATAGGGTCCTTGCCCCTCCTTCCGCTGCTGAACTCGCATCGTCTCGAGGACGGTCTGCATTGCAAGCTTCCATGCTGAGTCGAAGGGTCGAGTATCGCCGGTCTTCGTCCAGTATCCATGGGCAAGGCGTATTGGATAGCAGAGCGAGTCCAACTCATATTTGCGTTCGCCTACGCCTTGCCTCATCTCGGTTTGATCCTTAAGGCTCCATTCCAAAGGAGAGGCGTTCAGGTTTGCCATAAAGCAATTGGCATAGGGATCGATTAGCAGGCAGCGCGTCTGTCGCCGGATGACACCTTCAAGGAGCTGACGCAAAGTAGCATCTTTAGAGGCCAACGGCAGGTATGGCCACACTTGGGCGGAGGAGTCGCGCAACCACATCGCGGGTATATCTCCAGTGATGACCGCAGTATCAGGTTTACCTTCAAACGTACCCTGCTCAACGGTCGTGTCGAGAGTGTTTGGAAAGCAATTAGCAAAAAGTGCGGCCAATATAGGATCGCGAATGATTCGTGTTGTAGAAGCGATGTAGGCTTCCACGACGTGGCTGGTAAACTTACGATCTTCAGGGAGCGGTCGTTTTGATTCGATAGAAGCAACTGTCTGTGGGAAGATATGGTTTGGTACCAAAGACAGTGCGCCCGCACCGGTAACCAGCTTGCTTATTTGCAGTACAAGAGATCTTCTCGTGATGTTTGTCGCTTTAACTGCATTTTGGCTACTCACGGACCCTCGTAAACTCAAAGATTTTTCCTCCCGGAATTTGCCCATTGAAACTCGTTATTCGCGTGAAGCGAATACTTCATGCAAAAGGCGGGCCATTTATGACACGTATTGAGGCGAAAACTTTCGGCGAATTTCAGTTGCCACAGTCTTTCGGATTTTCGAGATCGAGGGATCTCCGTAGTGTGTCGTTACACTTAAACAGGCACGCTAAGTAAGGCAGTTTAGGCTGAGAATGTCGAAAATCGACCATCTCCTAAATTTGTCTTGGCAACGGATACATAAAAATATCGCAGCTATTTAATTGACCTGACTGTTCTTTCTGTCTGGACGCAAGAACGCGTAAGGTTCCGATGGGATTTGTCCGCGCGAGTTTGTAACCTTTCCCGCGGACAAATCCGCATCATAAGACCCTACTTCTACCGAGTAGAAGCTACATTCAGATCAGAACTGGTACCGGAGACTGAACTGCAGCTGACGTTCGGATGAGTAGGTATTGCCCTTCTGCGTCACTTGTCCAAATGTGCCGCTGGTCGGGTTTGTGTCTGGCGTATCTAGGTTGGGGTGGTTGGTGAAATTGAACGCCTCGGCGCGAAAGATGAATTGATGATTCTCATGATTTGGAATCACATGAAAAGCCTTCACAAGCGCAATATTCCAGCTCTGGAAACCCGGGCCGTAGATTTGGTTGCGTGTTTCACGGCCGGAGAAGGTGCCGGGTGCAGGCCGCGCAAATGCTGAGGTATCAAACCAGCTACCCCCACCGTTGGCTCCAGTGAACTGCCTTCGCGAAATAGGCTTCTTGGTGATGTTCCAGAGTTGTGTGCCGGAGCCAGGTCCTACGCCTGCGAAGTCGTCCCCGCTACCGATGTTGAATGGCTGGCCGGTTTGCGCCTGGATTGTGCCCGATACCTGCCAGTGAGCGAGAGCTCCTCTCGCCAATGCGTTTGTACTGTCCAACAAATAGGGAATATCCCAGACGTAGTTGACAACCAGGATGTGGCGAATATCGAAGTCGCTGGGGCCGTAATTAATCTTTGGGTTGTAGACATTTGGCAAGACATAGCCAGAGCCTGAGCCGTAGTCCATGCTCTTCGACCAGGTGTAGGCAACACCGAACGCGACGCCCTTTGCTAGGCGACGCTTCAAGTTCAACTGAAGTCCGTTATAAGTAGAGCTACCCTCGTTCGTATCCTGGGTGATGGTTGAGAAGCCCTTGAACGGTCGGAGCGCATCTGGCGCAGTCACGGTTGGATTCGCCTGTACGGTGCCGGGCTGCAGTTGGTTTACATTGTTGAGCTGGGTGAGGTGAATACCCTTACGTCCGACGTAACCAATGGTTAAGATACCGACGTTTTGTATCTCCTGCTCTACCGCCAGATTCCAACTCCACGAATTTGGATTGGGGAAGTTGCGGGCCTGGGAAGAGAGAGCCAGCGGGAACGAGTTGAGCGTTGTTCCTCCCGGATTATCGACACTGCCACCAGTTACGGTTGCAGTCGGCTGGAAAGGAGCGTTGCCACCGACCTGGATTGCGTCGCTGATGCCAATGCGCTGCACGAAACGACCGCCTCCCGCCCGGAAAACGGTGGAAGGCCTTACCTGATAGGTGAGCCCAAGGCGTGGCTGAACGTCGGAAAAGACAGTGTTGGAGTAACCCTTGGGATCGCCGCGGAAGAGCCGGTTGAAGCTACCGTCCAGAATGTTGGCTGGAACGTGGCCCTGCGCTGAACTCGGAAAGCCGCTGCCTGGAATAACGACACCGTTATAGGGATCACCGCCAGTAACCGTACCTGTTATGGGGTTAACCGTGGGTGAGAGAGCAGGATCGTAAGCGGCCGGATCGAAAACAGACTGATTCCGCCACAGCGCAAAGAAGGGCTGCATGACGCTATATCGCAAACCATACTCTAGGAATAGTTTGGGGGTTGCGCGCCACTGATCCTGTGCGAAGCCGGCGAAGTAGTTGCTGCGGAATAGTGTGTACGATTTTTGACCGATCTCTCCATAGGTATCGAAGAGGCCAAGGGCAGTGTTGCCAATGGCGGCTTTCGATGTAGGCTGATTGGCGCGGAGATCGGTAAAGATGAACTGACCATTCTGATTGTTGGTTGCGCCTGGGGTGGTGCTGCTTACACTGATTTGATCAAAATTGTTTTCGCCCGAGCGCTGCCATAGGCCGCCTAAGGTGAGCGTGTGGGTGCCAAGAACTTTGATCAGGTTGTCGGCGAGATTAGTTATAACTCCGCCGGAGTGGGAGGGATACGGGCCGCCGTCGAGTGTAGTGAAGTTGGCGATGTTGATTGTTGGAATTTTATCTTGAATGAGCTTGTCGGATGCACTGAAAAGATATGGATAGTTGATACCGTATTTGGTGCGATTGTAAAGACCGCTTGAAAGATCATCGGTAATGGTGACATGGTCGGCCGAGGCGGAGAAGGTCGCATCGTTGATCGTGGTAGGACTGATCGTCCAGGTGTAATGCGCCACACCGACTTGATTCGGCCAATCCCAAACCTGCGGGGTACGATCGAAGTTGCCCGCGAATGGCACGACCTGATCGAAGTGCTGACTAAGAATACTGACGCGGATATGGTGCGCTTCCGCTGGCATGTAGTCAACGACATACGTATCTTTACGTTGGTTTTGCGGATAAGGAGCCTGGGCCTGCCAGTTAAACCCGCTATTCACGGCATTAGGGGCCGGATAGGCGTTAAGTAGGCCGATACCGTTCGGGCTTAGTTCGGGAGTAGGGATCACATTGTTGGCATAGGCTGCGCCGGTGACCGGGTTTACCAACTGAACCTGATTTGCATAAAAGATATTGTTACCAAGCAACTCGCTAAAATTCCCAGTGCGCATCAGCGTGGTCGGGACCTTACCGGTCTGATTCGCATACTGACGATAGCGCAGGTACTCTTGGCCGACGAGAAAGAACAGCTTGTTCTTATTTTGATTGAAGTGCCCAGGAATATAGATCGGTCCGTTGAGATTCCAGCCGAACTGATTGAAACGGAATGGAGTTGGGTGTTCGGCCAGCGCCGGCTGATTCGACTGATTGCGCGTCCAGGTGTTGGCGTTCAAAAAGGAGTTGCGCAGGTACTCATAGACGGATCCATGGAAGTTGCTGGTGCCACCGCGCGGAACCATCTGGACAAGTCCGCCAGAAGTTTCGCCAAATTGCGCCGGATAGCTCGTTGTCAGGATCTGTACCTGTGAGATCGTATCAACATCGGCCACGCCGATCTGTGTGCCGTTGTTTCTGGTGCGCACCATCGGTGCGCCGTCAAGAGTAATCAACGACTCGTTGGAACGTGCGCCATTGACCACCGGACCGCTGAAGTCTGGTGCGAAGTTGAAAGAAGACATCGGCGCATTCCGGGCGACTCCCGGTTCCAGTTGCGAAAGATAGATCGGATTGCGACCATTAAGCTGTATCGATCTAACCTGTTCACTCGTTACCAGTTGACCCACAGACGATGATTCGGTCTGTAGTACGTTGGCGTTGGCTTGCACGGTGACCGTGGTGCTCGTGTCGCCCGTTTTCAGACTGACGTCGTAGCGACTACCAATGTTGGGATCGAGATGGGTGCCTTGTTGAATCGCGGTTTGAAAGCCCGTCGCTTCAATGCGAATGGTATAGTTGCCGATTGCCAAGTTGGGGAACGTATAAGCACCGGACCCATTGGTAGTGAGGGAGTGCTCCTCATTGGTCGCTTCATTCCTGACTGTAACCTTGGCGTTCGGCAAGAGGGCGCCACTGGGGTCCGTGACAGTGCCGGATAGTGAAGATGAGCTGGATTGCGCCTGTAACCTGATGGGCGAGGCGAGCAGGAGCAAAAGAACCGGAATTGCTAGGAGAAAAGCGGAATGACTCTTGGAAAGTAGCCTCACGGAGTCTGCTAACGATCTGGCTCCATTAAAATTGCTCCGGGTGCAACGGCTGTCAAAACGGATCTGCATGGTGCCTCCAAATTGTGACGGGGCTGCCGAACGTTAAAAAATTGGTATCGTTTCCGACTGTCAGATTCGATAAGGGGAGTGGCCAACACCTGACAACGCTGTTTTTTGGCGTCGGGCGGAAGATTATTTTGTTTATGACAGCGCTGTCAAGTGTGGTTCAACTGAGTGGATAAGAATATCGGGAAAAGGCCTCCACATCATTGGCGTCTCCATGGACCGAGACGGTTGGAAGGCGGTGAAACCGTTTCTTGCAAAGAAGATGGACAATGAGATGGGAGACTACATCGTAATGAAATACCCGTAGTTATTGGTAGCGAGCCAATCCCCGCGAGAATCCTCGCTTCTGCGCGCGTCAACTTTTTGCAGAATTGGGTTATGAGCGCACCACCATTCGACTCGTCGCTGCTGCGGCGAGTATTCATCCTTCTCTCGTAATGCTTTATTTCGGTTCGAAGGAAAACTTGTTCCCGTCATCATCAAAGTTCGATCTGGCCATTCCGAACTTTTGAACATTTCAGATGAGCAGCGCGAGCGGGCGATCGTTCGGTGCTTTTTCGAGCGTTGGGAGGGAGATGACGCCGGTGATGAGCTGCCTGCTCTTCTACGTATGTCCGTCACTCATCCAGATGGAAGAGCAAAAGCACAAGGAATGGCCACAAATCGTGCCGTCACCGCATGGCAAGCGAAGGACGGCACCATTGTCGAAGTGTTCGAGTGGGAGGTCGGTGGCGTGGAACGTGCTCACGCCAATCCTGCTGTGACGAAGCTATGGGAACGATATGCCCTCGCCTGCGACTTCGTCCCGTTGGCCTCACTTCCCGAATCATCCACCATGTTCGCATCGTTCGTCCCTCTCACCCTCTAAGCGAAGAGCTGTCGTTGAGCCGGTGCACGCACACTCGTCGGCCGTCTCCTTGTTTCCTCTTCTGTTCGTGGCAGCAGGCTATCCTTCGACCGCTCTCCCAGACCATATTTGCGGCAGACGCGTCCGACGATCTGGGCCATCTCCTGCTTGTAAGCGGGAGTAGCAAAGTCAGCGTTGCCGAAGCGTTTGGCGTACTCCTGTTGAAGAGAAGGGAAGTGCTCACGAACGAAGCTCAGGTAGGTAGGACGTGAGCACGGCTTGAGGAAGAGCGGACTGGCGGCGAAGAAGCTCGCACCAGCCTCCGCTGCGCGACGGGCCATACCGTCCAGCGCCTCCTCCGAGTCGGTAATTCCAGGCAACAACGGCGAGCAAAGGATACCTGTGCGAATGCCCGCCCGACGTAGTCGTGTGACCGCCCGAAAGCGAAGATCGGGACGTGGTGCTCGCGGCTCCAGGATTCGGGCAAGCTCGGTGTTCGCGGTCGTAATCGTAATGTGGACTACCAGCGTATTTCGTCGCGCAATTTCAGTCAGCAGATCGGTGTCCCGTTCGATCAGCCTCGACTTGGTTACGATTCCCAACCGGTAGCCTGATTTGCGGGCGAAGACCTCCAGCAGGCTGCGGGTAATGCGCGCTCTCCGCTCGATGGGCTGGTAGGGATCGGTCGCGGTTCCGAGGGCAATCTCCTCGGAGGGATCAATCTTTCGCAGCTCCTGTTCGAGCAGCCATGCGGCATTCTGTTTGAGAAAGATGAGTCGTTCGAAGGTCTCCGGGTCGCGCAGGTCGACGGCGCTGGTTGTCGCTGTCGTTTTGGTGGTGATCGGCGAGGCCCCCACGAACTCGCCTCCTGCGCTTGCCGGAGCCTTGGGCGCCATGAACTCATGCGTGTAACGCGCATAGCAGTAACGGCACCCAAACTCACATCCTCGGTATGGATTGATGCTCCAGGCCATCCAAAGCTGGCGCTTGGAGATGGAGCGATTCAAAATACTGCGAACCTGAAGCGCCTTGAACTCAACCAAATGGCCTTCGTCGGCATGTTCCGCCTGAGCGGCGAGGCGGGCGATTCCGGTTGGCTGTTGGGGAAGGATCGGGAAGAGCGATGCGCTGTTTATGTTCGCCATTTGTTCGCCTTTCTGGAATGAGAATAGGCTTGCCTCAGTGATTCGTCAAGTAGCTGGGTTTAACGGGATTTTCGACGGATATTCTCCAATGGACGCAAGATGTAACGGAGACGGATGTATAGTCACGATCTATCTGAAATGAACGTCCGCGATCACGCTCGGAGAGCAACGCGCCATCCTCTGCGGAGATTTCTGCTCTTCATGTTTCTGCTGATCTCTGGCAGCAATTTCGCCACGGCAGCTGCGAAGAAAGTTCCAACGGCAGCGATCGCTCCAGCAAGCCTGTCATTTCCGGCCACTGCTCCGGGAACAACCGGCGTCGCACAAACGGTGACTTTGTCGAACACCGGCGCGGCAACCCTAAAGATCACCGGGATTACGTTAACGGGTGCAGATCCCACTGTCTTCTCATTGAAAAAGACCTGCGGCGCCAAGCTGTCGAAAGGCGCGAGTTGTGCACTTTCGATTGCCTTCAAACCAACTTCATCCGCGAATTTCGCTGCAACGGTAAGTGTCGCGGATAATGCTGCTGGCTCTCCTCATACGGTCGTTATCAGCGGGACCGGTATAGCGGCTCCATCTTCGCAGACCCTGATCATCGAGCCAGATCAAGGACTAGCGCCGATCTATAACCTGCTCAATTCTGCTAAAAGTACGATCGATATGACGATGTACGAACTGGTAGACACTCAATGCCAGCAGATCCTTACTCAGCAGGCTGCCAAGGGAGTTGTCGTGCGGGTCATCCTTGATCAGGCGTTGGAAAAGACGAGCAATACGCCTGTCTACACCTACCTCAACGCCAATGGAGTGAAGGCGGTCTGGGCGAATCCGGTCTTCCAGGCAAGCCATCAGAAGACCATCACCATCGACGGCAAAACTACTGCCATTATGTCGCTGAACCTAACGAGCCGGTATTACTCCACGTCACGCGACCTTGCCATCATTGAAATCAATACAAACGACATCGCTGCTATTGAGACCACCTTCAATGCAGATTTCACATCCAGTGCGATCACACCGCCTAACGGCGATGACCTTATATGGAGTCCTACCAACTCGCTTACTTCGCTGCTCGCGATGATCAACGCTTCCAAGTTCACACTTGAGGTGGAGAACGAGGAGATGGGTGATGCTCAAATCGTCTCTGCACTGGAGGCCGCGGCCAAAAGAGGCGTTCAGGTCGAGGTCGCGATGACGAATGGAGGCAACTACACCACGCAGTTCAATGCGCTTAAAGCTGCAGGCGTTAAGCTGAGTACCTATGCCCCCACTGCCTCACTGTATATCCATGCCAAGATGATTCTCGTTGACTATGGGCAAAGCGGCCAGCAGGCCTTTGTCGGGTCGGAGAACTTCAGCAATCCCTCCTTGACGGAAAACAGGGAACTGGGCCTGTCCTTGACGGATTCCACTATCCTTCAATCGCTTAATACTATTTTTGCGAGCGACTTCACAGGGGGAACTCCCTGGCCGTAGAAAAAATGAATTGCGAACTTGGTGATTCATCCAAGCGGATCTGGCGTCTTACTCGGCATAGTTAGCCAGGTTCTCAAGGGACGATCGCGTTCCTGCATCATTGTCCTCCGGCCGAATGCCCGGCGGCATGTTCTCGAACAAGATGGTCACCTCTGTTCCACTGTCTCTGTCCTCAAATGTGACCACCATGGTCATCTCCCCGGAAAAGGCTGGATCGTTCGAGTCAAACGATATTGCCTGGACGATCTTTGATGGGGGTGTAAGCTCCATGAACCGCGCCGTAAAACGGTCTCCTCGTGCAGAGGTTTTGCCACGTTGCGCCTGTTCCGATTCAGGATAGAACAGAGACATTTGGTATCCTCCACCTACTCGACCGTCAAAATCGTGGACCTTGCCGGTTATTTCACCCGGCGAAAGCCAGACTGCCAGGGCAGCCGAGTTGGTAAATGCCTCATAAAGAGCTTCGCGTGAAGCTTTGATGAAGCTAGAAGTCCTTGTATTGGCTGGGTTTGCCCCTGTCATGCGTGTAAACTAGCTCAGTGATATGGCACCCGCAAGCTTGCGTTTGCCCAACTTTTCTGGCATACTCGTAAGAGCGTCTCAACCCAGGGTTGGGACCAGTCGATAACCACGCCCGGAGAGAATAGCTCCAGAGGGGTGGGAGACGAGGGAAAATGGCAAGGAAGATATCCAAGAATCTGACGAAGGCGCGCGCGTTTGTTGAGCCCCGTCCTTACGTTCTGGCGGACGCAGTTCCGCTCCTGCAAAAAGCAAAGTATGCGAAGTTCGACGAGACCGTCGACCTGACGCTTCGTCTCGGAGTCGATCCCAAGCACGCCGACCAGATGGTCCGTGGGACGGTCGTTCTTCCACACGGCCTCGGTAAGACCAAGATCGTTGCTGTCATCGCGTCGGGCGACAAGGTCCGCGACGCTGAGGCGGCCGGTGCTGAGTTCTTCGGCGGCGAAGAGCTGGTCGAGAAGATCCAGAAGGAAAACTGGACCGCATTTGACGCCCTGATCGCTACGCCTGACATGATGCGTTCGGTTGGTCGTCTCGGTAAGGTTCTCGGACCCCGCGGCCTGATGCCGAACCCGAAGACGGGCACGGTCACCACCGACGTTGCTGCTGCGGTCAAGGAGATCAAGGCTGGTAAGGTCGAGTTCCGCACGGACAAGACTGCACTGGTTCACGTTCCCGTGGGTAAGCTCTCGTTCGAGCCCCAGAAGTTGGTCGACAACGCGATGACTGTCATTATGAGTGTCGTCAAGGCCAAGCCTTCGGCAGCCAAGGGCAAGTACATCAAGGGTGTGACACTCAGCTCGACGATGGGCCCAGGTATCCAGCTCGACTATGCCGCTGCTGAGTTGGCCGGCAAGTCCTAGTTCACGGTTTCAATAAGTAAGCCCCTCTGGCCGCGTGAGCGAGGAGTTGGGCAGCGAAAGTAAAGAGGATTCAGTTATGGCATTGTCCAGGGCATCAAAGACGGAAAAGGTGAAGAAGCTGGCGAGCGAGCTCGAAAGCTCCACCTCCGCAATTATCGGCACGTTTGCCGGTCTTACCGCTTCCAAGGACTTCGAGCTGCGCAAGGCGGTTCGCGGTGCTGGCGGAAGCTATCACGTCGTTAAGAACAAGCTGGCTGCACGCGCTGCGGAAGGCACCAAGATCGAGGCTGCGCTCAAGGGTCTCAAGGGTGTCTCGTCAGTTGCATACACATCCGGCGATCCGGTCGCGCTGGCCAAGGCCCTCTCGACCTGGGTCAAGGACAACTCGGAGTTCACCTTCAAGCTGGGCATTATCGACGGCAAGGTAATCGACGTTCGCGAGATTGGCGAACTTGCGACCATGCCGGGCAAGGAAGAGCTCTTCTCGAAGCTTCTCTTCCTCATTCAGTCCCCCGCTCAGCGCCTCGCAACGGTCATCAACGCGACCGGTCGCGACCTCGCAGTCGTTATCAATCAGGGCGTGGAGAAGGGCAAGTTTGCCGGCTCCGCTGCTCCTGCAGAGGCGCCCGCCGCTGAGGCCGTTACAGAAGCCCCCGCAGCAGAGGCTTCCGCCGCTGTAATTGAAGCGGCCCATGTTGAGGAGTCGGCGGCCGCCGAGCAGCCCTCTGGTGCAGCGCAGCCCGAGAACGCAACCGCATCTCAGGCTGGCGAAGCCGCAACCACCGATCCTGTCGAGGGGTAAGTCGACGGATAACAATTTTCGCCTGGTCTTTACGGGTGCGCCGGTCTGGGCGCAGCGGAAACCCGGGAGGGCATAGGCAACCGGAGCGCAATCGGGCTTCGGAGAAGTAATCGGCAGCACAAAAGTTTAGATCTTATTATTGGAGAAATAAAATGGCAGACATCCAGCAGTTGGAAGATTCAATCGTTAGCCTCAGCCTCCTCGAGGCTTCGGCTCTGGTCAAGAAGCTCGAAGAGCGTCTCGGCGTTTCGGCAGCAGCAGCAGTTGCAGCCCCTGCAGCAGGCGGCGGCGCAGCAGCGGCAGCTCCGGTCGAAGAAAAGACCGAGTTCACCGTCATCCTGAAGGATGCCGGCGCGAACAAGATCAACACCATCAAGGCTGTACGCGAAGTCACCGCTCTTGGCTTGAAGGAAGCCAAGGACCTGGTTGACGGCGCTCCCAAGCCCTTGAAGGAGAATATTTCGAAGGAAGATGCAGCCGCCATCGCGAAGAAATTCGAAGGCGTTGCGACCGTAGAAATCAAGTAGTTACCTGCCAGCTTGCATGCCGGGGCGGAACGCGATATTCTTTACAGAGAAGATTCGTTCCGCCTTGGCGTGTCCTTTGGCGGACATTGATTGGCAGACACCCTGCAGTACCTCCGGCTCATCCTGTATTCGCAGGCTAAGGAGCCGGCCACTATACGCTTCGAGCGGCGGATGCGCATAGTGCAATAGAATCAAGCGAGCGGCAGCAAACTTTGGGGCAGGCGAGCCTCAAATGGCGGCAGGCATTCACACTATTTTTAGAGAAACAGTGCACAAGTCGACCTTTGCGCTCATGGGACATGCTGTCCCCTCGAGCGCTTTGCCGTGTTTATTGATATTTCGGCCCATTTAGGGCTTTAGAAGTGCCCTGCACGCGTTCTTTATAGCAGTTTCGAACGCCGGCAGATAGTAAAAGTTTCAAGTTTTTATCCGCGCCGGGAAAGACTATACGGCAAGACATTCTGCGCACGGGGCCTGTTGCAGTCGAGGGCAGCAAGACCCGAAGACACAACTAACTGCGCAATCAGTACCAAACCCGGGGGGCCGTACCGCAGCCCTCCCTTCCTGGGGTGACAGCCGTAAGATGCAAGCCGTCAAACCAAGGAAGCCTCGAAGGTAAGTTTTCAGGAGAGAGCATGTCCAGCGAAACGCGCGCGATCCGCAGCCGTCTAGATTTTTCCAAGATTCCCACCTCCATTCAGATTCCCAACCTCATCGAGGTCCAGCGCCGCAGCTATGAGCGCTTCCTGCAGATGGACAAGCTCCCCCAGGAGCGCGAGGACAACGGTCTTCAGTCCGTCTTCACCTCTGTGTTTCCGATCACTGACTTCCGCAACGTCTCCGAACTCGAGTTCGTCGACTTCTCCATCGGCAATTGGGAGTGCAAGTGCGGCTACCTCAAGGGTCTCAACCACCTGCGCACGGCCTGTTCGCATTGCGGTCATATGGTCATCACCGACCCCTTCCACCCGGGCGACGTCCTCTGCAACTTCTGCGGAACCTACAACAAGAACACCCCTGACTTCTGCACCAAGTGCGGCGATCCCGTCGGCCTGCAGCTGAAGTACGATCAGGCCGAGTGCGAAGAGCGTGGCATGACCTACTCTGCACCTCTCAAGGTCACGATCCGTCTGAAGATTTACGACAAGGACCCCGAGACCGGCGTCAAGAGCCTGCGCGACATGAAGGAGCAGGAAGTCTTCTTCGGCGATATTCCGCTGATGAGCCAGAACGGCACCTTCATCGTCAACGGCACCGAGCGCGTCATCGTCTCGCAGCTCCACCGTTCGCCCGGCGTCTTCTTCGAGACGGCGAACAACCGCACCTACTTCCTCGGTAAGATCATTCCGTACCGCGGTAGCTGGGTCGAGTTTGAGTACGACCAGAAGAACACCCTGTACGTCCGCATCGACCGCAAGCGCAAGTTCCTCGGAACCATCTTCCTGCGCGCGCTTGGTCTGCGTACCGATGAAGAGATTCTCAAGACCTTCTACACGGTCGACACCATCAACGTGAAGGACGGCAAGCTGAGCTGGAAGGTCGCCCCCGAGGGCACGCCGACCAACCTGCAGGGAACCCGTCCGGCCAACGCCGTCACCGTCAAGGGTGAAGAGGTCGCAGTTGCGACTCGCAAGATCTCAGCCCACACACTGAAGTCTCTGCGCAGCCACAAGGTCGAGCAGGTTGAGATTGAGACCAGCGAGTTCGACGGTGCGATGACTGCCTCCGACGTGGTCGATCTCACCACAGGCGAGCTGCTCTACGAGGCCAACCAGGAGCTGACCGCCGACAAGCTGCACAAGATCCTCCAGTCCGGCGTCGCGAGCTTCGAGGTCTTCTTCCCCGAGCGCGACGACGTGGGCAACATTATTACCAACACGTTGCGCCGCGACTCCGTCCGCAAGCCCGAGGAAGCTCTCATCGAGATCTACCGCAAGCTGCGTCCGGGCGACCCACCGACACTCGACACCGCGACTGCGCTCTTCGAAGGCATGTTCTTCGATCCGCGCAAGTACGACTTCTCGCGCGTTGGCCGCCTCAAGTTCAACATCAAGCTCTACGAGAACCAGGATCCGTCCGTCCTCGACAAGCGCACGTTGACCCCAGAGGACTTCTACGGAACAATCCGCTACCTCCTTAAGCTGCGCAAGAACATTGGCAGCGTCGATGACATCGACCACCTTGGCAACCGTCGCGTTCGCGCCGTCGGTGAGCTGATGGAGAACCAGTTCCGCATCGGCCTCGTCCGTATGGAGCGCGCCATCAAGGAAAAGATGTCGGTCTATCAGGAGATGTCGACCGCGATGCCGCACGACCTCATCAACGCGAAGCCAGTCATGGCCGCGATTCGTGAGTTCTTCGGTTCGTCGCAGCTCTCGCAGTTCATGGACCAGACCAACCCCCTCTCGGAGATCACGCACAAGCGTCGCCTCTCCGCCCTTGGGCCTGGTGGTCTGTCGCGTGAGCGCGCCGGCTTCGAAGTCCGCGACGTGCATCCCACCCACTATGGCCGCATCTGCCCGATTGAGACGCCGGAAGGCCCGAACATCGGTCTTATCTCGTCGCTGTCGTGCTTTGCGCGCATCAACGAGTACGGCTTCATCGAGTCACCCTACCGTCGCGTCAAGGACGGCCGTGCGCTCGACTACGTCTCGGTAACCAATGCCGGTGAATCCGGTCTGCGCCAGGGCGACTACCTCGAGATCGAAGAGGCCCGCAAGCAGAATGAGCAGTTGAAGAAGGACAAGAAGCGCACCATGGATCTTGCTCCTTTCAGCTTCTACCTCTCGGCTTGGGAAGAAGATCGCCACACCATCGCGCAGGCGAACATTGAGCTCGATGAAAAGCTGAACATCGTCCAGGACATCGTCGATGCTCGCCGTCAGGGCAACTTCGTCCTCGTCAACAAGTCGGAAGTGGACTACGTTGACGTTTCGCCGAAGCAGCTCGTCTCGGTAGCCGCATCGCTCGTGCCGTTCCTCGAGCACGACGACGCGAACCGCGCTCTGATGGGCGCGAACATGCAGCGTCAGTCGGTTCCGTTGTTGGTCGCTGAAGCTCCTTTCGTGGGAACCGGTATGGAAGGCGTTACGGCCCGCGACTCCGGCGCCGTCATTCTGGCCAAGCGTAACGGCATCGTAGACTCGGTCGACTCCGAGCGCATCATCGTCCGTGTAGAAGGCGAGCATCACCCCACGCAGCTCTCGCGTGAGGTTGGTTCGGACATCTACCAGCTGACGAAGTTCAAGCGTTCCAACCAGAACACCTGCATCAACCAGAAGCCGATCGTTCGCAAGGGCGACCGCGTTATCAAGGGCCAGGTGATCGCTGATGGCCCGTGCACGGAGCAGGGCGAACTCGGCCTCGGCCGCAACGTCCTGGTCGCCTTCATGCCATGGCGTGGTTACAACTTCGAGGACGCGATCCTCATCTCGGAGAAGCTGGTCCGTGAGGACTACTACACCTCGATCCACATCGAGGAGTTCGAGATCGAAGCCCGCGACACGAAGCTTGGGCCGGAAGAGATCACGCGCGATATCCCTAACGTCAGTGAGCACGCTCTGCGTGATCTCGACGAGTCGGGCATCATCCGCATCGGCGCGAAGATCGGCCACAACGACATCCTCGTCGGCAAGGTAACGCCGAAGGGTGAAACGCAGTTGACTCCCGAAGAGAAGCTGCTTCGCGCCATCTTCGGCGAGAAGGCCGGCGACGTTCGCGATGCTTCGCTCACGTGCCCCCCGGGTATTGAGGGCACGGTTGTCGACGTCCGCATCTTCTCCCGCAAGGGCCAGGAAAAGGACGAGCGCGCCAAGCAGATCGAGCAGGAGCAGGTTGAGAAGCTCGAGCGCAACCTCGCCGATGAGATTCGTATTCTCACCGACGAACGCCTCAAGCGTCTCGAGGCGATTCTCGGCGCGAAGGAAGTTCTCGCCGACCTTCACGACGAGCGCACCAACAAGAAGCTGCTCAACAAGGGCGATATTCTCGACCGCGACACCATCGAGCTCATCAGCACTCGTAACCTCAAGCGCATCCGCTACGCCGACAAGGATCCCCGCGTCAACGAGCAGATCGATGAGATCGAAGAGATGACCTCGCGCCAGATCGATGTTCTCCGCAAGATCACCAACGAGAAGATCGGCAAGATGCAAAAGGGCGATGAGCTTTCGCCCGGCGTCATCAAGATGGTCAAGGTCTACGTTGCCATGAAGCGCAAGCTTTCTGTCGGTGACAAGATGGCCGGACGTCACGGTAACAAGGGCGTCATCGCGCGCATTCTTCCGGAAGAGGACATGCCGTACCTTCCCGACGGAACGCCTGTCGAGATCGTTCTCAACCCGCTCGGCGTGCCCTCTCGTATGAACGTCGGTCAGATCCTCGAGACGCATCTCGGATGGGCAGCGCATGAGCTCGGCAAGCAGATCGCCGAGATCGCCGCAACCTACGAGAAGGCCAGCGAGGTTCGTGAGCTCTTCAAGGCGCGCTTCGCCAACACCGCCGCACTTAGCCACCTTCTTGACCTTGACGACGAGCAGACTATCCGCGTCGCCGCCGGTATGAAGCGCGGCATCTGGTTCGGCACGGCAGTCTTCGACGGCGCACGCGAGACCGAGATCAAGGCGCTCCTGAAGGCCGCTGGTCTCCCCAGCTCGGGCAAGTCGCTCTTGCACGACGGCATGACTGGCGAAGAGTTCGAGCAGCCTGCAACCGTGGGCTATATCTATATGCTCAAGCTCTCGCACCTTGTCGACGACAAGATCCACGCTCGCTCGATCGGACCGTACTCGCTCATCACTCAGCAGCCGCTGGGCGGTAAGGCGCAGTTCGGCGGACAGCGCTTCGGCGAAATGGAAGTCTGGGCCCTCGAAGCATACGGCGCGGCTTACATCCTGCAGGAACTGCTCACCGCCAAGTCCGACGACGTCTTCGGCCGTACTAAGATCTACGAGGCCATCGTCAAGGGCGAAGCTGCTATCGAGCCCGGTGTACCCGAGTCGTTCAACGTGCTCATCCGCGAACTCCAGTCGCTCTGCCTCGATGTCGAATTGATCAAGCAGGCCGACCAGAAGAAGCAGCCGCTGCCTGCCATCGCAGCAGCCGACTAACGAACCAAGCCTGGGGAGGCTGTTCACGCATCTTCCTCAGGCGCCACTCTAAAGAAGTGGCAAGACAATCGAAGACAAGCTTCAGATCCAGAACCACCGGCAACGCGATACGCCGAGAGTTATCGCAAATAGATTTAGCAACCGCAGCCACATGCTGCATCCGGAGACGCCTAATATGTTCCGCTCCAGCCCATTTGAACTAACCGGTCCTATCGCCGACTTTGACGCAATCAAGATCCAGCTCGCCAGCCCGGAGAAGATCCGCAGCTGGTCGCATGGTGAGGTCACCAAGCCCGAGACCATTAACTACCGTACCTTCAAGCCCGAGCGCGACGGCCTCTTCTGCGCCCGCATCTTCGGACCCATCACCGATTGGGAGTGCCTCTGCGGCAAGTACAAGCGCATGAAGCACCGCGGCGTCATCTGCGATAAGTGCGGCGTCGAAGTCACCCTCTCGAAGGTTCGCCGCGAGCGCCTCGGCCACATCGAGCTCGCCAGTCCCTGCTCGCACGTCTGGTTTTTCAAGGGCCTGCCCTCGCGCATCGGCCACCTGCTCGACATCAGTCTGCGTGAGCTCGAAGCCGTCCTCTACTTCGAATCCTACGTCGTAGTCGATCCAGGCGACGCGCCCGTCAAAGAGCGCGAAGTCATCAAGGACGAGAACCGCTTCCGTGAGCTCGATGCCCAGTATCGCCCGTCCGGCTTCAAGGCCATGATGGGCGCTGAGGCCATCAAGGAACTCCTCAAGCGCGTTGAAATCGCCGAGCTTGCCATCGAGCTGCGCGAGCGCATGAAGACCGAGAGCTCGCTCCAGAAAAAGCTCAAGTATTCCAAGCGTCTCAAGATCGTCGAGGCTTTCCGCAAGTCCGACAACCTGCCGCAGTGGATGATCCTCGACGTGATCCCCGTGATCCCGCCCGAGCTTCGCCCCCTCGTTCCGCTCGACGGTGGCCGTTTCGCCACGTCCGACCTCAACGATCTCTATCGTCGCGTCATCAACCGCAACAACCGCCTCAAGAAGCTGATGGACCTGCACGCTCCTGAGGTCATCGTCCGCAACGAGAAGCGCATGTTGCAGGAGGCCGTCGACGCTCTGTTCGACAACGGCCGCCGTGGCCGCGTCCTCCGTGGCGCCAACAACCGTCCGCTGAAGTCGCTCTCCGACACCCTCAAGGGCAAGCAGGGCCGCTTCCGTCAGAACCTCCTCGGCAAGCGCGTCGACTACTCCGGCCGTTCGGTCATCGTCGTCGGCCCCGAGCTGAAGCTGCACCAGTGCGGTCTCCCCAAGAAGATGGCGCTCGAGCTCTTCAAGCCCTTCATCTATCACCGTCTCGAACAGACCGGCCACTGCACCACCATCAAACAGGCCAAAGAGATGGTCGAGATGCAGGACCCCATCGTCTGGGACATCCTCGAAGAGGTCATCAAGGATCACCCGGTCCTTCTGAACCGCGCCCCGACGCTTCACCGTCTCGGCATCCAGGCCTTCGAGCCCGTGCTCGTCGAAGGTAAGGCAATCAAGATCCATCCGCTCGTCTGCACCGCCTTCAACGCGGACTTCGACGGCGACCAGATGGCCGTTCACATCCCGCTCTCGCCTGAGGCTCAGATCGAAGCCAGCGTTCTCATGCTCGCTTCGCACAACATCCTCTCGCCTGCCAGCGGTCAGCCCATCACGGTGCCGACGCAGGACCTCGTCCTCGGCATCTACTACCTCACCAAGGCGAAGGTTAATGCCAAGGGTGAAGGCCGCGTCTTCGCCAACATCGAGGAAGTCTTCATGGCCCTCGAAGCGAAGCAGGTCGAGACTCTCACGCCCATCCGTCTGCGCTACACCGGCCCTGTCCTCGACATGACCACCGCGTACGACGATCAGGACCTCACCCACACCGAGCCGGTCGAGTTCAACAAGCAGTACATCAACACGACCGTCGGCCGCGCCATCCTCAACGATGCTCTGCCGGCAGACATGCCCTACGTCAACGGTCTCCTCAAGAAGAAGGGAATGGGGCAGCTCATCAATTACTGCTACCTGAACCTCGGTCTCGAAGTCACCGTCAAGACCCTCGACAAGATCAAGGACCTTGGCTTTCGTTACGCCACTCAGTCCGGTCTCTCCGTCGGTCTCGATGACATGGTCATCCCCGACTCCAAGTACACCGTCGTGGGCGATGCTGAAAAGCAGGTTCTCGCCATGCAGCAGCAGTACCTCGATGGTGCCATCACCAACGGTGAGCGTTCCAACAAGGTCATCCAGATGTGGTCCGGTGTCACCGAGCGCGTCGCCGATGAGATGTTCAACAACATGAAGCGTGCCGACAAGGAAGGAGCCATGAACCCCATCTACATCATGGCCGACTCCGGCGCTCGTGGATCCAAGCAGCAGATCCGTCAGCTCTCCGGTATGCGTGGCTTGATGGCCAAGCCCTCCGGCGAAATCATCGAGACCCCTATTACGGCGAACTTCCGTGAAGGCCTCACCGTTCTCCAGTACTTCATCTCCACCCACGGAGCACGTAAGGGTCTGGCCGATACCGCGCTGAAGACCGCTGACTCGGGTTACCTCACCCGCCGTCTCGTCGACGTTGCGCAGGATGTCATCATCTCGCATCAGGACTGCGGCACCGTCGAAGGCATCTACGTCACCCCGATCATCGAGGCCGGCGAGATCATCGAACCGCTGCGCGACCGCATCATCGGCCGCGTCTCGCTCGAGAAGCTCAAGGACTTCGAAGGCAAGACCATCGTCGAAATCAATCAGGAGATCGACGAAGATCTCGCCAGCGCAATCCAGGCTGCCGGTATCGAGAAGGTGAAGATCCGCTCTGTGCTCACCTGCGAGTCCAAGCGCGGCGTCTGCATCCTCTGCTACGGCCGTAACCTCGGCTCCGGCAAGATGGTCGAGATGGGCGAAGCCGTCGGCGTCATCGCGGCGCAGTCCATCGGCGAGCCCGGCACTCAGCTCACCATGCGTACCTTCCACATCGGCGGTACGGCATCGCGCGTCTCCGACGCCTCGCACATCGAGGCCAAGAACGCCGGCACCGTGCGCTTCATCAACCTCGTCACCGTCCGCTCCAAGACCGGCGACCTGGTTGCCATGAATCGTAACGGCTCCATTGCCATCGTCGACGAGAAGGGCCGCGAGAAAGAGCGTTACGCGATCGTCTACGGCGCCAAGCTCAAGATCGAGGAAGGCGCAAGCGTCGGCCTCGGCGACAAGCTCGGCGAGTGGGATCCGTACACCTTCTCGCTGCTTACCGAGATCGCCGGAACCGTCCAGTTCAAGGACCTCCAGGAAGGCGTCACCCTCAACGAAGAGATCGACGAAGTCACCGGCCTCAGCCGCCTCGTCGTCGCCGACTCCTCCGACGAGAAGCGCCAGCCAACGATCATCATCAAGTCGGCGCAGGGCAACAAGCGTTACCTCATGCCATCTCGCGCTCACCTCATGGTGGTCGACGGCGACGAGCTCTTCCCCGGCGACATCCTTGCCAAGATCCCACGCGAAACCACGCGTACCAAGGACATCACCGGCGGTCTCCCGCGCGTCGTCGAACTCTTCGAGGCCCGCAAGCCCCGCGACCCGGCAATCATCAGCAAGATCGACGGTGTCGTTCGCTTCGGTGAAGTCTCCAAGGGCCAGCGTAAGGTCTACGTCACGGCAGACAACGGACAGGAAGAGGAGTACAGCGTTCCCCGCGGTGTCTACGTCAACGTGCAGGAAGGCGAACGCCTCCGTGCCGGTGACGCTCTCATCGACGGTCCTCGCAACCCGCACGACATTCTGGAAGTCCTCGGCGAGCGTGCTCTCCAGCAGTACCTCGTCAACGAGATCCAGGAAGTCTACCGGCTCCAGGGCGTTGCCATCTCCGACAAGCACATCGAAACCATCGTTCGTCAGATGCTTCGCTGGGTGAAGATCGAAGACGTAGGCGACACCACCTTCCTCGTCGATCAGCAGACGGACCGCTTCCGCTTCAACGCGGAGAACCAGCGTGTCCAGATGACCGGTGGCCGTCCAGCCCTCGGCCGTTCGCTCCTGCTCGGCATCACCAAGGCGTCGCTCTCGACCGACAGCTTCATCTCGGCCGCCAGCTTCCAGGAGACCACCCGCGTTCTGACGGAAGCCAGCATCAACGGCTCCATCGACACGCTGCGCGGCCTCAAGGAAAACGTCATCGTAGGCCGCCTCATCCCCGCCGGCACCGGCATGGAGTACTACCGCAACGTCCAGCTCTCCCCAGAGCTCGAAGAAGCGGCAGCCCAGGTCCAGCAGGAAGTGGCATCAGCCATCGAAGCCGAAGAGCGCGAACTAGAGCAGATGCGCATGGAAGGCGAACAAGAAGAAATGGCCGCCGAATAAGTACTGCGCGTACACGAACAGCGCTTCGCGCAAATAACAAAACGGCAGAGCTTCGGCTCTGCCGTTTTGATTTAATTAGGGTAATTACATACTGGACACACATCTACGAGGAGCGGATGATGACGTATGTCGAAAAGGAGAACTATTTCCATCGTTGCTGGAACAGGTACGCTAATGCTGACCTTATGTTTAACAACCGCATTGATTCACCTCAACGAATGGACCAAAACGCACGCAAGCACTGTAACTCAAACCATGTACGGTTCAGGGGTAATAGCTGTTGCATGTTTCTTGATCTGGCTCTTCATGCATGAATCCGACAGGGAATTATCTAGTCAACCACCCACTACAGTGACGAGCAACTCCATCATAAGCCCCACAATATCTCCAGTATTTGCTCCTGTATTCAATAATGCTCCCTCGATTCCTGTTCCTTCAGAAGAAATCACCTCCAATATTATAGAAACTCTGCTCATGCCCCATCTCGTGGCACTCGACATTGAGAATGTCATACCTCAAGAGCATTCGGCTGCTTATGCGAACGTGGGCACCCATTTATGTCTCCTACCGATTGAAAATCGTATCCCCGATGAGAAGAAGACATTTTATATAGAAAACATCTGCGCCAGCATTCGGTTTCAAGGGATTGACGGCCTTAGTGGATCTGTTTCACGCGCCTACTGGTACCAATTCCTAGAAAACGAAATATCGTTTCCCGTCAGTTCCAGTAGATCAGTTGTAATTGGATCGCGCGTCAATGGCAGGTGGTTTTACTACCAGAACCCCAATCAGTTCAGACCGCAATATGGGCGGGGGAGTGGGGGTACTATTCGGGCGGCCGAGGTCAAGAGCCTGCCATTCGGGAATGCTCCCATACAAGCTGAGGTGATCGTCTTTAACAGGAGGACGGCCGATGTTTATGTTAAGCAAAAAATACGTATCGACCTTATCTCTGAAGACATAGTTAACATTGTGAGATTGCTATGAAAAACGAGTGCAACAAAGCCTCATTACTGTTTTTATGTGTTCTTGTTGTTCCCCATATGGACCATCCAAGCTATTGCTCCTTGACTGATCCGATAGTAAAAACGGCTTTCGTGAATAGTGTCATCGTACGTTGTTCCGGTACTTGATAGCGGAGAAAACAAAGATTCTGGCATCGGGCCGGATATCCCATATTCAATTTTGAGATGTGGGCATTCGCGCCACGGGCGAACCGTCTTCACCCAATCCGCACCGCGATAATATAAACCCATGCCCCCAAAATCCAAGGGCCGCATCGCTCCCGATATAGACCCCTCTCTCCTCACCGAGACCTTCGCAGACCAGCTTCCATCCGGACAGGTGAGCGACGCCACAGCGTCCGACACAACAATTCCGCCCCTCTATAGTCCCCGCGGCCAGTCCGTCCGAATCGACCGCTGCGTATGGACCTCCGTCACACTCGCCGATCCGAAGGCGCATGGTCTGCATCTGCACGACGCACGCATCGAAAACTCCGACCTGGCCAACATCGACCTGAAGAGCAGTTCCCTGGACCGCGTGGAGATCACGTCAACGCGGCTCACCGGTGCAACATTCACTGACGCTCACCTCAAAAACGTCCTCTTCAATGAATGCAAGCTGGACCTGGTTTTTTTCCGAATGGCGCGCCTGCAACAGTGCATCTTCGAAAAATGCAATCTCGCAGACGCCGACTTCTACGGCGCCGACTTATCCGGCACCATCTTCCGCGATTGTGACCTCAGCCGTGCCGACGTCTCACAAGCCAAACTCGCAGGCGCTGACATCCGCGGCTGCCGACTCGACAGCCTTCGCGGGACACCAATCACAATGGACCGCCTCATCATCAACCCCGATCAGGCCGCGCTCTTAATAACGCTCTTCGGTGTTCGCGTCGAATGGTGAGCGCTACGCCCAGTCACAAATACCTCTTTCATCCCCAGCATCCCATGTATATTGAAGCCACAACATTCAAAGGAGTTCTATGAAGCGAGTTCTCCCCTTACTCTTCGTGTCGGCCACCGCCCTGTTCGCGCAGCCATCGGTCCCCGGATCGTGGACGATCTCCGGTGACGTCCAGGGATATCCCATCAACGAAACCTGCACCTTCACCCAGGACAAAGACAAGATCACCGGCTCCTGCAAAGGCACCGATGGCAAGGCGTACGACACCACCGTCACCGTCAGCGACAAGAAGGTAATCTTCGCTCACGGTGGCGAGTACGAGGGCCAGGCCCTGACCCTCACCTTCACCGGAACCTATAACGACAAGGGCGAACTCGCCGGCGCCATCGACGTACAGCCTCTCAACTACGACGGCACCTTCACCGCAAAGAAGACAGAGAAGACAGAGAAAACAGAACCTAAGTAAGCCGCCTTCAAACGAACCCTACTCCAATAAACAAAAAGGGCAGACTCAACTGAGTCCGCCCTTTTCTCCTCCCCAAAACTCAAGCCGACTTACGATGTACTGTCTGCCCACGCTTCCGCGCCGTGCTCTTCGCCTGCCGCGAAAGCGCCGCATGCGAAACCGAGCTCTTAGGCTCTCTCTTCATAGCCTTCAGCCTCGCGCGTCCTCGCTTCGTCGAACCTTCCTCGCTCGTCACCGGATTCTCCTTGCCGCGCTTCGTATCCTGCGCAGCTTTCTTTCGAGTCTCCGCGCTCGCGGTCTTCGGGTTAGGCTCTCCCAACGGAATCCCCGCTCTCCGAGCCTTGCTCAGTCCGATCGCAATCGCCTGCTTCGCCGACCGCACACCATGCTTTCCCTCGCGAACATGCTCGATCTCCTCACGCACAAATTCGCCCGCAGCCGTCGAAGGCGACTTGCCCTCCTCCATATCCCGCTTCGCAGCATCAACCGTCTCTTTCTCCGGCATAGTCGTGTCCTCCTTAGCCAGGTAGGATGCCTCGCCCCACGACAGGGTTCGCCACATCAAACTTCACAATCATCCAGAGCTATCGAAGCATCAGATTCAACAGCTGACAATCGAAGCACACGAAAGAGAGTCCATGACAGAGAGCACATCCATCCCGCGCACCACCATTCGCCGCATTCAGGCCGACGGCGTAACCGTCTTCTACCGCGAAGCCGGCCCATCCGATGCCCCGGTCGTGCTCCTCCTCCACGGTTTCCCCACATCATCCTTCCAATACCGCGAACTCATCCCCCGACTAGCCGACCGCTATCGTGTCATCGCGCCCGATCTTCCCGGCTTCGGCTTCACCGAAGTCCCCGCAGCCCGCAACTACAAATACACCTTCGACGCTCTCGCGAAAACAATCCTAGCCTTCACCGAAGCCCTCAATCTTACCCGCTACGCCCTTTACGTCTTCGACTACGGCGCCCCCGCCGGCCTTCGCGTCGCTATGGCCCACCCGGAACGCATCACCGCCATCGTTACGCAGAACGGCAACGCCTACGAAGAAGGCCTCGGCGATGCATGGGCGCCCATCCAGCAGTACTGGCGCGACCCGACCCCCGAAAACCGCGAAACCCTCCGCACCGCTCTCGGCCCCGACGGCATCCGCTCTCAATACACCGACGGCGTCCCCCATCCCGAAACCATCGCCCCCGAAGGCTACACCCTCGACATCGCCATGATCGCTCGCCCCGGAAACATGGACATCCAACTCGATCTCTTCCTCGACTACAGCAACAACGTAAAGCTCTATCCCGCGTTCCAGGAATACTTCCGCAAATCGAAGCCGCCTCTACTCGCCATCTGGGGCAAATACGATCCCTTCTTCATCCCCCCAGGCGCCGAGGCCTTTCGTCGCGACAACCCTAACGCCACCGTCCAATTCCTTGATACCGGCCACTTTGCACTCGAAACTCACGTCGAAGAAGTCGTCACTGCCATGAGGCAGTTCCTGGCCAAAACCTCAGGCTGACCCTGCAAACCAAATCCCGCATCCAAATAGGGATGGAGCCTCCAGTCAAACCTCCTGAGTCGAGTCCCCCTGAGAAGTCCAGCAGCAGAACCAGTCCACTTCTGTTCTTCATCATCATCAGCGTCATCGTCGCGGGCTTGTTGGCCTTCCTCATTCTTCGCCCTAACCCCACTTGATCGTTGGTAATCAAGCGAAACGGGCGAAACTCAAAGAGTTCGCCCGTCTGGATGCTATTCGTGATTCTTCACGATACAGCTCTCAAATTTTCAAATCTGCATTAGTCAACCGGGTGCAGAAGGATCTCAAGCGTCAAGGGAACTGTCGCAGGCTTCTGATCCAGAGTGCCTGGCTTGAAGCGATACTGGCTAACCGCAGCCAGAACATTCTTATCCATCTCAGTGCCAAGCGAATTGACGACCTTCAGGTTCGAGGGCACGCCATTCTCGTCGACCAGCATTTCGACAACGACCTTCTTATCAAAGGGAGCGCGGCGGGAATTCCATTCATCTGTGCTGGCAATCGAAGTCGAGTGAACCAGCTTCGGTGCAACAATACCGGTGGAGATGCGAACCGGAGCGGTAGACGCACCACGGTCAGTAGCGAAATCGTCAGGCTGTACGAGCTTGGACTGCAGGGTCGTCGCCTGGGGTTGGGCAGGCGAATTTGCCTGGGCATGAAGTAGCATGGGGGACAGTGCGAGAGTGGCGAGAAGTAGGTTGCGCATAATGTCTATCTCCAAGGCAGGAGTGCCCATCACCAATATATTCCGCAACCAATATCATTGTCAATAAGATAATTTACATCAAAATAAGTCATTTATTTTCAGCAAATATATGCATTATTTAAATCTAGACTTAACTCAGCCATCTAATTGATGGCGGCTATCGCTCAGTATTCAAACATCGATTCATATTGGATCAACCAATTTTCTCAACCACTTAGACCCTCACCTGAACTCCTGCCACCGCCGAAATTACGCCCCCTGCCTGTATCCTTCACCTCATGAAAGTTCTGGTTATCGACATCGGAGGCACAAACGTCAAAGTGGCCTCCACTGACAGGCGCGACTCCATCAAAATCGCCTCTGGCCCCACAATGACTGCCGCGATCATGGCCCAGCAGGTTCTCGCCGCTACCCAAAATTGGAACTATGACGGCGTCTCAATCGGTTACCCTGGCCCCGTCGTCCACGACCACCCACTCGCCGAGCCACACAACCTCGCCGCAGGATGGATCGACTTTCCCTACCAGAAAGTCTTCGGCAAGCCCATTCGTTTCATCAACGACGCAGCCATGCAGGCTCTCGGAGGCTACCGCGGCGGACGCATGCTCTTCCTCGGCACCGGCACCGGCCTCGGCTCTGCCATGATCTTCGATGGCGTCGTAATCCCCCTTGAGCTCGCCCACCTGCCCTATAAAAAAGGCCGTACCTACGAGGAGTACATCGGCGCCGCCGGTCTTCACCTTCGCGGCAAAAAGCGTTGGCGCAAGTCTGTCCTCGACATCATCCGCCGCTTTCAAACCGCACTCATCTGCGACTACGTTCTGCTCGGCGGCGGCAACGCCAAACTCATGAAGAATCTTCCTCCGCACGTCATCCTTGGCGCCAACAGCAACGCCGTCGAAGGCGGCCTCCGCCTCTGGCAAAATCCCGACGAGCTGAAGATTCTCGTAAACCCCGCGAAGCAAATTCCACCTGGGCCATCACCCAAATAGCCGTAGGGCATCCAGCAAGCGCAGCAACGAAACAGAGACCCCGTATCGCTACAGGCCAGCTCATGCTCGACCACGGAATACTCCCTTGTTTCCGCCACACTAAGCCCAGTTTTCGATAAAACTGTAACTCTGGCGCGGCCCATGGATAAAGTTGCAGCATTCAGTTATCGATGTCCTTTTTTGTCCCCTTTTAGTCTGGTAGATGTCTTTCGGTGCACGAACATGCCGCCTAAGATCGACTCATCAACGGCGTAAAGTTGCCTAAAGGAGCTACTCGATGTTCGATTCCAACACCGCACTCGTTGTCATTGATGCACAGGAGTCTTTTCGTCACCGGCCTTATTGGAACGGTAATGAAGCCACTGGCTTTATCAAAAGACAGCAGCAGCTAATTGACGGCGCAAGGGCCGAAGGAATACCGATAGTGCAGATCTTCCACGTAGAAGAGGAGGGTGTCTTTTCGTTGCCATCAGGCCACGTCAAAACCATGACAGGACTGTCGCTTGCTCCCGACGCCATCTTCCACAAGCGCAGCCATAGTGCTCTCGTCGGCAGCGGCCTGGATGTATGGTTGATCCAGCATGGTATTCGAAGGCTGATTGTGTCCGGCATCCGTACGGAACAATGCTGCGAGACGACGACAAGGCACGCGTCCGACATCGGTTATAAGGTGGACTATGTGACCGAGGCAACCTTAACATTTGCCATGACAGACCGCCACGGAAGAGTGTGGACCCCGCAGGAGATCAGGGAACGTACAGAGCTGGTATTGGACGATCGCTTCGCACGCATCGTCACGGTCGAAGAGGCACTGGAAGGCGTAAAGCGAGAACTGGCTGCCTGAAGGGTATACAAAAAAAAGATGAAGCATATTCCCGTATATGTCTTACTTCTCCAGCGGACCCTTCTGCTCGATGCCGCAGGTCCGCTGGAGGTACTGCGCGTAGCCAACAGGGAGCAACAGGATCTGCGATTCGAGGTCCACTACATAGGCCCTGAGTCGTCAATCATCAGCTCAATCGGGATCACTCTGGCGAAGATTGAACCCTTGCCGAAAACCCTTCCTGACGGTGCCATGGTCATCCTCTCCGGTGATGTGGACTACATGATGATGCCAGGCGAGCAAATCGCTCCCAAACAGGACCGCAGTGGAACCGCGACGGTAGTGAAGTGGCTGCGCGCAGTGGTTAGACCCGGACATAAAGTCGTATCGATCTGCTCAGGCGCTCTGCTCGCAGGCAGGGCAGGCCTTCTGGACGGCTATGCCTGTACGACGCATCACGCTTCCTGCGCTGAGCTCATAGCAGCAGCTCCGCAGGCCAGGGTACTGGAAAATCGCCTGTTCGTTGAAGACGGAGAGCGCTACTCGAGTGCCGGGGTTACGGCAGGCGTAGACCTGATGCTGCACATTGTGGCGCAGCTTACCGATCTCGCGTTGGCGGTCACAATTGCACGCTACATGGTCGTATATCTCCGCCGCAGCGGATCGGATCCGCAGCTCTCGCCCTGGCTCGAAGGCCGCAACCATATTCATCCCGCAGTCCATCGCGTGCAGGACGCAATCACAGCCGACCCAACCAGGAGTTGGACCTTGCGTTCTCTGTCGAGGATCGCCGGCGCAAGCAGCAGGCACCTCACGCGGCTCTTTCAGGAGTACGCAGGCATGAGCATCACAGACTATAAGAATGGTCTGCGAGTGGCACTGGCTCGCGAGCTCATCACCCAGACAAGCCTCGACATGGAGCAGGTAGCCGAACGCGCTGGGTTTGGATCAACGCGACAATTGAGACGCGCATGGAGCCGCCTATATGAGACCGCACCCAGTGACGCGCGAAATCACGCGACGGCGTAAGCGCTATCTCTCTCACGGCAGCGTTGCGATAAACGCATTCATCTCGCGAAGAACGTCAGCCTCGTTTGACCGAAAGACATAATGATTGGCATGCGGAATACGAACGACATGAGCGGACGGCACTTGCGTCTCAAATGCCACTGCCTGTCTCTCTACGATGCGCTTGTCGATGGCTTCCATACCAGCACGTGTTTCGGGATTCTCCTTTGGCATTGGCCCTCGATCGTGTGGGTCCGCAAAGATAACCAGCGCAGGAGCCTTGATCGTAGTGAAGCGCTGCTGCCCCGTCATAATGGCAAAGATAACGGGAGGCGCATTTGGACGCGGCCCAGTCGGAGGCGGCGGCAAAACCTCGAGGTCCTGCCGCTGCTGTGCGACCTCTTTCTCCACGCGTTGAAGATTGGCCAAAAGATCGTCGAGGAATTTCTTTGCATCGGTCGGAATCTTGCCCGGTAAAAGCTGGCCGAGTTGTTCGCGCACTTCCGTGGAGTCGATGAGCATATTGCCATTCATCTTGTCGTAGAGCGCATAAGGATAGCCCGCATCCAGATAGATCAGTCCTGCGACCTTCTCCGGATGATGCGACCCGATGTAACTGAGCTCCTCACCTCCAAGCGAGTGACCTGCAACAATCGGCCGATCAAGATGCAGCGCATCGATGACGCCAAGTACATCCTCTCCCAGGCGGTCGACGGTGTAGCTCGCGGTCTCTGGTGAAGGAGAGCTGGAAGTTCCGAACCCACGCCGGGTAATGCCATAGACGTGATAGTTGGCGGTTAGCTTGGGTGCAAAGGTATCGAAGACGTGGGCCGTATCTCCAAGGCCGCTAAGGAGAACAAGCGGACGCCCCACCCCTCCCCAATCCAACACCTCAAGTTTGATGTCCTTCTCTACCGGGATCATCTGAACCTTATGAGGCGATACATCAATCTTCCACGCAGTCTCCTTCGTAACCCGTTCAAAGACAAGTGGCTTGGGTTTGCCCTGTGTAAGGTCGCCGGTAATCGTCTTTCCGTCGGCGCTAAGAGTCCCTTCATACGCAACGTGAAATGTGTCGACCGTGAATTTCAGGGTCGTTCCAACAAACGAAAGAGTAGTCGCAGCAACAGCGTCCGGCGATTGATCGATGCTGTAGAGACGGCCCTTCAGCGCGCCATCGTTGCCTTTTTCTATTTGGAGAATGATGCGGAGTTTTTGATCCGAACTAAGCGTGCCTTGCCAATCTCCTGCTATCTCCTGAGCGTTGGCAATGTTGCTGAAGAAGAAAAGAAGTGTCGCGACCCACACGATGCTCAGCTTGTGATGCTTCATCGGTCAACTCCGTGCTGTAGTTTTTTTTGAGGGCTATATCTTTGCGGGTTTAGCGTGAGGCTGTGACGCGAAAGTTTTAATTTGGGTCAGGAGCCACTTTCCTCGGCCCGCCGCACCGTAATCAGTGGTGGAGAGCTTCGGTATCAATGGACTAAAGAGCAAACTCAGGAAGAACGCGCCCGAAAGGACAATCAATCCTGCCTGGGCAAAACGAAACACAGGCGGAGCCGAGTTGACCTCGCGATAAGCGTGAGAATCGATCGTCTCTGCATTGCGTGGCCTCGCATGTTGAACAGCAACCGAGCGAATTCCATCAAGGAGCAGCGTTAGCGTGGCCCCTCTGCGAGATTCTTCGTCGAAGATCCATAGCATCTCCTCCCCAAACTCTGTACGGAAAGAAGCTGGATGCATCCGGACAAGGATGCGATAGGCAATGCGTAGAAGCGATCTCATACGCTGCGTGGGTTCCTTTCGCGAAGACGCGATTGTGCTGTTAAAACAACGCTCTGCAGACGCTCGATCTCGGATGTAAGAGCGGCACGGCCAGCCTGCGTGAGACGGTAGAGCCGCCGGTCCTCTTCTTTGGCCCGGCTGGAACGCGGCGCATCGACGACCAGCTTTTGATCCATCAGCTTTTTGAGGTTGTCATACAGCGTGCCGGGTCCAGGGCGGTAGCTTCCGTGCGACTGCCGAGCAATCTCCTGAATGATCCCGTAGCCATGCAGGTCTTCACTTGCCAGAGCGAGAAGGATATACAGCGTCGCCGTAGAGAGAGGAGCCGTCGTTTTGGAAGCAATCTTCATTGTCGGATTCCGACTATATCGATTTTCGACTATAGAGACAAGAATTATTTTTTTTGCCAGATAATAGGCTTCCGATCATCCGGCTCTCACACCGTTGCCAATCCGGATAGCCGCGCAACGCCAGCCGTTACTGTACGATGAATCGAAAAAGCCCTGTTTACATCTCATTTATCGAACCATTCACGGCCAGGCAAGCGGTTTACGGGCTCACAAAGCGCCTCGCTCCGATTTCCCACAGCATCTTTCTGATCTAATCAGAGCAAGCCGTCAAAAGTGCAGGAGGTGTCCAATCTCAACCCTCAATAGTTACGACCTCACCGCTCCATCCTCGCTCCTTCCACGCGTCGAACTTGCCGCGCCTTCTGAGCCCACGCCATTACCCGACATCGTTGCGGCACTGCACAACATCACAGCACTCCATGGCCTCACCGAAGACGAGTACACCTGGCTCGGAACTCACGGAACTGAGCGCGTCGGTCCCGATGGATCAATCCTCTTCCGCGAGATGGAGCCTGCATTCCACATGCACATCATTCTGCGCGGCTCCGTCCAGGTCTACCGTCGCAAATCCACTCCTGTCACCCTTTTCATCGGCAGCACCGCGCAGGTCACCGGCAAGCTCCCCTACTCCCGCATGAAGACCTGGGGCGCCGATGGCTACAGTGTCGGCGACATCTGGGTGCTCGACATCCATCAGGATCTCTTCCCCGCGATGCTTCAGGCGATCCCCTCCATCGGCCAGCGTTTCGTCGCCCTTCTGCTCGATCGCGTCCGCGACTTCACCCGCATGGACGAGCAGGCCGACAAGCTCCTCGCACTCGGCAAGCTCGCTGCCAATCTCTCTCACGAGCTCAACAATCCCGCCTCCGCCGCCCAGCGTTCTGCCGTTAGCCTCGCCGCCGAGCTTCGCGGCTCCGACGAAGACAAGTATCGCCTCGGCCGGCTCTTCCACTCCGACGAGGAACTCGCCCGCTACAGCGCCTGGGTCAAAGAAGCCCGCGAGTGCATCGCCTTGGCCGACTCCCGCATCGTCTCCGGCGAAAGCTCGCTCGAGGCCAGCGACCGCGAAGATCGGCTCATCACCTGGCTCCAGCATCGCACCGTCCCGGCTCCCTGGACCATCGCTCCCGCACTCGCCGAAGCCAATCTCACGCTCGAGTGTCTCAACAACCTCGCCTCCACCGTCAGCCCTGAAATTCTTCCCGTCGCCCTCACGAC
>Ga0193753_10000170_pt1 | contig 61796 bp, 43 predicted proteins | sample H1c2metaG_FD_144925 | JGI IMG/M metagenome (GOLD analysis project Ga0193753, IMG submission 144925) | Soil microbial communities from a riparian zone of the East river system, Colorado, United States - H1c2 | ecosystem: Environmental > Terrestrial > Soil > Riparian zone | place: USA: East...
TAGAGTTTTCTCTCCGTCGGGGAATCTCCGACGTGAACTGCCCCGTGTCCCTACGCAGTGCCGTGCGAACGCACCGAGACTATGAAACGCGAGCCGCGCACCCTGGCACCCTGGCACCCTGGCACCAAACGCCGCGGTTTGGAACGGGCGTTCCAAGCGAGTTCCTCATGTTCTCGTCGTATTCTGCCGAAGCTTTTCGTACGTCACTGTGCCTCGTAGAAAACGGCACATTGGTAGTTTCTGAAAGTGTCCTTCCGCATCGCCGATGACTGGCCGTGGCGCACCCCTTCCGCGGTTGGCCCACGACGTCCGCGGTCGAGCATCCGCAGACCGCGGCCGGCCCGGCGCCACAACCCCACCGACGGGCGCGCGGCCTGGATCACGATGATGGAGTTGAGCATGAAGTCCGCTGTGATTTTGCGATGTGCTCAGATCGTGCGATGAGACGAATTCCCGGCGTCACCGGCATTCGATCCAAGTTGCTCGTCGCGTTCTCGTCATTGGTGGCGAGCATCGCCGTTTTCATTTTTCTCTTTTTCCCGGCGCGCCTCGAACGGCAAGCCATGCGCTTGACCGTCACCAAGGCCGCCGCCATCCGTGACATGACGGGCAACAGTGTCGCGGCTGGTCTCTTGTTCAACGACAAGACCGCGATCGACGAAGTGTTGGCCGGCGTGTCACGCGTGCAAGACGTCGCGTTCGTCGTCGTGTGGAATACATCGGGTCGCGTCGTTGGCGAAACGGGCGCCGTCCAAATGGGATCGCCGCCGAGCTCCGCCAACGGCGCCGTGTCCAACGATCAGCGAATGTATGTCACGTCAGCACCGGTGTTCAGTGGGCAGGATCGCGTCGGCTCGGTGAGTGTCGGCATATCGCTCGCAGTCTTGCGCGCCGACGTGGCTGATTCCCGACGGGTCGGCGCACTGGTCGGCATTCTGTTCGGCGTGACCGGGTTGCTGCTGGTGTACGCCATCAGCACACTCGTGACGCGCCCGCTGACGGCGGTGGCGGCGACAGTCGATCGCATCGCTGCCGGCGATTTGACGCTCCGGGCGACTGAGACGGCCGACAAAGAAGTTGCGCGTTTGGTCCGGGCGTTCAATCGCATGGTGGATACGCTCGTGGGCGCACAGGGCGAGTTGGCCGAGATGAACGAGAAGCTCGAAGCGCGCGTCGTCAGGCGAACGGCCGAGCTGACCGACTCGATCGAGCAGGAGCGCATATCACAAGTTGCATTGATCGAGAGCGAGATCGAAGCGCGGCGCACGAGTCAGTTGCTGCAGTCGCTGATCAATGTGGCGCCACAGGCGATCGTCGCGGTCGACCTCGACTGGAACGTGACGCGTTGGAATGCCGCCGCGGAGCAGCTCTTTGGATGGACGGCGACTGAAGTCCTTGGTCATCCGCTTCCGTATATCCCGGACGACGACCGCTCCGCGTTCGAAGGTCTGAAGTCATCGATCGTCGCAGGCAAAGCCACTGGCCCGATCGAAGTTCGACGCACGCGAAAGGGCGGAACGTCGGTGAGTGTCCTATTCTCCGCCGGCAGCTTGCGCGATCCCGAACAAAATATCGTCGGCTACATTGCATTCCTCACCGACATGACGGAACGAAAGCGTCTCGAGGAGCAACTGCGTCAAGCACAAAAGATGGAAGCGGTCGGACAGCTGGCGGGCGGCGTTGCTCACGATTTCAACAACATTCTCACCGTCATCACGGCGTACACCGGGTTGCTCCTGCTCGAGGAACGAAACCCCGAGCGACGCTCCCATCTCGAACAGGTGGCCGGCGCGTCGACGCGAGCCGCAGCGCTCACGAGGCAACTGCTCACGTTCACCCGGCAGCAGGTGGTTCAAGTCCGGCCGGTCGAGCTCAATAGCGTCGTCCGCGAGCTCGAGCCGATGCTCCGGCGCGTCCTTCGCGCCAACATTCAGTTGGACGCCGTGCTCGATGATAGTGCCGGGATCGTTTTGGCGGATCGAACGCAGCTCGAGCAAGTACTCATGAACTTGGTCGTCAATGCGTCTGATGCCATGCCCGAAGGCGGCTCGCTCGTGATTGAAACGCGTGGTGTCGACGTGGCCGGCCGCGCGACCGGCATCCATCCGAATTTGCCGAAAGGACGGTACGCGAATTTGGTGGTGCGCGATACCGGATCAGGTATGGACGAGGCGACGAGTCGTCGAATTTTCGAGCCGTTCTTCACCACCAAGGAAGTGGGGAAGGGGACCGGGCTCGGGCTGGCGACCACATACACCATCGTCACGGGTTTGGGCGGCGACATCGTGGTAATGAGTGAAGTGGGGTTGGGTACGACGTTCGATATTAGCATTCCTCAATCGCTGCAGGGCGCTTCGGAATCGTCTCTCGTTCCACGGGAGGGGAACGCCGTGCCTCGCGCGTCGGGAACGATTCTCGTGGTCGAGGACGAAACGGCAGTACGCACGGTCGTTCGCCGCTCACTCGAGCGCGCGGGTTACGACGTGCTCGAAGCGGCGACCGGAGAGGCCGGTCTGGCGATCGCTGCCCAACGCAGCGGTGATATCGACGCCGTCGTCACCGATATGATGATGCCGGGCATGAACGGTCGCGTGTTCGCCGCTGAGTTGGCGAAGCGGTTTCCCGACCTCGGCGTCATTTTTGTTTCGGGATACATCGACTCGTCGATTGGCGACACGGTCGTCGCGGACGACAAACACGTCTTTGTGCAGAAGCCGTTTGCCGCGGACGAGCTCCTCGCGGCCATTGCGACGGTCTCCCGTAAGCGCGAGCCGATGCTCCTCATTTCGACGGCTGCCGCGTGATGGCCTCCCGGTGTCGTCGCGCGTTCGGGGAGCATCGGCGGCGGGACGATGCCACCATGATGATCCCACCATCATGATGCCACCATGACGAAGGGTGATCGATTTGGAGGGATGAAAGGAATCCACTGAATTCATCCGCGAGACGGGACTGCCGCTGTGGCGCAGAGATGACCGATCTCTAATGTTCCGGCGACGGTTCACGATCGTTCCGCAGATCGGCGACCGGCCTCGCGAATCGTAGTTGGTCGAGCAGGACCCGGCGCTCGGTATCTCGATAGGAGACGCGGCGAAGGCTATAGATCATCACGGGTCCGGCCCGGTCGACGGGAATGAACGCTCGACCCTCCGCGCTCGGATGACCCAGTAGGACCGGCTCCCGAGTATCCCGCATGCCGGTGTAGTCGACGACGGCCCAGTCGAGTCCCGCGTCATCCGTGAAGGTGAATACCTCGTCGGTCATTGCACCTCTCCCTGCAGGCCCAACAACAACGAATGCACGGTCCGCGCCATCTCGTGCTTCCCGCGCGACCACTGGGTCGCCGCGAGCGAAACGACTCGCTACGCAACGAGCACTGGAAGATGTCGACTGTTCGGAACGGGTGCCGGCTCGGATGGGGCGTCCAATCGTCCGACGCGACGGGTGACCTCACTCTCCATCTCGAGCAGATCCGAGAGTGGAACGCCGGCCAGCACGTCGTCGATTTTTCTTTGCAGCAGCATCCACACGGGTCGGATGCTGCACGTGTGCGACGTCGAGCATCGATCCACGCCAACCGGATGCGAATCGCAGTTGAGCTCAAACACCCTTTCTTCCGACGCCTCGATGACATCGCGCATGGAGATTTGCTCGGCGGGCCGGGCGAGCTGGTATCCGCCGTGCGCACCGCGCGTGCTTCGAACGAGACCGGCGCGCCGCATACGAAGCAGGATCTGCTCCACGTAGTCCACGGGAAGCTCTTCGCGCTCGGCGATCTCGCGGCCGGGTACGGCGCCGTCAGCCGCGCGGCGAGCGAGGTGCAACGCACAGATGACGCCGTACTCAGCGAGCGTAGTGATGCGCATGACGAAAGCTACCTCACCTGCAGCGTGCGCGCACGCGCGAGGTAGTACGACCCAACGACGAGCGCGGCCGCGCCAGCCTGCGCGAGCAGCGTCTCAACGGTCGGAAAGACCGAGAACCACAGCCCCGACCAGGCGGGAATGTGCTGCGCGAGGGCGTGGATGGTGGTGGTAGGAAGCCAATGGGCGAGCTGCATCTCCTGCGCCTGCTCACCGACCATCACCAGCAAGACAACGCCAAGGAGGACGCCGGTCCCGATGAGCATTTGCTTATAGGGCAGCCGGCGTCGAACCACGAAGGTGAGCGCCGCAACCACGCCAGCCAGTGCGGTGCCGATAAGTACGCCACCGAGCACGACTCCGCCGCCTAGTTTGAGCCGATAGGTCTGAAGAAACAGCACGACCTCGAACCCCTCGCGATAGAGTGATGTGAATCCAAGCGCGGCGAGGCCGAGGAACACGGCACGCCGTGATCCTGTGCCCGTCGCGGAGCGATCGATCAAGTCACGCTTTCGCCGATTGTGGAGGCCGATCCATCCGGTCCAGTAAATTCGATGAAAGAACCAGTTCATCACGACGAGGAGAACAATGACCGCGAGCAGTCCCGTGGCTGCCTGCACGGCCAGCGCCGAAACGCTGTCACTCAACGCGTCGATCGCGCGGACGGCGATGAACCAGGTGACAAGCGTCGCCGCGAACGCGCCGGCGGCGCCCCACGCGATCGGCCTTCGATAGCGAGTCTGGCCGCCGTTCATTCCGGCCGTGATTGCCGACAGGACGAGAATGCACTCGAGCCCTTCGCGAAAGACCAGCACGGCGATGTCGAGCGTGGCCGCGGGCGCCGTCGTGTGTGCGCTGGTGGGATCTGGAGCGCCGGACGCTGTGGCGGCCTGCCAAATGAGGAGCCCAAGCACGAGCAGCGCGCCGAAGAGCGCGGCAATCCGCGGCGCGTAGTCGGAGCGGGGAGGGCTGATTAGTGGGTTGGACATCTCGACGAAATCGGCGTCAGTAAATGGGACCTTGGCAACGGATCAGCTCGCGTCATGACCAATCCCGATTGATTTAATCGGAATTACCCAATACGTTGCCCCATTGGCGGTTCCACCGCAAGTGGTCGAACGAGACATGCGTCCCAGAACGGCTAGAACAGCTAGAACAGCTAGAACAGCTAGAACGTCTTGAATCCCCAGAACGCGAGTCGTCGCCGTGGACGCTGAGATATCCGGAATGCCGCTGTCCGATCGGTCAATCAAATCCACGTCGTCGCCGCTGAGTTTCCGCGAGCGCCAAGTTCTGGCGCGGGTCGCGGCGGGCATCACGAGCAAGGAGATCGCCGCGGAGCTTGGCATCGCGATTCGCACCGTGAACACGCATCGCGAGCATCTCGCCAAGAAGCTCGGCACGTCGTCGGTCGCCGTGTTCACCCGCTACGCGTTGGAGCACGGGATCGACCTGGAGTGACGCGTGTCTCGCCGCGCGGTCGCGTGCCGGCGAGTGTCGTTACGGCACCGCCCCGCCTTGAGAACTGCACTATTAGAATTTTTTCACAACGGCGCCGCGTGGTGATCGTGGACCGCCACGGCCGGGTTCTTGCCCTTTCGGTGCTCCTGAGATCCCCTCGCCTTGTCGACCGCCACCCGTCCTGCGGTCACTGTCGACACACGAAGCGTCATTCGTAGCTATTCTTCCAACGAGGGCACGCGTCAGCGGGGCTCGGGGAATGGTGGGCTTGCATGGAGGACGCATGGGCAGTGCAGTACACGGCGTTGCTGACGCCAGGTTGGCGACTCACGACGAGGTACTGCTGAAGGCCGGAGCCTTGGCGAGCGCGATTCTCAATAGCGCAAACTTCTCGAGCATCGCGACGGACGCGACCGGCGTCATCCAGATATTCAACGTTGGTGCCGAGCGTATGCTGGGGTATCTCGCCAGCGACGTCGTGAACAAGATCACTCCCGCGGACATCTCCGATCCCGATGAGCTTCTCGCGCGGGCCACGGCGCTGACGTTGGAGCTCGGGACACCGATCACGCCGGGCTTTGAAGCGCTGGTGTTCAAAGCATCGCGCGGCATCGAAGACATCTACGAGTTGACCTACATTCGCCAAGACGGCAGCCGATTTCCCGCCGTCGTCTCAGTGACGGCGTTGCGCGATGTTGCGGACGTCATCATCGGGTACCTCCTCATCGGCACCGACAATACGGCGCGCAAGCGGGCGGAAGAAGCCGTGCTCAACGCCGGGGCGTTGCAACGAGCGATTTTCAATAGCGCCAATTTTTCCTGCATCGCCACTGATGCGAACGGGATCATCCAGATTTTCAACGTCGGCGCCGAGCGGATGTTGGGGTACGCGACGGCCGAAGTCGTGAACAGGATCTCCGCGTCGACGCTTCACGACCGGGCGGAAGTCGTGGCGCGCTCCGAGGCGCTGAGTCTCGAATTCGGAACGCCGATTGCTCCAGGGTTCGAGGCGATGGTCTACAAAGCCTCGCGAGGCATTGAAGACATCTATGAACTGACCAAAGTTCGCAAAGACGGGACTCGCTTCCCGGCGGTCCTCTCGGTCACGGCACTTCGTGATGCCCACCACGCGATCATCGGTTACCTGCTCATCGGCACCGACAACACGGCGCGCCAGGAGGTCGAGGAGGAGCGCAAGAAACTCGATCAACGGCTGCGCGATCAGCAGTTCTACACGCGCTCGCTCATCGAGTCCAACATTGATGCGTTGATGACGACCGATCCACGCGGCATCATCACCGACGTCAACAAGCAGACGGAAGTGCTGACCGGGTGCACGCGCGACGAGTTGATCGGCGCCCCATTCAAGAACTACTTCACCGATTCGGTGCGGGCTGACGCCGGGATCAAGCGGGTGTTGGCCGAGGGCAAGGTTACCAACTACGAGCTCACGGCGCGGGCGCTGGATGGCACGCGAACCGTGGTGTCGTACAACGCGACGACCTTCCACGACCGCGACCGGAATCTCCAGGGCGTGTTCGCGTCGGCGCGCGACGTGACGCAACTGAAGCAGTTCGAGCAGACACTGGAACAGAATGCGATTCAGCGCGAACGCGACGCCGCGCACGCGCAGGAGCTCGCCGTCGTGAATCAGGAGCTCGAAGCGTTCAGCTATTCCGTGTCGCACGACCTGCGGGCGCCCCTGCGGCACATTCACGGGTATGTCGAGATGCTCCGCGAGGTCGCGGGCGGCCAGTTGCCCGAGAAGGGAAATCGGTACTTGCAGATCATCGCCGAAGCGAGCACGGAGATGGGCGATCTGATCGACGATTTGTTAGCGTTCTCGCAAGTGGGCCGCGCGGAAATCGTGCTGGCGCCCGTCAATTTGGATATCGTGCTAGCCGACGTGATTCGAGGCTTGGAGATGGCGACCGCGGGGCGCGAGGTCGTGTGGCGAATCGCATCCCTGCCGCGGGTTTTGGGCGCCGCGTCGCTCATCAAGCAGGTGTTCGCGAACCTCATCGACAACGCGCTCAAATACAGCCGAACGCGCCATCCGGCCACGATCGAGGTTGGTGTTGCCGGCTTCGAGGAGGAGCGGGTGATTCTCTTTGTCCGTGACAACGGCGTGGGATTCGACATGCAGTACGTGCACAAGCTGTTTGGCGTGTTTCAGCGCCTCCACCGGCCCGAGGAGTTCGAGGGGACCGGCATCGGTCTCGCCACCGTCCGGCGAATCGTCAACCGGCATGACGGCCGCGTGTGGACGGAAGGTGCCCTGAACCAAGGCGCAACGTTTTTCTTCACACTCGAGCCGGCGTCGCCCGAGTGAATCGCAGGCAATGAAGGATCTCTAAACATGAATAACCTGAAGCGCATTCTCCTCGTCGAAGACAGTCCGCGTGATGCAGAGTTGATTCTCGACGCGCTCGACGTCAACCGTCTGGCGAATCAAGTGGTGCATGTCCGAGACGGAGCTGAAGCGCTCGACTACTTGTACCGGCGCGGCGATTTCGTCGGGCGGGCCGTCGGTCAGCCCGCGCTCATTCTTCTCGATTTGAAGCTGCCGAAAGTGGATGGATTGGAGGTATTGCGCCAGCTCAAGGGTGACCTCGCACTCAAGACGATTCCCGTGGTGATGATGACCTCCTCCCGTCAGGAACAGGATCTTCTCCTCAGCTACGAGCTCGGCGTGAACGCGTATGTCGTGAAGCCGCTCAAGTTTCACGAGTTCGTCGTCGCGGTGAAGCAGGTGGGCGCGTTCTGGGCGGTGATCAACGAAGTCCCGGAGAGTCTGCGCCTCGGCGAGACGATTGGCGTCGTCCCTGCACCGAAGAGCGAGCAGGACTGACCATGGCGCGCGCATTGCGAGTGCTGCACTTGGAAGACAATCCACGAGACGCCGAGATCATTCGGCATCGACTCGAGCAGGCCGGCGTGGCGTGTGACATTGTCTTGACCAACGCCAAGCAGAGTTTTGAAGCGGCGCTGGCGAAGGAGGCGTTCGATCTCGTCATCTCCGACTACAACGTGCCGGGCTACGACGGCATCGCCGCATTGCGGCAAACGATCGCGACGCAACCGGATGTTCCGGTGATTCTCATATCGGGCACGGTGGGCGAAGAAGAAGCAGTGCGATGCTTGCACCTCGGCGCCACGGACTACCTGCTCAAGGGGCGTCTCGATCGGCTCGCGCCTGCAGTGCAGCGCGCGATTCGCGAAGCCCAGACTCGCCGCACGCACAAGCGCGCCGAGCGCGCGCTTCAGGAACGCGAGCAGACGCTGCGCGAAAACGATGAACGCACGAGCTTTGCGCTCGCCGCGGCACGCATGGGTGTGTGGGAGATCGAAATCGCGACGCAGCGATTGACGTGGTCCGATACGATGTGGGCGCTCTACGGACTCATTCCTGACAATGCGCCCAGGACGAGCGAAGACTTCTTCCGGCTCATTCATCCGGATGATCGTCGCGCGACGGAGGCGTCGCTCCACCGGGCGATTGGGGGCGAGCGTGCCGCGGTGGCGGAGTTTCGCGCGATCTGGCCCGACGGTAGCGCGCACTGGGTTCACGGCCGCGCCGAAGCATCGTACGACGCGACCGGCATCCCAATTCGCCTGCTCGGCATCGCGATGGACATCGATGAGCGAAAGCTCCTCGAAGAACAGTTGCATCAATCACAGAAGTTGGAGGCGATCGGCCAGCTCGCCGGTGGCATCGCGCACGATTTCAACAACGTGCTCACCGTGATCCTTGGCTTTACCGACCTGCGCTTGGCGGAAGTGACGTTGGAAGATCCGGCACACGATGATCTCGTCGAGATCAAAAAGGCGGCGTCGCGAGCGGCGGGTCTGACGCGACAGCTGCTCGCCTTCAGCCGAAAACAGATTCTCCATCCCGAGGTGCTCGACCTGAACGCACTGATCGTCGGGGTGCAGCCGATGCTTGGTCTGTTGATTGCCGAGCATGTGGGCCTCAGGGTTTCTCTCTTGGCGCAGCATGGGCTGATCAAAGTCGACCCGACCCAAGTTGAACAGATTCTCGTCAACCTCGCGGTGAATGCGGCGGATGCCATGCCTCGCGGCGGCACGCTCACGATCGAAACGACGAATGTGACACTGGACGAACACTATCAGCAGCGCCATCTGCCCGTGACACCCGGCGATTACGTATTGCTCGCGGTGAGCGATACGGGTACCGGCATGGCCGAGGCGACCGCGAAGCACATCTTCGAACCGTTCTTCACGACGAAGGATGTCGGCAAGGGCACGGGTCTGGGTCTGGCGACCGTGTACGGGATCGTGAAGCAGAGTGGCGGCGATATCTCGGTGCAGAGTGAACTGGGTCACGGCACGACGTTCAAGATCCATCTACCGCAGGCGTCAGGGACGTTAGCGAGTCACGAGGCACCGGGCGCGGAGACTCATGGCGACGAGTCGCCGTGCTCTGAAACGGTGCTGCTGGTCGAAGACGACGACGGCGTTCGACTGCTGACGCGTCTCACGCTGGAACGGGCCGGGTACCACGTCCTCCAGGCGTCGAACCCGAAGCTCGCCGCGGAGCTGGTGAGCGCGTTCGAAGGCCCGATCGATCTGATGGTGAGCGACGTCATCATGCCGGAATCGGGCGGGCCGCCGCTCTTGAATTGGCTCGTCGGGCTTCATCCGGCGATTCGCGTGCTGTACATGTCCGGGTACGCCGACGAAGCGATTCGGCACGTGCTCTTGGTCGACGGCACACCGTTCATTCAGAAGCCATTTACGCCGGACGCCATCGCGCGCAAAGTACGTGAGGTTCTCGATGCCACGCCGCTCCTCCAAGTGTAACGGCGAACGGCGACCGCAACGAAGAACTACAATGCGCGTAGCCCGCAGCCTTCCAGCCGTTGGCTATGGGCGGCACGGCGACGGGACAAGTCGGAGACATTCAACCATCGCCCGGACGACTGTCGACTGCCTTAGCCAGTGCATTGTTCTGTCCTGTCGCCGTTTTGCGCACACAGCTGCGAGCGGAAAGGCTACCAGCTATTCGCCTTGCAGTTTGGTTTGTCGTTGTCGTTGCCGCCGTCGCGTCGTCGACGGGTGCGCGCTGCTCGAGGTGACGGTAGATTCTCGCGACGTCTCACCTCGGGAGTGAACAATGCGTCGTTCCATCTGGCTCCTCGGCGCGGCCGTCGCGGCCCTCACGCGTGTCGCAAACGCACAGGAAAAGGAGGATCGCACTCTTCTCAACTGGGATCAGATGCGCGCGATCATCATGGAGGCATCGGGCGAACGCGCGATGCATCACGTGCTCGAGTTCGTGCCGTATCAACGCGTCCGGCCGGCGTCGGAATACACGACCGGTCCGTTCCGAGAAAGCCGCGTCACTGCGGACTTCGCGAAGGACTATGGATTTTCGACGGTCGAGATCGAAAAGTTTCCCGGCGGACAACTCTGGCAACCGACCAAGGGCCAGCTCTGGGCGTCGGAACACCTCGGTCCGCGCAAGCTCTACGACATCTACGATACGCCGGTCGCGCTTGGCGGCAACACACCAACGGGTGACGTCTCCGGCGAGTTGATCGATCTCGGCAACGGTGGGCGGGCCGAGGACTACGCTGGAAAAGATGTGAAGGGGAAGGTCGTGCTCGGGAGCGCGAGCCTCAACACCCTGCAGCGGCTCGCGGTGTTCGAGCGCGGTGCGGTGGGCGTGCTGTCGTGGAACTCCATGCGCCCGATCGAGCAGCCGGACATCATGATTTCCTCATCGATTGCCGCGGCAAATCCGGCGGGCGGTGGATCGGGATTCGGTTGGATGGTGACCACCCGTACGGCACACGACCTCTCGGTGCGCCTCGAGCGCGGCGACAAGATCACGATGCGCTCGGTGGTCGAGGCGCAGACATACCCGGGCCGCCAAGAGGTCATTCACGCCACCATCGCCGGCGACGGCAGCACCAACCAAGACGTCATCGTCTCGGCGCACATCTATGAGGGTTTGATCAAGCAGGGCGCCAACGACGACAACTCGGGCGCGGCGCACATCCTGGAAGTCGGGCGCGCGTACATCGCGCTGGTCAAGGCCGGCCTTCTGCCCAAACCGAAACGAACCATCCATTTCTTGTTCGTGCAGGAGATCAGCGGGACGAACGCATGGCTCACTGCGCATCCCGAGATTGCCAAGCGTATCATCGCCGATCTCAACTACGACATGGAAGGGTTGCGGCTGACGACGGGCGGAGCGACGTGGCTGCTCATGCGCACGCCCGACTCGTTTCCGACATTCCTCAACGATGTCTGCCAGAACTTTCTGGAATTCGTGGCCGAGATCACGCGTGAACGCGTGCGGTATCGCGCGAATGGGTACGCGCCGGCGCTCGACGTGCTGTCGCCGAACGGGAGTCGCGATCCGTTCTACATCAAGGTCGACAAATACTATGGCGCGAGCGACCACGCGACGTACATGCAGCACGGAATTCCCGCCGTGATCTTCAACACATGGCCTGATCCGTGGTATCACTCGTCGCAGGATACACCGGACAAGCTCGACGCGACGCAGTTCAAACGCGCGGCCGTCGTGAGCATTGGAGCGATGACGGTTCTCGCAACGGCGGATGATCCGATGGCGATGCGTGTTGCGGCCGACGCGCTCGGGCGTGGCGCAGAGCGAATGACGGCGAACCAACGCAAGGGGCTCGGGTACATCGGCGACGTGACGAACGGATCGCAACTCGCACAAGCATACGTCGACGCCAAGGCGGCGGTGCGACATCAAGCGAATGTCGAGAAAGCGGTGATGAAATCGACGAGCGTACTGTTCGGCAATCCCGCTGAAGCCGAGAAGCGTTTGGCGGGCATGTACGACCCACTCATCGAGGCGCACGCCTCGGCGCTCATTGCCGAGGTGAAGGCGACGTACGCGCTGGCGGCGGCAACATGGAAAGTGCCGGCGACCGAGCCCGCGCAGTCCGACCTCGAGAAGCAGGCGGCGCGAACGATCGTTGAGCGGACGGCGCCGGCTCGGGGTGGCGGTGGACGCGGCGGTGGGGGAGGACGCGGCGGTGCGCCATCCAAAATCCCGGGTCATATGACCGGAGAGCTCAACGCCGCGTTGGGGCGCGGGATGACGGTTCTCGAAATTCATGATTTCATATCGGGCGAGTTCGAGCCGGTGCCCCTGCAAGATGTGTGGGACTACGTGAAGGCGCAGGAGACGGCGGGGGCCGTGAAACTCACCCTCAAGGCCGGCGGGAAGTAGCGTGACGATGTCGCGGTCGCCGCAGGGAAGAGGTCGGACGGTGCGCGCTCGTTTCGCCATGGTGATCGCATTCGGCGTTCTCCCTTGGTCGTGCACGCACGCCGGCGCGACCGCGACGGTTCCATCGCCGGCGTCGCAGGCACCGGCATTCATGGTCGGGGAGTTCGAGGACGACTACGGCGAGCGCCACTCGATCAGCGCGACCGAGTGGCTGCAGCAGCCACGCAACCGGTACCACATCGTTCGTTCGGTCCTGAGCGGCCAGTATCTCATTGCCCACAACGACTCGGCGAATCGCGGAGCGCCGGGACGGTGGACGAGAATCGATTGGGTCAAGCTCGACGGAATGCCGCCGTACACGTGGGGATTTTGCTTCAGTGCGTACGATGCTCGGTCAGCGGCGACGGCGGAGTCGGTGTCGATCGCGCGACCGGCGACGCCGAAAACAGGGTGCAACGGATTCCCGTACACGCGGATGAAAGGCAAGTAGACGCTGCAGCCGAAACTGCAACCGCAACTAAGAACTACAATGCGGATAGCCCGTAGCTTTACTGCGGTTGGCTGTGCGCGGCACTGCGACGGGACAGGTCGGAGGCATTCAACCCTTGATGGCTGACCCGGTTTGCGAATTGGTCTGTCCTGTCGCCGTTTTGTGCACAAAGCCACGAGCCAAAGGGCTGCGAGCTATTCGCATTGTAGTTCTTGGTTCGCGTCGTCGTGGTTTGGCATGTTGGGCTCGCCAGCGGACTCTTCTGACCTGAGCCCAAGAATCGCGAGCCTCGTCGTGGCGGGGCGAGGGGTTAGTCGTCGTCACGGTATGGCTCCCGACGGAGGTAACGAGGCCAGCTATCGTGCTCTGATCGAGCAGTCGCCGAACGCAATCGTCGTTCAGGCGGCGGGCACGGTGCTGTTCGCCAATGAGGCGGCCCTGCGACTCGTCGGGGCAACCCATGCATCGCAAATGGTCGGACACTCCACGGTCGAGTTCGTGCACGCCGATTCGCGCGCCGCGGCCGAGGATCGACGCGTCGATGTTGAGAAATCCGGGGACGTCAGGGCGACGACGCTGCTCATTTGCCGGCTCGACGGCAGTACGATCGAGGTCGAATCCATGTCGAGCCGCGTGCGCTTCGGCGAGCACGACGCGACCCAGGCTGTCCTCCGCGACGTGACGGACCGCTTTACGCTCGAGCGGGAACGAAATGCTCGCCTCCGCGCCGAACAACACGAGGCGCAATTTCGGCAGCTTGCCGAGGCCATTCCGCAAATCGTGTGGACTGCGACGCCCGACGGCTCGCTCGACTACTACAACAAACGCTGGTTCGACTATACAGGCCAGACATTGCAGGACGGGGCGGGCTGGGGCTGGGGCCCGGTCGTACACCCGGAGGACCTCCAACCGTGCATGGACCGCTGGGCACACTCCTGTGCGACCGGGGAGCCATACGAAGTCGAGTATCGCTTCAAGCGCGCCAGCGACGGCGTGTATCGCTGGCACCTGGGCCGAGCGATGGCCATGCGCGACGACGCCGGCGCGATCGTCAAGTGGTTTGGCACGTGCACCGACATCGACGACCAGAAGCGGGCGGTCGAAGCGCTGGCGGAGAGTCAGTCGCGCATTCGGTCGCTCCTCGATCAATCGCCCGTCAGCACGGCGATCTTCGACGCCGACGGCCGGCCTGTGGAGAGCAATCCAGCGTATGCCAAACTCTGGGGGCGACCGGCCACGGCCGTGGCTCCCGGGTGGACGCTGTTCGACGATCCAGTCTTCGCGTCACCGCAGCTGGGCGCACTGGTGCGCCGCGCGTTCGACGGTGAGCACGTGACGTTGCCCCTGCTCTTGTACGAGAACGGATCGACGCAGCGCGGTGAAATCTGGGTCCGGGCGATCCTCAACCCGATTCGGGATGCCGCGGGACGAGTGACGCAGGTCGTGCAGGTGCAGGAGGACGTCACGGCGCGTCACGAAGCAGAGGTCGCGTACCATGCGGCCCGTGAGCGTTTTCGAATAGTGCAGGACGCGTCGCCCGACGGCTTCGCGCTGCTCCGTTCCGTCCGCGACGATCTCGATCAGGTCATCGATTTCGAATTCTTGTACAGCAACCCGGCCGGGGATCGAATGATCGGCGGCGAGGCGCGCCAGCCTGCGACGCGTCTCGTTGGACGGAAGCTGCTCGACGTCTTCCCCGAGCTGCGGGGGACTCCGTTAATCGCCGGTTACCTCCGGGTGTTGGACGATGGCGAGCCGTTTCGAACCGAGTACCAAAGCGGGTCGGAAAACGCCCCCCAATGGACTGCGATCACCGTGGTCCGCGTCGACAACGACCTGGCGGTGACGTACAGCGACGTGACGGTCCGTCGTATCGCCGAGCAATACTTGGCCGAGGCCAATGAGCGACTCGAGCTCGGCGTTGCCGAGCGCACGGCGGAGCTTCAGGAAAGCGAGGAACGGTATCGAACGGTTCTGTCCGCGTCGCCCGACGGAATTGCTCTCCAGCTTGCTGACTTTTCAATCGCTGCGTGGAATGAAGCCGGCGAACGAATCACTGGACTGACTAAGGAACAGCTCGCTGGTCGCGGTGCGCTGCCAGCGGGCTGGAAAGCGATTCGGGAAGACGGCTCACGCTATCCGCTCACCGAGCATCCGTCCCTTCTGGCGCTGCGCACGGGCGAGGTGCAGACCGACTGCACGATGGGCATCAGCCATCCGGATGGGCGCGTCGTTTGGATTTCAGTGAATACGACGCCGCTCATTCATCCGGGAGAGACGACGCCGTACGCGGCGGTGACGTCATTCGCCGATGTCACGGCGAGACGCGAGGCGGCGGCCGCGCTGCGGGAGAGCGAACAGCGCTTCCAATTGCTGGCGATGCAGGCGCCGGTCGGCATCTTCCACTCGGACGCTGTCGGCGAATATACGTTTGTAAATGAGCGCTTCTGTGAGTTGACGGGCATTCGTCCGGAGGAGGCCCTGGGCCAGGGGTGGCAAACGATTGTCGATCCCGACGACCGCGAGCGCGTCGTCGACTCGTGGCGTGCCGCGACGAGCGCCGGCCACCCGTTCGAGATGGAGTATCGGATGCGTTCGGTGGCCGGTGTGACGCTCTGGGTGGACGGCCGGGCGGAAGGCGTGCGCGATGCCAAGGGAGTCGTCACAGGGTACATCGGCAGCGTGCATGATCTTTCCGACCGGAAGCGCGCCGAGGAGGCGTTGCGTACACTGTCGCTCCGCGACGAGTTGACCGGTCTGTGGAACCGCCGCGGGTTCATCGCGCTGGGTGAGCAAGAGTGCCGGCGTGCCCGGCGCACGCGCACCACGGTGTTGGTGATGTACGGAGATGTGAACGCGTTCAAGACGATCAACGACGCGCACGGCCATCGCGCCGGAGACGAAGCGCTCATCGCCGTCGCGACAGCGCTCTCAGCAAGCTGCCGGAACGCGGACGTTGCGGGGCGAATCGGCGGCGACGAATTCGTGGTCCTGAGCGTTCACGACACCCCGGACGGTGCGGATGCGGGCGAGGCGGCGATCCGCGCCCGCCTCGACGCTCGCCTCCAAGCGGCCAGCGTCGGGCGAGATTACACCCTGACGCTTTCGCTTGGCGCGGCCCGCGGCTCCGGCGCAGATGTGTCGCTGGACGCGTTGTTGGCCAGCGCCGATGATGACCTCTACGTCGCGAAACGTCAACGGCAGAAGAAGTCGATGACGCTGATCGGCGGCGTTCGGCAGGCATAGCGAAAGGCTCATGGACGCCCCGGTTGTGAACCTACCTGTCTGGAGCCGGCGTATAGGCGGTGACGCCAAACACAATCTATATTCTTTAAACCGTTGGTCTACGCAGTGAAGGTGGAATGATCTCTGGCATGGTGCATCCGTTGTTCGAAACGATCGGGCCGACGACGTCGGTTCTCGTTCAGGGCACAGCCGATCACGACGTCACACTCATCGCGACGATCGTCGGCGTGGTCGTTCTCGTGGCAGCGATTCTCTTTGCGCTGCTCGGTCGCCGGGCGCGTCAAAAAATGAGCGAAGTCGTGGTGGCGAACGCACGCTATCGCGAGATGGCGGAGGCGATGCCCCAGATTGTTTGGACGGCGACGCCCGACGGGCGCGTCGACTATTTCAATCGCCGGTGGTTTGAATACACGGGCTTGGGACCCGGCACGCAGGGGGACGAACGCGTTGGCGTCATCCACCCCGACGACGCGCAGGCGTCTCTGGATCAGTGGAACGCTGCCGTGGCCAAAACGGCGGCCTATGACATGGAATATCGGATCCGGCGCGCGTCGGACGGTGAGTTCCGGTGGCACATTGCCCGAGCGGTGCCGCTCCGCGACAGCGACGGCGCGGTCCTCACGTGGTTCGGGACGCTGACGGACATCGAGGAACAAAAGCGCGCCGAAGAGATTCTTAGAAAAAATCAAATCACGCTCGAGCACAGAATCGAAGAGCGCGAGGCAGACGCGGAGCGCGCGACCGCGCTCTATCAGTTGCTCGCGGAAAACGCGACAGACATGGTGTCGACGCATCATCCGAACGGGGCGTACGAGTATGCGACCCCGAGCTGGATCGAGTATCTAGGTGAGAGTCCCGTTGGGAAGTATCCGGCTGAGTTCAGTCATCCGGGCGACATCGAAGCGCTGCAAACGAATCACAAGCTTGGCCTGCAACTGTCGGGAGCCATCACGACCGTGTGGCGCTGCCGTCGCGCCGAAGGGACGTACGGGTGGGTCGAGACACGAACGCGGGCGGTCCGAAACCCGGTGACGGATCGGGTGATCACGTTCGTGTGCGCCACGCGCGACGTGACCGAGCGCCGGCGCTTGGAGCAGGAGTTTGTTCTGCTGCACGAGATCGTTCTCGCCGTGAGCACTGCGTCGACGCTCGAGGATGCGCTGCGCATCACGCTTCACGCACTGTGCGAGGCAACGGGCTGGGGCTATGGCGAGGCGTGGATTCCGAACGGTGACAGTTCGCGCATCGAACGCTCCGCAGTCTGGTACGCGCGACAGGGCCTCGACGTCACTGAGCTGCTCGCCGCGAGCGAAGGGATGTCATACCGCTCCGGCGAAAGTGTCGTGGGGCGCTCGTGGAAGGACGCGCGGGTCGTGTGGGTCCGCGATACCAAAACGGATACGCGCGTGGTGCGTGCGGCCGTGGCCGCCGCGACCGGCCTCGGCGCCGGCGTCGCCGTCCCAGTGATCGCCGAGGGCGTCGTTGTCGCGGTGCTCTGCTTCATGATGACCGAACCGGTGCATGCCGACGAGGCACGCGTCGAGTTCGTGTCGGTAGCCGCCGCGCAACTCGGCGCGTTGATCGCGCGGAAACAAGTTGCGAACGAGTTCGGAAAGGAGCGGCTATTTCTCACCGCGCTATTCGACAGTTTGAGCGAGGGCATCGTGGCGATCGATCCCGCCGGCAAGCTACGCATGACAAATCGAATGGCGCGCGAACAGATCGGCGACATGGGTGAGAATCGCGCCGTCGAGCACGCGGCCGAAGCGTTCAACCTCTATCGCCTGGATGGTGTGACGCACCTTGCGACTGACGAACTGCCGCTGGTGAGAGTGATGAACGGCATTGACGTTCGTGATGAAGAGTTTGTCGCGCGCCCGCCGGGCGGTGTGCAACGGACGTTGTCGGCCAACGGCCAGCTCATCGTCGACGACGCCGGCGAAAAGCTTGGCGCGGTCATCGCCATGCGCGATATCACACAGATCAAGCGCGACGAGATTGCCCTTCGCGAGAGCGAGGACAAGTATCGCCAACTGGTCGAGCAAGCCGCGGACGCCATTCTGCTGGTCGAGGCGGACGGCCGATGCGGCGCGGCAAACACACGCGCTGGGCGTCTCGTTGGCGTTCCTCCGGAAGAGATGTTGGGCGAGATGGTGAATTCATTCCTCACTCCCGTCGCCCAAGAGACAGGAACGCCGTCGCCCGTGCCGGGCGCCGAAGTGGTCGCGGCCGAATACACCATTCGACACGTCGACGGGTATCTCGTTCCCGTGGAAGTGAGCACCGCCACGTTGGCCGACGGACGCGTGCAGATCATCGCGCGCGACATCAGCGGGCGGAAAGAGCTCGAGCGTCTCAAGGATGAATTCACGTCGGTCGTGAGCCATGAGCTGCGCACGCCGCTCACGTCGATTCGCGGCTCGCTCGGTCTGCTCGCGTCGGGGCAATTGGCGAACGCTCCCGAAAAAGGGCAACGCATGCTCGACCTCGCCGTGGCGAACACTGATCGCCTCATTCGGCTGATCAACGACATCCTCGACGTGGAGCGGATCAACTCGGGGATCATCGCCATGGAACTGGAGTGGTGCGACGGAAGCGACATCACGCGAAGCGTGGTCGAGGCGATGCGGCCGGTGGCTGACCGCGGCGGCGTCACGCTCCTCGTGCGCGGCAGCCGGCTTCGTCTCTGGGCCGACCCCGACCGGATCACGCAGACGCTCACCAACCTGGTAGGAAACGCCATCAAATTCTCTCCGTCCGGCGCGACGGTCGAAGTGTCGTTCCACGCGAAAGACGGCAACGCCATGTTCGAGGTGCGGGATCGCGGCAGAGGTATTCCGCCCGACAAGCTCGAGACGGTCTTCGAGCGCTTTCAGCAGGTGGACGCGTCGGACGCGCGCGACAAAGGCGGAACGGGGCTTGGTCTCGCCATCTGTCGCGGAATCGTGCGCCAGCACGGTGGGCGCATCTGGGCGGAGAACCGGATCAACGGCGGTACGTCGTTCAAATTCACGCTGCCGCTTCGCGCCGACTATCCCCACACCGGCAGAACGCCGTCGATCTCCATGGAAGCGGTCCACGAACATGTCATGCACATTCTCGTAATCGAGGATGACGTGGCACTCGCGCAGGTCATTGCGCTGGCGCTCGAGGGCTACGGCTTTACCGTCGACATCGCGCATGATGGTGCTTCCGCGCTCGAACGCTACGAGGCCGCCGGCGCGGACGTCCTGATCGTCGACCTCGCCTTGCCGGACGCCGATGGCCTCGATGTGATCGATCGCATTCGCAGCACTGCCGGGGCGCCCCGGGCGCGCACCATCATTTATACTGCGTCAGATCCCAGTGCGGATGTTCGCGAGCGCATTCGCGGGATGGGCGCCGAGTTGGCGACCAAGGGACGTGTGTCGACCGAAGCGCTGGTCGAACGTGTGATCCGGTTGATTGAATCGCCGCCGATAGATTCACTCGAGGTTACTTGATGACGAAGACGATTTTGATCGTCGATGATGAAGACGACATTCGCGAAGTCGCCCAGCTCACCCTCGAGTTGGGGTCGTCGTGGACCGTCGTTGCCGCGTCGTCAGGAGCCGAAGGCCTGGAGCAGGCGAGGGCGTTGCATCCGGATGCCATCCTGCTCGACGTCATGATGCCGGGCATGGACGGACCGGCGACACTCGCCAGCCTTCGCGAAGATCCGACAACGTGCGACATCCCCGTGATCTTCGTGACGGCGAAAGTCCGCTCATCGGATCGCGAGCGTCTCGCTGCGCTCGGTGTGAAGGCAGTGCTGGCAAAGCCATTCGATCCCATCGCTTTTCCGGGGCAAGTGGCCGAAGCACTTGGCTGGGCTGGTGTGAGTTGAGCTCGGAATCGGAAGGCGGCGGCGACGCCATGGCGAACATGCTCGCCGCGCTGTGGGCGAAGTCGCGCGACGGTGTCCTCGAGCGAGTCACGGTGATCGAGTCCGCCGCGTTGGCGTTGCGCAACGGGTCTCTCGATCCCGGGCTTCGCGGCGAGGCTGAACGCGCCGCACACAAATTAGCGGGCGTCGCCGGAACGTTTGGGTACAGTGACGCCACCGACATGGCGCGCGAAGCCGAAGGCGCGTTCGAGGGAAGCGACACGATCTCGCCGGAAATGGTATCACGCTTGAGCGAAGTCGCGGTGTTGCTGAGGCAACAACTCTCGTAGCTCGCGACTCGGTTTTTCCCTGAGACCCGAGACCAGAGACCTTTATTGAAGGTTCGCGCGCCGGAGGGCTGCTCGTACGCGTGAGACGAAGCGCACTGGCTCGATCGGCTTCCGGATATAGTCGTCGGCGCCCGCGTCCATGGCGGCGACTTCTTCGGTGCTGGCGTCGCTGCCGGTAAAAACGATGACCGGCAGCGAGGCGGTGGCGGCTCTGCCGCGAATCGCCTTGAGCAGCGCGGCGCCGTCCAACACGGGCATGTGCAGGTCGGTCACCACGAGGTGGAACTCGTCGCCGCGAAGCAATCGACCGAGCGCTTCGGCGCCGTCGTCGGCGGTCTCGACGCGATAGCCCGCGCCGCGCAGCAGCGTGCTGGCCAAGAGACGCATTACAGAATCATCATCGACGACGAGGACGCACGGCGCGGCCGGCGCGGGCTTTTCGCCTTCGATGATTGGCGCGCTTTCGACGGTCGCGACGCGCTTCGGAGTTGCGGTCGCCGTCGCCGTCGCGGCCATTGCCGGGGTCACGCTTGGTTTCCCCCCGTTGTTCGGCACCGCCATCTCGTGATCGTGTTCGTCAGCGTCCGGTGTTCGCGGTGTCGCCTCGTTGGCATCGCCGATCACGCGTTCGACTTCTTGTAACGTGGTATGACCCGCATGCACGCGCTCGAGGGCGACGTCGAGCAACGATCGCATGCCCGCGGCCGCGGCGGCACGCTGGAGCGCACTGCTGCTGGCACTGTCGCTGATCAGTTCGGCCAGGGCCGGCGTGATCACGACCACCTCGGCGATCGGGAGGCGTCCGCGGTAGCCGGTGTTTCCGCATTCTGGGCAGCCCACGGCGCGTATCGTCGGCTTCGTGCCATAGGCCGACGACAGGCGCTGCTCCTCGTCCGTCAATGCTCCCGCGACCGGAATGGAGCATTTGGGGCACACCTTTCGAACGAGGCGCTGGGCCACGCACCCGCGCAAGCTGGCGGCGATGCTCGGATGATCGAGACCGATGTCATTCAACCGCGTGACAGAGCCAAGCGCGTCGTTCGTGTGCAGCGTCGCGAGCACGAGATGGCCCGTCATGGCGGCCTGAGTCGCCACCTGCGCCGTGTCGAGGTCGCGAATTTCGCCGACGAAGATGACGTCTGGGTCCTGACGGAGGATCGCTCGCAGCGCGGACGCGAAGGTGACACCGCGCTTCGCATCGACTTGCATCTGCGTGATTCCGGGCAGCTCGTACTCGATCGGGTCTTCGACGGTGGTGATGTTCACGCTGCGCTTGGCGATCTCGCGAAGCGCGCCGTAGAGCGTCGTCGTTTTGCCGGAGCCCGTGGGTCCGGTCACGAGCACGATGCCTTCGCGAACCCGGAGCAGTGAGCGAAAGAGCTCGAGCTCGCGAGGAGACAATCCGGCGGTGTCGAGCGTTTTCACCGTGTCCGGGCGAAGCACGCGAATCACAGCCTTTTCGGCGTCGCGGGTCGGGACGGTCGACACGCGAAGGTCATACGTCGCGCCCTCGAAGTCGACGCGCGAGCGGCCATCTTGCGGACGGATTCGGTCGGCGATGTCGAGTTTGGAGAGCACCTTGATGCGTGACACGACACGATTCAGCGCGCCCATGGGCAGCTGCATCTGAATGTGCATGACGCCGTCGATGCGAAACCGAACCGTGCCGCCCTTGGGGCCGGGTTCGATGTGCACGTCGCTCGCGCCGGAGATGATCGCGTCGCGAAGGATGAGGCTTGTCAGCTTGACGATCGGTCCGCTCGCGACCTCGTCGGCGGCCACGGCCTGTGGCGCGGAATCTTCGACGACGCGCACGGCGTCTGCAACGTGTGCGTCGACGTTGCTCAACAGCCGCTCGACGGCCTTGTCGTTGGAGTAGCCGTGGTTGATCGCTTCGCTGATGTCCCGCGGCGCCGCAAGCTCGAACACGGTTCGCCGTCCCGATGCGAAGCCGATGGCTTGCTCGATCTCGAGATCGGTGGGGTCGCAGGTCGCGACGGTGAACGTGCGGTCATCTTCGCGGAGGGGATAGACCTGATAGCGCCGGGCCAACTTTTCGGGCAACAGCGTGAGAGCGTGCGGATCGGCCGTCTCGAGATTCGCCGCGCGCACGCCGAGCGCCGGGGCGAGGCGCGCGGCGAGATCGCGTGGTGCGAATCCAAGCGTGCGCGCGGCCACGTCCCAAGCAGACGCGGCAGGGCCACCCCGGGGGATATCGAGATCCGCCGCAGCTGGAAGTCCGGCGCGAACGGCGGCTTGTGCGATCCAGTGCATGTAATGGATTCTAAAGAGCAGTCAAACGGGTATTCAGCTCGCCGAGCGACGCTTTCAGCATCTCGAACAAACGAGAGGCGTCGGCGAGGTCACCCGCGGCACCCTTGGTCTCCAGCGCTTGAGCCGCTGCCGCGACACGGGCGGCGGTGACGGTCGCTGCGGATCCCTTGAGCGCGTGCGCCGCGGATTCTACCCCGCGAGCGTCGTTCGCGCCAATCGCCGTGCTCAGCCCGGCGAGGTGGCTGGGGACGTCGGCGAGGAAGAGGCGGACGAGCTCGTTTGCGAGCTCGCGGTCGTCCATCGCCAGCGTGAGGAGGGCCGCATCGTCATAGATCGGTTCCCCCGATTGTGCCAGGGCTTTGCTCGGCTCGGAGGTCATCGTGAGAGTCCTGTGACAACGCCTAGGCCGCCGCCGGCCCTCTGGGGCGAGCGGCGCGGTCCTTGCGCGGAGGTGTGGTGTTATACAAACTATACTAATTAGAAAAGTCTGAGCGCCCTGTCGTCGGCGAAGTGCACGAAGTGCATAAGCCGTTCCCCAGGTCAGCGAGCGCCAGGGCGTCATTCTCAGGACCGCCGAACCCCGTCCGGCGTCACGCGGTCGAGGAGTCAGCACATGGGTCGCTGGAGCAACGGGTGTCGGTTGGCCCTCGCGGCCGTCGCGGTGGCGACGCCCGTTTTGGGGGCTCAAGCCCCCGAGGCCGTGATCCTCCATGGATACGGCGGCTGGGCGTACGGCAAGACGACCCACAATAACTACCTCGCTGGCCTGCCAACGGGAGACTTCCGGCACGTGTCCATGGCGCTCAGCATCGACGCGCCGGTCAATGACAAGCTAACCATTCACACCCAAGGCGAGGTGGGCGAGGACGACGATGACACCGACGTCTCCCTGTCGTATGCGTTCGCCGAATACAGAGTGTCAGACCAATTCAGCGTTCGGGTCGGGCACGTCAAGCACCCGTTCGGCATCTCCACCGAGGTGTTCACGGTCGGCACCGTACGGCCGTTTCTCGATCTACCCCAGGGGTTCTACGGACCTGTTGGGTTCGCTGGCCAGGCGTACAACGGGCTGGGCCTTGCCGGCGAGACCGACTTGGGCACGTGGTCGGCATCCTACGACGTCTACGCCGGTGGCAACACGCTGGAAAAGCTTCACACGTCCGAAGAATTTTACCACGGCGGAACCCTGCAGGACGTGTCGCAGGAATCGGAGCTGCTTTCCACGCGCAATGTCATCGGAGGTCGTGTCGTACTACATACGCCCATTCGCGGGTTGAGCGTCGGCAGCTCGGCCTATACGGGAATCCTCGATGAACCCGCAGCCAACCGCCGGACGGTGATCGCCGGCCAGCTCGACTATCGCTCCAATCGCTGGACCGTTCAAAGCGAAGTGGGCCACGAAAACGAGATCGATGACGAACGTGCAACCGGCGGATACGTTCAAGCGGCCTTTCGCTTCACGCCGGAGTGGCAGCTGGCCGCGCAGTACGACTACCTCAAAAACACCTTTTTCGGCGTCGATCCGTCCCGGGCACCGTCGCTCCAGTACCATCGCGAAGGCGCACTGGGGCTGAGCTATTGGGTCTCGCGCTCGTTCGTCATTAAAGGGGAATACCATCGCGTCAACGGGAATCGGTTCGCCATGCCTCATCCTGAGGACCTCGTCGCCATTGTCGACGCCCGGCAACTCCGGACGACCACGCATCTGATTCAGTTCGGCGCGCAGTTCAGCTTCTAATGAGCGTTTCATTGATGAGACAATTCGCATTGGTGTTGGTTGCCGGCGTGGCACTCACCATTGGCGGAGCGCGGCGTGCGATGGCGCAAGACGCATTTGTCCTCGTCGTGAACCAGGCCAATCCGATCACGTCGCTCAAAGGCAAAGACGCGTCGCAGTTCTTTCTGCGCAAACGCACAAAGTGGCCCGGCGGGCAGGCTGTGCAGCCAGTCGATCAAACCGAGTCGTCGCCCGTGCGGCGCAAATTCTCCGACGCCGTGCACGGCATGGATGTGCCGAGCGTGAAGAGCTACTGGCAGGAGCTCGTCTTTTCGGGCCGGGGCGAGCCGCCGCCGGAACGAGCCTCTGATGCTGACGTCATCGCGTTCGTGCGAGCGAACCCGAACGCGATCGGCTATGTCGCGCGCACCGCGAACACCTCCGATGTCAAGACGATCATTCTCCTTCCGCAGCTCCATTGAAACTCTCCACTCGCCTAGTCGCCAGCTTTATCGTCATCTTCGCGATCACGGCGTTGCTCGGCGTCTTTTCGTTGAACCGGCTGGCGACGGTGCACGAGACCGCCCGAGACCTCGCGCTCCGGCGTCTGCCAAGTAGCCGGATCATCGGCACGATCGACGGCGAGCTGGACGAAATACGCATGGCCGAGCTGCAGAGCGTGGCGTCGACGACACCTGGCCAGCGAAAGTGGTACGAGACCGAAACTGGCAACATTCTGCAGGCACTGCATCAGAATCAATCCGAGTACGAGTCGCTCATCGGAACGACGTCGGAGCGGGCGCTCTACGGCGCGTTCCAGGCGAGTCTGGCGCAATACCTCACGCTGCACGATCGCGTTCTCGTACTCTCGGTGGCCGGTCAGTCAGATTCGGCCAAGTCCTTGTCGAGAGGCGCATCGCAGACGGCATTCTCGCGTGCGAGCGACAAGCTGCAGGAAGTCATCGACTACACTGTGCAGGTCGCGGCTGAGGGGACCGTCGCCAGCGAAGCAGGATATGTCGACGCGCGCAGAGTCCTCATGGTCGGTCTCGTTGGCGCCCTCGTCTTCAGTGGGTTGCTCGCATTCCTCTTGATTCGGTCGATCACGCGGCCGTTAGGCGTCGTTGTCGGTGCGGCCGAGCGAATTGGCGCCGGCGATCTGTCACACCGCGCGACGATCACGACGCGCGACGAGATCGGGCAGTTGGCAACCGCCTTCAACACGATGGTCGATCGACTCGGAACCACGCAGGGCGAATTGGCCGAGGTCAATCGAAATCTCGAAGTCCGTGTCGCGGACCGCACGGCGGAGTTGGTCGCAACGAACGAGACTCTCGTCGGCGCGCGCGATGCGGCCAATGCCGCCAGCCGCGCGAAGAGCGAGTTTCTGGCCAACATGAGTCACGAGATTCGCACGCCGATGAACGGCATCATCGGCATGACCGAGTTGACCCTCGACACCGATCTGTCGAACGATCAACGCGACTACTTGATCATGGTAAAGACGTCGGCGGACGCACTCCTCACCATCATCAACGAGATCCTGGACTTTTCCAAGATCGAGGCCGGTAAGCTGGAATTCGAGGCAATCGAGTTCAGCCTGCGCGACTGTTTGGGCGACGCATTGAAAGCGATCGCCATTCGCGCCGACGCGAAAAATCTCGAGTTGGCTTACGACGTCGAACCGAGCGTTCCCGACGTTCTCATCGGCGATCCTGGGCGTCTCCGGCAAGTCGTGCTCAACCTCGTCGGCAACGCGATCAAATTCACAATGCATGGCGAAATCGTCGTGCATGTCGACGCGGAAGATCAAACGCCGCAGGCCGCTCGGCTCCGATTCTCGGTGTCCGACACGGGGATGGGAATTCCCGTGGAAAAGCTCGCACTCATCTTTGCGCCGTTCGCGCAGGTGGATGGGTCTACGACTCGGTTGCACGGCGGCACGGGGTTGGGTCTTACGATCTCGTCGCAGCTCGTCGCGCACATGGGCGGTGAGATCTCGGTGGAGAGTGAAGTTGGCCGCGGAAGCACCTTCCGATTCTCGGCGAACTTTCAAGTGGTCGAAGGCGCCGTCTCGGCGACGGAGAAGATCCTGCCGTCGCTCGACGGTCTTCGCGTGCTGATCGTCGACGACAACGCGACCAATCGGCGCATTCTCGAAGGCACAGTGAAACACTGGGGCATGCGACCGATCGCCGTTGGTGGCGGCGCCGAGGCCATTCAGCAAATCGAAGCGGCGACCCAGCCCTTCTCGCTCATTTTGCTCGATCTGCACATGCCCGACATGGACGGGTTCATGTTCACGTCGCGACTGACCACACTGGTCGGAGAGGGGCATCCGACAATCATGATGTTGTCATCGGGCGGACAACGCGGGGACGCGGATCGTTGCCGTGAACTTGGGATCAAGGCCTACCTGCTCAAGCCACTCAAGCGATCGGAACTACTCCAAGCCATTCTCAAAACACTCTCGGCCACTCCATTGAGCGCGCCGACCGACCGTTTGGTCACGCGGCATACCATCCGTGAAGAGCGCGTGTCCTTGAACGTGCTGCTCGCCGAGGACAACCGGGTGAATCAAGTGCTTGCGATCCGACTGCTCGAGCGCGACGGGCACAAGGTGACGCTCGCAGTGAATGGCCGCGCGGCATTCGAGGCGTGGACAATCGCCGAACCGACGGCGCCGTTCGACCTCGTGCTAATGGACATCCAGATGCCGGAGGTCGACGGATTCCAGGCGACGGCGCTCATTCGCGCCGAAGAGCCGACCACGGGACGGCACGTGTCGATCGTGGCGATGACGGCGCACGCGATGCAGGGCGATCGTGAACGATGCATCGCCGGTGGAATGGATGACTATCTCACGAAGCCGATCGTGCAGAAGGACCTACAGGAAGTGCTGGCCAGACGGATGGCGGCGAAGGGCTTTGCCGCGAGTTGAGCTGTTGCGTGATCCTCGGCGTCGTTCAAGACTTAATGCATGACCGCGAACGAGGAGAGCCACCGCATGAACCGCCGATCATTTCTCGCCGAAGGCGCATCGATGCTCGGCGCTGCGGCGCTGCCGCGCGTTCCGCGCGTTCCGCGCGTTCCTGACGTTGCTCCTGCCGTCTCCAAGACGTTCGTCCTCGTTCCGGGCGCATGGTTCGGCGGATGGTTCTTTGCGCCAGTGGCAACGCGGCTGCGCGCGCTGGGGCATCGTGTATTCACGCCGACGCAGACCGGCGTTGGCGAGCGTCGACACCTGCTGTCGCGCGAGATTACGCTCGACACGTTCATCACCGACGTGACGAACGTGATGGATTTCGAAGACTTGAATGACGTGATCCTCGTTGGGCACGGGAGCGGGGCGACCGTCGCCATCGGCGTTGCTGATCGGATGGCGGATCGCATTCGCCACATCGTGTTCCTCGACGGGCTGTTGCTGCAAGGCGGCCAGAATCTCTTTGACGTGTTGCCGCCCGCTGTTCGCGGGGTGCGAGAACACGCGGCCACCGAGCGTTTCGACGGCGTGGCGTTTCCACCGCCGGAATCCTACGACGCCATGGGCGTTTCAAAAGGCCCACTGTCGGACTGGATCCTTCGTCACGCGACGCCGCATCCACTCGGCGCGTTCGAGAGTCCGTTGCCGATCACGCATGCGGTCGGGAATGGACGGCCCTGCACGTTCGTCGCGTTCACGTCGCCGGCGCTTCCGGAGGTGGACGTAAGCCGGCGACTGGCGGCGCGTCAGCGCACATGGAAGACGGTGCCGATCGCGGCTGGGCATGCGGCGCCGGTGACAGTTCCGGACGACGTCGCCCGCGTTCTCGCCGATATATAAGGAAAGAGACGAGCGTTTCGGGCGCGCGTCGTCGAGGACCATGAGAAATGTGTCGAGCGTTGCGACGGATGCGAAATAGTGTGGCGGGTTTGGTCCGCGGAATCCGTTAGAGAGGTGACCCCCAAAATAGTTCCGAGTGACCTCTCACTCTCCGAGGTTGTTGAATGGCTCGCGCTCTGCACCTCCGCCCGGCCGGCGGCACCCGTCACCTTCGATCCTCCGTCGCCCACGTCGCCCTCGTTCTCGTAGCAACCGTCGCCGCATGCGAACGAACTGACCCGACGGCGTCGTCGGTCACGGGCCCGGGCAATCCGTCGCGCTCGTTGATCGATGACGGCACGCCGAGTCACGCAGAGGCCGAGCTGCTTCGGCAACTCGCGGCTGCGAAGAACATCACGCCGCTCGTCCACCCCGCGCCGGTGCGCAAAGAGCTGGTGCTCCTCGGCCAAGCGCTGTTGTTCGACCCGATTCTCAGTGGGAATCGCGACATCGCGTGCATGACGTGCCATCTCCCAGCGTTCGCGACTGGCGACGGTCGCAATCTCTCGATCGGCCAGGGCGGGATCGGCTTCGGACCGCAACGGCAGCTCGGGAAGGGATTCGTCATTCCGCGCAACGCGCCACCGTTGTTCAACTTGACGATGCTCTCATCGTTGTTCTGGGATGGTCGTGTGTCGCGGGATTCGAATGGCACGTTTCACACGCCAGCGAATGCACAACTCTCGCCACAGATGGCGAGTGTGTTCGAGTTCGGTCCGGCGTCGGCCATCGGTCTCTTTCCCGTGACGTCGCGCACCGAGATGCGCGCGTTCGTTGGCGGAGCAACCACGCTCGGCGGTTTTCCAAAGCCCGGAAATGAGCTCGCGCTCTTGGCCGACTCAGACTTCACGGGCATTTGGAGCGCATTGATGAAACGACTCGGCGCCATTCCGGCGTACCGGCAAATGTTCGAGGCCGCGTACCCGGGCACACCGTTCTCGTCGATGACGTTCGCACATGCGACAAACGCGATGGGCGGATTCTTCACAGACCGGATGTCGTTCAACAATTCGCCGTGGGACAAATTCCTCGCCGGGGATGACCATGCATTGTCGCCGCAGGAATTTCGCGGCGGCAATACGTTCGTCACGACGAAGTGCTCGGGATGCCACGGCGGGCCAACCTTCACCGATGGCAAATTCCGAAATGTCGCGCTGGCGCAATTCGGTCCGGGCCAGGGCAACGGTCCGTCCGGGCACGATGACTTCGGCCGCCTGAACGTGACCGGCGTAGCCACGGACAAATACCTGTTCCGCACGTCGCCGCTTCGCAACATCGAGCTATCGGGCCCGTACGGTCACGCAGGAGAATTCGCTAAACTGCGCGACTTCGTCGACCACTACAGCGACGCGGACAATAAGCTGATCAACTACGACGTGACGCAGATCGAGGCGTCGCTGCGTCCAACGTTGTTGAACAATACGGCGGACATCCTCGCCACCCGTTCTGGTGCGCTCACCGGGTTGTTTTTCACTCCAGAACAGATCGACGACATCACGGCGTACCTGCGTGCGTTGACCGATCCCGCCGCGAAGAATATGAGTTCTCTCACGCCTGGTAAGGTGCCGAGCGGACTTCCGGTTGCTGGCGTCGCCCCGGGTGGGCTCGGGTCGGCCATCCCGTTTACGCCGTGAGGTAGTCGGCGTTGTTCGTGTAGCACGTGCTCATTCGTGCGTCCCGGCATTCTGCCTGAATGCCGGGCGCATTGCGCTTCCACCACGCGTCGCGACGAGCATCGGTCTGCGGGGGGCCACACCACTATGACAAAGGGATGACGCATTTGGAGGAATGAAAGGAATCCAATGGATTCATCCTCAGGACGGGACGGCTCCTCTGACCCAGGAGACGGTTCCACGACTCCATGATCAGAGTCTCGTATGTTGCGCCATCATCGGGCGTGATCGATCCCATCAATCCCTTCAATCCCAGTATCCTTAGAGAATCATCGTCATAGTGGCTTGGCCCGAGGTCACGGTGGCCTCGTCCGAGCCCAACGATGCTCCCGGCGACGCGGAGTCCGGCGCTGGCGCCTCCCAAGCGGAGTAGCATATTGACGGACACACCAGCGCCCGAGCCGACCGTGCTTGTGCTGCTTCGCCACCTCTTTGCCATCGCGGCGCTTCCGTTCGTTGTTGCCGTCGTTGTCCCGGTGTGGCTGGCCCGTAGGAACAACGTCACGCTCGTATTCGGAACAACGGCGCCTCGGATTCTTGCGTTGGTTGCCGGGGTGTGCGTTCTCGCGATTGGCCTCTCGCCCTTCGTCGCTTCGGTGCGGCGATTCGCCGGCGACGGAAAGGGCACACTCGCACCGTGGGATCCGCCGCGCGAGCTCGTGGCGAGCGGGCCGTATTGCTACGTTCGCAACCCGATGATCTCCGGCGTGGTCTTCACGCTGTTCGGTGAAGCGATCGTCCTCGCGTCTCCGGCGCATGCGTCGTGGGCTCTCATCTTTTTCGTCGCGAACGCGATCTACATTCCATTGCTCGAGGAGCCGCAGTTGCAACAGCGGTTCGGCGCGTCGTACCTGCAGTACTGCGCGAACGTTCCCCGCCTGATTCCAAGACTGACACCGTGGATCGGACACTGACTTTGGATACCATCGCCATCGCGCGCGCCGACCTCGCGTCGCCCGTCAGTCTCGCACTCATCGCCGAGCTCAACGCCGAGCTCGCCGCAATGTACCCCGAAGCTGGCGCGACTCATTTCAGTCTGGAATCGAACCAAGTGAGCGCGGGTCGCGGCGCGTTCCTCGTCATGCATCGCAACGGAAGTCCAGTCGGTTGCGGCGCGCTTCGTCTCATCGATGATGAGACTGCCGAGCTCAAGCGAATGTACATCGTCCCGACCGCTCGAAGCCTCGGCTTGGGTCGACGTCTCGTCGATGCATTGGAGGCCGAGGCTCGGACGCTTGGCGTTCGACGACTCGTCTTGGAAACCGGCGTGCGCCAACTTGCGGCGCTTGCGCTCTATCGCGCGGTCGGATTTTCGTCCATCCCTCTCTACGGCGAATACTGTCTGTCACCCGACACGAGCGTGTGTCTCGGCAAAAACATCGAAGGTGTTCGCGAGTAGCCTCGCCGGCGCTGCGCGGGTATTTCGTAACGCGTCTGTCTCGATCTGCACGGACCCGCACGTCCGCTTGCCTCCGCGTCGATTTCGCACGACGTTCTGGATTCACGTTCGTGTCGACAAGGTTTCGCACGGGAGAAAGAACATGACCGCCACTTCATCCACGTCCGCGCCGAGCGCGGCAAAGTCCATCACAGAGCACGAAGCACAACAAGTCGATCGCGCCAACGCGACAGGATTGCAGCCAGTAGTGTTTGTGCATGGACTGTGGCTGCTACCGAGCAGCTGGGATCGATGGGCGGCGATGTTCGAAGCGGCGGGGTTTACTGCACTCACGCCGGGCTGGCCGGACGATCCGGAATCCGTCGCCGAGGCGAACGCGCATCCCGAGGTGATGGCACACAAAACGGTGGGGCAGGTGGCTGATCATTTCGCGGAGATCGTCAGCGGCTTGCAGCGACCACCGGCACTGATTGGCCATTCCTTCGGCGGTTTGCTCGCGCAAATTCTCGCCGGTCGTGGACTCGGCGCCGTCACTGTCGCGATTGACCCGGCTCCATTCCGCGGTGTGCTGCCGCTTCCACTCTCTGCGCTCAAGTCGGCGTGGCCCGTGCTCGGCAACCCGGCGAATCGCAATCGCGCGATTCCACTCACGTATGAGCAGTTCCGTTTTGGATTTGCCAATGCGGTGAGCGAGGACGAGGCGAAGGAACTCTATCGCGATTACGCCGTTCCCGCGTCGGGCGCTCCGCTGTTCCAGGCGGCGACCGCCAACCTCAATCCGTGGACGGAAGCGCAGGTCGACCATGATAATCCGAAGCGCGGTCCGCTGCTGATCATCTCCGGCGAGAAAGATCACACCGTCCCGTGGGCGATCGCGAACGCGTCCTTCAAGCAGCAACAGAAGAACAACGGCGTGACGGAGATTGTGGAGATCAAGAACCGCGGACACGCGTTGACGATCGACAGCGGCTGGCGCGAAGTCGCGGATACGGCGATGGCGTTCATCAAGCGCTTCGCGTAGTTCGCGTTTGAAATAGCTGCAGGTCTCGGGCATAGCTCCGGGAGCGCCTCTAGACTCACCGCATTCGCGCGACTCCGATCGTGCTTCCCTTGTCGGATTGCCGCACCCATGCGGCGACCGTATTCGTTGGCGTCGCGGCGAGCACGGGATACCATTGCCCAGGGCCGGCATCGGGCGGCTGGACGGCGGCGAATGTCGTCTTCCCGGAGGCATCAACGCGCACACGCGCCATTTCTACGCGGCGAGCGCCGTCGACGATCTCGTCCCACGCAACGAGCGGCGAGCCGTCGACTCCGATCACGATCTGGGCATGCGATGCCGGCCCGCGACTTGGAATCTGCACTCGCTTCGCAAAGGTTTGTCCGTCACGCGACATCGCATAAAACAATGCTAATGGCGATTCATTCTTGCCGTCCGGGGGGGCGGGCCACACCACGTGCGCGCGGCTGCTCCGGTCGATCGCGATCGCCGGTCCGTTCTCAGGACATCCGTCGATGCGCCACTGGTCGTCACTCACGCGAATCGGCCCACTGAATGTCTTTCCACCATCCCGCGACATGGCGAACGCGATGTCGCGTTGGCTGCCCGGATACACGTGACGCCACACGCCGTACACATTCTTTCCGGCGGTGACGAGCGACGTCTTGCAGCAGTAGCAGACGCTCTGCGTGATTTGGACCGCATGCGTGCCGTCGAGCGACGAGAAATACAACTTGGACAGTCCGGCGCGCTCCGTCGGATCCCCTTTGGGCGGAGGGGCGGCCGTCGCACCCGCGGCGGGCTCCTGATGGTGCATCCCCGCCGGCATCGCCGCCTCTCGATGATCCAGCCATAACACGAACACGCGCCCCGTTTCATCGACGGCGACAGATTCCCACCCGCGAGACCCTTCGCCCTCGCTGCCCGGCACGGCTTTGCTTGCGCTGAATGTCCGGCCGCCATCGATGGAACGCGCGGACAGTAGCCGCGTGCTCGTGGCCGCCTTGGCCGTCCATACGACGACGATTTCCGGGGTCGTTCCCTTGCGTGGAACGAGAGCGATGCGAGGCGGCAATTCGCCGTTCACGCGCGCTTCGCCGGGAACGAGATTCACTTGCGCGGGCGCCGAAAAGGTGAGCCCCCCGTCGCGACTCGTCGCGGCGAACACGTCCATTGAGCTCGCTGTGGCCGCCGACCACGCGATCGCCACGAACTGCCCTTGCGCCGCGATCGATGGGTTGGCACTGGCGCGACCTTCAACCGCGAGCGTGACACCCTTGTCCTGCGCCGTCGCCGCTCGCGGACCGACGATCACCGCCAGAGCAACAGCGGCACGAAGCATTGTGTGAGTCATATTTATAGAAGTGCTGTCCTGCGCCGAGGCGCAGGACGCACATGAGTGTATGTGTATTAAGTGCCGAGCGCGTTGCGGATGGCCGCGGCGAGTGTGGTGTCGCCGACGGGAAGCGCACCAATCTTTCGCCAGCGAATGACGCCGGTGCGATCGATAAGAAAAGTCTCAGGAACTCCCAAAGTCAGGAACTTCAACGCCAATTGCTTGTCCGGGTCGAGCCAGATCGGATAGGTCATCCCGTGCGCCTGCGCGAAGTCGCGGACGTCGCCGCCCATTCCCGCGCCGTCGACGCTCACGCCCACCATCACCAATCCCTGTGGCGCGAATTGCCGGTGCAGCGCCTCGAGCTGCGGAAGCTCGTCGCGGCACGGCTCGCACCACGTTGCCCACTCGTTGAGCACGACGATCTTGCCGCGGAGACCGGCGAGCGACACCGGCTCGTCATTCAGTCCCCGTGCAGTGAACGCCGGAGCAGCTGCGCCGATGGACGGTGCGCGAACGGTTTTGCCGTCGTCGCAACCGGCGACAGACCCGACTGCGATCACCGCCGCGACCATCGCCGCGAATTGTCCAAACCAAACTCGGCCTGAAGGCACGATATGTTCTTCCGAATTGACTCGAGGTTGTTGCATGGATGCACGCGAGCGCACGGTAGGAGTGCCTCAAGGAGCGTGCGAGCTAGCGTGAACGAACGTGCTAGATGCGCGGAGGGCCGTTCGCGAATGGAAGCGAATGCGCGCGTCGAATCGCCGCGCTAGCGACCTGAGGGAATTGCGCGTCAGCGGCGACGACGAGAATGTCGTCAGCGAGACCCAGAGAAACTGCCGGTGCCCCGACCGGCGACGCGCAGCAGCAGAGTCCGAGGCAGGTACACGCAGCGGGCGCCTCTCGATCGCCATGGTGGTCGGCGTGGTCGTGCGCCGGGGCCGCGTGCGCCGAATGTTTGCCATGTACGGCGCATGCGTGGGCGCCCGGCGCCTCCGAGAGCGCGGCAGTAAACCAGATGCCCCAAACGGCGATCAGGGCGCGGAACCACGCGGGTCGCCTCACGCCAAGTAATACACCCTCTGGCGCCAGGGTTCGCCAGGGGTGGCTTTCCCATGTGTCATCCTGAGCGCCCTCTGGATAACATAGTGAATTTTTTCCCGGTCTCATGTATTCTTCCGGCGTGAGCCGTCCGCTGTGGTTCCGTGCCCTCATCGCGATTTGGGGGCTGTGGTTTACCGCCGCCCTCTCCGAGGTCGGAGGAATTCATACGTGCCCCATTCACGGCGGCACCGCGGCACACGTCTCACACTCGGCCGCGGCGCACGAATCTCAACACGCGCCTCACCACGGTGCGATGGCGTCGGCCGAACACCACGCACAGGCCGCGTCGCCGTCGTCGCAACCAGCGGATGACCACCACGGCGGTGCGTGCACCTGCCTCGGTCTCTGCTGCTGCGGAACGCCCGTCGCGTCGCCGACGTCAACGACATCGATTGTCGACGTCGCACTCGTCGAAACATCGGCGCCGGACTATGCAGATCTGCCGACGCCGAGCGTCGAGCGGAACCACGTACAACCGTTCGCCAACGGACCGCCTGCGCGCGCCTGAGCGCGCCAGCTAGAGGTCGACTAAGAGTCGACTCAGAGTTCGACTAACGTCGACGACGTTTTTCTGCCGCTCCATCGTGGGCGTGCGACGGCGCGCATCCGACAACTCGACATTCGATTTCGCACATCCGGTCCGCATTCCGCGTCCGGATTTCCGAGCCTGTCTCTGCACCCGTTCTGATTCTCAACTTATGAAACTCGTCTATCCTTGCACAGCGATGTTCTTGTGCGCCACCTCGATCGGGGCGCAGGTGACAAAGCCGCCTGCGTCCGACACGGCCAAGCTCGAGGGCGTCAGGGTCACCGCGCCGCGGGTGAATGAAGCACGCGTCACCGCGCTCCAGTCGCTCACGCTCCCCGCGACGGTCAACATCACGGCGCAGAAAATCCAACAAACGGTCAACATCATCGACGTCGAAGACGCCGTGAAGTATCTGCCGAGCATCTTTTTGAGGAAGCGTAATTACGGTGACACGCAGGCGACGATGGCAACCCGCGTCTGGGGTGTCGGCTCGAGCGCGCGGAGCTTGGTCTTCGCCGACGGCGTTCCGCTCACGGCGCTCGTCGCGAACAACAACACGATCGGTGGTCCGCGATGGGGTCTGATATCGCCCGTCGAGATCGCACGCATCGACATGATGTACGGCCCGTACTCGGCGGCCTACGCAGGCAATTCAATCGGCGCGGTCATGGAGATCACGACGCGCCTTCCCGAGAAGCTCGAAGGCTCCATCGAACAGACGCAGGCACTCCAGAACTTCGATTTATACGGAACCACGAAGACGTACAGCACCGCGCAAACGTCGGCCACCGTCGGCGACCGCTTCGGCAAGTTTTCCTTTTGGGCGAGCGGCAATTATCAGGACAGTCATAGCCAACCGTTGAGCTACGTGACGGCCGGCGCCTTTCCGACCGGAACGAGCGGGGGATTCTCCGCGCAGAACAAGCTCGGCGCTGCGGCGAACGTCCTCGGCGCCAGCGGCCTGTTGCACACCGGCATGACGAACGGAAAAATCAAGCTCGCCTACGATCTGACTCCGATATTGCGCGCGGCGTACACGTTCGGCTACTGGAAGAACGACGCGAACTCCGGCGTCGACACGTACATCGACAAGGCCAGCGAGCCGACGTTCGCCGGCCAAGCGGGATTCGCCAGCGGTTTCTATCACTTACTCGAAGAACACTCGGCGCACAGCTTGTCGCTCAGGACGAATACGAATCGCGATTGGGATTTCGAAGCGATCGGTTCGGTCTACCGGTTCGACAAGGATCAGCAGCGCACGCCGACGACAACGCCGGCCACGGGCACTGATTTCACTGGCGCCGGTCGGGTCGCAGTGCTCGACGGCACGGGTTGGTCGACGCTCGATCTCAAAGGCGCGTGGCATCCGGGAAGCGTCGTGTCTCGAAACATCGTCACCGCGGGCGTTCATTTCGATCGCTATCACTTGAACAATCCCACGTACAACACGGCGGATTGGCGGACGAATGGCGCGTACACCGGCGTTGCGACCGAAGGCGACGGAAACACGCGCACGCAGGCGATTTGGGCGCAAGACAGTTGGCGCATTGTGCCGTCGTTGCAACTCACCGTCGGCGGACGCTATGAAGATTGGCGCGCGTTCGACGGCTTCAACGCGAACGGTACAACGACGGTCACACAGCCGACGGTGACGTCCTCCAAGTTCTCGCCGAAAGCCGTGATCGCGTGGACCGCGACGCCACAGTGGGTGTTCACGGGTTCGCTGGCGAAGGCATATCGATTCGCGACGGCGTCAGAGCTCTATCAGCTCGTGTCCACCGGCACGACATTCACGTCGCCTGATCCAAATCTCAAGCCCGACAACGATCTGTCAGCGGAGCTGCGTGCCGAGCGCAAGTTCGAGCACGGGACGGCGCAGGTGGTGTTGTTTCAAGACGATGTGCATGACGCGATCATCGCGCAATTCCTTCCGCTCGTGCCCAACTCGACGACACTCTTTTCGTACGTGTCGAACGTGGATCACGTTCGGGCGCGCGGCGTAGAGCTGAACGTCGGCATGAACGACCTGCTCGTGCGCGGCCTCGACATCTCGGCGACGGGCACCTATCTCGATGCGCGCACGCTGGCGTTGTCAGGCCGTGCGAATGCGACAGCGCCCGCGGGCAGCGCCGTGGGCAAGTTTCTTCCAAACATTCCGGCCCGGCGTGCCGCGTTCACGACCACGTATCACCCGGGACAGCACTGGTCATTCTCCTTCGCCGGCCGCTACAACGGCAAGATGTACACGACGCTCGACAATGCTGACGTGAATCCGAACACGTATCAGGGCTTCAGCGAATGGTTCGTGGCGGACGCGCGCGTGAACTATCGGTTGGACGGCCATTGGTCGGCCGCGTTGGGCGCGGACAATCTATTCGACCGGAAGTATTTCCTCTTTCATCCGTTTCCGCAGCGGACGATTGTCGCCAATTTGAAGTTTGGTATGTGAGTTTCGTCACGCCTTTCTGAGCCACGTTTCGGCGGCGACGGCGCTGCGGAAGGTTCGAACCGCTTGACCGTCCGGTTCGCCCATTCGGGTGAACTCGCGAGCGGTATGCAGCTGGAATGCGCTCCGGGCGACGAACGCACCTCGACTGGTCGGACGAAAGGCGAGTGTGTGCTGCAGCGCCCGGAGCATCTCCGACGAGAGCTCGAGGCGTTTGAGCTCTCGGAGATCGATATAGTGGGCGAACGTCGGGTCGACGGCCGGGTCCGCGGCAAGCTGTCTGCGGAGAATCTCGACGTCTGCGTCGGACATGGTGCCTGACGCGCGGGTGATCACGATCCGTCGAGCGTGGTCGATGGTGTAAGAAAGTGGCATGGGGTCCCCGTCGTCGGGGTGGGTACAGGGAACCCCAACGTATGGGCGGACTCGTCAGATGTCCACGGTTTTTCTCCGCTTGTCGGCGAAACCCTTACTCTCGCGACGCGGGAAACCTGTCAGCGAGGACGCCAGATCAGACATCGCCGAGCGCAAGAGGGCGCGGGGTCTTGCCGTCGACGTCCGTGAAACCGTAGTCGTTCGCCAGAGCGGCGGCCACCAAGACTTTGCCGGAATGCCGGAGCACGTCGGGATCTGCCGCCAAGGCGGCGATCGCCCGGCCGATGAATTCCGGCGATTCAGAATTGCTCAAGTCGAGGTACGCTGCCGCCTCCAAGATCTTTTCCGTTCGGACGAGTCCTGGATAGAGCGACACAACGGTGACGCCGTGCGGCTTCAGCTCGACCGCCATGTCAGCGCTCATCTTGTCGGTTGCGGCCTTCGACACGCCATACGCGACGTTACCGATGTGCTTCTGTGCCGCCCAGAACGAAACGTTCACGATCAACCCGCGCCGCTGAGCGATCATCGTTGGAGCAGCGAGTTGACTTGCCTGATAGTGCGCACGCACGCCGGCGCCGAACATCGCGTCCCAACGCCAGAGCGGCTGTTCCCAGAATGGTTTGGACCAGGTGAAGGCACCATCCTCGACCATCCGCTCGTATCCACCCCACACATTGTTCACGAGGATGTCGATCGTGCCGGCCTCTCGGCGGATCTGGTCGAACGCCGTTTCCACTTGGGCGTCGAGTCGATGGTCGCAGACGATGCTCGTGATCTGCACATGGAGATGCTCGTGAGCCGGGGCGGAGCGCCCTGTGGCGAAGACGCGCGCGCCGGATTGCGCAAGTTCGCGCGCCACCCCCAGGCCGACGCCTCGCGTTGCGCCAGTGACGATTGCAACCTTCTCATCGAGGCTCATATCGATCATCCGGTCTAAATGGATTCATCTTCAGAATGGGATGGCTCGTCTGTCTCAGGAGAGGATCCAACGACTCCTTCAGCATTCGCGCCTTCAACCATCCGCGCGCGATCTATCCTATCAAGTCCTTCAATCCCATTCTATCCCACAGAGTCATCGTCACAATGGCGCTACTCGGGCCGCATAGCGTCTCGAGAAATTGAGCCGAGTGCACCGGCGCGCTCCTACCGCCTTCCTGCAAAAAGAGAATGGCGTCCGAATTTTGGACGCCATTCACTCGGTAAATCGTTGTCATGCATGCAACTGGGGCGGTAGGACTCGAACCTACAACTTCCTGATTAACAGTCAGGCGGTCTGCCAATTGACCTACGCCCCATCACTGATCCCGCGGCATTACTCCGACACCCTACCAACAAAAAGGCCCGCCATTTTGATCTGGCGGGCCGCGTCTGCTACCTACAATCGCGTCTCAGTCAGATCTCGGTTTCCGAGCTCCAATTATTATTGACTCGATTGGTATTATTCGTGTGCGTCATCATGCCAATCAAGTTAACGTCGCGCCACCCAAGATCAACTGGCGATCACCGGGCGGCTTCGCATGCAAGACGCACAGCGCGACCCGCCGTCACGAATTCGGTGACGCGTCGACAATCCGCCTCGCCCTCAAACGATCAATCGCTCCGCAACGCGACCAGCGGATCCACCCGCGTCGCGCGTCGGGCCGGGATGAGGCACGCCAGCATCCCAGCCACGATCAGCACCGCGGCCACTCCTCCAAAGACCACCGGATCCCGCGGCTCAACTTGGAACAACACCACCTTGAGCAGCTGCGAGATCCCGAGCGCCATCGCCAAACCCAACGTCATCCCAATGCCCAACTGCCAAACGCCTTGGGCGAAAATCATTCGGACGACGTCCTGAGCCCGCGCGCCGAGCGCCATGCGGATGCCCACTTCGCGCGTGCGACGGCTGACGGAGAACGACATCACCGCATACAGCCCGACCGACGCGAGGAATAACGCGACGAACCCAAAGATCATGAACATCGACCCGAACACGCGCACGAACCACAGCGACTGCGCGATCGCCTCTTCGAACGACTGCACCCAATAGAGCGGAATGTCGGGGTTGAGCGACGCGGCGGCGTCCCGAACGGCCTGCGTAATCGCGAGCGGCGGACCGGCGGTGCGCGCCGAGATGTACACGAAGCTCGAGCGATTCTGCGCGAACGGCTGGAACATCGCCGGCGACTTCGGTTCCTGCTGATTCCCCGTGAACATGTCGCCGGACACGCCGACGATGGTCGACCACGGCGCGGTACTCCGTGAGCCGCCGATTCGAATGCGACGGCCGATCGGATCGATGCTCTTGAAGTACTTCTTGACGAACGCCTGGTTGACGATGATCACCGGCAGCGCGCCAACTCGGTCAGCGTCGGTGAACGCGCGGCCCTCGACGATCGGCGTCTTCAACGTGGCGAAGAAGTTTGGCGTCACGGCCGCCCACGAGGCGTTCGGATAGTCCTTATCCTTTAGATATGTCTGATGTTCCATCGCGAACGTGTTGCCGCCCAGCCCTTGGCGCGCCGCCGGCAAACCCGTGCTGATCGACGCCGACTGCACGCCCGGCAACGCCGCCACTCGCTCCACCACCTGATCGAAGAACCGCCACTCCGCAACCGTGTCGGTGTAGGCGACCGGGAATCCCACGCGCGCGGTGAAGACGTTCGCCGTCGTGTAGCCCGGATCCATGGTCCGAATGTTCGTCACGCTCTTGATCATCAGGCCGGCAGCGACGAGCAGTCCGCACGACAGCGCGATCTCGAATACGACGAGCGCCTTGCTGATTCGCCCGATGCGGAAGCTCGACGCGCCGCGGCTCTCGTCCTTCAAGATCTCGTTGATGTCGGCGCGCGACGACTGAATGGCGGGGATGGCGCCCGAGATCAACGTCGTCAGAAATGCGACCAGGACGGTGAACGCCAACACTTGAGGATGAAGACGGATGTCGATGAAGAACGGTATCTGCGTCACCGTGATCGCACGGTTGAACAGCCCAACGCCGACTTGCGCGACGATCACACCGAACACCGTCGCGACGAGAGACAACACGAGCGACTCGGCGAGGAATTGTCGCACGACCGCCGAGCGTGACGCGCCGAGCGCGGTGCGGATGCCGACTTCTTTCGTGCGGTGTGCGGCGCGGTCGAGCAGCAAATTGGCGACGTTCGCGCAGGCGATCATCAACACGAAGAACACGGCGCCGAGCATTGTGTACAGCAGCTGGCGCGGCTCTTTGCCGACGTAGTTATCGGTGAACGTTTGCACGAACGCAGTAAATCCCTCGTTCGAGTCTTTGTATTCGCTGGCCAGTCGCTTGGAGATCGTGGCGACGTCCACGGCGGCTTGGTCGAGCGACACGCCCGGTTTGAGCTTGCCGGCCGCGGTCACGAATTGCCCTTCGCCGCGCTTGGTCGCGAGCGGGTCCGTCTGCAACGGAACCCAGATCTTGTCGTTATTCGGGAACGCGAACCCGTCGGGCATCACGCCAACGACAGAGAAGGGGACACCGTTGACGCGGATTTGTTTGCCGACAATGGCCGCGTCGCCGCCATAACGTTCCTTCCACGTGGAATAGGCGAGGATCGCGACTTTTTCCCCGGAGGGCGTGTCTTCACCGGCGCGGAAGTTCCGTCCGAGAATGGGGTGCACGCTGATCATGTCGAAGGTGTTCGCCGTGATCCACGAGCCGTCGAACCGCTCGGCTTTTTCCAAACCGCTCACGTAGATCGAGCCCGAGGTGAACGCGGCGAGCTCCGTGAAGCTGTGCTGCTGCGCTTTGTAGTCGGCGTAGTCTTGGATGGGAACCGGCTGCTGCTCAATACCGCGCGCCGGATTGCTCCGTTGAATGATCACGACGCGGTCGCCGTCGGGATACGGCAATCCCTTCATCAGCGCGCCGTACACGATGCTGAACATCGTGGTGGTGAGTCCGATGCCGAGGGTTAGCGCGAGAACGGCAACGAACGAGAGCCCGGGACTCTTGAGGAGACTGCGGATTCCGTAGCGGACGTCGCGGAGCAAGGGCTGCATGCGATTCTTTGCCGAGGTTGTGAGGGAGCAACCTCGGCTCGTACGGGCTTATAGGAACAGCGGTTTCATCGGTCGCCGTTGCCCGTCGTCCCCGGCGTTTGCTCGGCGGCCCGCCTAGATGTCGGTACTGACCCGGTGAATCTGCCGCCGTTCGTTGCGGCGGCGCTCGATCTCGATGGCCTCGTCGGAAACTTCGGGCGCGACCTCGCCTTCGCGGCTCAGCATGGAGTCCGCGACCGTCGTTCGCCCAATGACGACCTCTCGATCGGTGCGCGGATCGTGGGTTGCTCCCGTTTCGGTCTGAGCGCCCGCCGCGTCGGTTTCGGGCATGTCGGCCGAGTCCATGAGTACGACGCGTCGTGGGCGGTCGATCTGCACGATGCGAATGGGAACGAGCGCGTGACGATCGGTCCCTGCGAGGTCGACGTCGAGCATCACTACCTCGCCGGCCGATGCGTCGATCAGGAGGTCCAGCACCGTGCCGATTCTGCGGTTGCTGACCGTTTGGACTTCCCAGCCTCGGATGTCTGGATCTCCGTCGGTCACCTTCCACGAACGCAGGGTATTCATGGGGACGAGCTCGTCCAGCTCTCGTGCGTATGGGCCAACGCCGGCGGCGTCGCGCGCTTCCCGATCGTCCTGACTCATGCCTTCCTCCGAACTGCTATCAGAAACTTTGATTGGTATTCAACCGTTCTGATAATACAAGAAGTAATAGACGAGACCGCCGACGGCGGCTGCCAACAAAATCCACAGCCACACGAGGCTGCGACGTCGATGTTCGACGTGGATTTCCGCCATGGTTTGACGTCTCCGGGAATTGGATCCCAACGAGGGGGCCACTGGTACACGTACTAGGCAATGCAAGCCGGACGCCACCATGATGTTGCGACCGGCGCCGGTCGCGAAGCCTACCCAAGCTGGACAGGTAGGAGTACTTGTGAGAGGTTTAAACAGGATGTCCCCGTCATGATCCGACGCGCCCTGCTCGCCATGCTTTCAATGGCCGCATCGGCCGGAGCGCAACAGGCCCCGGCGGACTCGACGTCGCGGTGGGTGGACTCCATTTTCGCGCCGTACGCATCGCGGAAGGCTCCAGGCTGCGCCGTCGGCATCACGAAAGACGGCACGCTGTCGTTCGCCAAAGGCTACGGCATGGCGGACCTCGAGCACGACACGCCGATCACGCCGGAGACGCGGTTTTACCTTGCATCGATCTCCAAGCAATTCACGGCGATGAGTATCGTGCTGCTCGAACAACAGCACCGGCTGTCGCTCGACGACTCGATCCAGAAGTGGGTGCCGGAGGTGCCGTCGTTCGGCACGACGATCACGCTGCGACATCTCCTCCATCACACGAGCGGGCTCCGGGACTATTTCACGCTGCTCGCCGTGCAAGGATGGCCAAGTGACGGCTTGCTGACGGAGGAGCAATTCCTCAGCCTCGTGGGCCGTCAGAAAAGTCTCAACTTCACGCCGGGCAACGAATTTCTCTATAGCAACACCGGGTACGTCTTGCTGTCGATCGTCGTCAAGCGGGCATCCGGTCAGTCGCTTCGCGATTTCGCCGCCGAGCGCATCTTCAAACCGTTGGGCATGACGCACACGGAGTTCCGCGACAATCACACCGCGCTCATCCCGAATCGGGCACAAGGTTACGAGCCCACGGCGGGAACGTTCCGAGTGAGCGAGCCGGAGTTCGACGTGGTCGGCGACGGCGGGGCGTACTCCACCATCGACGATCTGGCGAAGTGGGATGCGAATTTTCGCACGCCGATCGTCGGCGGCCAGGAGGCGATCGCGCTGCTTCAAGAGCCCGGTCAACTGAACGATGGCCAGGAGATTCAGTACGCGCTCGCGCTGACCATCGGCCGTTTCCGCGGCGTGAAGACGTACTCGCACAGCGGGTCGTACGCCGGCTATCGCAGCACGTTGTTACGTCTCCCCGAGAAGGGGGAGTCGGTCATCACGCTGTGCAACACCGCGAGTGCGTCGCCGACGCTCGCTGACCAAGTCGGCAGCGTCCTCGTTGGGTTGTCGGCCCAAGCGACCACCGCGGCGACGATCGATCTATCGACCAATTTGTGGTCCGCCGGCGGCGCGCAAGCGCCGTATGATTCGATCGGTGCCCGACGCCGGAACGCCGAGCTCGTTCACGTGGCGGGCAATTACTACAGCGACGAATTGGAGCTTCCGGTCACGCTCGCGGCTCGCGAAGGCGTGCTGGTCCTGCAACGCCCGCACGCCGACGATATCCGGTTCGTGGCATTCACGGATGACTTATTCACGAATAGTGATAAGATGCTGCTTCGCGTGCTGCGCGACAAAGCCGGTCAAGTCAGCGGGTTCACGTTGACGATCAGCCGCGTGCGCGACCTCGAATTCACCCGCCGGAGCGGCGCCGAGCCTCGTTTCTAGCTGCAACTCGGCTCCGAATCACGTTCCTCGAGGCTTTGCCCGGCGCGTCGGCGGCGCGGCGATCGGATCCTCCGGCCACTCGTGCTTGGGATACCGGCCGCGCAGATCCTTTCGCACGTCGAAATAGCTCGTGCGCCAAAAACCGGCGAGATCGCGCGTCACCTGGACCGGGCGATGCGCCGGCGACAATAGATGCATCGTCACCGGAACGCGACCGTTTGCCAGCCGCGGAGATTCCATCAGTCCGAACACTTCTTGAATTCGAACCGCAAGCACCGGCGCCGCCGGATCGGAATAGTCGATCGGAATCCGTGAGCCCGTCGGTACCTCCACATGCGTTGGCGCGAGCTCGTCGAGGGCGCGACGTTGCTTCCAGTCAAGAAGGTTGGTGAGCGCCGCGTTGAGATCGAGGCGCTCGATGGCGTTCAAGCGACGAACGTCGCTGAGCAATGGACCGAGCCACTCGTCCAGTCGTTGCGCGAGCGCGTCGTCCGAGAGATCAGGCCACTCGGGGTCGATGTGGCGAAGGAACGCAACGCGCTCGCGAAGACGCCGCGCCGCGTCGGACCAAGGAAGCGACGACATGCCCCGTCGTCGCAACGCAGTCAGAAGCGCACCGCGAATCAGCTCCGGGTTGGGATCGTCGAGACCGACATCGCGCAGAACGATTGCGCCGAGCCGTTCGCGCCGGCGCGATACGATGCTCGACGACGCATCCTCCCATTCGACGACGTCTTCGAAAACGATCTGATCGGCAAAGATCTCTCGAATCTCGCCGAGCGTTATCGGTGCGGCGAGAAACACGCGGCTCTCGGGGCGCCGGTCGTCGAGGTCCGCCGCGACGATGTACGCCGACTCCGACAACGATTGCGCTCCTTCGAGCTCAGCACCGCGGCCGTTGCGCAGCACGAATCGCGCGCGCGTTCCTGGCCGTCGCTGACCAACGCGATCGGGATACGCAAGCGCGACGAGCGTGCCGAGCATGTCACGGGATTTCGAGCGATCAACGCGATCGCTGCGATCGACGCCGAGCTGCCGGGCAAGACGATCCGCTTCGGTTCGCGCGCGACGGACCGCGTCACGATCGACGTCGGCGGAACCCAACCGACTGCCTGGAACGTCGTCGCGCCGCAATGCCTCGATGCGCAGCGCGAGGTCCGCGTCGGCGGGCCCGCCCACGCCGCGAATGATGTCTCGCTCCGAGAGCAGTGCGGCGACGTCGCACGCCAGCGGACCAGCATCGAGCGAGCGTCCACGGAGGAGCATGTGACCGAGGCGCGGATGCACGGGAAGCGTGTTCATCTCTCGGCCCTGATCCGTCAGGCCGCCAGAGGTGTCGAGTGCACTGAGCTCACGCAGCAGCTCTTGCGCTTGCGCGAACGCGCCCGGTGGTGGCGCGTCGATCCACGCCAACTCGAGTGGATCGCGCACGCCGGCCGATGCGAGATCGAGCGCCAACGGGGCGAGATCGGCGCTGATGATCTCCGGCGGCGTGCTCGCCAGTAGATGAGAAGTTTCATGCTCCGGCCACAACCGATAGCAGACACCGGGTCCGAGTCGTCCCGCGCGGCCTCGGCGTTGATCGGCTGACGCCAGCGAGACGCGAACGGTGTCGAGACGCGTCATGCCTGTGCGCGGCGAGAAGCGCGGAACGCGTGACAGTCCTGAATCAATGACCACACGCACCCCTTCGATCGTGAGGCTCGTTTCGGCGATCGACGTGGCGAGGACGATCTTGCGTCGCCCGCCGGCGTCGGGGCGAATCGCGCGATCTTGCGCGTCGTGGGGCATCGCGCCGAACAGCGGACAGACCAACGCGTCGCCGATGGAGCGCTCGCCGAGCATCGACTCCACGCGCCGGATTTCGCCGGAGCCGGGCAGGAACACGAGGATGTCGCCCTGTTCGGACCGAAGTGCGTCCACGACGACAGCGGCAACTGTCGCCTCGATGCGCACGCCACTGCGCGGCTCGACGTAGCGCGTGTCGACAGGATAAACGCGTCCGTGACTGGTGATCACGGGTGCGTCGCCGAGTATTCGCGATACAGCTTCGCCGTCGAGCGTGGCCGACATGACGATAATGCGGAGGTCGTCGCGCACGAGTTGCTGCGTGCGCAGCGTCAGGGCGAGACCGAGATCGGCGTCGAGACTGCGTTCGTGAAATTCGTCGAAGATGACGAGACCCACACCGTCGAGGGTGGGATCCCGTTGTAGCCGCCTGGTGAGAATTCCTTCGGTGACGACTTCGATGCGCGTTCGACTTCCCACGCGCGTGTCGCCGCGCATGCGATAGCCCACCGTGTTGCCAACCGTTTCTCCGCGAAGCTCGGCGATGCGATAGGCCGCGGCGCGGGTTGCCAATCGTCGCGGCTCCAACATCACGATCGAGCGTCCCTCGAGCCAAGGGCTGTCGAGGAGCGCCGGCGGAACGAGCGTTGTTTTACCGGCGCCAGGTGGTGCTTGAAGGACCAGCGCGTGGTGGGACGCGAGCGCTCTCCCGATGTCGGCGAGAACGCTTTCGATCGGGAGCGTCAGGACTTCACGATGATCAGAAACTTGGACGCTTCCCAGAACCGTTCGGGTTGATCGATGCGCAGGCCGCCCGAGAATTTGCCGTCTTTCGTCGCAAAGGGAGAGGCAAACGCCGGATTCTGCCGCGTGAAGATCATGTAATCGCCGGCGGGGAAGTTGATCACCTTGTCCTGCATGCGATCGATCTTCGTGAATTTGGACGGGTCGAGGTCGCGCGCGAGCGACGTCGGACGTCCGCCGAGAATGAGGAAACGCTTGCGCCCTTCTTCAACGAGGATTCCTTGACGGACCAAGTCGTCCTTTGATCCGATGACGTAATAGGCGGCGTTTCGCTCAGACGTCAGCTGCCCCACGGTATCGGCGAGCGCCGTGCGTTCGCTGGACAACTTTGCATTTTCCTTGACGACTGTATCGACTTTCAAGTTGAGCGCAAGGATCGTCGCTTCGTATTCGGCCTTCTGGCGCGCGACCGTCTCGCGAAGATCGGCAATGTTCTTCTCGTACGCATTCACTTGCGCGACGAGCGACGAATCGTGTTGCGAGAGACTCGCTGCCCGGCTGCGAAGCGAAGTGACGCGGGCTTCGCTCGAGTCGAGGCGCGCGACGAGCTCACGAATGTGCTCCACCACGGCGGTTCGCTGCTCCTTCATCACGTTGATGTCGGATTCGGTGCCGAGGTTCGTGGTGAGCGACGCCGGTTTGTGCGACTTGAGCTTTGCCAACTCGCCATTGATGTCGTTGACGAACTGCGTCGACGTCATCACTTCGCTGAGCAGGTCGTTTTTGATCGACAGGAGCGAGTCGGTGCGAAGCGAGTCCGCGTGTGCGAGCGACTTGAGCTGGTCCTTCGCCGCCGAGTCGCACGCGGCGAGCACGAGGCAGAGCACCAGCGGACGAAGAGTTCGCATCGGGCGGTGTCGTAGGGGAGGAGGGCAGGCCTCCGTCAGCGAACGACGGGGCCGGCGTGCAGAGAATACAACAGTCTGATTGTACCCCGGTCGGCACGGCTAAGTCCATCGACGCGAACGAGAGGAGCCATGATGTCCTGCGGATCGGTGCTGTGGCTGAGCCCCAGCGCGTGCCCGACCTCGTGCAACGCGATCGCGCGCATGCCGTGCGCATCGAGGTCGTGCCCATCACTCACGTGTGTCGCCAACGTGATGTCGCAGCTCGTGAGCCACCCCCCGTCGTCGGTCCGCCAGCTCGTCGATCCCGTCTTTCGACTGAGATGATCGGTCCAGTGAATGCGAATGTCGGCGTTGCGCGACGCGCTCACAAAATCGAATCGAATCGGAATTCCGGTCGCCGACCACTCGGCAAAGGCGGACCGAACTGCGGTCGGGAATCCGGCCTGCGCACCGCCGATCGTGGACGAGGAGTCGATCCAGATGTGAAGCGGCTCATCGACGCGGTCGGACCATCGCTCGATCGTCGAGTCGCGATCGACGAGCGTTCGATCGATGTACGTCCCGGGCGCGCCGGAGAGGATTTCGTCAAGCGTCGCGCCTTCGGGCTCGGGAGCCGGCGTGGGTCTCGACTTCGACGAGACCAGGGTTGGCCCAAGCGTTCCGTCATGTGCGCCGGTCGAAATGCCGGCGCAATTGACGTTGGTGGCAATGACGAGCGTCGTCGCGGCCCACGTGAGCACGCGTCCCATCGTCGGGAGAGCATTGCGATACTGCATGGAAAGCGGCGAAAGGGGGGAGGAAGACGTGCGGCGGGGAGGGGGGCTCCCTTGGTCCGAGAATATGTGACCGGGGACACAAGTTGAAAAGATGCCCCGCGAAGAATTGTTCGGGGCGGGCTCTGCCTGAACTCTCACTCCTGAGCTCCACTTGAGCTCTACATGAACTGCTATGCGGCCAGCTCATAGCTTTCCCGCTGAACGCCCATAGCTCAAAACGGCGACGGGACAGCCCACGTTGGCGTTCAACGAGTGAGCTCTCCCGTCCTCGCGCGCCGACCTGTCCCGTCGAAGGCAGCTGTAAAGCTGTGGGCTGAAGAGCTGTGGGCCATCGGCAATCCGTTTCGCAGTCGCCGTCTATTGCAAAATTGCTCCCCAAATGAGCGGGTACGTCGCCATGGACTGCCCGCGGTACTGCGGCCTGAACCCGTAGAGCACCACGTGCCCCTTGCCGCGCTTCACATCCACCATGGCGGCCTTGCCGTTCAACTTCGACCCTCCGAGCAGCCAACCGGAGAGAAGCGGATTGCCGGACGCCGGGTACGTCGCGACGGCGGTCGCGGCCGCCGGATCAGAGATCTCGAATACCGGTCCATTCTCGAACCAGACGGCCGGCACCGTGGCCGTGAACCCGCGCGCAATGGGACTGTCGCGCTTGATCTCCACCGCGAGAATGGAACCCGGCGCATAAAAGTCGGTGTTGCGCACGCCCGCGAGCACGTTCTTCACCGGCAACTTGAGGCCCTCGATCATCGCGTTCGACGATGCATTGAACGCCAACACAGTGCCGCCGTTGTTGGTGAACGCGTCGAGTGCGGTGAACACGTCGCCGGCGCTGGCTCCGCCGCCGCGACCACCGCGTCCGCCGCCACCGCCGCCCACCACCCCTTCCGGGAACACAATCGCATCGAAGCGATCGTTCAAGCCGCCGGCGGCGACATCCTTCTCGGTGATCGTCGTGATAGGAATCTTGTACAAGTCGAATAGCCAGTGCGTCCAGCCGGCGTCGATCGGCTCGGAGGCACTCGGGCGATAGAGCGCGATCCGCTTGGTCGGCTTGCCACTGAGTGGCGACGACACCACCAACTCCGGGAGATCCTTGATCGGATTCCCTGTCGCCGGCGCGGCGCCCGTGACATGACCGACATCGACGCCGAAGATGAGCGGCAGTGTGTGCGCGGTGACGTCGTACGGCCGCTTCGGCGGACCGCCCGGGTAGTCAAACAAATCAGGATACTGTTGACGCTCGAGGAGCGTTTTGGCATACGCGCCAAACGGCTGCTTCGTCAACACCACGTAGCTTCCCGCGGGATACGTCTTCCCCTCGGATGTTACCGGCGCGGTGGACTCGCGGATCTCGACCTGTCCGTGCTGCAGCGTCCAGAGAATGCGCTTGAGTGCTTGTGTATCAGGCTGCGTCTTCGGAATCACGATTGCCGACGGCCACGCATCGCGTCCCCAGGCGGGCAATGTCCCGAGCGCGCGGTCGCCCTGCGTCGCGTAGCCTTCGAGCCAGGCGCGACGATTCTGCGCCGCATCGAGGAAGAGCGCCCAGCTCGCCGCCACCTGATACTTCACGATGTCGCCGTACGACCAGTGGCCGCCGGTCCACAGCGCGGGGAAGTTCCACGACACGGTTTTCGCATCGTAGCCGCGGCCCGGTCCGAGCTGATCGAACGGAATATCGATCGGTGTGGCGAGACGCGCACTCGCCGTTTCCGTGAGCAACCGCGCGCCGCGATGATAGAGAGAATACTGACGGGCCGGCGACCACTGGTCGTACGACGCGTTGCTGCCGATGCCCGTGAATCCCTGGTTCGTCATCCGCCAGACGATCGACATCCCGAGTCCGTTCGTGGCCGCGGTGAGAATCGGATCGATGTTCGGTTCGATGGGATCCATGTACGGCGGAATGAAGATGCGGCCCGAGTTCGATCCCTGCTGGTGAATGTCGTTGACGATTTCCGGATCCCACGGCGTGTACAACGAGTCCACCGTGTAGCGCGTCTCGACCTGCGTGAACGCGTACCAATCGCGGTTGTCGTCGTGGCCGACGTATTTATGGTAGAGGTCCGGCGGATCGCGGCCCTCATTCGGTGTGCCGAGTGTGGAGCGATAGTAGTCGCCCACGATGTCGACGCCGTCGGGATTTTGCGACGGCACAACGATGAGAATAGTGTTGGCGAGAATCTCTTTGGACTCGCGATCCTGCGCGCGCGCGAGTCGGTCCGCGAAGACGATCGGCGTGGTGAATCCGCCGGCTTCGTTCGAGTGAATCGCCGACGTGATGAGAATGACGTTCTTGCCTTCGTCGATCAGCTTCTGCCGTTCACCGGTCGCTTGGAGTCGCGGGTCCATCAACTTGCGCTGAATCTGCCGGTAGTGGTCGAGATTGGCGATCGTGCTCGAATCCGAGATGAAAACGGCGAGGAACGGTCGGCCGAGCGTCGTCTTGCCCAACACGCGAGTGGTGACGCGGGGGCTCGCCTTGTCGAGCGCCGTGAAGTAGTCCGTGATCTGCTTCCAACTCGGCAAATGCCGGTCTGCGCCGGGTTCGAAACCGAGGATGGACGCCGGAGTCGGAATGGCACGTTGCGCGGCGGAGATGCCGAGCGGCGTAAGCATCGTGACGGCGAACGCGAGGGCAGAAAGCGGGCGCATCCTTCGAGCGAACATGTAAGAGCTCCACGGGCAGTACGGTGATGGACGTCGGCACTGCAGACGTTACCCATCACGCGCACTGGCCGGAAGATGCGATCGGCGCTCGAAGAACCTATGGCGTTGTTGTTACCGCCGGTTTGCTTTCTCGAAGTGCCTGCAAGTGCGCCAACTCAGCCGTCCGCGCGTGCAAAAACTCGGCGTTTTCGGCCAAAGTGGGCGTCGGCGGGGCGGCGTTGGGATCGTTCATGAAACGCTCGGCCGACGCGATTGCGATGGCCTCCACGAAGTAATCGCGCGCGGATAGGCCGGTGCTCGCGATCGCGTTGCTCACCGCGGTGTTGGACTCGAGCCACTGCAGCCCGGCGTCGAGCTTGTTCGCGCCGGCGTCGTCGATATTTCTGCTCAAGTATGCGCGCACCGCTGGATCGCGGCGCCCGAGCGTCGCAATACTGTCGGCGGCCGCCATGAACTTGGTGAAGTTTTCTTGCGTGAGCTCGAACTGCAGTGCCGTCGTCACGCTCTTGGCGTCCGTTCGTGTGATGTGAACGGCCGGTCCCGCCGCTTGTGTGGCGGCCGTCGTCGCAGCAACGGCCGTGTCGATGCTTCCACCGGCGGACTGCTCGGCGTCCGGCTTCGTGGAGCAGCCCACAATCGCGCCGCAGGCGACGCCCAGGGCGGCCGCGCGCCAGAAAGTGATTGTCGAGTTGATCATAGGTGGTCGCCTGGTTGAGTTCCCGCCCCGAGTCACGCACGCGGCGTGCCGACGACCTCGAGCGGGCGCTGGATGCGCGACGCGAGATAGTGGATATTGCGGTCAGAGCATTTCACGCCGTTGCGCCCAATTGCCGAGGTTGATTCATGCGCGCCCGCTACTTCGTTTTTCTGACGTTCGTCGCCGCTGCCGGCGTCGATGCCCAAGCCCGGCCTGCGTCTACCGCGACGCGACCCGTCGCCTTGCTTTCGTCGGTGGATACGTCGTTGTTGCACGGGCTTCGATTCCGTATGGTCGGTCCGCCGCGCGGCGGGCGTGTGACCACGGTGACTGGAGTCGCTTCGCAACCGCGCACGTTCTATATGGGAGTCGCGAGCGGAGGTGTATTCAAGACTACTGATGCGGGAGCCTCATGGATGCCGATCACGGACGGCAAAGTGCCGGTCGCGTCCACCGGAGCGATTGCGGTGGCCGAGTCCGATCCGAATGTCGTGTACCTCGGCACCGGCTCTGATGATATTCGCAGCAACGTGTCGACCGGTCGCGGCGTCTACAAGTCGACCGACGCCGGGCAGACGTGGAGCTTCGTTGGACTGTACGACGCGGGACAGATCGGTGCGCTCAGAATTCATCCGACCAATCCGAACATCGCGTGGGTGGCGGTGGTCGGGAACGCGTTTAAGCCGAACGCCGAGCGCGGCCTGTTCAAGACGACGGACGGTGGCAAGACCTGGCGCAAGACGCTGTTTCTGTCGGATAGCGTGGGCGCGGTGAGCGTCGAGCTCAATCCGTCCAATCCCGATATCGTCTACGCGTGGATGTGGCACGGCCAACGGAAACCGTGGACAATCATCAGCGGTGCTCTCGAGGGTGGATTCTACAAGAGCATCGACGGCGGTGAGCATTTTACGAAGATCACCGGCGGACTGCCGACCGGCGTGATTGGAAAAGCCAACCTCGCGGTGACGGCGGCAAATCCCAATCGCGTGTACGCGCTCGTCGAGGCGAAGGCGGGCGGCGGACTCTATCGCTCGGAAGACGCCGGACAGACGTGGAAGCTCACGAGCAACAACGGGCAGCTCATCACACGTCCGTTTTACTACGTCGCGTTGACGGCCGATCCGACGAACGCTGATGTCGTCTACGCCGGCGCTGAGAATTTTTATAAGTCGACGGACGGCGGCGTGACGTTCTCGGCGCTTCGGACGCCGCACGGCGACAATCACGACATGTGGATCAATCCCAAGAACGGCCAGGTGATGATTCAGTCGAACGACGGCGGCGCCAACATCTCACAGGACGGCGGACGCACGTGGTCGACGCAAATGAATCAGCCGACGGCCGAGATTTACGGCGTGTGGCTCGACGAGCAGTTCCCCTATCGGTTGTATGGGGCGCAGCAAGATGCGAGCACCGTCATCGTGCCCAGCCAGGCGATTCCCGGGAACACCAATCCGTTCGAGACGGGTCCGGGTTGCGAGACGGGACCGATCATTCCGCACCCGAAGAATCCGGAAATTGTCTACGGGGCCTGCAAGGGCCAGTTCAGCCGCATGTTCATGAACACGCGGCAGGAGCAGGCGTACTGGGTGGGCGCGCAATCATTGTACGGCAACGACGCCAAGGATCTGATCTACCGATTCCAGCGCGTGTCGCCAATGGAAGTCAGTCCGCACGATTCGAGCGTGGTGTACTACGGTTCACAGTTTGTGCATCGCTCCAAGGACGGCGGCGTGCACTGGGAGAAAATCTCGCCCGACCTCACCGCGCATCCGGCGTGTTGCCAGGGTGGAAGCGGAGAGCCGATCACCCGCGACGTCACCGGCGAAGAGTTCTATAGCACGCTGTACGCGATCAGCGAATCCAAGCTCGAACCGGGCGTGATCTGGACCGGATCGAATGACGGTCCATTCTACGTGACGCGCGACAACGGGAAGACGTGGAAGAACATCACGCCCAAAGATCTGCCCGAGGGCGGACGTGTCCAGTACATCGAGCCGTCGCCGCACCGCAAGGGCTCAGCGTACTACGCCGTGTATCGCTATCTCCTCGGCGACTTCGCACCGTACATCTACAAGACCGATGACTACGGCGCGACGTGGAAACGTCTCACCGACGGAAAGAACGGGATTCCTGCCGACTGGCCGACGCGCGTGGTTCGCGAAGATCCCAGCCGCGAAGGACTGCTGTACGCCGGCACTGAGTTCGGAATGTTCATCTCCTTCGACAACGGATCGCATTGGCAGTCGTTCGATTTGAACATGCCGCAGGTGCCGATCACCGACATCAAGGTGCATCACAAGGACCTCGTCGTGTCGACGCAGGGCAGGTCGATGTGGATTCTGGACGACGTGACGCCGCTGCATCAGATCGGACAGCAAACGGCAGCGAGCGCCGTCGCGCTGTTCAAGCCGCGCGAGGCGATTCGCGCCCGACTCGGCGGCGGACGCGGTGGTTTCGGCGGCGGCGGTGGCGCACCGACATCGGGACAAGCGCAGTTTTCCCCGAACGGTGCGCCGATCAACTACTACTTTGGACGTGCGCCGGAAGGCCCGACCACGATCGACATTCTCGACGCGGCGGGGAAGACGGTTCGGTCGTTCTCGAGTCAGGCAGGTGCAGCGGCTACCGCCGACGATCAGCCCGCGGCGAGCAGTGACGATGAAGGCGGACCGGTGCGTCGCGCCGCGCCGCCGGTCCGTCTCACGACGACCGTCGGCATGAATCGCGTGTTCTGGGATTTCAATAACTCTGCTGGTCTGATGGTTCCGCCTGCCGCGTACCGCGTGAAGATGTCGTCCGGCAGTTGGAGCAGCACGGAACCGTTGACACTGCGCATGGACCCGCGCCTGTCGTCCGACAACGTCACGGCCGCGGATCTCCGCGAGCAGTACGATCACAACACGCGCATGCGCGACATCGTCGCCGAGGTGGGACGCGTTGCGAATCAGGTGCGACAGGCGCGGACACGGATGCGCACCGCGCCACCGCAAGGCGATTCGCTGAAGAAGGTCGAGGCGCTCGCCAAGACGTTGTTCGGCGAAGGGGAGGGAATTCGGTATGGTCAGCCCGGGCTTCAAACGCAGATCACGTACTTAGCGAGCATGACGGGGCGGAGCGACCAGCGCATCGGGCGCGATGCGGTCGAGCGATACGAAGTTCTGAGGAAGGAGTTGGATGCGTTCGCGGCAGAGGTCAGGCGCGTGTTGGGGCCGCGGCCGGTGATGTAGAGGGCGAAGACCGGAACCGCAACCACGAACTGCAAGGCGAATAGCACACAGCTTGTCCGTTGGTGGCTGCCGGCTGCACGGAGACGGTGAGTGGAACCGCAACCACGAACTGCAAGGCGAATAGCACATAGCTGGTCCGCTATCGGCTGCGTGCTGCACGGCGACGTGACGGGTGACGGTAAGGCACGATCAGTTTTGGGTTCGCGCAATTCAAACTCAAGCGGTCACACTCAACGAACGGCGAACCCCTCGGAGTGTGCGCCTTGCAGTCGCAGTAGCGGTTCGACTCACCGTGCCCTACCTGGTCCTGTCCCGTCGCCGTGCAGCATGCAGCCGGCAGCGAAAAAAGTTGTGTGCTATTCGCTTTGGGGTTGGTAGTGGCCGGTCCGACTTCCCGTCCTGTCGCCGTGTAGCGCACAGCCACCAGCGGAAAAGCTGCGTGCTATTCGCCTTGTGGTTCGTGGTGGCGGTTCGACTATCTGTCCCGTCGCCGTGCAGCACGCAGCCACCAGCGGAAAAGCTGCGTGCTATTCGCCTTGCAGTCCTTGGTTCGCGCAGTCTCAAACTGACTTTAGAGCGGGTAGAGGTACCTCTCCCGGAACAGCTTCCTCCGTAAATCCGCGACGGTCGTCGTCAACTCCATCTTGATCCGCCGCAACCCGAACGGATCCGTGTGCTTCCAATTCATGTGCCCCTGCCCGCGCACGGCCGCCCGATATCCTGCTTGTCGAGCGAGCTCGCGCACCGCGCGGCTCTGATTGCTGAACGGGTACGCAAGTACGTCCACGTCGCGCTGCAACAACTCGCTGAGCGACGCGCGTGATTTGGTGAGCTCGTCGAGCGCCTGGGCAGGCGGGATTCGCGCGAGCGGCAAGTGATTCATGCCGTGGGACGCGAAGTGCACGCCGTCCGCTTGCAACGCGCGGATTCGCGCGGCGCTGAGCAAACGCTCAGGTTCCTCGTCGCGGTCCCAGGCATTGGTGCCGCCGATCTGTCCCGCGACTAGAAAAACGGTGGCGCCCATGTGCAGCGCGCGAAGGATGGGCCACGCCGTTCGGTCGAAGCAGGTGTAGCCGTCGTCGAAAGTGACGATGAGCGGCTTGTCTGGAAGGATGGCCGTGCGATCATCGCGGTAGTCGAGCCATTGCTCGAAGCCGATCGTGCGGTATCCCCACGACAGCAGCGCTTCCATGTGGTGCTCGAATTGCACCGGGGTAACATAGTTCCCCGGGTTTCGCACATCACGAGTCAGTTCGGCGATCTTGTGATACATCAAGATCGTGAGCTTCATGTATGCGTCGAGCGTCTCTTGGCGAAGAGGAAGGCGTACTTGAGAAATGCGGCGAACGCGCTGAGAGCCGACGCGACGAAGCCGACTGCGCCGTCGCGCCAGCCGGAAAATACAACGTAGTCGCGAACAAAGCGCCAGGCGGGACGCGCCGTCATGTCCCACACACCGGCGCGGCGCCCGCGAGCGTAGAGGTCATCCGCCCCCCATCTCGCGTATGTGAGAATCTTGGACACGTGATGCGAGAGGTCGCGATACGGGTGGTGGATGATAGGCCCAGTCAGAGTGCCGATGTCATCGATCGGCTCCAGATGCTCGTGCACGCGGTCGCAAACGTATCGCCGTTCATGTGTGAACAATCGCACATGCCAGTCGCGACCCCAGGGTCCGTGCCGGAGCTCGCGACCCAAATAGTGGTTCCGGAACTTCATCCGGTAGGCCGCGTGCGTCGGGATGCGGCCTGCCACGATCTGTCCGAGCTCGGCGCGAAGCTGCGGGCTGACCCGTTCGTCGGCGTCGAGCGCGAGAATCCATTGATTCCGGGCCGCCTCGATACCGGCATTTCGTTGCGCGGCAATCGTCTGGTCCCTGAGCACGAACACGTCGGCGCCTGCGGACTGGGCGGCGGTCGCCGTGCTGTCCGTCGACCCACCGTCGACCACCAGCACCTCGTCGGCCCAGGAGAGGTCCGAGACCGCGGCCCCGATTTGCGCGCCTTCGTTGAGCGTCGGAATGACGATGGTCAGCGGCAGCCGTCGCGCAGCCCCCGGGTGGAGGGGCCGCGCGCGGTCGTCGATCGCCTGGTGCGAAGTTCTGATGGGAACCGCTGCTGACATCGCTCGTATCTATGGGGCAGTGCGACGGCCGAAGTTCGGCGGCCATTGACCGACTGTCATTGCTTTCCTTCCCGACATCGTCTCATTTATAGATGCTGACCCTCAGATAGAAATCAGATGTCGCGCCCGGACTGAATGACGATACGGCTGCGGACGTTCGGAAGTGTCTACCTCACCGACAACGAGACGATCCTGTCCGGGCCCGCCGGCCAGCGGCGGCTACTCGCCATTCTCACCGTCCTCGCCGTTGCCGGCGAGCGAGGCGTCTCCCGCGACAAGTTGCTCGCGCTGCTGTGGCCGGAGGGTGAGCCGGACAAAGCACGCCACGCGCTGACGCAGTCGATCTACCATATCAAGAAAGCGCTCGGGGTCGAGCGAATTTTTGTTAATGGGACGGATCTTCGTCTCAATCCAGACGCGCTCAGCTCCGACGTCGGCGACTTCCAGCGCTTCGCGCTAGAGTGCCGATGGCACGAAGCGATCAGCGCATACACTGGACCGTTTCTCGACGGCTTCTATCTGAACGGCGGCCCGGAATTCGATTTTTGGGTTTCGGAGGAGCGCGACCGGCTCGGCCGTCAGTATTCGGAAATTCTAACACGGCTCGCCGACGACGCGAAGGCGTCCTGCGACGTGATGAAAGAACTCCGATGGCGTCAGAAGTTGGTCGACCACGACCCGCTCGATGGGGCCGCCGTCGCAAAACTGATGGCCTGCCTGAGCTCGAACGGCGATCGCACTGACGCATTGCGGCGGGCGCGTTCGTACGAAGACCGAATGCGCGACGAGCTCGACCTTCCTCCCGATCGCGTCGTCGCGGACCTGATCGCCGAGCTTCGCAGCGACGGCGCGATCCCGGTCGACACGAATGGGTCGGCGGCGTCGCAGGCGACGGTTGAAGCGGCCCCGGCGAATGCCGATCACCGCTCCGTGACCACGAGCATGATCGGTGTCGCGGGTGTCGCCGGGCCAGGTTGGCGCGCGGAGTCGACGAATCGGCGACGGAGGCGGCGAGGCCTGTGGTGGGGCGCGGTGGCGGCCGTGCTGGCGATAGGGGTCGTCACGCGCGTCGCCGCGTCGCACATGGCGAACGACCGTGTCGCGATTCGAGCGTCGCGAATCGTGGTTGCCCCGTTTCACTTCGCGGCGTCGGATCCGACCGGCGTGTACCTTCGCGAAGGGCTCCTCGATCTGTTGACGACTCGTATTGCCGACGCTGATACGCGACGCCCCGCCGACCCCGCGCACGTGCTCCAGGTGTGGCGCGCGGCCGGCTACGCTGCCGACAGCGCCACGTCGGTGAGCGCCGCGTCGCGGCTTGCACGATCGCTCGATGCCGGTGAAGTCGTCATTGGTTCCGTCGAGACCACCGCGGCTGGTGTCGTCGTGCACGCATCCCTCGTCGATGCCGTTCACGCACGCGTGAAGGTGAAGGTCGACGTCCGCGGTTCGTCGGACAGTTTGATCACGCTCGTCGATCGCATCGTCAGCGCGCTCGTTCTGACGGAATTCGGCGAACGTGTCGTCGAGCTTCCACAGCCGGCGACGGAATCACCGCAAGCGCTTCGCGCATATCTCGCGGGACGTGCCGCGTTTCGTCGGGCCGATTATTACGGCGCCGTCCGCGCGTACACGCAAGCAATGACGCAGGATCCCAAGTTTGCCGTCGCCGCCCTCGGCTTGGCAATCTCCGCCGATCGCGTCAACTCGGCCGAGCAGCATGATCGCGGGCTGGCGATTGCGTGGGCGAGACAAAGCGACTTGTCGCCTGCTGATCGTGCGTATTTGCGCGCGTTCGCCGGCCCTCGGTATCCCGAGCCATCATCGGCAGCGGAAGCGCTCGCGGCATGGGAGCGCGTCGTTCGAGTCGCGCCCGACCGCGCCGAGGGCTGGCACGAGCTCGGTGAGAGTTTCTACTACGACGCCGAAGTGTTGGGCATGACCGATGGCGCGAGTCGCGCGGCGGACGCGTTCCGCCATTCGCTGTCGCTCGATCCGTCGTTTCTTCCGTCGAGGCGCATGCTCACGCTTCTTCTTGCCAGGCAGGCGGACACGACGGCGCTGCGACAACTTCGTTCGACTGGACCGGCCGTCGACACGATGGACGCCGCCAACGTGTTCGTTCGCTGGCGCGCGGCCAATGCGATGTCGGACAATCGCGCGCTCGAACGCGTGCGTCGCGCGTTCGACGATGCGCCGAATGGTGCGCTGCGAAGCATCGCGATGACGAGTCAGTTCGACGGCGTCTCCGTCGACGACGGCGACCGCGCGCTCGAAATTCTGCGCCATCGGTCGTTGTCCGACGCCGAAGAAATCGACGTCGCGCTCGCCCGTCATAGTCGCGCGCTCAACAGCGCGCAATTCGGCGCCGCGTTGTCGATCACGGACGATGTCGGCGTTCGACAGCCGGCATTGCACCCGCAGTTGCGGCTCCGCGTCCTCGACGCCCTGTATTCTCGCGGTGATCACGCGGCCGCGCAGGCAGCGTCGGCACGTCTCGACTCGCTCGTCGTCGACAATCCCGCGGCGACGATGCCCGACAGCGCGGTTCGTCTGGCGGACCTTTGCGTGCTCGGGCAATGGCGTCTCGCCGAGCGCGACACGGCTGCCGCTCGCGCCGCAGTGCGCGAACTTCGGCGCGGAAGCGCACCACGATTCCCCGTGCCGGTCGGAGCGAATCCAACCGCCTGCGCCGAACTGTTGGATGCGTCGCTGGCGATTGCCGAACGCGGTGTCGCGGCGCGCGATCGTCTCGCGCATTTGGATTCGTTGATGTTGAGCGGTCCCGCGGTCGGTGACGCGATGCGATACGCCAACCTCGTCGTTGCGCGCCAATACCAATCGATCGGCGATCCGGCGCATGCACTCGCTGCATTGCGGCGCCGCTCGTACATGCGTGGCTGGCCGCGCTATCGCGCGACGGGCCTTCAGCTGCAGACGGAGTTAGCGCTACAACTTGGCGACACCGCCGCCGCGCGCTCTGCGCAGCAACGTCTCGCGGCAACGCTTCGACCGCCGCGCGTCGCCGAGCGACAGAGTGGATTTGTGCGTCGTCTGCGAGCGCTTTCGCGCAGCGTTCTGCATTGAATCCGCGTCGGCGATCGGGAAGCAAAGGATCGCCGGCGAGTCCTTACATCTCCGAACGGTTTGTCCCCGAGCGCGCGGCGGTCAGGCGGTTCGCCCGTGTGCAGTGAACGATTTTTGAATGCGAATTGTCAAAGTTGGATATTGTATTCGTCAAGGATTTGTTCAGGACGGGGTGACGCGCGTCCGAATCGTGGGGTTTACTTGGTGACTTGACCGCGCCCGCGTGCGCGGTACACGCCGTTTTGCTCAAGGTGTGAGCCCGACGCCGAGCTCCCCTGATGGACCACCACTCCATCACTCGCGACCTGCACGCTCGATTCGTTCGCGTGCACGATCGCTGAGCGGCCGAGGTCCACTCGACATTCGCACGAGACCTGCCGGTCCCCGCATCGGCAGTGACAACGAGGTCCGTGATCCGGCTGACTACTGGATCAGGCGCTGTGTGTCCTCGCCGGCTCCGCATCGGCAAACTGCCGCGTGCCCGAGGTCGGCCTCCCGTACCGCGATGCCCTTGGCTCGCCGGAGGAGGAATGGAACTCTCGTTTCGTCGTATGATCGCCTGCATTGGCATGTCCGCGCTGCTACCGCTACTACCGCTATGTCCGGTCATGGCGGCGGCGCAGGAATCCGCAACAATCACCGGCCGCGTGACCGGAGAGGGCGCCGTCTCCCTCGCCGGCGTCACCATTTCCATCCCCGAGCTCGGCCTCGGCGCGACCACTCGTGACGATGGCTCGTACACCATCGCGATCCCCGCTGCCCGTGTCACTCGTCAAGCGGTGACGATCAGTGCGCGCCGCGTGGGCTACAAGCCCAAGACCGGGCGCATCACGATCACACCGGGAACGCTCAAGCAGGACTTCCTCCTCGAATCGAATCCGCTGCAACTCGGCGAGATGGTCGTGACGGGGGCGGGAACGAGCACGGAAGTCGAGAAGCTCGGGAATGTTCGCAACAGCGTGGCCGCCGATTTGATCGTGAAATCGAACGAATCGAACCTCGTGCAGGCGCTCGCCGGCAAGGCGCCCAACGTGCAGGTCGCGCAGTCGTCGGGCGATCCCGGCGCGGGATCGAAGATCACCATACGCGGACTGCGCACGCTGAACGGCGACGTGCAACCGCTGT